>Ga0209048_10004423_pt1 | contig 13440 bp, 14 predicted proteins | sample FrelakmetCRP12CR_FD_187146 | JGI IMG/M metagenome (GOLD analysis project Ga0209048, IMG submission 187146) | Freshwater lake sediment microbial communities from the University of Notre Dame, USA, for methane emissions studies - CRP12 CR (SPAdes)... | ecosystem: Environmental > Aquatic >... | reverse complement strand
CGGCGTCAAGCAGTCCGGGCTCGGACGCGAGGAGTGCCTCGCCGAGCTCCTGGCGTTCACGCAGGAAAAGAACATCCACGTTCGCCTGGCCCCCCGCGCACGGTAGCGCGGCGGCGCCGGGCGGGAATTCGCACTGCGCGCGCCGGGCCCTATCCCGTCCTGCGCATCCACACCGCGGTGTCGTGGAATACCGCGCCGCCATTGGGCCAGCCGGGATCCGCGCTGGTGAGCGCGTTGATGCCCAGCCCGTTCTCGAAATGACGATTCGGCCAGATGCCTTCCACGACGACCACGCCGCGCTGCTGGCCGTCCCGGGGCAGGACGTGCACGACGACCTCGCCGCGCTGGTTGCCGAGCAGCACGCGATCGCCTTCGGCCACGCCGAGGGCCGCGCAGTCCGCGGGGTGCATCAGCGCGGTCGGGCGCCGCTCGCGCTTCAGCGAGCTCGGCGTTTCCGTGAACGTGGAATTAAGAAAGGTGCGCGCCGGAGCCGTCACCAGCCGGAACGGCTTCTCCGCCGTGGCGCTGTCGATCACGTCCAGGTGATCCGGCAGGCTCGGCATCTCCTGCCACCGTCCGCCGAAGCGCTTCCAGTCCGGGCTGAAGTGGAACTTGCGGTCCGGCGTGTCGAACCCGTCGAGGAAATGCATCCTCTCGAAAGGCGGGGCGAGGTCCTGGCCGCCGCGCTCGAAGTTGGTCTGCGCGTCCCACATGCCCGACTTGCGCAGCGTCGCATCCATGATCTCCCATGCGCTCATCCGGAATCCCGGGTGCTCCGCGCCGAGCCGCCGCGCGAGCTCGCTGATCACGAAATGGTTCTCGCGTGACTCGCCGGGCGGCTCGATCAGCTTGCGGGCCACCTGGAACGTCGTGTGCCCGCTGGCCGTGTAGAAATCGTCGTGCTCGAGAAAGCCGGTGGCCGGCAGCACCACGTCCGCGAAGGCCGCGGTTTCCGTCATGAACTGCTCGTGCACGCAGGTGTAGAGATCCTCGCGCGCCAGCCCGGCGTGAACCAGCGCGAGGTCCGGACACACCATCGCGGGGTTGGTGTTCTGCACCAGCATCGCCGTCACGGCGGGGCCGCCCTTCAGCGCCGCCGCGTCGCCGGTGAGGATCGGTCCGAGGCGCGACTGGTCGAGATCGCGCACGCTTCGGTCCTCCAGGTCGAGGCCTTCGATCAACGTGCGGTCGAGCGGATAGACGGCCGAGTGACCATAGAGCGCTCCGCCGCCCCGATGCTGCCACGCGCCCGTCACGGCGGGCAGGCAGACGACCGCGTGCATGTTGGCCGCGCCATTGCGCGAACGCGAGAAGCCGTGATGGCAGCGGATGAAGCTGCGCGGATGGCGACCGTAGAGGCGGGCGAACCCGACGATGGTTTCCACCGGCAATCCGGTGATCGCCGCCGCCCATTCCGGCGTGCGGGTCTGCAAGTGCGCCGCCAGGTCGTCGGGGCGGTCCGTGTAGCGCCGCAGATAGTCCCAGTCGGCGAAGCCTTCCGCGAACAGCACGTGCATCATGGCGCAGGCGAGCGCGCCGTCCGTGCCGGGGCGCGGCGCCACGTGCAGGTCCGCCTTCTCGGCCGTCGCGGTGCGGTACGGGTCGACCACGACGAGCGTGGCGCCGCGCTTCTTCGCCGCCATCGCGTGGGCCATGACGTTGACCTGCGTGTGGACCGGGTTGCCGCCCCAGATCACCACCACGTCGGCGTGCTGCGCCGCCTCGCGCAGATCCACGCCGCGCTTCGCACCCACGCCGGCGATCCAGCCGGTGTCGGCCAGAGTCACGCAGATGGTCCCGTACCAGCGCGAATACTTCATCGCGTGGCGCAGCCGCTGGATGCCGTCGCGCTGAACGAGTCCCATCGTTCCCGCGTAGAAGTACGGCCACACGGTCGCGGCGCCGTGCCGCGCCGCCTTTTCGGTGAAGGCTTCGGCCACGCGGTCGAGCGCCTCGTCCCAGCCGATGCGCTTCCACTGTCCGGCGCCCTTCGGGCCGTTGCGCAGCAGCGGGTGCGTGAGTCGATCCGGGTGATGCACGCGCTCGGCGTAGCGCGCGACCTTCTCGCAGATCGTGCCGTCGGTGTAGGTATTGCGCCGCCCGCCGCGTATGCGGCCGATCGTTCGGGCGTCGACGATCTCGACGTCGAGTGCGCACGTGCTGGTGCAGTCGTGCGGACAGACCGAAGGGGCAATGCGCAACGGGGCGTTCATCGGTTTGTCGGCGGGTGGGCGGAGATTGCCATCACACGACCCCGAGTATTTCGGGTCCGTTGGCGTTGGTCAAGCGGCACGCTGCCCCCTCCGCCAAGGTCTTCGCCGTCGAACCGCAGCCCGGATCGCGGTCGCCTGTGATCTTGGCCATGAGGCTGCGCCCGGCCAGCATGGCCTCGTCGAAGCGGAAGTCAGCACCGTACGCTTGCCCCGACAATGCGTTGCTGCGCTGCACGATGCGCGCACCGGACTTCCACGCCGTGATTTCGTAGCGCTGCATCAATCGGCGGATCCACTGCACATCGCCGGTCAGGTCGCCGTAGTCGGTGCCGGCTTCCGAACAGACCTTGACCTTCGGCTCGCCGAGCAGCGCGTACGGGCCGACCGTCGACACCGCGACCCGTGCCTGCGCGCACAGCTTCCGGCGCGTGCGCAGCAGCCCCCGGGGACGCCGGACGACTGCCACGCGTTGCGCCTCGTCGGCACGGACGTGTATCGTGCGAGAGCGCCGTATCCTCGACTCGAAGGACCCGCCATGAAACGACTCCGCATCGCCCTCGCCGCCGTCGCGCTTGCGCTTGCCGCCGGTGTCGTTTCGGACGCCGGCGCCCAGGCCTGGCCCGCCAGGCCGGTCAAGGTAATCGCCGTCTTTCCCGCCGGCGGCTCCGTCGACCAGGTCGCGCGCGTCATCGCGCAGCAACTGTCCACGCAGACCGGGCAGTCGTTCATCGTCGACAACCGCGGCGGCGCGTCCGGCTCGATCGGCACGGCCGCCGTGGCGAAGGCCGATCCCGACGGCTACACGATCGGCGTCGTCTTCGACACCCATGCGGTCAATCCGTCGCTCATACCCAACCTGCCGTTCGACACGCTGAAGGACCTGACGCCGCTGATGCTGGTCGGCACCGGCGCGATGGCGCTGGTCACGCACGTCGATCAGCCGTACAAATCGTTCACCGACGTCGTGGCCGCGGCCAGAGCCAAACCCGGCACCGTGTCCTACGGCACGATCGGCGCCGGCAGCCTGGGGCACGTCGCGATGGCGCAACTCGGCAATCAGCTTGGCGTGTCGTTCAATCACATCCCGTATCGCGGCGGCGGCCCGCTGATGAACGACGCGATCGGCAATCAGGTGCCGCTCGCGATCGGCTCGGTGTTCCTGGTGAGCCCGTACGTCGCGAACGGGCGATTGCGCGCCATCGCAGTGACGTCCGCGAAGCCCGACCCGAAGCTGCCGGGCGTCGCGACCATCGCGAGCCAGGGCGTGCCCGGGTTCGAGGCCTACGCGTGGTGGGGGGTCTTCGGCCCGGCCAACATGCCGCCGGCGCTCGCGAAGCGCATCTACGACGAACTGGCCAAGGCGGTGAAAGTGCCGGCGGTTCTGGAGAAGCTCTCGGGGCAGGGCATCGACGTGACCGGTGCGCCGCCGGAACAGCTCGACGCGTTCGTGCGCAAGGAAATCTCGCGCTGGGCGAAGGTGATCAAGGACAACAACATCAAGTCGGGCGACTGAGCGCCGGCGAACTGAATCCGTCCGGTCGGGCGGCCTCGTCCGGGAAATGAGCCCGAGCGATCGCTTCGGAGCGACTTCGCCGACATCGCGTCGCGGCCGCCTGTCGCCGGTTCCGCACGCATCCCCGCTGTCGACGCGCGCCGGACCCCGGCACTTCCCCGAAGCGGGCGTTCGACGCCCCGATTCGACGAGCGCGGCTTCAGTGCCTTTTGCGTTCGCGGATCAGAACTTCCAGTTGTAGTACGCGGCGAGGAAGAGGGACCCGGCGTTGTTGAACGAGCCGACGACGTCGCCGCGCCCACCGAGCGCGACCGGCTTGCCGTGGGTGGCGACGTCGAGATTGCCGCCGTACGCATACTCGGCAGCGAAGCCCCAGAACGCGTTCCTGCCGAGCTGCTGCTGGGCTCCCGCACCGAAACGCCATGCGGAGTTGGCCGGCATCAGCGGCGACACGTTGCCGGACTGGAAGGCAGAGTCGTACGCGATGCCGAAGTTGATCAGCCACGGTTCGGAATACCGATACTGCGCTCCCGCCGCCACGTGCCACGTGTCCTTGTACTCGAGGTTCTGCACGACGCTGGTCGGATTGTTGGCGTCGTCGATGCCGAGCTGGACCTGCCCGAACCTCGACCACTGCTGCCATCCGACGCTGCCCAGCAGCGCCCAGCGCTCGCTCGTCTCCGTGTACGCGCTGAACATCACCCCCTGCGGCACCTTGATGCCCACGTTCACCGCTGCGTCGAGCAGCCCGCGGTCGCGCAGAACCTTCTGGAGGCCGGGGGCGAGGTTCGAGAACTCGAGCGGGGAACGGAAGTCCAGATTGATCTGCGAATTCCACACGAGACCGAAGCGGGTGCGCGCATCGGGCTCGAAGAGCACGCCGACATTGGCACCCCATCCCCAGGTCTCGTCCTTCATGCTGAGCCGGCCGTCGCCGTAGAACGGATTGACGTTGTTGATCGCAACCTGGTTCTTGTAGATGCCGTACATCGCGTTGAGCCCGGCACCCACCGACACCTTGTCACTGACCTTGTAAGCGACGGTCGGCATGAACGACAGGCCGAGCATGGTCGCCTCCTGCACGTAATAGCGCCCCACCCAGCCGTCGTCGTAGTTCAGCGGCATGCCGAAGTTGCCGGTCAACGCGATGCCCAGCTTCAGGTCCGGCGAAGCGCTGTAGCTTGCGAACGCCCCTCCACCGAGGAACCAGCCGTTCTGCCCGACCACGTATCCGCCATCGCCGCTGCCCAGGGCGGGTGACGTGCCGCTGCCGACCGAGAACTTGACGTTGCCCCAGAGCAGCTGCCCGGTCGCAAGGACCTGCGTGCCGTCGAGGCGCGTCATGCCGGCCGGGTTGGTCAGCACCGTCGATGCGTCCTGCGCGCGGGCACCACCGTGCAGAACACGCCATTGAAACCGCGCCCGGCGGCTCGTCGCACCCTCGATCGGAACAACGCCTGCCGTCAGGGGCTTCCGGGCGTGAAGCTCGCGAGCTCGTACGACGCGCTCAACACCGGGAAGGTGCCCGGGAAGGCGCCGATTTCCGTGTACTGTGCCGAACGTCTCTCGCGCACCGTTCCGCGCACCGCCGGCGAGTACCAGTACGTGAAGTTGCAATTGGTCGCGTTGCGAAACGCGTCGCCATCGTCGAGGATCATGAGCACGTCGACACGAATGGCATCGAACGTCCCGGCGGGCACCGTCACCTTCTCCCAGCCGCGCGTTTGGAAGCTGTAGTTGATCTGGCCCTTGGTCCCGCCGGGTTCGGAAACGACGTTGACCCATTTGGACGATCGCTGGCCGGGCGCAATCGGAAACGACACCCGCTGCAGCGGAGTCGGATAGCGACGTACCTCGTCCATGCACAGTGCCCCGGAACGAAGGCTGCCGGGACCGGCAAAATCCTCGACGCGTGTGAAATCGGCCCCGGCCGCGGTCTTTCCGGTGACCTTGACCATGAACCCGCCCGCGCCCACCGCCGTCACTTCCCGCGTTTCCTGGTACGTGATGCGCGACAAGCCGATGCCGGACGTCACGTCGTAGACCCACCGGTCGCCGACCTTCATCGTCGGCGCCGCAGCCGACTGCGCATTCACCGCCGTTGTGTTGGCGCCTGCAAGTACAAATACCGCCAACAGGAGCGAGACCCTTGCGATTGCCCGCGTGCTCATCATCATTGCCCTCCCGAGAGTCGTTGGTAAACGTGACACGGGCTCGAACGCCCGGTTGCGTGAAAGTCTCCCGTCCCGCTGCACGGACCGGTCGTGGCCGCAACAGGTCCGCTCTTGCCCGTCACTTCGTTTCGGGCGTCGCCTTCCAGGCGCGCTCGCGCTTCGTCGCCTGCTCCTTCTGCAGGTAGTCCATCTTTGCGGCGACGTCGACGATCGCGCGCGACACGTCGCTGCGCGCCCCGCCGGCGGGCAGCGCGAACAGCGCGAGATGGAGCCACTTGAGCGCCTCGACGTTGTCCTGCGGCACGCCGGTGCCCGATGCGTAGAGAAGGCCGAGGTTCACCTGCGCGTACACCATGCCCTGATTCGCCGCGCGCCCGAACCATCGCGCCGCTTCGGCTTCGTTCTTCTGGACGCCGAGCCCTTCCATGTAGCTTGCGCCGACATTGTATTGCGCGTTGGCGTCACCCTGGTCGGCGGCGCGCTGCATCCACATGAACGCGGTCGCGTCGTCCCGCTCGACGCCTTTGCCCTCCATGTACAGCGTCCCCAGCTGGTATTGCGCGACCGCATTGCCCTGCTCCGCCAGCGGCCGCCAGAGCTCCGCCGCCTTCGCGTACTCCTTTGCCCGGTAGGCGTCCACGCCATCCTCGAGCGGCCCGGCCGCCGCCGGAACGGCCAGCGCCGCCACCAGCGCCAGCGCGCCGCAAAGCTTGCGCATTCGCACCTTTCTGTCGTGCCCGAACGTCAGGTCGATGCGGCGTCGAGGAGCCCGCGGCGACAGTGGCGAGCCGGACGGGTTCGTTCTTGCGTTGGCCATTGCGCGACGCTAGTTCGCGATCACCTGCCATTTGCCGTTCTTCACCTCGAAGATGGTCAGCAGACCCTGGGTAAGGTCCCCCCTGCCATCGAATTCGAAGTTGGCGGTGATCCCGGGGTACCTGATCTTCGCAAGCGCCGGCAGGTATTTCGACGGATCGGTCGAATCGGCAGCCTTCATCGCCGCCGCGATCAGCATCACGCCGTCATAGAAATACGGCGCGTACAGCCCTATGTCCTGGCCGTACCGTGCTTTGTACCTGCTTGCGAACGCATTGCCGCCTGGCCGGGATTCCAGTGCCGCGCCGGGGGTCGAAGCGACGTGGCCTTCCGCGGCGGGGCCGGCGAGCTCGATGAACTTCGCGGAGTTCATGGTCTCGCCGCCCATCAGCTTCATTCCCATCCCCAGTGCCTTCATCTGGCGCGCCATCGGGGCGGCCTGCTGGTCGTACCCTCCGAAGAAGATCGCGTCGGGGTTCTGCGCCTTGATCGAAGTCAGCAGCGGCGCGAAATCCACCGCCTTGTCGTTCGTGTGCTCACGCTTTACCACCTGGCCGCCCGATGCCTTCACCGCCTGCTCGAACTCGTCCGCGAGTCCCTGTCCATACGCGGTGGCGTCGTCGATGACCGCAAGGCGCTTGAGCTTCAGCGTCTTCACGGCATACTCGCCCAGTGCCTTGCCTTGCTTGCCGTCGTCCGCCATCAACCGAAACGCGGTCCGGTATCCCTGCATCGTGTACTTGACGTTGGTCGACACGGAAAGCTGCGGGATGCCGGCATCGCTGTAAACCTTGGACGCGGGGATCGTCACGCCGGAATTGAAGTGCCCGACAACGCCGGCGACCTTGGCATCGACAAGCTTCTGCGCGACGAGCGGCCCCATCTTGGGATCGGCCTGGTCGTCCTCTGCCATCAGCACGAACTGCACCACCTTGCCGCCGATCTTCATTTGCCGGGCGTTGATCTCGTCGATGGCCATCTGCGCGCCATTCTGGTTGTCCTTGCCATAACTCGCTTGCCCGCCGGTCAGCGGCGACGCGAAGCCGATCCTGACGACGTCCTGCGCCTGCAGCGGCGCGCCGAGCAGCAACATCGCGGTGGCGAGCGCGCAGGTGACTCCGGTGACGCGATTGGCTGGTTTCAAGTGTGTCTCCTCGTGATTCCGGCGTGGCGCATTGGTTTCCCGGAACAACGGGAGCAGCCACGCCGCGTGACGCGAGTCTACACCGGGACTCGCGGGTCACCCCGCCGCGTCATACGCTGCCCGCACCCAGGCCAGCAATTCGGCGTCGATCTCGCTCGCGCTGGACAGGCGCACGGCGTACTGGCACATGCCGCCCGGGGGCAGCGCCTTCAGTCGCCCGGACGCGGCGAGATTCCTGGCGTTGAGACCGAGCTCGATCTGGTCCCTGGTCGCCGGGCCGAGCATCGCGAACTGCTTCTTTCGCCGCATGCTGATGTACGCCTTCTTGGGTGCCTTCTCGTACGTCCCGAGCTTGTCGATCTGTGCGCTCAGCCGCTCGTGCAGCGCGCGCAATGGTGCCTTGCTGCCGGCGTAGATCGCGTCGAGCGGATCGGCATCGGCCGGCGCAGGCACGGCGGCCTCCTTGGCGCGAAGCGCCAGCATGTTGGCGTCGCCGTATCCGAGACCGAGTCGTTCCATCAGCATCGCGCGCTGTTCGGCGACCTTCGTGAGGCCGCTGTCCGCAATCAGCCGGCACAGCTGCGGGAAGGTCTTGCCGGTTCTGGCTTCGATGTTGCGAAGCTGCGTGCCAACGGCAGTCTTGGGGTCAGCCATGGTGTCGTCTCCTTGTCGAAGTGATCGCGGTCACAGCGGCCAGTGCTCGCTCCGTGTCCGCCGGGGCAGCACGAACTCGAGCGCTCCGAAGGCCGCGTACATCAGCCGCGTTCGCAGCGGCGGCCGGCCGGTCTCGGCGATCGCCTTGAGCGTCCGCAGGATCATGTCGCCGCCCTGCTGCATGCTCCTGGCCGTGCGCGTACCGGCGGGCATGCCGCTCACCCGCAGCGTCACCTCCACCCCGCCGGCGACCGGCTTGAGCTCGTAGGCCACCTGGCAGACCGGGTCGTCGTGTTGCGTGAAGCGGTGGCTGTGCACGAAGCGGCGCGGCGGATCGATCTCGAGCACTTCGCCCACCACGAGCACATGCTTGCCGGTGCCGGTGCGCATCTGCAGGCGCCCGCCAGGCGCGAGGCCGGTCGTGTGCAGCCAGGCGTTGAATACCGCCCCCTGCGCCTCGTCGGTCTTGGTCAACTCGCGCCATACGCGCTTGATGTCGGCCTTGATCACGATGCGGAAGAGCGCATCCCGGGGACGGGTGTCATCAGCCATGTCGGCGTCCTTTCGTTGGCGAGGTGGGGAGGCGAGTCACTTCCGCACCCTCGGCGCCGAACTTCAGGCGCGTCAGGCGCGCGGCCCAGTAGGCGCTGAACTCGGTGGTCCATCGATCGTGGATCCACTGGATCGGCGTCGGGTCGAACCACAGCAGCCGTTCCCGGCCCGAGCGCTCGCCGATCACGAGGCCGGCCGCTTCGAGCGTTGCGAGGTGCTTCATCACGGCGAATCGTCCAATGGTGTTCTCCAGGCTCGCGCAGACGCGGTTGACATTGCAGCCGGGCTCCTTCTTGAGCACGTCGAGAATGCGGCGGCGCGGCTCGGAGGCGAGCGCAAAGAACAGGGCGTCGAGCTGATCGCTGTCCGGATCTGCAGATAGGACCATATGTGCCATTATGGTCACATATTATCCGCGCTGTCAACGGGCTGAACGCACCCGACTCGACGATCCGCTCGCGTGCGCGCTTGCTAGAAGCGCTCGACCCATGGCCGCAGCTCGACCTCCCAGGTCCAGGCGCTGCGCGGCTGCATGAGGATGTGCAGGTAGGTGTCGGCGATGGCGTCGGGATCGAGGGTCGAATCCGGCCGCTCCGCCGGGTCGGTTTGCGCCGGGCGGCGAATCGCGCCGTCGATCACGAAGTGCGCGACGTGGATGCCCTTCGGGGAAAGCTCGCGCGCCATGCTTTGCGCGAGGCCACGCAGCGCGAACTTTCCCATCGCGAAGGGCGCCGACTCCGCATAGCCCTTGACGCTGGCCGACGCGCCGGTGAACAGGATGGCCCCCGCGCCCTTGGCGAGCATGCCGGCGGCGGCGCGTTGCGCGACGAGAAATGCGCCGAAGGCGCTCACCATCAGCGCACTTCGGACGTCGTCCGGGCTGAGCGTTGTCAGCGGACCGCGCGCCCGGGCACTGGCGTTGTAGATCACGACGTCAGGCGGGCCCTGTCGCTGGTCCAGCGCGTCGAACAGGCGAGCGACCTGCCGCTCGTCCTGCGCATCGCAGGGGAATGCCGTCGCTCCGGTCTCCGCGCACAGGGCCTTCAGCTTGGCCGGATCCCGGCCCGCGAGAGCGACGCTCATCCCGTTGCGCGCCAGGAGCCGCGCGAGCGATGCGCTCAGCCCCGGCCCGGCGCCGACGATGAGCGCCGATTTGTAGGAGGGTCGTGTCATCGTCCTGTCCTTCACAGAAGGCCTGGCTTCGGGAGCGCTCGCACCGCATCCGGCGTGCCGGTCGCGGCGCCCGGCCAGGGCCTGTTGACGCTGTGAGCGCGAACGGGCCCTAGATCAGCGACGCCCGGTCCGCCTTCGGATGCAGCAGGAACGAGCCCTCCGCGGTCTCGTGGTAGGTCGTTCCGAAGCCGGCCAGGATCTTCTTCGACTCCGCGTCCGGATCGCCCCAGCACCGGCACGTGATCCTGTCGCACGCGCCGATGAGCATCGCGAGCGGCTCCTTGCCCTTCTTGTTGTCGAGGTGTGCCTTGAACACGCTGTCGTTGGCGTAGATCTCGACCCACTCGCTCACCCCCGGCGCCGGGTAGTCGACGTGGTAGCAGATCACGCCGGGATGATCGCTGCCCATCACCGCGCAGAGCTTCTCCTGGTTCTCCCGGAAGTCGTTCTCCCGGCCCTTCTTCACGTCCCAGCGGATCTTCAGCATGATGGCCATCTCGTGCCTCCCGTATCGGGGTCGATGGAGCGGATGCGAATCGCCACGCTACCACCGAGTGCGCGCGGGCTCAACGTGCCGCACACCCTTCCCGCAGGCGGGACCACCGCCGTGCGCCGCGGCGATCGCGTCGGTCACGCGCCGGCTACCTGCTCCCAGCGTCCGGTACGCTCGGACCGGAACAGTGCGTCGATGGCCCGCATGTTGGCGATCGCGTCCTCGACGCCGTAGGGCAGCGCGATCTCGCCGCGCACGGCGCGCGAGAACGCTTCGCCCTGCAGCTGGTACTGGTCGCTCTCCGGCAGCGTCTCGGTCACGACGCCGGCGCCGTCGAGGGACGAACAATCGTCGACGCAGATGCGCGTCTTCGCGCCCTGCGGTGCATTGACCGGGATGTGGAGCTCGATCCTGCCCCTGGTTCCGCAAAGCTGGATGCGCTGGTGCGGGGCGACCTGCGTCGACACGGTGAAATCGAGGCGCCGGCCGTCGCCGAAGTCCAGCAGCGCGCTGGTGAGGCGATCGGTGCCGAACACCGGATCGCGGTCGACGAGCGCGATGCCGCGCACCGGCTCGGCAGCGAGGAAGAAGCGCCCGGCCACGATCGCATAGCAGCCGATGTCGTAGAGGCCGCCCCCGCCGATGTCGGCCCTGTTGCGAACATTGGCCGGGTCGACGTTGTTGTAGCCGAAGAACATCTGCACGGCGCGCAACGTGCCGATCCGCCCCTCGCGCACCAGTTCGCGGGCACGCAGCCACTGGGGGTGGAAGCGCACCATGAACGCTTCGGCGATCAGCACCTTGCCTGCCGCCCCGCGCAGCGCTTGCGCTTCCTGTGCCGTCAGCGCGATCGGCTTTTCGCAGAGGACGTGCTTGCCCGCGGCCGCGGCCTGCAGCGTCAGCGGCACGTGCAGGTGATTGGGCAGCGGGTTGTAGATCGCCTCGATCTCGGGGTCGGCCAGCAGCGCCGCGTACGAGCCGTACGCCCTGGGAATGCCGAGCGCGTCCGCCGTCTGGCGCGCGCGGGCCTCGTCGCGCGAGCCGATCGCCCGGATCTCCAGCAGGTCGCTCTTCTTCATGCCGGGAAGCACGCGCTCCCGTCCGATCTTCGCCGTGCTCAGCACACCCCAGACCACCTTCTTCATGCGCGTCCTCCCGGTATGTGGACAGCCCGGAGATGGTAACCGGGCGCGCACTCGCAGTGCGAGCGCCCCGGCCCGTGCCGCCCCGCGACGAGCCCCGTCAATCCGGCGCCGTCGACGCGGCGCGCGCACGGCCGCTTGAGCGCAGCACGTGGATGCCCGAACCGATCAGCAGCACGATTCCGCACCACGCGAGCGGATTCGGGGCGTCGCCCCAGACGACGAAGCCGACGATCGTCGCGAACAGGAGGCCCGTGTAGCGGAACGGCGCGACGAGCGAGAGGTCGCCGCGCCGCGTGCTGCGGACGATCAGGAAATAGGCGATGGCGAGGAACGCGCCGGCGATCGCGAGGAGCCCGAAATCGAACGCGCCGACCGGGCCCCAGCCTTCGACCAGCGAGAGCGCACCCGCGAGCAGGGTCACCGAGACCGTGGTCGAGAGCGTCACCAGGATGGACGGGATGCCGACGTGCACCCGCCGCGTCAGCAGGTCGCGCACGGAAAGAAGCACGGTCGCGAGGAAGCAGACGAGGGCGTAGCCGTTGAATCCCCCGGCCTGCGGCTGGATGATCAGCAGGACGCCGACGAAGCCGATCCCCGTCGCCAGCCACTGGGGCGCCCGCACCCGCTCGCCGATGAGCAGCGCGGCGAGAACGGTGATCATGAGCGGCGACGTCATGTTGATGGCCGTGGCGCTGCTGATCGGCAGGTGAAACAGCGACGCGAGAAAGAGCATCGACGCGATGGCGTCGATGACGGCCCGGGTCGCGACCCATCCGCGCGCAATCTCGCGGATCCGCGCGGTCGCCCCCATGGCCTTCGCCACCGCCAGCACCAGCACCGACGCCACGAGGCCGCGGACGAAGATAAGCTGCGCGGCCGGCATCGTCTGGCTCGCGTACTTGACCAGCGCGTCGTTGACGATGAAGCAGGCCATCGCGCCGATCATCGCCAGGATGCCCACGCGATTGGCGCGGACGTGCGCCGCGTGGTCGTCCGCGGGCGCGTGCAAGGTCAATCCCGCGTCGCGCGCTCGTAGCGAACGTCGGGCTCGTGCTCCTCGTTGCCGGAGCCGTCGCCGAACGCGACCGCGGCGAAGCCGTGCCGCTCGTAGAACCGCCGCGCGCCCGCGTTGCGCGCGAACGTGTAGACCCGCAGCACGGGCGTCGCGGCCGCCGCGTCGGCGACGATAATCTTGAGCAACTGCGACCCGATCCCGCGGCCGGTCCAGCCCGGGGCCACGTACAGGTGCGTGAGCCACGCACCGTCGCGCGCGGCAAAGCCGACGATCTCGCCGCCGACCTCGGCGACGCGCACGACGTGCCGCGCGAAGACGGTGTCGCGCATCCAGGCGCGCGTTTCGGCTTCGGTGTGCGGATCCTTGAGGCCCGGCAGCATCGCTCGACGCGACGCCAGGTACATCGTCGCCGTGGCGTCGGCGTCGTCGGCATAGCGCCCGGCGTGCGGCCGGCGGATCAGAACCTGTTGCCCCGCGCTCATCCGAGAAGATCGCCGGCGGCTTTCCGGCGCCGCGCGCCGCGCGTCGCCGTCGGTTCGGCCCCGCGC
>Ga0209048_10004422_pt1 | contig 13440 bp, 14 predicted proteins | sample FrelakmetCRP12CR_FD_187146 | JGI IMG/M metagenome (GOLD analysis project Ga0209048, IMG submission 187146) | Freshwater lake sediment microbial communities from the University of Notre Dame, USA, for methane emissions studies - CRP12 CR (SPAdes)... | ecosystem: Environmental > Aquatic >... | reverse complement strand
CTGACCGTCGAACGAAACAGGGCAGACGGCCGGCGGTCAGAGACCGCCGCTACAGGTCGCGTCGCCGCAGCGACCTACAACCGCTGGCCGGGGTCAACGACCCCGGCTACAACATTAGAGACGGGAGTGAGCACTGAAGGTGCGTAAACAAATTAGCCCAGGGCAAGGCGATCCATTTCCCATCAAGCCCAAGGCGGCGGTCCGGCAGCTGCCGGATCGCCCTTCCTTGATTACGCAGGGCGTTGCGTCGCCAGGGCGAGTCCGTCCGAAGGCGGACCCTGAGCTAGTTTGGTTCCGGGCCTTTGGCCCTGCGTTGCGCGAACGCGCAAGTCCATGACGCTCTAGCCTTTAAGATGTGGGCAAGCCCGTGCCGATTTCTGTAGCGGCGGTCTCTGACCCTCGAACGAAACAGGGCAGACGGCCGGCGGTCAGAGACCGCCGCTACAGGTCGCGTCGCCGCGGCGACCTACAACCACCGACCGGGGTCGACGACCCCGGCTACAACATTAGCAGACCGAAAATGACGAGAACCCCGACGAGCGCGAGGCCGGCGAACAGGAGCCCGCGCGATTCGTGGCCCGCATCCGCTCCCTCCGACCATCGGCCTCGCGATGGTGCTGATGTCAACGGTCGCATCCCATAGGCCGACGCGGCACGGCGCAGGATCAGTTCCACCTTTGCCGTCTGTTCGCCGCAGGCAAGATAGGCCTGCCCCAGCCGGAACATGAACTCGAGCAGGACCGCCGTATCGGGCGCCGTGGATTCTGTCTTCATAATGCGGGAGACGGCGGGCAAGGGTTGCGTCAGAGCGCGCTCGCTGTTTTCCCGCAACGGTGTAGATCGAGCAAGCTAAAACGTTTGCGCAGGAGAACGATGCCGGCGGATGCGCCGGCTTCGACATCCAGGATGGCCGTGCTCTTCAGCTGCTCCGGGACCAACTGCTTCGTCCCCGCCTCTTTGTCTGGATGCGATGGCTCTTCTTCACTTTCCCTCTGTGACTCGGTCCGAAATGTCGCGGAGGCGGTGAGGGAGAATCTGAAACCGCGCTGGTTGCGCTGGACAAAGCGCTGCCCGCGAATTCATGATCGAATCCAACCAACCAAAATTATGAGACGAAGAGGTTTCGTTCTGCTGGCGATTATAGGTGGCGCCTGCGCCGCTGCTCAATCCTTGTTAGCCGTGACTATCCCGGCTGGCGCAACTTTGGTGGTGCGAACACACCACGCGGTCTTTTCCCAGGATCGAATCGGCACAAGTTTTACGGCCTCGCTTGAACATGATGTGACGGTGAATGGTAAGGCCGTGCTTCGAGCCGGAACACAGCTCGCAGGCATGGTCACGGCGTCTCGTCCGAATCGCCGGTCCCGTCCGCTGACGTTGGGCCTTACGGCGCTTTGGATTAGCGGACGAGCTTTTCCCATTAAGACGGACGGGGTCGAACCGCGGGTCAGGAGTGCGGGGCCGGTGCATGGCGTGGAAGGCACCTCATCTGTAGTTGCCGTGGGAACAAAACTGACCTTCCATCTTGCGCAACCGCTTCAACTGTAAGCGATGCCAGTCATCGGGACGGTACAACGTTGTAGCGCAGACTGGTCCGGCAGCTGGAAGCGCAGGAGAACTTCCTTTGGCAATGAGTCGGCAAGTCGAAATGTGACGAAATAGGAAGCGTTCTCGCATCTGATGTGCGGCAGGTAACCGCGCGAGTGTAGGCCGCTGCGGAGTGGATTGGGCGACTCCGCCGGAATTCCGTCCGCGCGCAATTGAAACCTAACACGCTCCAATCCACGATTGGGTTCGTCTGAGGGCACAGTTGCTGGAGTAACAAACTAATCTGCATCTGACAACTCTGCGTTTGCGAAACAGCAGCTTTTGTAGCGCAGACTGGTAGTCTGCTGTATCGCAGGGTTGTTAACCTGCGAGCGGTGGTACGCCGGTCACGCCCGAGCCAGATTGAAACTTCGTTCGGCGATTTCAGAGTTGGCGCGGCCTTGCCGGCTGCCAGTCGGCGAAACAGTCCGGCAGCTGCCGGACCAATCTGCGCTACCATGAAGAGATTCCTCGTCATGAAGGTTTACGTTTGAGAACTTAATCTCATAGTTCGTCGGTCTCAGGTGACCCGGTTATGAAAAAAATTGGCAGGAAGCAGTTAAACGTGCGCCGGTTTTTGGGGCTCGGCCTGATGGCGCTGGGATTGATCGTCCTGCTGATGCCCATTTTTACGGGCGGATGGATCATCGGCCTCCTTGGGCTCGCACTGCTCGCAGGTGGACTGCTTCAGTTTGTCCAGATGCTTCGATCCACGAATCAAACGTCGTCGGGCATGTCTCACTTTGCGGGCGTCCTCTCGATCTTGTTAGGCCTTCTCTTGTTTTTCAGTCCGCACATGGCGTTGTCGGCCGTGCTGATCACCATAACGGTCGTCATTCTCATCGACGGCGTTTCCAGGATCTATGCGGGATACAAACAAACTGGAGCGGAGCGGAAGTGGAAGTTCCTCAGCGGGCTTATCAATATCGCGCTGGCGCTGCTTGTCTGGTATTTCGTAACGGCAAATCTTGGAATCATCGCGATCGGCCTGGCTCTCGGCCTTCGTCTTCTGGTCGAAGGGTGGGCGATGTTTTTCCTACCGGAAAAGGGCCTGGAGCCGCCCGATCAATCGCCCGATCTGCGACTTCATCCCGACGCCAAACTAGGACTCGAGCCTAACGACACGGTCAAGCACGTTCAGGAAACGATTCTGCGCGGCGAGCATACCCGAACGAGCGGCCATGTCGTTACCTGCCTTTCATTTCTCGGGATCTTCTTTGCCATCCACGTCCTTCGGACAGATGCACACTGGTCGTTTATTGGATTTATTTCGCCGTTTTCAGCCGTGGTCGGGGATGCGGCCATGGCGCTCATTATTGGGATTGTTCTGGTCCTGCCTCTCCGTCTGTTTTGGCGCAAAGTCTCGCGACCAGTTGAACGAATTGCCTGGAGCCGTTTTTGCCACACCGATGCGAAGTCGGGCGAGCCGAGCGTAATCGAGAAGGGGTTTCGATTCTGGCTCGAAAGCAGAATGAAGTTTGCCCTCGGATTGCGACGAGCGCGCTTCTCACTCAACTATTCCTTTTGGTGGATGATGCTCCTCGGCCTGCCGCTGACCGCGATCTTCATCGCGGTAAATTCGATCTGGGGATTCAGTTGGTACTTCAATTCAGAAAACTGGGCGTCCGGCGTCTGGCAGGAAATCACCAAGGCGCGGGTGGATCCTTGGAGACAGCACGCAGCCGAGGAAGTTGAGCAGGATGCAGTCGCGAAAGGAATTGCCCCCGGCCAGGTCTTTGCCATCGAGCCGGAAGGTATCAGCGATCGCAGCGATTTCAGTTTTGTCGTGATAGGTGACACGGGCGAAGGCGATCCATCACAGATGTCGCTTCGGGATCAACTGATCGCCGCCAGCAAGCGCGAGAACGTGAAGTTTCTCGTTCTTTCGTCCGACGTGATTTATCCCGACGGCAAAATGAAAGATTACGAAACGAACTTTTACCTGGGATTCAAAGGGTTCGAAAAGCCGATCTACGCCATTCCCGGTAATCACGACTGGTACGATGCCGACGAAGCGTTCAACGCCAACTTCCTTGAGCGCGACGCGGCCATACTTTCACTGCGCGCGCGGCTGGCCACAGATCTCAAGACCCACCTGATCACGACCAACAAGCGATTTGACGAGATGACCGCCGAAGCGAAGCGGCTGCGGGAATATTATCGAATCAAGAATGGGCTGCAGCGTGCCCCGTTCTTCGAAATGCATCAGCCTGGATTTTCGCTGATCGCACTGGACACCGGCATCATGCGCACGATCGACGAGAAGGAAAAAGCCTGGCTTGAAGCTTCACTCCAGCGAGCGGGGGGAAGCTTCAAGCTGGTTGTGCTTGGGCACCCATTTTACGTCGGCGGCAAGGATTCCGCAGCAAACGATCCGCCGTTCAACGAGATTCACGAAATCCTGCGGCGCTACCAGGTTGATGTAGCGATGGCTGGCGATACGCATGATTTCGAATTCTACCGGGAAAAATATCCTTCAGCGAACGGCCAAAGAGAAATGCTCCATTTTGTGAACGGTGGCGGCGGCGCTTACCTCAGTGTCGGGACAGCAGCCGCCTTCCCGAAACAACCGGTCACGCCTGACTACGCATTCTATCCCCGGACCGACGAGCTCAAGGAAAAAATCCAAAACGAAACGCCGTCTTGGAAACTGCCATTCTGGTGGTGGATGGAATACTTCGGCGGTTATCCGTTCGACAGCGAAATGGTCTCCGGTGCCTTCGATTTCAATCGCGCGCCTTTCTTTCAAAGCTTTCTGGAGGTCAGTGTCGAGCCTGCGCAAAACCGCGTCCGCTTTCTGCTTTACGGTGTGAACGGCCGGCTTCGCTGGCGTGACCTTCAGACCGGCGGCCGGGTGAAACCCGTCGACCGATCCGACGATGACTTTGTTGAGTTTACTGCGCCTATTAGCAAATAGACGTTGCGATGTTTGGACCGCGGATGCTCTAATGGTTGCGACGCATAGCCGACCGGTCGTCGGCACTGCGCCAGCAGTTGTAGCCGCGGTCGTTGACCGCGGACATCTCCGACCGTTCTATCCCGGCCGGGGTCAGCGACCCCGGCTACAATATTTCAACTGGCTTCTGGCGTTGAAATGGGCATGGCCTTGAAACAGAATGCTTCTTGTTCTCCTGACAGGGAGCAAGCTATAATTCCATTCGAAACAAGAGGATTCAAATCATGACTATCGACAAAATCATCGTCTGGCTAATCGTCGGCGCACTGGCCGGAACACTGGTAGGTCGTCTCCTAACTTTTAGCAAAGAAGGTTTCGGGCTGTGGACTAACCTCTTCATCGGGATAGTTGGCGCCCTGGTAGGCGGGTTTCTCTTCTGGTTGTTTGGCGTGAACCTCGGCCTGGGCGAGATCAAGGTGACGGTTGAGGATTTGATCTCGGCGTTTGTTGGTTCGCTTCTGTGCGTCCTCGTCTGGCGGTTGATCCGTCGGCGGACCGCATCGAAGACATCGGCGTGAGATAACCGCATTGCTCTGAGGAGACCGTTGAAATAATGGCTCAAGCATGCATTCACTGGATCAGTGGAGCAATCAAAGCAAGCGGTTCATCAGGCCTACAAAAAATCATTTACGCAGACACCCATTAAGACATCCAAGGGATTCAGGATTGCGAATTTCTTCGATGAGCTGAAGACGAAAGATAGCGTGCTCCAATTATCAACGCCATGGCGCAAGCTCTCGCTGAGGCTGCTAGACAATTAGTGAGGGAATGTTACAAACATGACAACTTGGTCGATCAGGTAGAGGCGTTGTCAGATTTCGGTAAACAACTTAGAAATTATGACACATCTTCCCCTGAAAATGAGAATCAAACTCACTCTGCTCACTTCTCTTTTGGGACTTGCCAGTTTTGCCGCTCACGCGGCTGAACCGGCCGCCTCTCCCGCTCCGGCGAGTGATGATGCCGCCGAACTGGCCAAGCAACTCTCCAACCCCATCGCCGCGCTCATTAGCGTTCCGTTCCAGAACAATTTCGACTTCGGGGGCGGCCCCAACGGCGATGGCTTCCAATACAAGCTCAATTTCCAGCCGGTCATCCCCATTACCTTGAGCGAGAAATGGAATCTCATCTCGCGCACCATCGTTCCGTTCATAGACCAGCACGACGTGATCGGCACCAGCAGCCAGAGCGGGTTGAGCGACACCGTGCAAAGCCTCTTTTTCTCGCCCAAAGCGCCCACGGCCAGCGGCTGGATTTGGGGCGCGGGTCCGGTGTTCCTGCTGCCGACCGCGACGGACGACCTGCTCGGCTCGGAGAAATGGGGTTCGGGCCCGACGGTCGTCTTGCTTAAGCAGCAAAATGGCTGGACCTACGGCGCGCTGGCTAACCATATCTGGTCGTTCGCGGGCGACGATTCGCGCGCGAACGTGAACTCCACGTTCCTCCAGCCGTTTATTTCGTTCACCACCAAGAAGCAGACCACGTTCAGCCTCAACACAGAATCCACCTACGACTGGGAACGCACCCAATGGACCGTGCCCTTGAACGCGACGGTCAGCCAGCTCGTAAAGATCGGGAAGATGCCCGTTCAATTCACCCTCGGTGCACGTTATTACGCGGAGAAACCCGCCAATGGCCCGGAGTGGGGCCTGCGCTTTGTCGCCACGCTGCTCTTCCCGAAATAAACCAGCCAAATTAGAACAGGAGGAAACGGAGATAACCGAGAGGTGACTTTTGGGAACTCTGTTTCCGCAGCTTACCCGCCGCGGTGGGTTATCTCCCACTTGTCTAGCCGAAATCGGAAGAACGCGGAATGGCGAAGGCGGGTTCAAGAAATCAACTCGCCAGCAATCGCACTGACCGCCATGAACCGCGAGTTCCGGCGATCGAAAGTGCGACGAACAAAATGGTAGCGGCAATTGGAAAAATCATGTAGCACCAAGGTCCAATCTTCAAACTCCAAGAACTTTCGTTACGTTGAATGCGAACACCCGAACGCGAGCAACAACAGTAACCTACCGAGGCAAAAAACTATGACGCTAAGAGACTCTCGATCCAGATCCCCAGGCCGGCTCATTCAGGCTGTGGTCGCCATCATCTGTGCGGCCCTGCTCTCACCGGGCCACTACCTGGTGCTGGCGCAGCAGGCGCAGGCGCCCGTGATGACGACGACCACCAACACTCCGGAGGAGGAGGCACCGAAGATTCCGAATGATCAATTGGATTCCCTGGTTTCGCCGATCGCTCTCTATCCCGATCCACTCCTGAGCCAGACGCTGGTCGCTTCCACCTATCCGCTGGAACTCATCCAGCTCCAGCAGTGGATGGATAAGAACAAGGGCTTGAAGGACAAAGCTCTGGCAGATGCGGTGGAAAAGGAGAATTGGGATCCGAGCATTCAGGCCATGGCCGCTTTCCCGGATGTGGTTAAGAAGCTGGCCGGGAACATCGCGTGGACGTCGGACCTGGGGAACGCTTTCCTGGCGCAGCAAGGCGACGTGATGGCGGCAGTCCAACGCATGCGGGCAAAGGCTCAGGGGACAGGAAACCTGAAAACCAGCGCGCAACAGAAAGTGGAAACCCAGACCGTCGAGGACAAACAGGTTATCGTGATTCAGCAGGCCAATCCGGAAGTGGTTTACGTCCCCTCGTACGACCCGGCGGTGGTTTACGGAGCTCCGGTCTATCCCTATCCGTCGGTTTACTACCCGGGATATGTGGCCGGAATGGCCCTTTCGTTTGGGACCGGGCTAGCGCTTGGTTCCGTCTGGGGCGGCGGCTGGGGGTGGGGTTGCGGCTGGGGCCACAACGACATCAACGTCAACGTCAACAACCGGTACGTGAACAATTTCAACCGAACGAACGTTAACAATTTCAACCGGACGAATATCAATAACAATAAGTGGCAGCACAATCCGCAACACCGCGGCGGCGCTCCCTACTCCAACAGGCAGGTAGCGAACAAGTACGGTGGTGGCAATCGGCCCGGTGGCGGCAATCGACCTAACGGCAACAATCGGCCGGGTGGCGACAATCGCCCTGGGGGCGACAATCGACCCGGTGGCGGCAATAGACCTGGTGGTGACAATCGACCTGGTGGTGGCAACAAACCTGGCGGTGACAATCGACCCGGTGGCGGCAATAGACCTGGCGGTGACAATCGACCTGGTGGTGGCAACAAACCTGGCGGTGACAATCGCCCCGGTGGCGGCAATAAACCCGGTGGCGGTAATCGGCCTGCGGGTGGCAACAAGCCCGCCGGCGGAGACCGCGTCGGAAATCGCCAGGTATCGGGAGGTTCTCATGGCGGCGCCTTCGGGGGCGCGTCGAGTGGGATGAACCGAAGCTCCGCTCGAGCCAGCAGCAGCAGAGGTTCCCATAGCATGGGCGGCGGTTCCAGAGGCGGCGGTCGATCTGGCGGCGGTCATTCTGGTGGCGGGCGGTCCGGCGGTGGGCGATCCGGTGGCGGACGCCGAAGGTAAGCAGATCAGCAATGAGGTAAAACAAATGAAATCAAAATCACTAGTCATCATGCCAGCGAAAATTTCTCTATTTGCTTCGGCGACCTTCCTTTCCTGCTTCGTAGCGTTTGCTTTACACGCGGCGCCGGAGACCAAACCAGACGCACCAAAACAAAAAGGGTTCGACACGCCACAACAAGCAGCCGACGGGCTGATCCAGGCCGCGGGAAATTTCGATGTCCCCGCTCTGATGGAAATCCTGGGTCCCGGGAGCGAGGATCTCGTTTCGTCGGAAGATAAGGTCCAGGACAAGAATAGCTCGGATGCGTTTGCGGCCAAGGCGCGCGAAAAAAATTCAATCGAAGTCGATTCGAAAAATTCGAATCTCGCCACTCTCTTGGTGGGCAACGACGACTGGCCGCTCCCTATTCCGGTCGTGAAGCGCGGCGGCAAGTGGTATTTCGACACCAAGGCCGGCCGCGAGGAAATTCTACTCAGGCGCGTTGGGACTAATGAGCTTGATGCCATTCAAGTCTGCCGGGGCTTCGTGGACGCTCAGGATGAGTATGCGCTGGAAAAGCACGATGACGCGGTGGTAAACCAGTATGCCCAGCGGGTTATTAGTACGCCGGGAAAACACGATGGCCTGGCTTGGAAAAACGCGGATGGGACCTGGGGAGGCCCCGTGGGGGAGGCGATCGCCAATGCCATCACGCAAGGTTATTCGGATAAGACTCAGCCGTATCACGGTTACTATTTTAAAGTCCTGAAAGGTCAGGGTCCCGCAGCGCCGATGGGACAAATGGACTTTGTCGTGGAGGGAGCCATGATCGGCGGGTTTGCCCTGGCGGCGGCGCCGGCCCAATACCGGGTCACGGGTGTGAAGTCGTTCATCGTCAGCCAGAACGGAATCGTTTACGAGAAGGATCTGGGACCGGATACCCTGAAGGCCTTCCAGAGCATGGAGCTATTCAATCCCGACAAGACTTGGACCAGAACGGACGATGAGTGGTCGGAGACGGATTAGCTTTCTTTGGATACGGATTGAGGCGAAGGCCTTCTCTGGACGCGGAATCTCGAGCAGATCAACATAAGCCTAAAGTCTCATACACAATGGAGTTCAAGAGCACGTAAACTGAATACTTTGAAAGCGTAACGCCGCCCCCGTCAGACCAATCTTTCCTGAGAAAAGGCAGCAAAACCAAAACCAAAAGAAAGAACATATGAACATTATTGGTCTTATCATTCAGTTAATCAGCGGCGCGGTCGGCGGCAATGTCGCAGGCGCAGCGATGAAAGAAAACAGCCTCGGGACGGTGGGTAATTCCATTGCTGGAATCGTCGGCGGCGGCGTGGGAGGGACGATCCTCCAGATGGTCATGGGAACCGCGGCGGCCGGCGGCGGTGGGATGGACCTGACCAGCATTCTGAGCAATGTCGCCGGAGGCGGCGTGGGGGGAGCCATCCTGATGGCCGTCATCGGCATCATCAAAAACATGATGGCCAAAAAATAGATTTGATGAAACTCGTCGGAATGGACAGCAGTTTTGGATCACGCAAGGCTCTGGCAAAGGAACTTGGTTACACGGGCGACCCGAATGACTCGGCGGCCATGAATATCTGGTTGCGCAAGCAAGTGCTGACAAAGCTATCGGAAAACGGCGGCAAAGTTCCGGCGGAGTTACTTCACTGATAGAATTGCTCGCACAACGGTAACTTCTCAACCGGATCAGACTTCAGTTCGGGGAACGGGCCGGCACGATCAGGCAAATGAAGATCAAACGCATCCTGCTCGCCGCCCTGTGCCTCGATCTTCTGATGACGTTTAATAAAGTCCCGACGCGTGACAATCCAGGCGGCGACACCGACTTCAAGGATTACCCGGTCTATGACTTCAAGGTCGAAGCGCGCCACATTGCTCACGGTCCTGGGCGAAAGTGAATCGAAAATAACTCAACAGGGGGGAATGAGAATGGAATTAGGTTCTCCGTTTCCTCTGCGGCCTCCTGTTCAAACCACAAAATCATGAACACCGGAATTACCTAGGTCCTAATCAGCCTAACCTTACCATCGGCACGACCAAGATCACGTATCTCAAGAAATAAAGAACTAAACAGGAGGGTACGGAGGTAACAGAGAATGAAGTTCCAGCCCTCCGTTTCCTCTGTTATCTCCTGTTCAAAATGATTGAATCCGCGAAATGAAGTTCCTCCTGCCCAGCGCGGTCTTGATGCTGATGCTCTCGATCGGGATGAGCCTCAAGTTCAAGGAGATCGTGGCCAATTGGCGGAAACTGACCTGGGTAAGTTGGACCCGGCTGCTCCTGGCGACCTTTCTCGTGCCGCCATTGATCGCGCTCGGCCTCGGACGACTCATGCCGCTCAGTCTGGCGGACACGGCCGGGCTGTTTCTCATCGCCGTTGCTCCTGGCGCTCCGCTCCTGACCAGGAACATCGCCAAGCGGGGATTCGATATGCAAATGGCGGCGAGCTATCAAGTCTGGGGCGCGTTGATGATCCCGATCATGATCCCATTACTGGTCGCCGCGGCGGGCAAACTTTATGACCGCAACATCTGGATTCCCCCTTTGACCCTCCTGGCGGTAATCTGCAAACAGCAGTTCCTGCCCCTGCTTGCGGGCATGGCTCTGAGGCACTTCGCGCCGGCTTTTTCGACGAAGGTGCAGCGCGCTCTGAATATCCTTGGCAACGTAATCCTGACCGTGGCGCTGATCGCGTTGCTCTGGAAAATGGGACCGGCGCTAAAGGAGATCAGTCCATGGCTCCTGGTGGCCGCGCTGGTCCTCGCTGTTGGTTGCATGGCCGTAAGCCGGATGTTGCTTACTGATGAGACGCCCGGGATCCAGACTCTGGTCATTTGCAACGTCAATCGCCATGTCGGCCTCGCCGTGCTGCTCTCGGGCCAATATCTCAGAAGTCGCCATAATCTGGCTCTTCCAGCGATCGCTTGTTATGCGCTGGCGGCACCGATTGTTATGGGGCTTTACGCGAGGTTCGCCCACCGTCATGATTCGGACGCAATCGAGACATAGGAGATCATCACCGCGGCACGTATTTTATGAACCAGGTTATTGCTGGCGGACTTTTTGCGGTCTTTCTCTTTTTCGGAATGATCCTCTTCCTCGATCTCGGGCGGCGTTGGGGCACGCGCCGGCTGGCCCTTGATCCCAAGGTCGCTCGCGAGGGTCTCGGAGCGGTTGATGGCGCGGTCTTTGCGCTACTCGGTCTGCTCGTCGCCTTCACTTTCTCCGGCGCGGCGTCGCGCTTCGATGCGCGGCGCCATTTGATTGTCGAGGAGACGAACGACATCGGCACGGCGTGGCTGCGTTTGGATCTACTGCCGGCGGACGCGCAACCGGCGCTCCGGGAAAATTTTCGGCGTTACGTTGATTCCCGGTTGGAGGTTTATCGCAAATTACCAGATATCGCGGCTGCATGGGAGGCCCTGGCCCGGTCTAATGCGCTTCAGGGCGAGATTTGGAATGGCGCCATCGCCGCCACGCGAGAGGGCGCCGTACCGTCCGCGCCTATTCTTCTGCTGCCCGCGCTGAACGCCATGTTCGACATCACGACCACGCGCACCGCGGCGGCGAAGTTCCATCCGCCGACCATCGTCTTCGCGCTGCTGGCCGTGGCCGCGTTGGTCAGTTCGCTGCTGGCTGGGTACGGCATGGCCGGCGGCCAGAAGCGCAGCTGGATCCATATGCTCGGGTTTGCCGCCGTCACCGCCGTAGCCGTCTATGTCATCCTCGATCTCGAATTCCCGCGCATCGGATTCATCCGAATCGATGCCGCGGATCAAGTGCTCGTGAACCTTCGGCAGACCATGAAATGAACGGCAAAAATACGACTGATCTCCCGGCCGCGGAAAAACCTCCCCATCCTTAACCTGACCTGATAAACCCAAAGCCAAACCAACAACACTAATGAGAAAATATATCGCAGAATTCATCGGAACCTTCTTCCTCGTCCTCACCATCGGCTGCACGGTCATTCCGGGAGCGGCCGGTGTCATCGCCCCGCTGGCCATTGGCGCGGCCCTGATGGTCATGATCTTCGCCGGCGGACATGTCTCCGGGGCGCATTTCAATCCGGCGGTGACGCTGGCAGTTTTCGTCCGCGGACGATGTGACGCCAAGGATGTCGTTCCCTATTGGGTGGCGCAGGTTATCGCCGCTGTGGCCGCAGCCTCGGTGGCCGTATTTCTCGTCGGCAAGAGCGGCACGCCCATGACGATCGCGAACGTCCCGGCTGCTTTCGTCGCGGAATTTCTCTTTACCTTCGCGCTGGCTTACGTGGTGGTGAACTCCGCGACCGCAAAGGGCACCGCGGGCAATTCCTTCTATGGCCTCGCCATTGGCATGACGGTAATGGTCGGTGCGTTTTCCGTCGGGTCGATCTCGGGCGGCGCATTTAACCCGGCCGTCGCCGTCGGAGTGGCCATGATGAAGCTCGTTAACTTTGCCGACATCTGGATTCACCTCGCAGCGGATCTCGCCGGCGGTCTCGTGGCCGGACTGACCTTTAAAATCTTGAATCCCGAGGATAAGTAGTCCGGCAGTTCTGAACCAAGAGCGGATCACACGGCCGTCCCGCAGCCGAATGAGAACAATTAACTGTTACGTTTGGCTTGCCCTCGGCTCGTCCCTGGCGCTGGCGTCTCTCACCGTTCGCGCGGAGGCGCCGGCATCATCTCCATTTCTACCGACAGTGGAGAACAAGACGCCCGCGCCCGGTCGCGCGTCGGAGGGCATGGTCTGGATCCCGGGCGGTGAGTTTTCGATGGGCAGCGCCGCCAGCGGGAGCGCCGCGAGCGGTGGCGGAAGCTGTGAAATGCCAATGGCGTCAAATGATGCCGCGCCGCCGCATCGTGTTGCGGTCGACGGATTCTGGATGGATGCAACGGCCGTAACGAATGCCCAGTTCGAGCAATTCGCCAAGGCGACTGGTTATGTCACAATCGCGGAACGCACCCCGACGAAAGAGGAGTTCCCCGACGCACCGGCCGAAAATCTGGTGGCTGGTGCCGTCGTTTTTGCGCCGACCGATCATGAAGTTCCGCTGACCGATCATTTCCAATGGTGGAGCTACGTGAAGGGCGCGAACTGGCGGCATCCGCTGGGACCGGAAAGCGACCTCAAGGGAAAAGAGAAATATCCGGTCGTCCAGATTGCGTACCCGGATGCCGAAGCCTACGCGAAGTGGGCGGGTAAGCGTCTGCCCACCGAAGCGGAGTTTGAGTTCGCTGCGCGCGGCGGTCTGTCCGGAAAAATCTACGTGTGGGGCAATGAATTTCGTCCCGGCGGGAAGTGGATGGCCAACACCTGGCAGGGAAAATTTCCGGTGAAGGATGCGGGCGAAGATGGTTATGCAGGCATCGCGCCGGTGGCGAAATTTCCGCCGAATAAATACGGAC
>Ga0209048_10004421_pt1 | contig 13441 bp, 9 predicted proteins | sample FrelakmetCRP12CR_FD_187146 | JGI IMG/M metagenome (GOLD analysis project Ga0209048, IMG submission 187146) | Freshwater lake sediment microbial communities from the University of Notre Dame, USA, for methane emissions studies - CRP12 CR (SPAdes)... | ecosystem: Environmental > Aquatic >... | reverse complement strand
CGAAACAGTTTTTGGAATTGTCCGGAAGGCCCGTCCTGATGCATACCCTGGAGGCACTCTCCAAAGCCCACTTTCTTTCGGGAATGCTGGTGGTGGTCCAGGATGATTTCTTGACCGCAACGGAAAACCTTTTACTCAGCTACTGCAATGCCAATCCCGACAAAGTCTACTACCTTTCGAGAGGGTGGTTCACGGAGAACAGTCAATCCCCCTCGGATCAAATGCCCACCTCTGGATCGTCAGCAGGTCCCTTGCGTCATGGCAGCCGCAAGTACGTCACCTTGATCGTTGGGGGAATTGAACGCCAGGACAGCGTTTTTAATGCTCTGCAAGCGTTGCCGGCTGACTGTGACTGGGTCCTTATTCATGATGGCGTAAGGCCGTTTGCCTCAACGACACTCATTGAGAATACCTGGAAAGTGGCCCAAAAGACGGGTGCAGCCATTGCCGCTCTCCCTGCCACGGATACCATCAAGCGCGTGAGAGGAGAAAGGGTGGAGGAGACTCTTCCCCGAGATGAAATCTGGCTCGTCCAGACGCCACAAGTGTTTGGCAAGGACACTATCCTGACGGCGTACCTGGCAGCTCGGAGCCAAGGCTGCTTGGGTACGGACGATGCCTTTTTTGTGGAGCGTCTCGGCTTGCCTGTGGCTGTGGTACCGGGGGAGCGATCGAACATCAAAGTCACAACGCCGGACGATTTAGCGTGGGGAAACTGGTTTCTGTCTCAGAGCGGCTCGCAGAGTGACCCTGCAGATGAGTTAGGACAGAAGCGATGCGAGTAGGGTTCGGGTACGATGTTCATGCCTTTGCTGAAGATCGCCGCCTGATTTTGGGTGGCGTAGAGATTCCCCATACTCATGGGCTGCTTGGTCATTCCGATGCTGACGTGCTCCTTCATGCGATCTGCGACGCCCTTTTGGGGGCTGCTGCACTGGGGGACATCGGACGTCACTTCCCGGATTCCGATCCGGCATACAAAGGCATCTCCAGCCTCATTCTCTTCCAGCGAACCCTCGTCCTGGTCAGCGAGCGCGGCTATGCAATCAAGAACATCGATACCACCCTGGTGCTTCAAAAACCGCGTCTCGCTCCTCACGTGCCTCAAATGGTGACACAGATTTCTCTCATCACCGGCCTTCCGGAATCATGCATTAACGTCAAGGCGACGAGTACAGAGCGGTTGGGTTTCACCGGGAGGGAGGAAGGTATAGCGGCCTACGCGGTGGTACTGCTGGAGGAAATACCTTCATGACCCAAGCTGGATCGTATGCGGAGCCTTTTCTCAGGGGGTCTCATCTTCAAGCGCCCAGAGCCGGTGCAGAGTCATCGAACTGGGCACTTGATGCTTTGCGCCTGATGGTGGATACTATGACGGCAGTCTTGGGTCGGTGGGCGGAAATCGGAGCGGGTGTGGATTTGTATTCTAAACTGTAACTTCATAGATAACTCGAATTGAAGCGTTTTTTTATTGAGGGTCAGTCTGGCCACAAAAACATGAGGAGATCGTAACTCGTGGGATTACGTGTTTATAATACGCTGACGAAGAGGAAAGAGGAGTTCGTTCCCCTGGAGCCCGGGAAGGTCAGGTTCTATGTCTGCGGCATCACTGTTTATGATTACTGTCATATCGGGCATGCTCGTTCCGCCATCGTCTTCGATGTGATCTACCGATACCTTCTACGATTTGGTTATGAGGTGACGTACGTCAGGAATTTCACCGACATCGATGACAAGATCATTCGCCGAGCCAACGAATTGGGCGCCGACTACCGGACCGTTGCTGATCGCTTCATTGCTGCCTTCCATGAGGATATGGATGCACTCGATATTTTGCGTCCAAGTGTGGAACCGCTGGCAACCGACCATATCCCGACCATGATAGAGATCATCAAACGATTGATGGCGAAAGGAATTGCTTACCAATCCGGCGCCGATGTTTACTTTGAAGTGGAGCGTTTTCAGGGGTACGGCAAGCTGTCAGGGAGGTCCCTCGATGAGATGATCGCGGGAGCACGGGTCGAGATTGATCTCAACAAGCGAAATCCTCTGGACTTTGTACTCTGGAAGGGAAGTAAACCGGGTGAACCGATGTGGGATAGCCCCTGGGGTCCCGGACGGCCCGGCTGGCATATCGAATGCTCCGCCATGGGCAGACGCTATCTTGGAGAGACTTTCGATATTCATGGCGGAGGAAGAGATCTCATATTTCCCCATCATGAGAATGAGATTGCTCAGAGTGAAGCGGCTTTCGAGACGCCGTTTGTCCGCTACTGGTTACACAATGGGTTCGTCAACATCAACAACCAAAAAATGTCCAAATCTCTAGGCAATTTCTTTGTTATCCGGGACTTCCTCAAGGAGGTTCATCCCGAGGTTTTGCGCCTGTTTGTGCTCAGCAAACACTACCGCAGTCCTGTGGACTTTTCGGATGAGAATGTCACTGAGGCGGAAAGGGGCGTGGAGAAGCTTTACGGGACAATGGCTGCGATAACCGAGCGCGTTTTGGTGACACCGGAGGTGCAAATCGCCGACACCGCGCTTCGTAATCAGGACCCTGAACTTTACGATCTCGTCGCCGGACTTTCGGGAGCCTTTGAAGAGGCCATGAATAACGATTTCAACACGGCTCAGGCAATCGGCCATCTGTTCACGGTGCAACGGCGTCTGCAGCGCTTCCTCGACCAGTTCGGACAGAAAAAGCTAAAGGGCGCCAATGCCGTTCTGGCTCAAAGAGGGGCCTCAAAGTTGCAGGAATATGCCCGGGTTCTGGGTCTCCTCGCCAGGGAGCCCCAGGTCTTCTTCGAGGAACAGCGAAAACTCAAGCTGAAATCGACCGGTATGACCGAAGAGGAAGTGAACCACCTCATCGAGCTTCGCAGGCAGGCCAGGCTGGCAAAGAATTTTGCGGAGAGTGATCGCATCAGAGACGAGTTGGAAAAAAAGAGGATTCTTCTTGAGGACACCACTCAGGGAACGCGCTGGCGTGTTGGCTCCTGAAGCAATTCATCACGCAACTCAACACTAATATGGAGAAAGTGCTGACTTCTTGGAAAAGAGCCTTAACTTACCGTATATGTACTAAAAAGAGGTCCGGTTAGTTTACAGGAGGCGAATATGAACTCGAAGGACTTTGTGGAAGCTAAAGAGGTCATTATCAAGACCGATCGTATTCAGGGCAATATGGTGATTCTGAAGGAATCCGAAGAGGATTCTCATTACTTTATGATGTTTGTCGGGGATGCCGAGATCACTGCAATCGCCAAGGAAAAGGGCCTTGTGGAGCCAAAGCGACCCCTGACTCACGACTTGTATCTATCCATATTGAATCATGCAGGTGTGGTCTTCGATCGCATTGAAATTCATGAAATGCAGGAGAATACCTACTACGCGAAGGTCTATGCCGGCATCCAGGGGGAGGAGATTATTTTCGACAGTCGACCCAGTGATGCCGTAGCCCTGGCGCTCCATCAGAAATGCCCGATCCTGGTGAACCGCAAATTGCTTCGCAGGGAGATGACTCCTGAAGAAATCCAGGAATATGAAATGATAGTCAGGACCGTGAAGTTCTAAGCAGGGCTATACGGCTGATAGCAGGTTTCGTGGTTGACTGCCGAGAAGTTTTCTTCAGACGATTAGACTTTCATCGTCCACAAAATCTGGGCAGTTTGGTGAAGGGCCGGTATTTCTTCCGGCTTTCTTATTTTAGTTGAGAACCTATCTTCAGGAGAGAGCACCTTATGGCTAAGCACAAAAAGGTAGAGAGACGAAAAGAGTTGGACCGCCGCCGCCGCCGAAGAGAGAAACGAAAGAAGCTGCTCAACAAGGAACAGAAGTCGCGGCCGCATCCCGTGAAACGGGCTAAAACCACAGCGGGTTAGAGACTCAAGAGCGTGATACTTTCAATCATATAGGGGTGGCTTATCATGGGTATTCAGTCTGCTTCTGCTACCTTTGTCCGATTCTATGTACCCGATACGGTCACGGGGGATTTCTTGGGCTATATCGAGGAAAAACTCCTGGCAGGGAATTTCAAGGAATGTGAGGACGACCAGGAGCAATCGATGGGATTCGTCTCCTGGGATGATCTCTTTGATTCCTCTTTCGCCGACTCTTCCTATCACAAGGGAGAGTACATCGCTTTCCAGTTTCGAATTGACCAGCGGTCGGTCCCGGCAATCATCAGGAAGAAATATATCAGGCGCGGCATTGATGACTATCGCGCAAAAAACAATGGCAAGTGGCCCTCGCGCCGGGAACGGCAGGAGATCCAGGAAAATGTGCAAGACTGGTTGATGAAACGAATCATACCCAGACCCGGCGGCTGTGAAGTGGTTTGGGACCCGGTCGCTAAGTGGATGCTCCTGGGCGGAACCAGTTCGAAATTGGTCGACGCTTTCCTGACGCATTTCGAAAAGCATTTCCGCTTCTACCCCATCCCCCTCTATCATGTCCACTGGGCACTGAATCTGGCGCAACTGGATGGGCGACAAAAAGATGTTCTTGCTTCCATGGTTTCAGCTCAATCTCCCCATGCTATGTATGAAGGTCGGCTTTTGGGATATGAATTCCTCACCTGGCTCTGGTTCCTGATGGAAAATGCGAACGGCGCCATAGAACTCGCCGAAGGTCATCATGTTGAACTCAGTCTGGGCGAACGCCTGGTGCTTACCCTCCCGGCCGATGGCAAGGAACGAGTGATCTGCACCACTCAGGCCAACGCGCTCCACGAAGCGCGAACCGCTCTCCAGCAAGGAAAACTGGTTGATGAACTCCAATTATTCCTTAGAATTGGGGATAATGACTACTTCTTGACGCTGGACAGTTTTCTCTGGGCCTTCAAGGGCCTCAAAACCCCCAAACAGCTGCGCGATTTTGATGGCGACGATGCAGAAGGAAAGTTCCTGGAGAGAATGTACTTTCTGGAAGAGATTTCGGCGACCTTGAACAAGCTATACGGAACGTTCCTGGCTGAGCGTCTAAGCCCGACATGGGAAAAGGACGCCTTGCCCCGTATCAGAGACTGGATGGCGCCGAGGCATCAGGAAGGTCCTGATCAGCTCAACTGAGGGAGAGACAGATAGGGATTTTCCTCTTCCGCCCGAAGGGCGCCAGTTTTAGAGAATTATGAGCATCTATGAACATTCACCTCGGAGGGCAGACGCTCGTCGATTTCTTTCATCAGCACTGGCTGAGTGCTTTTTTCCTCCTTCTCACGCTGTTCACTCTGCTCATCCTTCTCACTGTTCGATGGTGGCTCAGGAGAAGATGGAAACAGCTTCTGGCAGGGGAGTATGAGGATGAGACCGATCTGGATGCCCTTCCTCCTTCCAGCGAGGAGGATCAGCGAGCCCTGGACCTTATCAAGGACTTTCGAAAAGAGGTCTGGCAGCTCCCCGATTCCGAACTGCAGTTGAGCATTGAAGCTCTCGGCCGGCGTGCTGTTCGCATTGTCACATCCATTGCCGTGATTTACCATCCAGAGGCTGCAGTCCCACAGTATGAGGCTTCTTTGACGGAGTTGCTGCAACTGGTGCGCCGCGTGAGTGCCAGGCTGACCCGGATGAGTGCTATCGTGCCCTTCAAGTACCTGGGCCATCGCAAGCTAAGCGATTATCAGCGGTACTACCAGTTTTACCGCAAGATCAACGACCATCCCGTAATGCAGCTTCTGAAAAGAAATCCACATTTGTACCGGGTTGCCAGGTGGGCGCTCAATCTTAAGAATCTGGCCAATCCATTGTACTGGGCGGGAAAGGAGATCAGCCGCGAAAGCTATTTCTATTTGCTCCGCTGGTTCTACCTTGCCTTCGTCAGCCAGGTCGGCAGAGAGGCGATGAGGGTATACAGCGGCCGTCATTTTCAGACCGAAGAGGAACGCGAAGCAGCGGTGACGTGCTATCGCCTTTTTGCCCTGGCAAAGCAGTGGGGAGGTCCTTCTCCTCTTGAGTGGTCGGCCCTGGTGGACTTTGTGACAAATCATCCCGGCATGGACCCGGAGGTCAAGCTTCAAGTGCTCTCAAGCTGGTCCAAGGACCGTCTCCCGGGAAATCTTGAAGAACAGAAGCTCAATACCAAAAACGGCCTGAAAGGCTATCACCATGCTTTGAAGCGTCTACAAGAAACCGATCCTGAAGGGTCACCAGTCAAGATGGAATTGCTGCAGATCGAACTGGAGACGACGGAATGATTTGGTCGATGCTGTTGCTCAATCAAATCTTGCGTATCGTGTTGGGAGTATTCCCGGAAGCACAAAGGATCGGCAAATAAGATTGTGTTTCAGCTGCTCATCAGGTTATGGATACAACTATATGAGAGAGGTGTTTGTTCGTGTTCATTCGTAGGTGAAAAAAGCTTCGTGTGACTTCGTGGATAGCTGCCGGATTCCAGCGTTAAGTGCAGAGATAAAGGAGCAACTGTGTAGCCATGATCAAACGAATTCCTGTCAGCCAGTTGCGCTTGGGAATGTTTGTGCACGATATCCAATCCAGATGGATTAAGCATCCTTTCCTTTTCAACAGTTTCTTTCTGGACAGCGAGAAAAAGCTGCAAATGCTCCTCGACAGCGGGATCACTGAAGTGGACATCGACACCGACAAAGGGGTGGATGCCGCGCCTCCTCGCTCCGACTCCGGCCATCGGGCCGGAGCGGCGGCAGAAAGCGATACAGGGTCCCGAACGTCTGCCGGGACGCACTCGGCGAAGGTGAGCCAAAAGACACCTGGTGCCCCTCCGCCTCCACCCCCTAGCATGATGCCGATACCGCTGTGGCAGGAAATCCACCGTGCCAGGGACGTCCAGCGTGAAGCCAACTCCGTAATGCAGGGCATCTTGGCCGACGTCCGTATCGGCAAGCAGATCAAAGGGGAGGAGGTGGAAGGCGTCGTAGGGGTGGTGACCGATTCCATCCTCCGCAACCGCGATGCGCTGGTGAGCCTTACCCGCATCAAACAGAAAGACAACTATACCTTCCAGCATTCGGTCAGTGTCTGCGTGCTCCTCATCTCTCTCTGCCGGGAGCTGGGCTATGAGCATGCGACCATCAAAGATGCGGGTTTTGGCGGGTTGCTTCACGACGTCGGGAAGATGCGTGTACCCGACGAGATTCTGAACAAACCGGGGGCCCTGACCGCCGAAGAGTTCGAAATCATGAAGAGCCACGCGGCCTTGGCCCCGGATATTTTGAGGCAGACACCCGGCATCTCTCAACTGGCCATTGACATAGCCGCACAGCACCATGAGCGCTACGACGGCACAGGCTATCCCTATGGCCTCATGGGCGAAGAGATCTCGGTCTTCAGCCAGTTGACCGCTATAGTGGACGTCTACGATGCCATGACCTCGGTGCGCGTTTACAAGAAGGCAATGGATCCTGTCGAGGTGCTTAGGAAAATTTATGAATTACGGTCTTTCCACTTCAACGACCAACTGGTGCTCCGTTTCATCCGCATGATTGGGATTTACCCTGTGGGCACGCTGGTTGGCCTCAAGAGCGGATACCTCGCTGTGGTTCTGAAACAGCATCAAGAGGACCTACTGCGCCCTCAGGTCCGAATCTTCATGAACATGAAGCGGCGGTGCATGGTTCGCATGCGTGACGTGGACCTGAGCCAACCCGAAGCGCCGGACAAACAGGATGCCATCGTGGGTCCGGAACTGCCGAGCCGCTGGGAAATCGATCCGTTCGCCTACCTGTGAGGCGAATGACTTATTTTTAAGTAACTGATTGTTTTCTCTGCGATCTCCGCGATCTCTGCGGCAAAAAAGAATGATTTCAAGCTTAACGCGTATAGCTGTGTGCACCTGTGTGTATCCGTGGCCTTGAACGATTACGAAGCATTCTTTGAAGACAACAATCTCAATCCATTGAAGATCACCAGCAGGGACGCTCCCATATCGGCAGCTATGGCTTCCCATAGAGTGGCGATGCCGGCGAACGCCAGGCCGATAAAGGAGGCTTTCACCAGCAGCGAGAAAACGATGTTCTGTTTGATAATGCTCAGGGTCCTGCGCGAATGGCGGATCAACCAGGGGAGTTTGGAGAGGTCATCGGACATCAGAGCAATATCTGCGGTCTCAATCGCCGCATCCGAACCTATGGCCCCCATGGCGATGCTAACGCTTGCCGATGCCATCGCCGGGGCATCATTGACCCCATCGCCAACCATCGCCATATCTCCATGGCTTTCTCTCATTTCCTTCACCACGCGCACCTTGTCTTCGGGGAGCAGTTCGGCGTAGCATTCGTCAATCCCTACTTGAGCAGCGACCTGTTCGGCGGTGCGCTGATTATCGCCGGTGAGCATCACGATCCGCTCGATGCCCAAACTCTTCAGGGATTGAATTGCCAATTTCGCTTCGGGACGTATGCTATCCGCGATGCCCATCAGTCCGCACACATGATCTTCACACCACATGATCACCAAAGAGTGCCCGGCATCCTCCAACGAACTGGCCCTGGCATGGAGTTCGGCGCTTTCGTGGTCCCATTGTTCCAGCAGACGATGGCTGCCGACCCAGTAGGTCTTATTCGCAATTCTGCCGAGGGCTCCTTGTCCCGGAAGGATGGTGAAATTGTCCACCGGGGCAAGTTCCAGGTTCCTGGACTTGGCCAGAGAGAGAATAGCCCGAGCAACGGGATGGGTGCTGTGAGCCTCGAGGGCCGCCGCACGGGACAGGAGCTTCTCCTCGGTGTGGTCATCAAGAGGGACAATGGTGCTGACCATAGGATGGCCCTGGGTAAGGGTGCCCGTCTTGTCAAAAGCGATACTCCGCACCCGTCCGGGAGCTTCAAGATAGGCGCCGCCCTTGATCAGGATGCCGTGGCGTGAAGCGGAAGTGAGTCCGGCAACGATGCTCACCGGAGTCGATATCACCAGGGAGCAGGGACAGGCTATGACCAGGATGACCAGCGCTTGATAGAAACAGGATGTCCAATCCCTTCCCCAAAAGACTGGAGGGATGAGTGCCAAGAGAAGTGAGAGCCCGATCATGGCTGGGGTGTAATGCCTGGCAAATTTCTCCACCCACTGCTCTATAGGGGCACGGCGGGATTGGGCTTCTTCCACCATGCGGATGATGCGGGCAAGGGTGGTGTCCGCGGCAGGCCTGGTGGTACGGAATTCAAACGATCCCTCACCATTGATCGTTCCAGCATAAACCTCATCGCCAACCCCCTTCGAAACAGGCAGGGACTCTCCCGTGATTGGCGCCTGGTCAATCGAGGTTGCGCCCTTGGTCACCACGCCGTCGAGAGGGACCTTTTCTCCGGGCCGAACCACCACCGTGACACCAACAGGCACTTCTTCAATGGGTTTTTCTTCCATGTCGCCATCCAGGGGACAAAGGAAGCGAGCCGTTGCAGGAGAAATGTCAAGGAGAACCTTAATGGCCGAACGGGCCCGACCGACGCTCCAGGATTCGAGCAGCAGGGCAAGCGCAAAAAGGAAGGTAACCGATGCAGCTTCGAGCCATTGTCCAAGACCCATGGCTCCCAAAGCGGCGATAACCATCAGCAGGTTCATATCCGGCTGCATTTTTCGCAAGGCAAACCAGGCCCTGGGAAAAATGAACCAGCCTCCCGAAATGACCGCACACAGGTAGATCAGGATGACGTGCAGGGAAACCCCCGACCCTGTCTCGGCATTCGGGACGAAAGCTCCCATCAGACTACCCTGATGATAGGCGTCCAAAATAAATCCAAACAGAATGAGGAGAGCGCTCGCAACACAGGTATACATCCTGCCGTTGAGCCTCCACCAGCTCTCTTCCACCGGGCAGCTTCCGGCGCCGCAGGCATCACTCCACGGCACGGCTTCCATACCCGTGCCGGCAATTGCCGTTTTGACCGCGTCCTCGTCAACCCTGTCGGTCAAAGCCAGGACGGTCATCTTGCCCGTAAGAAGGTCAAACGAGAGGTTGGATTCACCGCCGACCAGCGGTCCAACCACTCGCCTCAGCACTCCCAACTCTTCCCCGCAGCACATGCCCTTTATGCGAAAGCTCACTCGATCCATTGCATTCGATTCTCCGGGTTTCCCGTGAAAGATAATGCATTGCGCCTCCGAAAACGATCCCCGTTGTCTCGTTAGGATCTATTTCAAAGGCTGCATTAGCCTGAATGGAAGCTGAAAGGCCCTTTTCATGTAGCTTAAGAGTCCTGTTCCTACCGCTGAGGGAGAGAGAGGGGTGACGGTTGGGTTGGTCAGATCGCCTGTGACCCGAACCGGAATTGACACTAAAGATCCCCCTAGAATGCCGCCGACCAGCGGGATATTCCGGACCACCGAGTCCACAGTTTTGAGCGGCGACACGAGAATGGTAACGTTCACTTTCCGGGTTGCCAGGTCAACTTCTCCCGACCCGACCATTTTCGCACAACGACCGTCAAAAACAGCATCATCCAGCAGCAGCTTGCCCTTTTTCAGGGTTGCCCTGGCTTTGATCGAGTCATAGGCACATCCTTCATGCCTCAGGTCGGGGAGCTGCCCCCGGTAGATCTCAGTGAAATTGAGCAGGTCGAAAATCTTGGCCAAAACGGTTGAACGATAAACACGGCCGTTTCGAGCTATGAGATCCAGCCCACCTTCAAGGGTGTCACTCATAGGTTGTTCCGTCACCAGTGCCGATATCTCCCCTCTAAGGTCAAAGGCGCCGGTGATGAGCCCCTTGCGGTCCCAGAGGCAGGCAAGGGTCGGGTCTAAATCCAGATTTCGGGCATCCAGTTTGATGATGAGCAGTTGGCCCTGGCTGGACGGGATTATCGTTGCCGGCGCCGGAATACTGCATAGGTCGGCCCCTGTCACCTGAGCGCTGATCCCGTCTTGGGCAAGCACGAGCTTGGCTCGAAGCGGTTTCCAGGTGTAGTGGTCATAGGTGAAATAACCGGCATTCACCCTCACCGTCCCCCGAAGCGGCGTCTCCAGGAAACTCAACCCAGGCCCGGTTCCAAAATCCCCCAGGGAAGATATGGACTTCAATTTATCCCAGTCCACACCGTCGGCAAGAAGATCCAAATCAACTCGCAGTTGGTCTTCAGCAACGCCAACGTTTCCTTTCAGTTCGAATGAGGTGTCCATCACCCGGAATGTGGCCGTATCGATTTCCAGTACGGCCCCCTTTGCCTCCAGCGAGGCGTTTTCGACCCTCAAAGGCATCCCTGGCGCGGGAACGTACAGAAAATCCCTGACGGTCAGTTTTCCATAAGCCGTTGAATTTGCCAACCGGTTCAAAATGAGACGGGCGGTCAGGTCTCCTGCTATCCATCCACTGAATCTCCGGTTCACTGCAAAGAGTCTATCCAGAGTCCCGGTAGCCAAATTCCCCTTGAAGCCGAAGTCAACCTCTGCTTCCTTAATGTTGATGACGAGCGCGGCATCGGATTCCTCATCCTTAATGGTCAACTGGTTTATGGATGATTGTTGAGGATCGTGTTCCACGTCGAGGGAGATTTCCGGGCCTCCGCTTACCCGGAGAGTTCCTGAGAGAGAGGTAGGGGCCTTTCTTGCCCAGCGCAAGTGCATGCCGGGAGTTGACAGGGGGGTGCGCACTCTGAGATCGGTTGGCAGATGAATCAGGTCTGAAAGCCACCCACTGGCCTGCGGCCCGATTGTCCCGCGAAGGCTGAAATCTGCGGATTGCGGATCCGCTATATGTCCCATGAGCCCACCGGAGGCGACCATGGACGCGTCAAGATAAGTCAGGTCACAATTGGCAGCCTGCAGACTTTGCTCGGTGGCAACGATTGCCCCGGATTTGATGGTTAAGGGACCTGAAAGCATGCCCGAACGGGACGACAGTTCTTCAATCCGGCCTTTCAGCAGAAAACGCCAGTCGCGAGGGTGAGACAGGAGCCCTTCGAATGCAAGCGTGTCGACCCCCAGGGTCCCTTTGAGGGACTCGATATGGCGGCTGTTTTCGCGGACGTCGGGAAAGGTCATGAGCCATGGAAATACCTCGTCCAGGGAGATTGCCGCTCTGCTCGATGATGCCAGTTCCAGAACAGGCCCCCGGCTCCAGTCCAAAGATCCCGAAACGTCATACCAGTTCGATTTGCCGGCGTGACCCTGGAGTGACTCAACAGAAACTGTGGAGCCTTCGTAAAAGAATGTTTGGGCCTGGAGTTCCAGAGGAAAGGGAACGCGCTGGTAGCTTCCTTTAAGAATCCATTCGTTGACTTCGACTCTGCTCTGGATCGAACTCAAGGTCTCACCCAGAATCAGCCTGCCATTGGCTCGGCCCGAGATATCGTGCAGCAGGGCCAGCTCTGTGAGGAAGGGTTTGCTATCCACCACGCGGGTCAGGACGGGAGGAAGTTGAGCGAGATCGGCGTCGATCTCGATCTCCAGGTGGAAGGGGCCGTCACCTTCTGTCAAAGCCACCGTCAATGAGCCGTTACGACCCGTCGAGGTCCCGGCCCTGCCCTCGAGGTCCTTCCCCTTCAAGATGCCATGAGAAATGACAACATCCCCTTTTGCCTCGCTCACCATCAAATTGATTTTTTCAATGAAAACCTCACCGTCTTGAAGGCTTCCGCGTACCAAAAGGTTTTCAGCTTGCTGCAAATCTTCAGTCGAAGGACCTTGAGCCTCGAAGACCACCAGTGGGACCCTGCCCCCTCTGATGATCTGAAAGATATCCTGAACCACCGGGCTTTCTCCCGCGAGCGCCAGGGCCACCTTGCGAACAGACGCCGCGTCGGTGTTGGTGCATTCCAGGTGGTAGCTGACTTCAGGGGATTCCTGCCCGGACATAAACTGACCGGAGAGACTGAGTTGCGGGTCTTCCAGATCGAGCTTGGCCACTCTGACTTCGAGTTTGCCCGCCGCCATTTGCAGCATACCGCTGAGATCAGCATTCTTTAAGACCGACTCTTCATTTCCCATTTGGAGCGTCAGCGACGGACTGGAGCCCTGAAAGGTTGCGCTGAAAGCCTCGGGCCCTTCGCTTGAAAACGAAATATCGAGATGAATCGGTGATTCGCCGGCCGGTTTCGGCACGTTGGATGGGAGATATGGGCTAAGGACCTGAGACCGGAAATGGTCCAGGACGACTCGGCCCTTGCTCGTTGATTCCCTTGGATCAAAGACCCCATCCAATGCGAGCTTTTCCCAGAGATCGGACTTGCACTCGATTTTCACGCTCAAGTTGTCCGGAGGAAGCGAAATGTCGGCAGAAAGTTCCTGAAGCGAAATCAGGGAGCGCGCTTCCTGACGAATGTCTATGCTGCCTCGCTCAATCTCCAGATGCAGTCCCGGCGCCTTTGCGACCAGCACTCCCAGAATCGACTGCATGCGCGATTCTATAAGCAATACAGAGGATGGCTGCGCATGCCGGTCGTTGGTTGGGGAGGGGTCCTCAGTGCCTGGTCCTGAGTCCTGAGTCGGACGATCAGCTTCCAATGCCCCATTCTCGCGGCTCGCAGATTGCGCCCCGGCAGGAT
>Ga0209048_10004420_pt1 | contig 13444 bp, 18 predicted proteins | sample FrelakmetCRP12CR_FD_187146 | JGI IMG/M metagenome (GOLD analysis project Ga0209048, IMG submission 187146) | Freshwater lake sediment microbial communities from the University of Notre Dame, USA, for methane emissions studies - CRP12 CR (SPAdes)... | ecosystem: Environmental > Aquatic >... | reverse complement strand
CGATTGGGACGGTCAGGTGTGAGGGCAGGCACAAGAGACCTGTCTCTCCTTACTTTGGGGTGGCCACAGTCTGACGCACGATCAGATTGAGGAGGGTCCCAGGATTGTGTGGACTAGGACCGTGCGCGCGTGTGGCTTACAATAAGGAATGGCTAAACGTAGCACGCGAATGGTGCGGAGGACGATATAATGAAGACCGCATTTGCATGGATCCGCCAATATGGATATTCCGCGGTCTTTCTTCTGGTGATGTTTGGGGTTTATCAGCTTCCCGATTCCAGATGAAACCGTACTCCTGCTTGTCGGCTATCTGAGTGTCAAGGGTGACTTGTCGGCACCCTGACCAACTGTGCTCTGTAGGGAAGCGTATCAATGCATGAACGTCTGCTCAATGTTTCGTTTACGCAGCGGCGCTCTGTCTGTCTCGCCGGGCTCAAGCTGATGTGCAGCGGCCTCTATGCGTTTCGCCATGTTGTATGTCGATCCACCAGGCAACTGGATTCAGTATGAATATTTCGCTAGAGAAGAAAATTGCGGTGGGCCTTGGGGCCGTACTCATCCTGTTGCTTGGAATCGGGTTCGCCTCCTATCGAAGTACGACCGCCCTCATAAATCGCGAAGCCCGGGTAGCGCAAACCCATCAGGTGCGGGAAACGATCGAGCACCTGCTTTACCTGATGGAGGATGTAGAAGACAAGCAGCGGCTCGACCTTCTTACCGGTGAGAACCAGTACCTGCAATCTTCTCGCGAGATGAGCCAAAACGTGGAAGCAGTGCTGCGCGACCTTGCTGACCTGACTCGGGATGATCAGATCCAGCAAGAAAACCTCCTTGCCTTGCGTCGTCTGATCGATCTGAGATTGGTACAACTCAAAGAAACGATCGACTTAAGGAATGCTGGAAGGATTGAAGCGAATGAGCAGAAAGTCCGGATGTACTCTGGCAAAGAGACCATGGACAAGATCCTAATGGTGCTCGGGAAGATGCGGGAACAGGAGCAGGTTCTGTTGATCAACTGGTCCAAGCAGGCAGACGGGGCGGCTTCGTTCATGTATGCGCTCATTATAGGCGGAACCTTCTTGACCATTGTGATTGCTCTCGGGGGAGGATGGCTGATCTTTTATGACCTGTCGAAGCGCAGGCAGGCCGAGAAGGACTTGCTTGCGAACCAGGCTCACCAAGCATTGATTTTGCGCACCTTGCCTGTTGTGATGTACTCTGCACAGCCCTCGGGGGACTACGGTGCATTGTGGGTGAGTGAGAATATAGAGGCGGTGACCGGTTTCTCCCCACGTTGTTTCTTGGATGACCCACCCTTCTGGGCCTCGCGGCTTTCACCCCACGACCGGGAGAGGACCTTTATGGAATTTGAGAAGCTGCCGCAAACGGGCACGCTGGCGACAGAATACCGTTGGCAGACACACAGCGGCGAGTACCGCTGGTTTCGAGACGAGGCGATGTTGATTCGGCGATCGGACGGAACCCCACAGGAGATCGTCGGCCTCTGGACCGACGTCACCGCACGAAGACAGGCCAGTGAGGTGATACGAAGGCAGGCCGACATTATCAATCAGATCCAGGAAGCCGTCATCTCCATCGATCTGGACGGATACGTGATGAGCTGGAATACAGGGGCAGAAAAGATGCTGGGATATCCGGTGGAAGAGGCGCTGGGCAAACATATCTCATTCGTCTATCCGGTGGAAGACCGTGAGTTCCTGGAGCGTGAGGTTCTCGGTCCTGTGAAAGCCAAAGGAACCTACCAGGTCGAGGTTCGCAGGAGAACCAAGTCCGGAGCACTGCGTTTTGCCCAGCTTTCCCTCACGTTGCTGAGGGATGACACAGGTTCTCCAATCGGCATCATCGGCTATTCGATGGACATCACCGATCGTAAGTACGGGGAAGAGGCGCTCCTCAATTCTCGCAATCAACTCGCGGCGCTCGCGGTTCGCCTTGAATCGGTGCGTGAAGAAGAGCGGACGAGAATCGCGCTGGAAGTTCATGATGTGCTGGGGCAGGCGTTGACGGGATTGAAACTGGATGTGGCCTGGGTCCAGAAGCGAATGACAGAATCGATCGAACCGGCCCAGCATGCCGCTGTGCTTGCACGACTGGCTTCTGCGCGGGAACTCCTTGACTTGACCATTCAATCGGTGCGTGACATCGCAACGACCTTGAGGCCCGGCGTCTTAGACGAACTCGGATTGGAGGCTGCGGTCGAATGGCAGGCGCGAGAGTTTCATAATCGAACTGGGATTGCATGTGACACAACCATCTGGCCTCGCAACATGCAGTTGGAACCTGAGCAATCAACCGCGCTGTTCCGTATCCTCCAAGAGATCTTGACCAACGTGGTGCGGCACGCACAAGCCACCAACGTCCACATCAGGTTGGAACAATCCGGTGAGCAGGTGTCCTTGCAAGTCGGAGATAACGGCAGAGGTATTAGTGGTGCGGAGCAGTCCGGACCGAAAGCGTTCGGTCTGCTGGGGATGCGCCTGCGAGCCCAACAGCTGGGCGGTGCGTTCGACATTCAGGGAACGGCGGGAACTGGAACAACGGTCACCGTCCGGATCCCACTGTATCGGACAACGGATGATTAACATTCTCCTTGCAGACGATCACCCGTACGTGCGCCGCGGCATCGTCCAGATTCTCATCGATGAATTCCCCGGGGTCGTGGTCGGCGAAGCGTCGAATGTCCCCGAGCTGCTGGAGCAAGCGCAAAAACAGCGGTGGGATGTGGTCGTGCTGGATCTGACGATGCCGGGACGTGGCGGGCTGGAGGCATTACACGAATTGAAACGGCTCTGCCCGAGCCTTCCCGTGCTGGTGCTGAGCATGCACCCCGAGGACCAGTTCGCCGTGCGAGTGTTACGCGCGGGTGGCTCTGGGTACCTGACGAAGGACAGCGCTCCGCAGGAGTTGGTTCATGCCATTAAGACAATCTGGAAGGGGGGGAAATACATCACGCCCAACACGGCGGCACTCCTTGCGGCACACCTGCATCAACACGGCGACAGCGAGCAGCCGCTTCACAACTCCCTGTCCGATCGTGAGCACCAGGTGTTCAGTTTAATCGCCGCCGGACGTACGATTACTGACATTTCCGATCAACTCTCCCTCAGCGTCAAAACCATCAGTACCTACCGTTCCCGTATCCTGACGAAGCTGAATCTCAAAACGAATGCGGACCTGGCGCGCTATGCTGTTCAGCATGGCATCGTAGAGTGACTACATCAGCTGTTCCCTCATGTGACTTCCTCACGTAGTTCCCTGCCAGCGGCCAGTTACGCTACGCCCTGTTCCCTTCCGTGCCATCCTGCTTTTCTGTCAGAAAATTCCTACAGATAGCAACAGCCAATTCCCACACGCACGAGCGACTCAATCTTATCCTTCTTAATGAGGCGATGGTGTTTACTTCAGTTCACGGGCTATCGGCGAGAATGGCCTTTGGCACTTTGTGACGGGCCAGATAGGGTAAGCGTCCGTAGCTCATGGGGCCGGAGCCCCTGGAGCGAAAGGAGAACGGGAGATGAGTTGTCAGCGTTGCGGAGGAGTGTTGGCTGCCGAGCTTGCGGCTGCGATGTACGAATTGGTCTGTGGGAGGGTTGTGATCGAGAACCGATACTGTCATTGCGACGATGTCGAAAGCCCGATGCAAATGGATTTGCCGCGAAAGGAGAGCGGCACTTTCGCAAGGGAGTCGACCGAAACCACTACATGGGATGGGGAGACGCTATGATTGGCTATGGAAAACGCGCGTTGGTGGTCGACGATACGGAGACGATGCGACTGCTCATCGCTGAGGTGCTAGGACGGGAGGGATTTGCCGTGGTGCAGGCGTGTGATGGTGTTCAGGCGTTATGTGAGATGCAGCAGCGTCATTTTGATGTGGTGGTTACCGACTATCACATGCCTCGCCTCGATGGACTCGGCCTCCTCCGACAATCACAAATGGCTTGGCCCGAGATACCGGTCATTCTCTTCTCGGAGATAGAGTGGGATAAGAGCGACCTGGCGGAGGCCCGAGGAGCCGTTGCCTGGGTGCGTAAGTCATCTGATCCCGGTGTTCTTTTGAGTGTGCTGGGCCTGGCTGTGGGGCAGGGCGTGGAGCGGGAATCCCAGCACGCAATGGAGCGGGTCGGCGCATAGGAAAACGGAGGAACAGATCATGGGCACAGGAAATGCGGATGCAGACGAGGCCGTTCTGAACATGCTTCAACGATATGAGGCGCTCATGATGGATGACCTCATCGTCGGACGACCAGATTTCAGTTATTCACAATTGTTTCTCGCCATCGACCGGCTGAGCCGAAAGAACTTGATCGTGCTCCATCGAATCGGCCTGAGTTATCAAATTCGCCTGATGAATCGAGAGTGGACCCTCGGCCAGGAACAGCAGCATGAAGAACCGGCTGTTTCTCATCGGTGATGAGTCAGACATCTGCTAAGTGGGTCTGGAAAATATTCCAAGATGAGTTTGGACGGCCGGTTCTAGCTGGCCAGCAACCATAGAGCTGCAACCCATTGTCTTTCTTCCTTGCTTCCCATTCTGTCCTTCCCGACCCCCCGCAGCCACGTAGGGGAGCGCCTACACCAAGGCCTCTGAACATCTGACATTGGAACTGGGCACTGTCTGATCGAGCGCCATTCCAATGTCGTGTGTAATGCCGCTATAGGATCAGAAGAAAAAGGAGGGCTTCTCTATGACACCTCAATTCCCTCAGAAAGCACAACAAGCGGAACATCGGTGGCTGTCGCCAATGCTCCCTTCTATCTTGGCCGCCGTGAGCCTCATTGCGACCGTTGCCTCCGCAAGTCTGGTCGCGGCAGCAGAATGCCAGTTCACCAAAGAGGGTGGGACGATCCAGGGTATGACGGCATGGAAGGGTACCACCTCAAGTGCTCTGCCACGGACCATCACCGAGGAGCGGGATATCTATGGAGGACTTGTACCGTCTCCGGTGCTAGAGATTGCACCGTACATGAACAGCAACCGAATCGTCAGGGGCAATAGGGAGAATCAGGAAGTGGTCACAATCGGTGCTTGTTTGAGCCAGGATATTCGCGAGAGTGCACTCTTCAATCAAGCCATGTTCAAACCCATCGGTAAGACTCAGGCCAACGCTCATACGCAGGTCATGAAATTTTCCGCTCTCTCGTACAACGGGAAGAGACAAGTCCGCACGATACGAACGACTCCGCCGGAGATCAGAGTTTCTTCGCGCGATAAGGCCCCTACAATCATCGGACCGGTTCAGGAAATCCAGAAACCCATTCTGTCCGATGAGCGCAGCGTGAGTCAGGCTGTCGCCATGCTACCCACCGCAGTCGAATCCCTCACCCTGTCAGGAGGTCAGCCTTTCGTTGCTTTGAACCAACTCCAGAATGCTCTGCAACCTCCTGGCAACGAGTCCCTCCGTATGAACCAGGCGACGATGTTGGCGTTGGATAACAGAAACTGTGTAAGCGGATGTCCATAAGGACGCGGTAGGGCATCACCCCTCACCCGATGAGACTGGAGGCCTAGTCATGGCGGCACAAACCCTTGAAGAAATGCTTTCCCACTCCGCATCTGCCACGCAGTGGGAGCGGAATGTAGGAAATAATGACGTTAACCAAGCGTCTGCCGTGATGCCGGCTACGGCCAACGCTCCGGGGCGCCGGTGTGAGGCGCGCATGGACTATCGGCGCACGTGTTCGTATGAGGTGCTCGAGGTTATTGATGAAAAGTCGGTCGCCATCGAGCAAGGAGAGGCCTTCGCACTCAACCGGAGCGCAGAAGGGATGCTCATCTTCATGGCCCTGGCCCCTCACGCGAAGCAGTTGATCGAAGTGCATACCCCCCCGCTCCGGATGGGGCCGGACCGCGAATGTCTTTGAAGTCCGATGGGCCAGGCCCGTGCCGGTGGAGTCATTCGGAAATCTGTATCTGGTTGGATGCCGACGGATATTCGGCCCCTGTCACTATCTGTCGTTGTAGTCGAATCGGTCGGGTCACCAGTGCTCGCATAAGGATAGGAGCGACAAACGCAAGGAGGAAACGATATGTCGTGTGAACGGTGCGGGGGATTGATGGTCATCGAAACTGTTTGTGAGCTTATGGAGGGAGAATCCCGCAGGGGGACCGATACGATACGGTGCCTGAACTGCGGAAACTTTGAGGACATGATCATTCGTACGAACAGAGTTATTTCCCGTTTGTCGAGACCTGTTGAGCCACACAGAGTGGAAACCAGAAGACTGAGCGCTATTCAGGCTGGCGCGTTGGAGCGATCCATACAAACCGACGGTGTCATGGCGGAGAGTCCCCGCGGTCGTGCCCCTCGTCTTCCTGTCGGGCGTCCTTCCACCAAAGCACGGAGGCTCGAACCTGCAACCACTGAACAATCCACCCAGATCGTACAGACCCAAAGGAGGTACGCATGAGTATCGCACAGTCGTTTCTGTGGGGAATCGTGTCGGCAGGTGGAGAGGAAGTGCGACTGAAGGAGTTTGTTCGCACATGCGTCGGCACTGATGTCCCGAAACAATTCTTTCCGTCAGCAGGATCAGCACATCGCCACGAGGCTGTTCCCTGGTGAATCGACAATCAAAGAAGGAGATGGCATATGGCTCATCTGGATGTTGATCCCCTGTCGGCTCAGGCAACTGATGAGGTAGGTGATGCGAAGAATAAAAGCCAAGCGGGCAACACTCTCAGGGAATTTAGGAAATGTGCCGAGGCCTTGCGCCATGTGCTGTATCAGGACAGGCCATTAACTGAGGTGGAATTCTTGTTCATCGACAACCATTTCCAAGTCTTGCAGATGGCCTATTTTCGGTGGAAGCGGAAGCATACTTGGCCGGCAGACTTCCACTGAATGTGGCATCTGTTGAGATTGGTCGTGGGGACAGGAACCATGTACGAGAGAGGGAGGCCTTATGGACGGATATGGAAAGCGAATCCTCGTTGTTGACGAAGACGCTGGGTGCCGAGCCCATGTGGAGGCCCAACTGGATCGAGAAGGATATGACGTGCAAACGGCCTGTGATGGTGTAGCAGGATTAGATGAGATGCGGAAAGGACGCTTTGACGCCGTGATCGCGGCTGGTCACATGCCTGGATTCATTGGCCACGAATTCGCAGGGTTCTGCGGGATCGCGTGGCCTGACACTCCCGTCATTCTCCTTTCCGGAGATCTTACCTCCGTGATGGACCATGCGGATGAAGTCGACGCGGCAGCTTGTATTCGTAAACCCTACGAAGCGGCCATGCTGCTGAGTGTGTTGCGCATAGTCACTCAACCGGTTTCGACCGAGCAGGTTACCTTCTCCATGGCCTAGATAACACACTGAGGGTCGTTGCATGCGGAAAACACAGACTGTTCGCACAAATATGCTACCCGACATAAAGGAGCATACGATGGATGGCCGAGGCAAAAAAATTCTTATTGCAGGAGATTACGTGAGCAATCGGAACCCGCTGGTACGCTTGCTCAAACAAGCACAGTACGAGGTCCATCTTGCGGGGGACGGGTATGAAGCGTTGGAACGCATGTTCAAAGGGGGGGTCGATGCCATCATTGCGGACTGGAACATGTCCAGACTGAAGGGGGCAGATTTCCTTAGCCTTAGCCGAATCCTCTGGCCGAAGGCTCCCGTCATCATTGTCTCGGCTCGCAATGCCCCTTCTCGCGGGGAACTTCCGCGAGGAGCCTTCGCATGGCTCAATAAACCGTATGGGTCGGAGGAGCTGTTGCAGATCCTCCGAGCAGCTGTCCAAACAACCGCTTATCAGAACCGGGAACAATCCATCACCGCAATAACACAACCATGACTATGTCTCGTCCCATTCTTCCATCATCGGGATTAAGTTGGTAAACCCGGTTTTCCTCTCCAATCAATCTGATGATCGTAGCCTGGCGGGCCGATCTCCCAATGCCGGGTCATCGCTAGGCCTAATTTCAAGGCGGTGAGCAGGGGCCTGCGGATTGATCTATGAGAGGTCAACCGATCCATTGGATTGACAGGCTGCCAGAAGAGCCGTAGGCTGATCGAATTTGGGAGTGAGGGGAATGATCAAAAGAACTGACTGCGTGGGATTGCTCTTGGGCAGCGTCCTTATGATGCTCGGCTGTTCGACGGCACCTACGCCTGCAACGAACCCCGATGCCGTGCGGCAACATGCCGACAAGGCCTTTCAACAGCTGAAGGCGCAGGAGCATTCGCAGCAACAAGGCAACCCTCAATCCTCTCCTCAAGCCTCGGCTCCTGGGGACACCACAGCCACGTCCGCACCGTCCGTTCAACAGGGAGTGCAGGTTCCGTCCGCCGAGATTGGGCCATTCGACGGCGAGTACATTCGAGCCACGGGGTATGGCAATCTCGCGAAGGGGCTCTACCTCTGCCAACATTCGGCTGATCTGGCTGCGCGTGTCGAACTCTCCAAGCTGGCGCATGTGAAGGTGACGGAACGATCGACCGACCGTATCCGTGAACGGACAGGAAAAGACGCGGAGCAGGATATCGAAGTCGTCCGTGAGGGGCTGGTCAACGAAGTGCTGAGCGACGTGCGGATCGTGGACCGCAACGTGGACAAGGAGGCCGGCACCTGTTCAAGCACCGCAGTGATTCCCAAACGGAATCTCTTTCCAACGCCGTCCGGTTCTGATGCCAGGACCTCCGCACCTCAGTAAGCGAACACGACTGATTACGCGCCGCTAACGACCGCGATGCCCGCCGCCGACGTGACCACCCCCGCCGGAACGCCCACCCATTCCTCCAAAGTGCTGAGGACTCGCTGGCTGGCTTGGGGATGGTGCAGAATACGGCGCGCGAAGCACCGGGGGGTTAGGTTGCGCGAAATGGGGAGGATGAACCTGCTGCAGCGTCGGGGGCAGAGGGGTGGAGAAGTGCTGCGGCGCCTGCGTGGTCGAAGGATTCGACCCCAGTGACTGATTCAGATGCGGTATGGGTGCGAGGTGCTGCGGGGCCTGCGGCGGCACAAGCAAAGAGGCACGAGGCGGCGGCAAGAGTTCTGGCGTCGGCGCTGAGGGGACGGCGCCGCGCTGCACCGTTACGACCTGTTGCAAAACTCGAAGATGACGATTTTGGGGATTGAGCTGCCCAGCTTGGAGCAGCAGTCCGTGAACTTGCTGCACCCCGATCCATGGATAGGGGTAGATGATCGGCCTCACATAGACCCAATCGGTCCAGGCTTGGGAAACGAGGGCATTGGTTTGCAGCTGGTTTAACAGGTCCTGGCGTTGCTGATTGAGCGTCTGAACCTGATCGGGCGAGACCGCGGTGGTCAATGCCTGATTGGCGGCATCAAGCTGTTGGTGCAATTGGTCCGTTTCGGCTCGAAGCGCCACAAGTTCCTGTTTCGCGCTCTCATTTTCTCGAAGCGCGGTGATCGCCTGAGCGACTTCATTGGGATCCACCTGCGCCGTGAGATCGGCATGGATCACCACAGTCTCTCCCTCAAGTCTGGTGGTGACCTGCTGATTCAAGACCATGACGACTCCGGCGGTATAGGTCCGGATGTCATCCCGTGTGATGTCCAAATTTTTGACTTCGGTTACGCTCTCAAGGTAGGTCGCAACCTGCTCAAGCGCCTCTCTCTTCGCAGCTTCAATGGCCAATCGGACGGCGTCGGCTCGGGTGTCGTGATCGCCCATACGGTACTCGCCGCTTGCGGTGACGATTCGAGAAGACACCGGAGGAGAACTTGGCACTCCAGCTCCAACGGGTGAGGAGGTATCGGAGTCGAGAGGAACGACCCGGTTGCGATATTTCTCCGGGATCGAGTCCAGTTCGGTGGTGAAATTCGGGGTGCCTGAGTCGTCTTTATATGTGTAGATTTGACTGGCGGCAAAACTGGGAGACACAACGGACAGGATTACTAGCGTGACAATTCGGCCGAAGTACAGCATTGATATCCCCACAAGACTTTCTTAACCATACCATATACTAATACTATGGTTAGGTCCCTGGGTGTTCATGAGATTCCTTGTGCGAGATTGCTCCCCCCATAGATTCAGATGACAGCGTACATACCTTTGTTCCCAAAGGTTCAACCGTCTGCCTATACAGGCGCCCGCGCAGTATGGACTGTGGCCGTGTGGCCATCGAGGGCTACATCGATCGGTTCTACAACAAGCAGTGCTTGCATCAAGCGCTCGGCTGTCGCAGTCCAGAAGAGTTCGAGCGGCAGGAGAGAGGTGTGTAATCCACCGGTCTGTGGTTCCGGGCCACCGCAGGTCTTGCGACCTAACATTGCGGCGTCTCGTTTGCGCACGGCCATGAGAGAAGAGCCAGGAAGAGATTTATGTGGCCGTGGGCGATTTGGATATGGAGGCTTCGCTGCCGAGTGTGAGGTGTGCGGGATTTTCCGGCAGGGTTGTATCGCCTACTAAGAGCCAGAAAAATAGGCTAGCTCAGAACGCCCCTCTCCGCCTGCGGCTTCCCATAAATTTCATTTCGTATGGCATGGGTTAACGTCGGTAGTTGTGCGAGTTGTCAAGAATAGATGGCAGAAAAAGAATGATCGTTGTGCTACTGTGCGCTTCAGAAAACAATGCAGGTTAACATGATCCACACCATTTCTGTTCTCGTTGTATGCACCGCCGTCTGGCTCGTCGGTTGTGCTGCGTCTCAGCCGATTGCACCGGACCCTATCGGGAAGACCTTACTTGGGAAAAGCAAAGGGGAACTCATCTCTTGTGCTGGCAACCCTCTTCTGGAAACGAAGACGACCGAGGGGCCAGTCCTGACATACTACAAAGAAGCGCCCATGTTTGAGGAATCAGTCTCGTTATCCAAGGGCAGTGGGCCAGGAGTGCATCATGGCTGTTGGGCACATCTCCTCCTGGGAGATGATCGCGTGGTGGGGGTAGAGTATAAATCGGTGCCCCGGTCGGTTGATTCTACGGATCACTGTGAAGAGATTTTTCGCGCCTGTGTTCAGTAAAGACTTCTCTGTCGATCTTGAAGCACAACTTCGAAATTTGTGGTTGACCCATCCTGTTCCTTGAGGTAGAAGGTCCCATCGTTCTGCCGTTTGAACGCTGTTCCGCAACAACGTACAGATACCGGATAACCGTATTGGCATGGGAGGATTCACATGGATGCGGGTGGTAGTAGCCAATCTGACAGAGCCGGCTTGAATCTCATGCCCTCGAGCATCTACCGGTATCTCTACGTAGCCTCTCCTCTCGCGGTCTAAATCAACAAGCGTGATGATGGCTCCGGCCCGGCTCTCGGGGACTGGGAGCGAGGGGGACATCATGACGTTTCTTATCGTCCGTCGCACACAGTTTTGCCTCGTCGTTTACTCAATGGTGCTTGATACCAGGACAGTGAGGGAGAAGCGTTTGGAGCAGCGAAAGATCACCACCCTCACCTGTGCGGTTGGCCTCCTGGTCCTGAGTATCATTGGACATCTGGCCTCACCTTCCTTCTCCCTTGCGCTGGAAAAGTACGGTCGTTCGTTGCCGTCGATGGAGCAACCGGACGACGTGGCGGCACGGGAAGCCGAAGAGACCTTATTCGGAGGATATTTTCTCACAGCCGCATTCGTATCCAACCCGACCTTCGCCGCTCGCCCCGATAACACGGGATTGGTTGGCCTCCGGCACATGCTTCACCTGGAAACCGACCTCTATAAGCAATACTTGACCTTTTACACCGATCAAAACTTTTTTTCAGATCGAAAAAAAGGATGGATCGAATTGAGCGAATGGGATGGTACCTACGCGCTGACAGGCCTCGTGGATCGATTTGGTTGGCGTATCCAATATGAGCGCGATGCTCCCCTCGATAAGAGTGGCCTGAAACAATCCTATGCGGATACCTTGTTCACGTCTCGGTTTCAGGCGACAGAAGATTTGAGTTGGTGGAAAGGAATCTTCCCTAATCAGAACCTGACGGCCTATGCCGGTGCCGGTTGGCTGTTTTATAACAGCAACTACTTCGCGCGGCCAGACAATACCGGGAAAGCTCTTTTTCGGTATGTGGCCCATGCGGACCTCGACCTCTACAAGAACAGAGTCGTTTTGTACGGAGATATGAATTTCTTTACAGACCGGGAGGCTGGAAACAACCTCAACCCCACCGAGTTGGATTGGATTATCGGGCTGGCGTTGCGATTCCGCGAGGACATGGAACTGAGCCTGTATCGAGAAGAGGACCAATCATTGGACAAGCAAGGGCTTGTTCAAAAATATGTCGCCGTTCAACTCCGGTACTCGTTTGACGTTCCTAAGCGGTTTTGGAAGCAGGGAGGCATTCGGTGAGGCCCTCTCTCCACGAGAAGGCTGTTGCTGTTCTGCATGATAGCGGAGACAGAGGCTCGAGTATAGGCGCGTGGTTTACATGTGCGGTTGTCGCGAAGAAACTTGGGCACGTATCTGTGCAGCGGGGGCGGGGACTGTGGCCGTATCACTTCGCAATGATAATGCTGGGGACTCTGACGCGAGGCACGTCGGTGACGGCCATCTGGAACAGTGGAATCATCTGATCGGGAGCGTCCATTCTCCCTCGGCCGGGTCTTCAAGGCTGTGGTCTTCGGTGATTGAGTCTCCGTCCTGAACAGAGAGTAATCTGTCCCCCCGCAAACGGGTCCAGATCACTCTCTTGCTCTTGGCTCAGACCATAGGGCCTGAGTTATTCCCAATAGCGCAACCTACAAGAGGATCACCCACCGACAAGAACATCGTTGCTGCCATGGTCATCCTTTTTATCCCCCATCGCTAGGACTCGCATCACGCCGATGGACGATTTCGTACAATACCGGCAAGACGACCAAAATCAAGACCGCTGCCGTCAGCATTCCGCCGACCACCACTCGTGCCAGCGGCAGCTGCGACTGCGAACCAATTCCTGTGGCCACAGCGGCCGGCAAAAGACCGATAGCTGCCCCTAAAGTCGTCATCAGTACTGGCCGCATGCGCTCCCCGGCACTTTTCAAGATGGCGGCCCTCAGATCATATCCTGCCTTCCTGCGGTCTTGGATCCGAACGATCAGGATTAAAGCACCCTGGATTGCCACCCCGAACAGCGAGATGAATCCCACCGCCGCTGAAATGCTGAAATCCGTTCCGGTGAGCAGGAGCGACAACACGCCTCCGACCAAGGCAAAGGGAACCGCACATAATACCAGTAGCGAATCGCGCAAGGAGTCTAAGGCGAGGAAAGCCAGGAGAAAGATGACCACAAGGCTTATTGGCACGATGGTCATCAGGCGCTTTTTTTCCTCCTGCAACTGATCATATTCTCCATGCCATTCCATCCGGTACCGTTCAGGCAAGGTGATTTGTTGGTGAATCAGAGCTTCCGCCTCCTTGACGGTGCCCTCTAGATCACGCCCTCGTACGCTGAACTTGATCGGGATGTACCGCTCGTTGTTTTCGCGATAGATGGTAAACGCCCCGGTCTGCGTCGTGATCGTTGCGAGCTG
>Ga0209048_10004419_pt1 | contig 13447 bp, 16 predicted proteins | sample FrelakmetCRP12CR_FD_187146 | JGI IMG/M metagenome (GOLD analysis project Ga0209048, IMG submission 187146) | Freshwater lake sediment microbial communities from the University of Notre Dame, USA, for methane emissions studies - CRP12 CR (SPAdes)... | ecosystem: Environmental > Aquatic >... | reverse complement strand
CTCACGCCAGTTGTGGTGGGGGCCCCGCATCCCGGTCTGGTATTGCGCCAACTGCGGGGAAATGACCGCCGCCCGCCAGGACCCCACTAAATGCCCAAACTGCGGAAGCGACAAGCTGGAACAAGACCCCGATGTACTGGACACCTGGTTCTCCTCTGGATTGTGGCCTTTCTCTACCCTGGGATGGCCGGATGAGACTCCGGATTACAAGTATTTCTATCCCACTTCGGTTATGGAGACCGGCTACGACATCCTTTTCTTCTGGGTCGCGCGCATGATCATGGAAGGTCTGGAATTCACCGGCAAGGTCCCGTTCCATACGGTATACCTGCATGGCCTGATCCGCGATGAAAACGGGCGCAAGATGAGCAAGAGCTACGGCAATGTGATCGACCCGCTGGGTGTGATGGACGAGATGGGTACCGATGCGTTGCGCTTCACGCTGCTGGTCGGCTCGACGCCGGGAAATGATATGAACCTGAGCCTGAAGAAGGTGGAAGCGAACCGCAATTTTGCCAATAAAGTCTGGAACGCGAGCAGGTTTGTGATCTCGGCGGTACAAGGTTTGGGGGATCAGGCAACCAGCACAACCTTAGCGGGCAGCAAGGACACTCCACATCAGGATTGGACCTTAGCCGACTCTTGGGTCTGGGCACGCCTCGAGGCTGTGGTACGAGATGTAGAACGGTTGTTCCAGAATTACCAGTATGGAGAAGCAGGGAGGCAAATCTACGACTTCTTTTGGGGCGACTTCGCCGACTGGTACCTGGAGATTGCCAAGCTGCAGCTTGAACAGGGTGGTGAGACCGCGTTTTTCACCGCCTCTATCCTGGCGCGCGTGTTGGATATCTGCCTGCGCATGTTGCATCCCTTTACGCCCTTTATCACCGAAGAGCTTTGGGGACACTTGAAGCGCGCCGTACAGGTTTCACCATTAGCCAGCGCCATGCCGGACTGGCCTGAGGCTCTGATCATCGCCTCCTGGCCCGAGCCGCGCCCCGTCGAGGGCTGGGAAGCGACCAAGATGGCCGATTTCGAGCTGGTGCAAGGCGTTGTACGAGTGATCCGCAACCTCTGTTCGGAGAAGAATGTAAAACCCGGCCGGCGTATCCCGGCTATTCTGGTCTCAGCCAGCGCTGGGCAAGTGTTGCGCCAGCAGGCCGCCAATCTGGCAGCGTTGAGCGGCCTTGACCTGCAAAAACTGGTCATTCTGGAAACGATCCCTGCCAAGCCGGAGGGGCATATTGGGCTGATCGAGGGACCTGTCGAAATCTACCTGCCCCTGGCTGGGCTGGTAGAATCGGAGGAAGAGCGCGCCCGTCTGCAGAAAGATCTGGCCGAAACTCAGGCGCAGATCGAGCGGCTCGAAAACCTGCTGGCGAGCCCGTTTGCTCAAAAAGCCCCGCCTCCCGTGGTCCAGAAGGAGCGGGAGAAGCTGGCAGGATATCAAGAGACGGCGGAAAAGCTGCGAGGACAATTGGCAACCTTGAAGTAATCTTCCATCGGCGATCCACTCAAATTGTGCGTCGCCCGCAACTTTTTTTAGTGCGAAAGGATGATCCCAGATGCCAGTACAGCTTGATCCAGATAGATACGAGATAAAGGCTTTGTTCGACTGTGTGGGCAGTTTCGCAGGTCAGCGCGTGCTCGAGGTCGGCTGCGGGGATGGCCGGATCACCTGGTCTTACGCCGCGCAAGCCGGTCACGTCACTGCAATCGATCCCAAGGCAGAAAAGATCTCCCTGGCAAAGGAGAAAATGCCGGCTGAATTGAGTCCGCAACTGGAATTCCAGGCAACAGACCTGGAACAGTTCTATAAAAACTATGGGACTGGGCGTCGCTACGACCTGGCAATTTTATCCTGGTCGCTGTGATGAATGGCTCCTGAGGGCATGGTACATGCCCTGGAGTTGCTCCATGAACTGCTGACCCCGCGAGGCCGCTTGGTCGACATCCATCCGAACGGCGAGGAGCCACCAATCGAGCTGGTTACTCGCGCCAGGCGGTGGCTGGCAGGTAATTTGCAGGAAACCGACGACTTCATCGAATACGCTCAGGCGGGTGCTGCCCTGGCCCAGGCTGTAATGACCGGCTGGTTCCGTATTGAGCAAGATAATGTTTTCCAGTTTACAGTCCGAGCATCTACGATGGCTGAACTGCGAGACTATATCGAACAGAATTGGAAAGACGCCATTTTAGACCCTGAGATTGACCAAAAGATCGGTGAATTGCTTTGTTTATTGGAAACAGAGGAGACAGTGGAGGAGAATTGCGTGGAATTGAGAGATTTTGTACGCATCACCCGCTATCAGAGCCAAGGACCATTTGCTCGCGGATGAGCCCAACTAGGTATCTGGTGGATACCGGAAATCTCGACGCTAAAAAACCGACCCGTTGACAAGAGAGATGCATATATGGAAAAGAAACTTAGCCAACTGAAAGAGCGCCTGCTTGAAATTAACGACTTGAATTCGGCTGCCAACCTGCTGGAGTGGGACCAGGCTACCTATATGCCGGCAGGCGGGGCGCCGGCGCGCGCCCGCCAGATGGCGACGCTGAAAGAAATTGCCCAGGAGAAATTTATCGATCCGGCCATCGGCAGGCTATTGGACGCTCTGGAGCCTTATGCAAACAGCCTGCCTTACGATTCCGATGAGGCCAGCCTGATAAGGGTTACCCGGCGTGAATACGAGCGCATGGTCCGGGTGCCCGCTAAATTTATGGGCGAGCTATATGGTCACTTTGCAGATATCTACCAGGTCTGGACCAGGGCCCGCCCGGAGAATAACTTCGCCCTGGTACTGCCATTTCTTGAGAAGACCCTCGACTTGAGCCGGAAAATGGCGAATTATTTCCCCGGATACGAGCATATTGCCGATCCGTTGATCGACTTGGCCGACTACGGGATGCGCGCGGCGACGATCCGGACTTTGTTTGCGGAGTTGCGTGAGCAGCTGGTGCCTATTGTTAAAGCCATAACAGCCCAGCCTTTTGCCGACGATGCCTGCCTGCACCAGGATTTCCCTCGAGAAAAAGAGCTGGCTTTCAGCATCGAATCGATCAAGCGATTTGGATTTGACTTTGAATGCGGCCGCGTCGATGAGACGTGGCATCCTTTCGAGACCAGTTTCTCGATCGGCGATGTGCGCATCACAATGAACTACAGGGATAATTATTTCGGCCAATGCTTTTTTGGCGTCTTGCACGAGAGCGGCCACGGTATGTACGAACAGGGCAGCCGCTCAGAGGTGGAGGGCACACCACTAGCTGGCGGGAATTCATCGGGAGTGCACGAAAGCCAAAGCCGGTTTTGGGAGAATATCGTCGGTCGCAGCCGCAATTATTGGGAATTCTTCTACCCCAGGTTGCAGCATTTATTCCCCGAGCAGCTAGGCCGCACCCCGCTGGAGGCGTTTTATCGCGCCATCAATAAGGTCGAGCCTACGCTGATCCGCACCGAAGCCGATGAAGTCACGTACAACCTGCATGTACTCCTGCGTTTCGACTTCGAGCTAGCCTTGTTGGAGGGCAGCCTGGCAGTCCGTGACCTGCCGGAGGCGTGGAACAGCCGTTATGCCTCCGACCTTGGCATCACGCCCCCCAACGACCAGGAGGGAGTATTGCAGGACGTCCATTGGTATAATGGGTTTATCGGCGGGGAATTCCAGGGATATACCCTGGGGAATATCCTGAGCGCCCAGTTCTACGAAACCGCTGTGAAAGCGCATCCAGATATCCCTGCCCAAATCCGGCAAGGACAATTTGGCGTGTTGCATGGCTGGCTGAAAGAAAATATCTACCAGCACGGCAGCAAGTTCACCGAGCCAGAAATCATCCAGCGCGTCACCGGCGGACCTATTCGGATCGAGCCTTACTTCGCTTACTTGCGAAAAAAGTATGGGGAGCTGTATGCGTTGTTGGATTGATCCGATCATAAACAAGCATTAACTTGCCTTTAAAATTGCTAAGAGATAATGGGCGCTGATTTATTGACTCATCGTTCCTTTCTGGAGGAGGTTTTAGACCAATGAAAATCGGCCTCGTGTACCCGCAAACTGAATATGGCAGCGACCCGGTCGCGATCCGTGATTACGTCCAAATCGCGGAAGGTCTGGGATTCTCCCATATCCTGGCCTATGACCATGTGTTAGGCGCTAATCCTGATCGGCTTGGGGGCTGGCAGGGCGTATATACTTACCAAAGCGCTTTTCACGAACCGCTGGTGCTGTTTAGCTATATGGCTGGCTTTACCCATCAGATTGGGTTTGCCACCGGTATCATCATCCTGCCGCAACGCCAAACAGCGCTGTTTGCCAAGCAAGCCGCCACCCTGGACGTACTCAGCAGCGGCCGTCTGCGTGTGGGAGTCGGGCTGGGTTGGAACCAGATTGAATACACGGCTCTAAATGAAAATTTCCACAACCGCGGTAAGCGTATCGAAGAGCAGGTGACTGTGCTGCGCAAACTGTGGATGGCACCACTGGTGGATTTCAGCGGGCGCTGGCACACGATCCAGGACGCCGGGATCAACCCTCTGCCGGTGCAGCAGCCCATCCCGGTCTGGTTTGGAGGCACTTCCGAACCCGCCCTGCGCCGGATGGCTAAAATAGCGGATGGCTGGATGATCAACCGCTTCCCCAGGCCAATCGACGCCCAGCCCGCGCTGGATATAATCCGCCAAGTGCTTGAAGAGGAAGGGCGGAGCCGCAGCCAATTCGGCATCGAAGCCCGCATGGCCTACGGCGATGGAGACGCAGATGTCTGGACAACGACGGTAAAGGAATGGCAGGAAGCCGGAGCAACCCATATTTCACTCAATACCATGGGCGCTGGCTTCGACAAACCAGACAAGCACCTGGCTGCCCTTCGCCTGTTTGCCGACGCAATTGGATTGTAGATTTTGGATTTTAAACCTCTGATTGCGGATTTGGGTTCTACCGGCCCAGGATGAATGTATCCAGATGCCTCTGACTGCAACGCTGCTGGCATTGACAGCTCTGGTCCTTTGGAGCTTCCTGGCTTTCCTGGGAGCGAGCCTCAGCCAGGTCCCGCCAATCCTGGTGGTAGGTGTGGCCCTGTGCATCAGCGGTCTCGCCAGCGCGTTCCAGTGGCGGGCCTGGAAGGTGCCGCTGCTGACTTTTGCGGTAGGAGTAGGCGGAATCTTCGGCTACCATTTTTTGTATTTTTCCGCCATCCAGCACGCTCCACCGGTGGAAGCCAATTTGATCAACTATCTGTGGCCGCTGCTGATCGTGATGCTTTCACCGCTTTTCCTGCAAGGTTACCGGCTCAAGCCACACCACATGCTGGGAGCGCTGATTGGCCTGAGCGGAGCCGGTCTAATCATCAACGGAGGCCGCCTGAGCCTTGACACTACTTACCTGCTTGGCTATCTGCTGGCAGCCGGCGCAGCTTTGGCTTGGTCCAGCTATTCTCTGATGACTAAGCGCTTGCCTACCTTTCCAACCGGGGCGGTGGGCGGCTTCTGCCTGGCTTCCGGGCTGCTCTCCCTGGCAGCCTACGGCGTAGCCTACAGCAGAGGCCGGGACTCCTTTGCGATTTCTGGACTGAGCTGGCAGGATTGGCTCGCATTGTTCTTACTGGGGATCGGACCGATGGGAGCGGCTTTCTTCGCCTGGGATGCGGCCCTAAAACGCGGCGACCCGCGTATCATCGGCTCGTTGGCTTATCTGACGCCGCTGTCCTCCACGCTTGTGCTGGTGGTTTTGGGCGGTCGCTCGCTCAGCTGGGTCTCGGGGATCGCCATGCTGTTGATCGTCAGTGGGGCGGTGATCGGTTCGTGGGACCTCATTCGCCCACCGACTAATTGAGAGGAGAAGCCATGTTCACTCATGCGATCACCCGGCAGCCCGGAGAGAATTTCGCCTTGGGAATAACCACCTCGGGCCTGGGAAAGCCAGACTACATGCGGATGTTGAGCCAACACAACGCCTATGTGGAAACCTTGAAATCATTAGGTCTGGAGGTAACCGTGCTTCCGGCTCTGCCGGGTTACCCGGATGCTTATTTTGTCGAAGACGCAGCAGTCGTCACTCGCGATATCGCTGTGATCACCAGGCCGGGAGTAAAAGCTCGGCAGGGGGAAGAAATAGCCATCGAGCCAGAGCTGGCCCGGTACAGGGAAATTGCCCGAATTGAAGCTCCCGGGACGCTGGAGGGCGGGGATGTGTTGATGGTGGGCAGGCATTTCTTTATCGGCGTTTCCGAGCGCACGAACCAGGAAGGGGCTCGGCAATTGGGCAAGATACTGGAGAAATATGGCAATGCCTCTACTGCTGTCCCGGTTGGGGATGGCTTGCATTTGAAGTCGAGCGTGAATTACATTGGCAACTCTGGAGGTAGGCATACACTGCTGATCACAGAAGAATTCTGTACGCTCAGCCTTTTTAATGGGTATGAGAAGATCATTGTGGGGAGCACCGAGGCGCATGCCTGCAACACCTTGCTGGTGAACGAGCGTCTGATTACCCCGAGAGGCTTCCCGAAAACGCTGAAGGAGCTCAAAAAGTTGGGAATGGGAATAATCGAGCTGGATATGAGTGAAGCTCAAAAAATGGATGGTGGACTGACTTGTATGTCGCTGCGTTTTTAGTGGACAATTTCAGGAGGTAGATATGAGTGTGCAAATTAATAATTTCTCCATGGCTTACACCAGCGCCGGGCAGGGTGCCCCGGTGCTGTTCATCCACGGTTACCCGCTCAACCGGCAGATGTGGCAGCCACAGGTCGATGGGCTGGCTGCGAAGGCCCGCATCCTGGCGCCTGACCTGCGCGGACACGGCGACTCGCAGGCTGTGCCAGGCCCTTATACGATGGATTTGTTCGCCAGCGACCTGAAAGTATTTCTGGATACCCTGGATATCACCCAACGCGTAGTAGTTTGCGGCCTGTCCATGGGCGGGTACGTGGCGTTTGCCTTCTACCGAAAATACGCCGCCCGTATAGTGGGGTTGATCTTGACTGCAACCCGGGCAGCCCCCGACAGCCAGGAAGGGAAGATCGGGCGCGACCAGGCTGCTGGGACAGCCCAGGAAAATGGGGTGGATGCGATTGTGGAGGCGATGCTGCCCAAGCTCGTCTCCCCGAAGACCCTTGAGCGCAAGCCGGAGGTGGTGGCAAAAGTCAGGGCGATTATGCAGCACACTTCACTAGAAGGTGTGCTAGGGGACCTGGCAGGGCTGCGAGACCGGCCGGATTCTACGCCAACCCTGGGTCAGATTAAAATCCCGACCTTGATTCTGCACGGAGCCGATGATGCCATCGTTCCGCTGAAAGAAGCCCAGGCTATGCAGGCCGGCATCGCCCATGCCCGCCTGGAGGTCATCCCGGACGCCGGCCACCTGCTCAACCTGGAAGATCCCAAGACCTTCAACCAGGCGGTGGGCAAATTCATCCAGGAGTTATAAAATCTTCAGACACGGATTGAAGGGATGGACGATGATCGGTGTCCCAAAAAGGAGGAGAATCGATGACCAAAGACGAAATCCTGGACGCGTTAGAAGACGGGCGGGAAAAATTCCTCGACGCGATTGACGGCTTGACCGACGAAGCCATGCAAGAGCCTGGGGTGTGCCGAGATTGGTCTTTAAAGGACCTGCTCTCCCATATCACGCGCTGGGAGGCCGAGCTGGTCAAAATGCTATGGGAAACATCACAAGGAGAGCAGCCTACCACTGCGCAGTTTGGGAAGATTTCGGTGGATGAGTTGAACGCTGCCTGGCAGGATGAATCGGCGGCGCGGCCACTAGAGCAGGTAATGGACGATTATATCGCCGTGCGAAAACAAACCAGCCGCAGGGTGAACGCCTTCAGCGATGAAGAGCTGAACGACCCCAAACGATACCCCTGGCTGAAAGGTCAGGCTTTATGGGAACGGGTGTCCATCGACAGTTTCGGGCATGAGGAAGAGCACCTGCTCCAGGTTCAGGAATGGCGCGCCAGGTAAGAATTCCGTCAAGGACCGCGAATCAAAGTGCCCAATGGCGCCCCCACCAGGGCGCGCTCGACCATGCCGGGAGACTCGCCAGAAAATATGCGCACTTCCAGGCCGGGAAGCTCTTGCGCCAGTTGCAGGCTCTGGCGCACCTTGCTCGCCATCCCCCCTGTCACATCTGTAGCGGATGAGCCGCTCAGGTTGGGAGCAACTTGCTCCAAATTGCCGGGCGTGATCACAGTTGCCAGATGGAGATTAGCCGGGTAGTCGGCCCACACGCCTGCCTCTAGCCCGGCCAGAAGGATGCGAGTCGGGCGAAGCGCTGGCACCAGATAGCCGAACAGGTCTTCGGTGGAGAGGATTGTGCCGCCGCGTACCGAATCAAAGACCACATCGCCATATACCACCGGTAGCAAGCCGGCATGGAGGGCGCGCCGCATGGGTTCCAGGTCCCAGGCTGCTACCTGGCCGTCTGCTGACACGAGGCTGGCAGAGGCAGGAAAAACGATCGCCGGCAACCCCGCTGCTTCGAGGGCATCCATTACAATCCGGTTTAAAGAGACGGCTTCGCGCCATACCTCCACAAAACCTTGCCATTGGTCCGGCGTGCGAACCCCCTGGCGAGTGCCATGCTTGCGGCCGGGGACGTGCCCAAAGGAACCAGAGCCATGTCCTAACACCAGCCGCAGCTCGGGGTCGTGCTGCCGCGCAGAAGCGATCTCAGCCGCCATGCGCCTCAGAACATCCGAGCGGGGAGTGTGCGGGCGGGTCTTATCCGTGATCAAGGAACCGCCAAGCTTAAGGAATTGGAGATTTGGGATTGCAAAGGATAGATTATCAGGGTTCATATTAATTTCCGGACTCTTTCACTGTAGTGATAATGGCGCGGGCAGCTCCATGAGATAAAAGCGCCGCAGCTACCGCTTGAGCTGCCAATGGTTCTACCAGTGCAATCATGTTGCCGCCCCGCCCGCCGCCGGAGAGCTTGGCCCCCAACGCGGAGGCGGCCCGCGCCGCTTCAACTAAACGATCTAGTTCGGGTGAGGAGACGCCCAACTGGCGCAGAAGGTCATGGTTTTCATCCATCCAGGGACCCAGCGACTGTGGCTGGCCGGTCTCGATGGCCTGCCGGGCCGACCGGGCAATAGACCCCATCGCGTCGAACAGGGATTCGTAAGCCGAGGGATTGGCCTGCCATTGGCTGCGTACCTCGCTTACTGCCAGGGCGGTCGGGCTGGAAACTCCTGTATCGCCGATTACGAGGGTGAACGGCGCTCCCACGCGCAGCCTTTGGATCGGCTGGCCGCGGATAAAAAAGACCGGCACGGCGTAGGTAATGACCGTATTATCGATACCTGAAGGCATACCGTGGTACAGCTTTTCAACCTCGTATGCCAGGTCTGAGATGCGCTCGTCAGGCAGCGGCTGGCCGAGGAAGGCCGCCAGGGCTCGCATCAAGGCTATGGTTACGGCTGCCCCCGAGCCCAGGCCTGAGGCGACCGGGATGGTGGAGGTAATGCGCAAGGTACACGCCGGGGGACGGGTAATACCCAGGGCTGCCAGGACTCCGCGGACCGTGCTTGCGAGTGGCTGGTCGGAGGGCAGATCATCCAGGGTTGCATCCAGGTCTACATCCGGGGCCTGGATACGCAGCGCGCCAGAAGGGCGGCGTGGCTCGGCGGTCACCACCGCCCTGGCGCGTACCTGGCTGACCGGGACAGCAATGGCCGGCCGGCCGTAGACCACGGCGTGCTCGCCAAACAAGATGACTTTACCCGGGGCAACGGCGGTGATTGCTGGCATAATCGAAAATCTTCATTTACTTTGGGAGTTGGTCAGTGGGCATAAGGCCCATGTCCGGCCAATTAGAATATATAGAAGATCAGCAACACAGAAATCCCCCACAATAGGATGGTAAACTGCAGCGGGCGGTCGGAGATCACTACTTCTTCGGGAGCCCCGCCGCTGCCGGTCATCTGGATCAAGTATAGATAACGGAACACCCCGTATAGCACAAAAGGGATGGTCAGCATCATGATGTGGTTATCCGGCAGGTTGGGAGCCGAAAAGGTATAGAGGCTGTAGGCGACAATGGTCGTGGCTGAGACGATGGTGATATATTGGTCGAGCAGCGGAATGGAGTAGCCGCTGAGCACTTTACGATGGGAATTAGCACCTTCGGCCAGGAATGCCAGCTCAGAACGGCGCTTGCCAAAACCGATATACAACGAGCCCAAGGTAGTGACGACATACAGCCAGGGCGAGAAACGGGCTACGTGAATTAATGCAACGCCGGCTGCCACGCGCAAGACGAAGCACAAAGCAATCGTAAAAACATCCAGCAAGGGAATGTGCTTCAGCCACTTAGAATAAGCCAGGTTGAGCAACAAATAGAGAAGAGCCACTCCGGCGAATGCCGGCGAGAGCAGGTAAGAAATGGGGAATATCAGCACGATCAAGACGACCGCCCCGGCCCAGGCCGCCGGGATAGGCAGCCGGCCGGAAGCGATGGGGCGGTTGCGCTTGGTGGGATGGTTGCGATCCGCCTCCACATCGGCTATATCGTTGATGATATACACCACGCCTGAAAGTAAAGAAAAGATAAAGAAGCCTGCCAGGGTGTGCAGGGTCGGAATGATGTGCTTCGGCCCTAGCTGGCGGTCGAACACCAGTGGCGCAAAAATGACAGCATTTTTCATCCACTGGAGGGGGCGCATGGCCTGGACCAGAGCAACCAGGATTTGACCGACTTTCTTGAGGCGCATAGGCTAATGATAGCATATTACGTAAAAATTCGTGCAGGGAAGGCGAAAAATCTTGCAGGGATGTTAGAATGGGATCGTGTTTTATTGAAATGTCCGCTGATGCATTGCATCGCCACACGACCGAAATACGGATCATGCCAAAAAAGCGATTGGACCTCTTGCTTGTAGAGCGCGGCCTGGCAGAAAGCCGGGCACTGGCTCAGCGCCTGGTGATGGCCGGCCAGGTACGCGTAAACGGTGAAGTGGCGCTCAAATCATCGACCAACGTGCCTGCACAAGCCCGCCTGGAAGTTGACCAGGGCCCGCCTTACGTCTCGCGGGGCGGCGAAAAGCTGGCCGCAGCGTTCAAAGCCTTCTCGCTGCAGGTGAACGGGCGGATTTGTGCAGACGTGGGCGCTTCGACCGGCGGCTTTAGCGACTGCCTGCTCCAGAACGGGGCGCGCAGGGTTTACCCTATCGACGTGGGCAAAGGCATCCTGCACTGGAAGCTGCGCCAGGATCCGCGGGTGGTGGTCATGGAGGGAGTGAACGCACGCTATGTCGAGTTCCTGCCGGAAGCAGTGGAAATCGTGACTATCGATGCGTCGTTTATCTCATTGAGGATCTTGCTGCCGGTGGTGAAGAAGTGGTTTCTAAACCCGGCGGTGGGCGACGTCGTTGCCTTGATCAAGCCGCAGTTCGAGGCTGGCAGGGAAGAGGTAGCGCACGGTCAGGGGGTCATCCGTAACCCGGCGGTGCACCGCCAGGTGCTTGTGGATGTGTTGGGCTTCGCGAGGCACGAAGGCTATGAAGTGCGCGGCCTGATCCGCTCCCCTCTACTGGGGCCAAAGGGGAATACCGAGTTCCTGGCCTGGCTCGGCTTTCCAGAGGGCCTGGCGACCAGCGCGGACATCGAAAGCCTTGTGAAAAACAGCCTGCCTGAAAACAGCTCGCCCTGAAATCATTTAGATTTAGAGATGAAAACTCAGGGAATCATCAGCCGCCTTGCGGTATCACGCGCCCAGGCATGGGCATCCTCCCAGGCATCCCACACCGATTGAGCCCAATTCCTGACCCAGCGCTGGTAATCTGCGGCATCGCTCGCGCCCAGCACCTCCGCAATGGTCAGACTGCCGCGGTCCGCAGGCGGCTGCAGGAAAGGAAACAAGCGGTAGGCCTCCTCGAATTTCTTGCGGTTGGGCAGTGTGCTGCCGCCGGGAACCGCACTGCCGCCAAATTCTAGCATCCAGCACAAACGCATCAAATGGAATGCATTGGAACGCGGCCCGTGCTCTTCCGAGTGCTGGAGGATATAAGCATCTATCCTCAACAAGAATACCTCGGCGAAAGCTGGGTCGGATTGCTCCGTGGCGATGGCTTGATTGACCAGCTCCTGGCAAGCGTCTATGCCAGGCGGAAGGACGACGCCACAGCAGGCACAGGTCCTTCTTTCTAATGTCGAATTTGACATCGCCCGTTTGGTTCCTTGTCTCGCATCCTTTTCGGAAGCGAAGGAACTCCGCCAAGCTCAGCCATGTAAGATCTCCTGGTTAGCCCGGTCTGCCTCTTCAAATATCGCCTTTACCTCGTTTTTCATCTCCGGGGTAGCCGTAGGAGTATACGGAATAAACTTGACCAGATCCCTGGCTTGCTGCAAAATGTCTTTGACCTGGGCAATGTAGGATAAATCATTCCGTCCGGCCTCGGCTGGCACGGGAAAGCGGCGAGCTTTTTCGATTAATGCACGAGCGCGGGTGATGCGCTCGGCAGCTGGTATCAAGTGAGACATAGGCGCTCCTTCAATAGATGATGCATGAATTCTACCGCTTTCTGTCGAAACGGAGGTAGCATTACATGGGTGACTGTCGAAAGCCATCGAGAGACGCCAATAATTAAAGTTTTCCAATTTCGGAAATTCCCTCTTGATATTTAAAAGAATCTATGTATAATATTGATTAGCAAACGCCTGGGTGCCCCCCTCACTCAGGCGTTTGCTGTTTAATCAACCGCATCTTCAAGCTGTAGACTGTAGCGGATCGACGTATCTCATATTGAGGAAATCCCAATGAACCCACCTAGTTTTATTGTCGCGGAACTTAAATCCGATACCGGTCAGCTCCTGACAGTCCTCTCTGTCGGTCCAAAAGATTTTCGTACCGGCTCCAAAGGCTATTATGCCAATCAAAAAGCCGAGATTGGCGGGAAGCGTTATCAAATTCAAATCCAACTGGTGGAGATCGGGAGTAAGAAATTGACCGAGGTTGAGAATGAATAATTCCCCTCATTACTTTAAACTCGAGCAGGCTAATTCGATCGTGCAAGCTATACGACCACTGTTGGCTGAAATCCTCGAAATCCGCCAGGAGATCCTTTCCCAACAGCCACAGGTTTGGCCGGTAGTGGAGAAGGCGGTTGGCAACGGCGGCAGCCAGGTCGCCAGTCAGATGGTGCGTCAGTTTAATAGAATGGATGGTCTGGTACGTGAAGTCCTCGCCACTGGAGCGGTTATCAAAGACATGAATACCGGCCTGATGGACTTCCTCGCCCAGCGAGATGGCAGGGACATCTACTTGTGTTGGAAGTATGGAGAAGGCGAAATTAGTTACTGGCATGAGCTGGACGCCGGTTTTACAGGCCGGCAGCAGCTAGGCGGGAGCACTCAAAAGTTGTTAGACGGCCAAAGGCAAAGCAGCCCTGCGGATAGCTAAATCATCCCATTTTCCGCTCAGCCAAGCGGCTCTGGCTTTGG
>Ga0209048_10004418_pt1 | contig 13452 bp, 6 predicted proteins | sample FrelakmetCRP12CR_FD_187146 | JGI IMG/M metagenome (GOLD analysis project Ga0209048, IMG submission 187146) | Freshwater lake sediment microbial communities from the University of Notre Dame, USA, for methane emissions studies - CRP12 CR (SPAdes)... | ecosystem: Environmental > Aquatic >... | reverse complement strand
GTGAGTCAGGTCCGCGCCACTGCTGGTCGAGGTAGAGGATGATTCAAAATAAAGCCGTTTGCTGAGACGATAGCGCAACTTGAAGGTATTGACCGCCTCGAACAACCCAACGCCATAGCTGACATAGAGATCCGGTGACAGATACTTGCCGATTACAAAGGCGGCATCTTTAGGGCTGGCGCCGGACGCCAACTTGAATTCATCCACGCCAACGGCGTCCGAGATGCCCTTGGTCAATTTATTGCCTTCACTCATTGCCAGCGCGGCGGCGGCATTTTGCAACATGGCAGTCTCCGCGCCGCTGCCCGATGGGGGGCGACCGAATACAAGATAAGAAATGATCTGACTGTCAGACATGGAGGGGGTCGAGAACAACTGCAAGCGCGGGTTTTTCAGCGTGCCGCCGACTTGTGCCCCCGCCGTAACCTCATCAACTTTGCGCACTGCCCGCAAATCCAGACCGGGATTGTCAATGGGACCGCCGCTGAACAGGACGCGGCCGCGCTCGATCCGCAGATCCTGACCGTACACCTTGTAGTCGCCCGCTACTACCTCGACGATGCCGGTACCGCGCGGGGCTAACTGAGGAGTCTGCTCAACCAACAGGTTACCCTTAAGCTGGCCCTTGAACCCGGCGGCTGCGACATGGACATCGTCGCCCAGGATGACGCGGATCTTGGCGAAGATATCCAGGCCACGCTTGGCAGCTACCTCCTTGCCGTTCTTTACTATGACTACGTCCGGGGAGGCGCTCACCCCACCGGGGGCGCTATCTGGTGGGCTCAGGTACGCTTTGGGAATGAGGATCTGCCCTTCGGCACGCACCTGCCGCTGCGCCACCGACACATTGATAGCGGGGCTGATCACAGCCTGAATGGAGGGGGTGTTGGCCGCCTGAAAGTTCTCGCCCTTGATGGCCAGGTCCAGTTGACCGCTGGCCGGTTCCAAACGGCCGGACAGGTTGAGGTCGCCAGACCCGGAGCGGGCGGAACCGGAAAAGCGCAGCGATCCCTGGCCATCACCGCTGGCGGTCAGTTGAATGGCTTGAATACGCATACCGGCTTGGGAAATGTCGGCGGCTGCGTCGATCAAGCGCACATCGCCGCGCAGCACCGGGGCGGACAGCGCCCCAGAGACATCCACATTCGCGACTAGCCGCCCGGCGATATTCTGAAGTTGGGGCGCGAAAGCGGAGATCAGCCCCAGCTTCTTGACTTCGGCGCCAAACTTTCCCGCCAGGCGAGGCTGGCTGGTCAGATCCTTGACCTGCCAGTCGGCCTCTACCTGGCCGGTGTCGCCCAGATCCAGCCGCACTTGTCCGGCGGCGTCCCTACCGTTGGCCTCGGCCCGCAGAAAACCGCCAACCAGGGCAACCTCCACGGGGTAACCGTTGGTGTCCAGCTTAATTTTGCCGGGGCTGATGGCCAAATTGGCCTGGCCCTGCAGGCTGCCATCGGGCCGGCTGGCGCCCGTTGCCTCCCCGCTCAGGGTGGTGGCGATACGCAAGTTTTCGGGCAGCAGGGACGCGAAACGGTCCATTGTCAACTGTTCCAGGGTGAGCCGCCCATTGGCGCCGCGCGCCGCGTCCCATTGGCCTTCGAGGCACACGCGGGTAGGGCGGCTGCCGACGCAGGCCCGCTCGGCGCTCGCCTGGCGCACCCCAACTCGCAAGGCCACGGGTTTTTCCAGGTTCCAGTCGCCAGCCGCGGTCTGTTGCGCAGTGAGCGCTGTCAGCCGGCCCTGCCAGACAGCTTCTTTATCCTTGAAGGCGCCGTTTAGGGCCAGCGCGAAACGGCCGGCGTCGCCGCTCAGATTAGCCTTGAGGGCATGGTCGCCAGGCGTTCCGGACCCCTCTACGGTCAAGCCCTGCCAGGCTTGGCCGGCGAGGCGCAGGTTGTCACCGCTAAGGTTGAGTTGGGACCGGGTAGCGCCGCTCATATCTACCTTGGCAGCAACCCGCAAACGCCGGATTTCCGTCTCGCCGTAGGCCAATTCCTGAACCGTCAGGTTCAACTCTGCTTGCGGCTGCGCGCGGGGTCCAGTGAGGCTGCCCGCGCCAGTGATCGCCCCCTTGGCGGCTGGCAGCAGGCGGCTCAGCGTCGGCATGTCCAGTTTCCAGCGGATATCCCAGCGCTGGCCCAGGTCGCCGGCAGCGTCAAGACGGGCGTTGCCAGCCTTTAGTTGCAGAGCCTGGATGCTGAGATCCTGATCCTTTAACGCCAGTTGTGCTTTGCCCTGCACAGCCTGTCCATTCAGGGTGCCGGAGAGATCCGTCAGGTCCAGGCTCGTTTGCAATTGTCCCGCTTTCAGTGAGCCCGCGTTGCGCGCAGCGAAGTTTAGCTTGCCCGGCGCCTCGGGCCAGTGGGCGCCGGGGTTGAGTCCGCTGCCGGTGAGATTCGCCTGCCAACTCACCTCGGGCTGCCAGCGCGCGCTGACGTCACCCTTTAGCTCACCCTCCAGGATCTGCGTGACGATGCGAAGATTTTCCAGCGCCTGCCTGGAGCCTTGCCCTTCGAGCGTCCAGTTGCCCCTGGGAATAGCCTTACCCTGCAACTGGGCGTTCAGTGTGAAAGCATAATTCTGGAGGTTGCCGCTGGCGTTCAGATTTCCCTGCGGGCTTTCCACTTGAGGTTTGCCGGTGAAGGGCCATGTTAAGTTCTGCCAGTGGCCGGTAGCGACGAATGTCAACGCAGTTAGGTTCACTTCGCCCTGGGCTTTAACAGACAAGGGGTTGTCGGCGGCGGTCAGGCTCAATTCGCCAACTTGGATTACCTTGGTGTCGCCGGATACCTTAAAGCTGGAGTTCACCTTCCCGATGTCGGGCAGGGTCGTGGCCAGTTTGCCGCTGGCCAAAAAATCGTTCACCCTGCCCTGGGTTTCTAGGGATGCCGACAATTCCTTGGCGCCTAAACCGGGTACAAATTTGCCCATATCCGGTACCTGTAGCTTGAGTTGGGCCGACCAGGCAGGGTCTTGGAGGATGTGGCGTGCTTCACCTTCGATTTCCCCGCTGACCGATCCGGATACCTGGAGAGTCAGGGACAGGGACTCAAGATCGCCGGTGACCTTACCCTGGCCGGTCAGGGCAGCGTATTCGGGATGCTGGAAAGTCCAGTTCATGGTCAGACTCAGGGGATAGGCGCCAATGGGTGTGAGTTGGCCACCCAGTTGCAAATCGCCTTGTGGCGTTTTGATTTTCAAGGTATCCAGGACAATGGTCCGGGCGTGGGTACGCGCCGTGAGCCATACCCCATCGATGCTCACCGCTTGCTGCGCGCCCGCGGGATGGATGCGGATGTCGGTGAGGCCAAGGTCGTCGACCTCCATCTGCAACGGCAACCGCAGGTCGCTCAGAGCAAAGGGTTTGTCTTGGGGTTGGGCAGGGGTACTCGCCGGCAGGTGAATTTCGATGCCGGCGGCCTTGAGAGTCGTAATCCGTAGCTTGGCGGACAGCAAGGCGGAGGGCAGCCAGTCGAACTCCGTACTGGCCAGGCGGATGTCGGTTGCTTCGTCTTTATAGCGCAGATCATCCACAACCAGTGGACCGAGCAGACAGCCCTGAACGTGTTCATAGGCAAGTTCCCCCGGCAGCACGCGCTTGGCCAAGGCCAGCAGTCCCTGTAGCCCGGTTTGAGTGGAAAGCAGGAAACCCACGCCGGCGGCCAGAGCCAGCGGAAGCCACAGAAAAACCCACAGCAGATAGCGGGTCAGGCGCTTCACAGATCGGGACCGATAATCAAATGCAAGCGGATGATATCGCCAGGCGGACGTTCTAATCCCGAGGCAAGATCCACCCGCACGGGCCCTACCGGCGACAGCCAGCGCAAGCCAATCCCCACGCCGGTCTTGAATTCCGGTGCCTGATCGAAGGCGTCACCGCTGTCCACGAACCCGGCTACACTCCAGTTCTCCAGGATGCGGTGCTCGTATTCGAGACTGCCGACCACCAGGTGTTTACCACCAATCACGTCCCCTTGTGCGTTCCGGGGACCGATGCTGTCCAGGCTGTAGCCGCGTACGCTGTTGTCACCGCCCGCATAGAAGCGCAGCGAGGTCGGAAATTGGTCAAAGTCTGAAGTAAAGGTCGTGCCCAGGGCCGCGCGCAGGATAAAGCGGTCGTTAATGTCCAAGGACTTAATCCGCTTGCCCCGTACCGTGGCTTGCAAGAAGGACAAGTCCGACAACAGTGGCTCATAAGCGCCTTGCAGCATCAGATTGAGGAGGCTGCCGTCAGTGGTGTTCAAGCGGTTGTCCGCCACCACGCGCGTCCAGTTCAGGCCGGGTATCAACAAGCCAGTGGTTTGTTGGTTATCGCCGATGGTAAAGGTTTCCAACTGATAGTTGAGAGACGTTATCTTCAGCCACGCACCGTCCTGATGCTGCTGGCTGATACCGACGATCCCGGCCAAGTTGTCCTGGGCGGAGAAATTTTGGCGGAGCACGCTGGCGCGCAGGGAAAACGAATCCGTGCGGGGATCCTTGCCTGGAATCACATACTTGCCGGCGAGGCCGTATTTGATTTGCGAGGCCAGCAATTCCACGTCATAGTGATGGCCCCAGGGGTTTACCCAGGGCCGCTCTATGTTGATCTTGCCGCGCACGCCCGTGTCGGTGCCGTAACCCAGGCCATAGGTTAGTTTCAGTGATTTCCGTAGCTGTAGGTCGACATCCACCGGCAAGCTAAGATCGACCGCGTGATCCGGCGATGCATTCACCCCCACTTGAGTGAAGTAATTGCTGCTGATCAGGTCGCTCTGCAGCTTCAAGAGATCGGCGACCGCATAGGGATCGCCGGGTTGAAAATCCAGATACCGGCGCAGGAATTCCGGGGCCAGCGCATCTTGGTGAAAAGTGATCTGCCCAAACCGATAACGTTGCCCGGTATCGAAATGCAGGATGACCGCGGCGCTATAGGTTTGCAGATCCACCCGAACCTCGTTGGCCAGCAGGTGGGCGTTGAAATAGCCGCGCTCGGTCGCCAGTTCCTGCAGTGTCTGTTTGATTCGCTCATAGCGGGTGTGCTCCAAAACCTGTCCCGTGGCCAACGGCAGTTCAGTCAGGGCTTTCTGGAAGGCGGGGTCCCGGGAGCCCTCACCCAGCACCCGCACGTCCAGTTTGGTAACCCGCAACGGGGGGCCGGCATTCACCCGGTAACGCGCCTGCCAACCGGAGTCGGTTCGCTCCAGGCTGGCGGTGATCTCGGGTTGGTAGAAGCCGAACGGTTGGAGGGCACGACGGATATCCTCCGGAGCTTGACTATGCAGCCAGCGCAGGCGCGCTTCGCTCGACACCGGTTTGCCAGCCAGTTCGTTGATCTGCAGGTAGACCGTCACATTGTCCCGCGGCCGGTTTTCCAGCCCTTCGATGGTTACGGTCAACCGGTCATCCGCGGTCGCGCTGGCCAGGTCCCAGTACAGCAGCAAGCAGATCGCTAAGGCCAGCTTAGTGGTAACTTTACCTGGGCTTACGCGCAAGAATGCGGTCATGGATCTTACCCTGCGGACCGCGGACGCCAGCCGCGCACCCGTTCCAGGATGGCGTTATGCAGAACGCCGATATTGCCATTACCACTATTCAGGGCGGCCTCCTCGCTATCCAGAGGACCGTAGTTCCGCAATTGGCGTTCCAGCACGGCCACATCGGCTTCGGCCGCGTCGTCACCGCGAGCACGCCGCTCGGCAACCCGCACTCGCAGTGTCTCAGGGCTGGCATTGCAGGCGAGCAGTACAAAGGGGACAGCCCGTTTTTCGGCAAAGGTGCGAAAGGCGTGGCGCCATTGCGGTTCCAGAAACGTGGCATCCACCAGCACCGGGTAGCCCGCATCGATAATCAGCCCCGCCAGGAACTGCAAACGCTCGTAGGTGCGCGCGCTGGCAGCGGCCGTGTAGATTCCCCGATTGAGAGTCGAGTCGCTGGTAGCGAGGGGAGGCAGGCCGAAGAGGCGTTTGCGCTCCACATCGGAACGGATGCGGATAGCGCCCAGCACTTCCAGGAGACGGGCGGAGAGGTAGGATTTTCCGGAGCCGGATACACCATGGGTGATCAGCAGGAAAGGGCTTGGCCCCTGCGTAAAGCGCAGGGCAAGCTCCAGATAGGCACGGCATTCCTGCTGGATGGCGGCGTGCTGTTGAGCATCCAGGCCGGTTTGGTTCAGCCGGATGGCGGCGATCTTGGCCCGCACCATGGCCCGGTACACCTGGTAGTAGGGCAGTACCGCCAGGCCTGTATAGTCACCGGTACATTCCAGGTAGCCGTTCAGCAAGCGCCAGGCCATGCCGGTAGCGCCACGGTGGTGTAGATCCATGAGCAAAAAACCCAGGTCGCTCATGGTATCGATCCACCGGAAAGCATCGTTAAACTCGATGCAGTCGAAAATAACAATCCGATCCTCCTGGAGGAGCATGTTGCCAAGATGCAGATCGCCATGGCATTCGCGGATGCAACCGCCCGCCTTGCGGGTTGTCAACAGAGGCACCAGGCGTTCATGAGTAGCCACGCTCCACCGTTCCAGTTCGGTCAGTTTGCGTAAGTCCACAGGGTCGGTTAACAGCGCGCGGCACTGAATGAAGTTTTCCAGGACCGGTTGCTGGACAGAGTCGGGTGTTCCGAAGGGGGTGGCGGCATCGGCATGGGCAATGGAACCGTGAAATTCGGCTAATTGACCGGCCAGGGCGTCCATATGTCGGCTTTCCAGGATACCCTGGGTCAGGCATCGATCCAGCAGGGCCTCTTGAGGGAACCGCCGCATTTTTACCGCATACTCGATGGCGGTGGCAGGCTCACCCTCGAGAATTGGGTTTTCCGCGCTACCGGAAATAGGGATACAATCAAGATATAAACGTGGTGCTAATCGCCGGTTTAGCCGAACTTCTTCGGTACAATAAGTTTTTCGCTGGCGTAGGCTGGTAAAATCAAGAAACCCTAGGTTCAAAGCCTTTTTTATTTTATAAGCATAGTCTCCGGCCAGAAAAATATGCGATATATGGGTTTCCAGTTTTACGACAGGGTCGGCGGGATGCGGATAGCAGGCGGGATTGCTCAATGCCTCCACCAGGATCGCTTGGCGTGTGCTGTCTGCGCTTGGGTGTGGTTTCACGCGTTTCTCGGCAGGTTAGTCATTGTGTCCGGGCCTATAGCATAGGCAAAGTTTCCATTGCGCACCATGACCAGGTTTTTCGATAAGACGGTACTTTCAACTTAACATGGCATCATGACCAGAAGACATTCTAGAACGCGTCCTCCCGAAGATCATGCTCCTGCCGAATCCCCTCGTAAGCGTTTCAGCGCAGTTAAGGCGGTAGCCTTGTTACTGGGCTTGCTTCTGTTTGGCGGGATCGGCCTGGGGTTGTTTGCTTTGGGCGCGTATACTTTATATTTGGATTCCCTGATACGCGTCCAGTTTGATGGCAAGCGGTGGTCTTTGCCGGCGCGGGTCTATGCGCGGCCCCTGGAGTTGTTCCCGGAAATGAAATTCAGCGCCAAGCAGTTTGAACATGAACTGGCGTTGTTGCATTACCGAGTGTTGCCGCAGTTGGAAGGTGCGGGTACCTATACCCAAAATGGCGAAACTTTCGAATTGCTGACCCGCGAGTTCACTTTCTGGGACGGGAGCGAGGCAGCGCGGCGGGTGCGCGTAGCCTTCAAAGACAATACCTTGGTGGAGTTGAAAAGCCTGGACGACCAGGAAACTCCCGGTCTGCTGCGTCTGGAGCCCGCCGAGATCGCCGGTATCTACCCGGCCCATAGCGAAGACCGTATCCTCGTCAAACGCGAGGAGATCCCGCCCGTGCTGGTGGATACACTGACGGCGGTAGAAGACCGCTCCTTTTACGAGCATTTTGGCGTGGACCTCAAGGGTATTTCCCGAGCCCTGCTCGCCAATCTCAAGGCCGGGCGCACCGTACAAGGTGGTAGCACTCTGACTCAGCAGTTGGTGAAAAATTTTTTCCTCAGCAATGAGCGTACCGTAACCCGCAAGCTCAACGAAATGCTGATGGCCGTGCTAGTCGAATGGCATTACGGCAAGGATGAGATCCTGGAAGCCTACAGCAATGAAGTCTATCTCGGGCAAGATGGCAACCGCGCCATTCATGGTCTGGGGTTGGCCAGCCAGTTCTACTTCGACCGTCCTCTGGCGGAACTCGACCTGCATCATGTGGCGTTGCTGATTGGCCTGATCCGGGGGCCGTCCTATTACGATCCGCGTCGCTATCCGGAGCGGGCCAAGGAACGCCGCACTCTGGTGTTGGATGTGATGGTTGAACAGGGGTTGATCAGCATGGAGGATGCCACCATCGCCAAGGAACAGGCGCTGGGTGTGGCGCCCAAGGCCTCCGGCGGCATCACCCGCTACCCCGCATTTTTGGACTTGGTGAGGCGCCAATTGCGGGAAGATTACCGGGAAGAAGACCTCACCTCCGAAGGTTTGAAGATTTTCACTACCCTGGACCCCTCGGTGCAGGCCGTGGCGGAGCAAGCGATTGTCGACAAGCTGCCAGGGCTGGAGAAGAAATTCCGTATCGGTGCGGATAAATTGCAGGGGGCAACCATCGTCACCAACACCCAGAATGGCGAAGTACTGGCCTTGGTCGGGGGCCGCGATGTGCGCCTGGCTGGTTTCAACCGGGTGCTGGACGCCAAGCGCCCGGCTGGTTCCCTGCTTAAGCCCGCGGTCTATTTGACGGCCTTGGAGTACCCTGAACGCTACACGCTGGCCACGCTACTTGATGATTCCACGCCGGTTGTCTACACGGATAGCAGTGGTCGTTGGTCGCCAATCAATTATGACAAGCGCCACCATGGCCAGGTCATGCTGCAAGATGCCCTGGCGCATTCCTACAATATCGCCACGGCCCGGCTCGGTCTGGATCTGGACGTGATACAGGTGATTAAGACCCTGCATCGGTTGGGGATGGCCCGCGAGTTACGCCCCTATCCGTCGCTGCTGCTGGGCGCTGTGGATCTGGCGCCTCTGGAAATCGCCCAAATGTATCAAACCTTCGCCAGTGGTGGTTTTCGGATGCCGTTGCGGGCCATTCGGGAGGTCACTACGGCCACTGGCCAGCCTTTGCAGCGGTATCCCCTGAAGGTGGACAAAGCGATTGAACCGGGCCCTGCTTACCTGATCACCAAGGCTATGCAGCGGGTGATACAGGCAGGCACCGCCAAGGCCATGAGTCAAAAAATTCCCGCCACCATGGGCATCGCCGGCAAAACAGGCACTACCGATGACTACCGTGATAGCTGGTTCGCCGGTTTTAGCGGCGATAAGATGACTGTCGTTTGGCTGGGTCGGGATGACAATAACCCGACGGGACTCAGTGGGGCCAACGGCGCATTGCCTGTTTGGATAGAGATAATGGATAATTTGTATTTGGAACCTCTGGATTTGGTGCCGCCACCAAGCATACAAGAGGTATCGATTGATCCGCGCAGCGGATTGCGTGCCTCGCGCAGCTGTGGTGGCGCGCAATCATTGCCCTTCCTGGAGGGGTCGGCGCCGCGTGCGACCTCTAGTTGCGGCGCCGAGTTATTGTACAGTAACCGCGGCGATGTTGTCCCGGATGGCGGGGTAAACCAGGATGGTGCGGAGTCCGAGCCTGTCGGTAGCCGACAACCCGCGCCGCATCAATCCGCGCCGTCTCCGTCCGCGCCCGAATCTGATCCCATCAGCGATTTCTTCAAAAGGTTACTGAAATGATTAAAACACTCCGCTATGAGTTTTTCCTGCTCACCCCTATCCTGCTCTGGCTGGGTGGTTGCGCGGCGTCGCCAGGTCCCTACGCGGGAGCTCCCGTGGTCGATCGCAGCATCCGCCGGGCGCCGACACCCCAGCAGCCGTTGTCAGCACCCGTGGCAACCCCGCTTCCCGCTTCCCAGCAGCCGCAGGTGCAACCGCTGCCCCGCCCGGAGCCGCTCCGTTCGCAGGAATACTCGACCCAGCCAGTAACGCCGGAGAATGCGTACGCTACCCCGCCGGGGTCGGTGCCACCGGTCGCCACGACCTCACCGACCCAGGTTCCACCGGCTATCTCCCCGCCAGCTCCGCCAGCCACGGCGGCGCCGGCGGCGCCCGCTACTCCGCCGCCGCCCGCGGAGATTTCCCGGCAGGGCAATCAGGCGGTGGTCGCCCTATTGGATAGCGCCGCCAAGTATGTTGGCGCCGGAGAACTGGACAAAGCTGCCGCCTCTCTGGAACGCGCCCTGCGCATCGAGCCTAGAAACGCCGGTATCTGGCATGATCTGGGGCAGATCCGCCTGCATCAGCACAATTACCCGGAAGCCGAGTCCATGGCGACCAAATCCAACAGTCTGGCTGGTAAAGATAATGCACTGCGCGCTCGCAACTGGCGCCTGATCAGTTATGCCCGGCGCGCCACGGGCAACGCGTCTGGCGCCGATGCCGCCCAGGCCCAGGCGGTTGTTCTGGAGCGCCGTTAGGGAGAGCGCCAGCGTACCTGGATGGGTCCGTGGAAGCGGCTGAACTACTGGGACCGGATGGCCCTCTAGCCCGCCATATCCCGGGTTTCGCGCCCCGTTCTCAGCAACAGGCCATGGCGGTGGCGGTGGCCAGTGCGTTGCGTGACAACCGGGTATTGCTTGCCGAGGCGGGAACCGGTACTGGCAAAACTTTCGCCTATCTGGTACCGGCCTTGCTGTCCGGTGGCCGGGTTATCATTTCCACCGGTACCCGCAATCTCCAGGACCAGCTCTATTATCAAGACCTGCCGGTGGTGCGCCGAGCGCTGGGCGTGGCGGTGCGGATAGCCATGCTGAAGGGACGGGCCAATTATCTGTGCTTGCACCGGCTAGCGGTGGCGGAGGCGGATGGTCGCTGGCTCAGTCGCGAGCAGGCCGCCGATTTTGCCAAGATTCACGCTTGGGCCGGACGTACTCGCCGCGGGGACATCGCCGAGGTCAGCGAGGTAGCGGAGGACTCCCCGATCTGGCCCCAAGTCACTTCCACGGTGGATAACTGCCTCGGCCAGGGCTGTCCCTGTTTTCAAACATGCCATCTGGTGAAGGCTCGCCGTGAGGCGCATGAAGCCGATATCCTGGTGATCAATCATCATCTGTTTTTCGCCGACATGGCCATCAAGGAGGCAGCCTTCGCCGAACTGCTGCCGGGCGCCGATGCCTTCATATTGGATGAGGCGCATCAATTGCCGGACGTGGCCAGCCATTTCTTTGGCCTATCCTTGAGCAGCCGCCAGTTCATCGAACTGGCCAGGGATACAGCCGTGGAACAGCGTCGGGACGCTCCCGACGCCGCAGCCTTGACGGAATACGGCCAACGCCTGGAGCAGGCCGTCGCCGAGTTGCGCCTGGCCCTGGGCGACGAATCGCGCCGGGCGCCCTGGCGGGCGGTGTCCGAACAGCCCGAAGTCATGGCCGCTATCGAAGGCTTGCAGGGGGTCATCGAGAAACTGCGCCCGGTCTTGCAGGAGGCTTCGGTGCGCGGTAAAGGGTTGGAAAATTGCTACAAGCGCAGTGTTGATCTGGCCACGCGCCTGGCATGCCTTACCCAGACGGCGGGGGAGGAGAGTATCCACTGGTTTGAGACCCGCGCCCGCGGCTTTACGCTTAGCCTTACCCCGCTGGAAATAGCGAGTACCTTTCATGAGCGCATGGCGCTGTACGAGAGCGCGTGGGTGTTTACCTCGGCCACGCTGGCGGTAGGGGATGATTTTGCACACTTCGCGGCGCGCCTGGGTCTGGATGAGCCCACCACCCTGCGCCTGGACAGTCCCTTCGATTTTTCCCGCAACGCCTTGCTGTACCATCCCCCGCAGCTACCGGAACCGGCTTCACCACGCTACACCGAAGCGCTGGTAGAGGCTGTCCTGCCGGTGCTGGCGGCGAGCCGAGGCCGCGCTTTTTTGCTGTTCACCAGCTATCGGGCTTTGCGCGAAGCCGCTGCGGCCTTGGCGGGACGGTTGGATTATCCGCTGCTGATTCAAGGCAGCCTGCCCAGGGGGCAACTGCTGATTCGCTTTCGGGAGCTGGGCAATGCCGTGCTGCTGGGCACCGCCAGTTTCTGGGAAGGGGTGGATGTCCGTGGCGAGGCACTCTCTTGCGTCATCATCGATAAATTGCCTTTCGCAGCGCCCGGCGATCCGGTTCTGCAGGGCCGCATCGAGGCGATCCGGCGCCGGGGCGATGATCCCTTCCTGGAGTACCAGATCCCGCATGCCGTCATCACCCTAAAACAGGGGGCAGGGCGCCTGATCCGGGACGTGCATGACCGGGGAGTGTTGATGCTGTGTGATCCGCGCCTGCTCTCTAGATCCTACGGACGGGTATTCCTGGACAGCCTGCCGCCCATGGCCCGTACCCGCCGGATCGAGCAGGTGCAGCGCTTCTTCGCTGCCGAGGGGTGTCCTTCGTCATGACTTTTATGCTGGGAGTCTGAGCGTCGCCGTGAACATTCTTGCCCTGGATACGTCTACCGAGGCCTGCTCGGCAGCGTTGCTGAGCGCTGGCGACATCATCGAACGTCGCGCTTTGGCTCCGCGCCGCCACGCCGACCTGATCATGTCCATGATCGCCGCGGTCATGGCGGAGGCGGGCATGGCCGCTACACAACTGGATGCCGTAGCCTTCGGCCGCGGCCCAGGGGCGTTCACGGGGGTGCGTATCGCTACCGGCGTGGTGCAGGGCATCGCCTTTGCCGCCGATCTGCCGGTAGTGCCGATCTCCACGCTGGCCGCCATCGCCCACGCCACCCTGCATGAATATGGGGTCAAGCGGGTGGCGGTGGCCATCGATGCGCGCATGGATGAGGTGTACTGGGGAAACTACCAGGCTACTCCGGACGGCGGGGTGGTACTGCTTGGCCAGGAGCGGGTGTGCCAGCCCGCCGCGGTGACGCTTGCCGGTGGAGGTGAATGGTTCGGCGCCGGCAGCGGTTGGGCCACTCATACTGACGCTTTGCGGTTGCTGGGTGTCAAGGACTGGCGGAGCGATTGCTATCCGTGGGCCAGAGACATTGTCCTGTTGGGCGCGCTTGCTTACGCGCGAGGCGAGGCAGTGGCAGCCGAGCAGGCATTACCCGTCTATCTGCGCGATGCGGTGGCCCAGAAAGCGACTAATCCTGGCCTAAGCCAACCCTGGCGTCCTCTGCCGAAACGCAAACCGTAGTCACCATCCCAATGCAAAGCCTGATAAATTTATAAAAAAATTTTTAATTATCAATTTGTTATCGGTATAAACTTGATAGAACGATTGATGCCGTAGCAATCAGGGAAGATACTGTCATGTTAATTGCTTATATAAAGTACATATTAATAAGGCAGCAGGAGGAAACCCGGATGATGACTGAAGCTCAACCTGACCATATCCATAGCAAGGCCCCACCGCACTTGATCGCTAAGCTGTTGGTGGAGCGCCAGGAAGTGTTGGTTCTATTGCAGCGCTTGGTGGAGATGAAGTCCTACAACCCGGTCGTGCCGG
>Ga0209048_10004417_pt1 | contig 13454 bp, 15 predicted proteins | sample FrelakmetCRP12CR_FD_187146 | JGI IMG/M metagenome (GOLD analysis project Ga0209048, IMG submission 187146) | Freshwater lake sediment microbial communities from the University of Notre Dame, USA, for methane emissions studies - CRP12 CR (SPAdes)... | ecosystem: Environmental > Aquatic >... | reverse complement strand
TGGACGACTTTCGAGCGCAGCGAGTGCGGAGCGGCACACGCCTGCTTGCGAAACCTAACGTGCGGGAGAGGCCCGGTAGCGAACGTAAACAACACGACAGGCAAAGGTCTGTGTCTCGACCAGCTCCAGACTGATGCGGTCGTCCAGCGCCGGGAAGTAGGGGGTGCCGCCGCCCAGGACGACCGGGCTGACGAAAAGCCGGTACTCGTCGATGAGGCCCAGCTTTATGCAGGTGGAAGCCAGGCCAGAGCCGCCGACAGCCAGGTCCTTACCCGGTTGCTCCTTGAGCTTGGCGACCTCGTCGCCGACGCTGTCCCGCCGTAGCCGGGCATTGCCCTCCACTCTCTCGAGGGTCCTCGAGAAGACGATCTTCGGCAGCGCCTTCCAGATGCGCGCGAACTCGAGCACGTGCTCCGCGGCCGACGGGTTCTCCTCCGCGGTCTCCCAGTAGAGCATCGTCTCGTAGAGCCGCCGTCCGCAGAGATGCGCACCCAACTCCCCGATCTGCCGGTTGTGGAACCGATGCAGCTCCTCGTCTGGCGCCGACCAGTCGATCTCTCCATCGCGCCCAGCGATGAAGCCGTCCAGTGACACTGTCATCGAGTAGATCAGCTTTCTCATCGCGGTCGTCCTCGGTCGACGAGCATTCTTCCGTGTTCAACGACCTCACGCCCCGTCGAGGTTCATCGGTGGTAGCTCGATCAGGCTCTGCGTCGGGAGACGGCGCGCGCTCGCTTTCGGATCATCGCCCTAGCCACTGCCGGATGCGGGTGCGCTCGCGTCGGCCTCACCCTCAGCACATGGCACTCAGTTGCCGGCGCCGGCACACTCGCTACGTGCATGCAGCAGCTCCGCCAGCCGGTCCACTTCGGCGACCGTGACTGTCAGCTCAGGATGGCGGAGGATCCCCAGCGGATCGAGGCCGCGTACTGGGGTGCGGAACGAGATCAGCACTCCCCGGTCTCCGTTGGTAGCGAACGTCAGGCCCCGGTCGGTGATCGCAAGTCGCGCGGGCCCGGCGGTCTTCAAGAAGGCGTACGGCCCGGTCACCGCTACATCGGTGATGTTCGCCAGCGGTGTGGATACGCGCCACGGACCGAAATGGGCATCGAGCTCCCCGTCGCCCACATCCACGAAGGCGGTCGTAGGGCTGATGCCGAACGCGCGAGCCGGCAGGCGATACGTCCGCGCGACGCGAAAGGCAAAACGCTCGATGTCGCTCACCGCAGCGATGCTACTGAGGGACTTCGCCAATCGCGCGTTCCGGAGGCGAGCGCGCCACCTTGGGAAGCGGCGCTGTAGAAGACGCTCGTCGGACTAGGCGAATCAGCTCCAGCCGCGCCAGGCGCGGCCGTGAGCAGGACTAGGCGGCTAGCGTCACGAGCGCCGCACTTTCGGGCCTCACCTGCAGCACGAACCGTCCCGAGCCGCCGACGACCGGCCCAGGCTTAGGCGACGGGAAGCTGCCGTCCGGACGGAGCGACGCGCCGCCGAGCGTCACTCCTTGCTTGGCATCGACGCTCGGCGCGCTCAGCCGAAGCACGCTTCCGCGCTGATAGGAGTGGCCGACGTGCAGCGTCACCCACACGGGCGCGGGCTGGCGCCCGCCCGGCGTAGAGCGCGCCGTCGTGGAGGTTTCCATGTCGTCGACAACCACGTGCAGCTTTCCGTCGGCCGCTCGCAGGGCATAGACCGAGATGTCTCGGGAGGTTCGGTAGGACACCGGCACGAACGCGCAGTCCTCGACCGAGCGAAGCAGCAGTAGGGCGTAGTACTCCGGACGCGCGCGCAGCTGCCCGTTGGACAGCGTACAGAGCGGCGAGTACCAGGGTGAGCGGATTGTCCCCCCTCTCTGGCAGGAGCCGAGCCCGCCGTGGAAGTTGAGCCCGGCAACCCCCTGCCGGGCGGCAAGGAGCGAGAAGTCGACCGCCCACAGGGCCGCTGCGAAGGTGTCGCTCGTGTTGGGCTGTCCGCCGCAGGCGACCGAGTTCGTCTCATCGATCCGCAACGGCAACCCATGGCTTGCCGCCGCGTGCTCGAATCCCGCGATCTGAAGCGACTCATGCCTGGCCACGCGGCGGCTGAGCAACGACGCAACCGACGGCCCGGAGGTCACCACCCGGCCTTCATGGCAGCGATCCAAGGGGTAGAGGTGCGTGGTGAGCGTCGCTAGCCCGGGCCGCTCTCGAGCAGCGTAGCTCTCCAACCAGGTGCCGGTCGCCGTCTCCGGGCCATACAGGGAAGCGGACACATGAGCGCCAGCGAGCACGCGGCGCAGGCTCGTCATCTCGCGGTGGTACTCGGCAAAGCCCCATCCAAGGGGACGCAACGCACTACTTCCCAGCACAGATCGGAACGGCGCCGAGACCGGGCGCGCGTAGAGGTCGGGCTCGTTGCCGATCGCCAATCCGGCAAGCGAAGTACCGAGGATCGATGTGGCCGCGCGCGCCTCTTCGCCGAGGGCCAGCGGCGCAGGATGGCCAAGATTGAGTCCCAAGATCAGCCGCCACCCAGTGACACGCGCCAGCGCCGCCAGGTTTTCCAGATCGGCCGGGGTGACCGTCGCGGCGCTCCAGGGCGCCGGCGGCGTCGCGGGCGAAGGCAGCCACTGCGTGTGATCCACCGAGTCGCCGGAAATGCGCAGCACGCCGCTGCCGAGGCCGCGCAGCAAGCGGGAAAGCGTTGGCGATGTGGATGCGATCGCGCGCGAGCCGAGGGCCGTCGTCTCGAAAGACAGCCCCAGGAAGTTCGAGGGAACGACCACGCCTGGATGCGGAACGTCAACGCTCACCAGCAGGCCCCCCCTAGATGGGGGGTCACTCGCGATCCGTGACCCGGAGGCGGCTGTGCTCGACTGTGACCACGCGGCCAGGGCGCAGAGAACGACAGCCAGCGTCAGGTTGGGTCGTCGTTTCCAGGCAGCCGCTTGACGCCGCGTCCAGCTCGCAGTCTCAAAGCGCATCACGGCGCGTCCCACGCAGGCGCGCCGCGGGACCACCCTGAGACGGCGATCACGTCGATGTTTGAAGGCTGCTGCCCCGGATGCCAGACTCGGTTGCACCCGCCCAGAAGTCGGGGATGGCGCCACCTTCGATGGGCTCCCCGCTTGGGGCCAGGAGCTTGGCGTCGGCGGCATAAACATCCGCCGTCATGCTCGGTCTCCGCGCTCCATGCCTTCGACCAGCTGTGCGTTGAGTCGCTGCGGGCCACGTCAGTCCTCACCTGCGCAAGCCGGTCTGTAGCTCACGCCTCGAGGTCCATGAACTCGCCTTGGTCGGCTACTTCTTGGGGCATGGCGACTTGGTTGTGGCCGTGACCCTTTCGCCGGTCTGGAAGGTCAGTTCCGCCTTCAAAGGGAAGCCGCCCTTCGGGCATTGGCCCTTCTTCGGCATGGTGCCGTAGTAGACCGTCTTCTTGCCCTTCTTGTAGGCGGCACCGACCACGAGGTTGATCGATTCGGTCGACACGGGCGGCGCTTCGGGCAGCGTGTAGATCAGCTTGACTTCGCTCGTGAGCTCGGGGCCGTAGGGCTTCTTCGCGGTGATGTAGTGCGCCTTGGCGGCGATCAGCTGCGCCGAGATCGGCGCTTCGGCGTTGGTGTAGAACTGCAGACCGCCGCCGGGGGCGAAGAACGCCTGGATCGTCGCGGGCTCCTTGACCGTTTCGGCGCCGATCTTCTGAGCAACGTTCGCGCTTCCCAGCGGACTCGCCTGCGACTTCTTCGGGCAGCCGTTAGGACCGACGTTTTCAAGCGTGGCCGGTGGGCAGGTGATGAACCCCTTCGCGTTGATCTTGGAGCCGTACGGCAGGTAGAAGTTGATGTGCGTCAGCGGTGACGGCACGCCGCCGATCCCTTCGGTCCCCGAGATCGTGAAATGGGCTTCGACAGCGGCCCCGGCGCCATAGATGTTGCCGGTGCCGGGAAACCCTTTGATGGGAACGGCCTTGGCTTTCAGCGTGACTTTGGGCGCCGCTGAAGCGGCGACCGGTAGCCCCAGGACGGCAAGGCCGAGCAAGGCCAGGAATATGGGTGCTCTGCGCATCAGGTCTTCTCCTCTGTCGATGGACAGGGCCGTCTCGATGCGGGTAGCGCCGTCGCGACTGGTCCTTTCCAACCTGGAACACTCGAACGGGTGGCAAGTTGCACCGCGCTGCGGCCCGCAGCACATGTCAGAGCAAGGCGTCAGTTTGAGGGACGCGCACTGCAGTGCAATCTGCCCAATTTCGTCCACAGCGTCCCATCGAGTCGTCTGGTGACTGCTTAGCGCTGCGTAAGCGAGCGTCAGTGTCAACGTCCGGGGTGCCGGGCGGTGACGTCCGACCGACCGGGTTGGTTCTCGGGCTGGCGGCGGGCTGACTCTTAAGCGAGCTGTCGACCAAGAGGTCTGACTCACGAGAGTTGTGTCGCCCGCCACCGCCCGAGGATCTCCGGCGTGACTTGATAGGAGCGTGGCTTCGCCCCAACTGAGGTCTGTCCACCGGAGGTCCGTCCGCAGGTGGCATCCAACGAAAGGACGAACCTAATGATGGTGATCGGAGTGGACACACACAAGAGCTCACACGCAATGGCTGCGGTGGCGCGACGCGACGGCGGGGCTCCTATGTTCGCTTCCGGGTGTCGTCCGCGGGCTCACGGACGAGGCGGCTCGCGCTGCAGCGGGAGTGCCCGTGCGGGTAAAATCGCGCCGCTCGGGCGCTTTTCCGTCTAGTCCGATCAGAGGAGGGTGGGATGGACCTGCAGACGTATCGCGAGACGAGCCTGCGGATCTGGGACGAGATGGCCCCAGGCTGGGAGGACCGGCGCGAATGGATCCTTGGAGTCACGGGAGCGATCAACGAATGGCTCGCTGGCCAGGTCGATCCGCAGCCCGGCGAGTCGATCCTCGACGTGGCGGCGGGAACGGGCGATCTCGGGTTCATCGCGGCGGAGCGTGTGGGCGCGGACGGAAAGGTTCTTTGCACTGACTTCTCCCCCGAGATGCTGGAGGCCGCGCGCCGCAACGGCGAGCGCCGCGGCTTGTCCAACGTGGAGTACCGCGTCCTGGACGCCGAGCGCATGGGCCTCGATGACAACAGCGTCGACGGTGTGCTGTGTCGCTGGGGCTACATGCTGATGGCGGACCCGGCCGCTGCTCTGCGCGAGACGCGGCGCGTCCTGCGCGACGGCGGCACGCTCGCGTTCGCTGTGTGGCAGACGCCGGACCGGAACCCGTGGGCGGCGATCCCCGGGGTGACGCTGGTCCAGCGCGGGCACATGCCGCCGCCCGAGGCCGGAGCGCCCGGGATCTTTGCCATGGGCCTGGCTGACCGCATCGTGGAGCTTGTCACCGGTGCCGGCTTCGGTGAGCCCCGGCTCGAGGAGCTCACCTTCGAGTGGCGCTACGCCGCCGACGACCTCTGGGAGACGCTCACGCGCCTTGCCGGGCCGCTAGCCGCGGTGATCAACGGGCTGCCCGACGAAGAGCAGAGGGCGACACGAGCCGCGATCGAGGAGAGCCTGGCACGGTACCGGCGAGACGGTGAGTTCGTCGTCCCAGCGGCGTGCTGGGGCGTGACGGCCTGAGCGGAGCTTCGTGTTGTCGGGCCGCTCGCGGTAGCGTTCCCGCATAGCCACGCTGGCGACGTGCCTGCTGTGCACGAACAGAAGGCCTGGTCGGCGGCGGTGCGCTGACGCCCGCTTGCCGGAGTACTCTCTGTGCCTCCTCTCGCACGGATGCGAGCGTCCCGCCAGGTCTCGGTCTGGCTTGCGCTTTGGACGATCTCCGAGCGCCTCGGCTGAGGACAGGCACACGCCTGCTTACCCGGCGCAATGCGGAAGCCTTCGGGCGGACGCGGGCCAGTGCTCACTCATCGTCTTCAATCTCGAAGGTCGCCGAGATCGCTCAGTTATCTCTTCGGCTCGCGCCACATCCGCCAGAGCGGCGGTCCGTCCTCGGCGTAGCGGCATTCCTCGACAGCCTCGAAGCCGTGGCGTTCGTAGAGCATCCGACTGCGCGCGCTTGAGGCCTCCAGGTAGGCTGGCGCGCGGTCGGTGTCGCAGCGCTCAAGCACGACGCGCAGCAGTGCCGCGCCGTAGCCTCGGCCCTGCCAGGCGGGCGTGATGCCGATTACCGGCAGGTACCAGTGTTCGGGCTCGCGTGGGTGCTTCTTCTCGATGAAGGTGAGCACCTTCAGCAGCCGCGGCGTGTCTGCGCGCAGGTTGCGCACGATCGCTGGCAGCAGAAGCAATTGAGCGAGCGGGCCCATGTGCCACGTATCCGGCGGCATCCAGAGCGCGGCGCCGATCAATCGCTCGTGCGTGTAGCCCTCGTCCTGGCGCAGCCAGATGCGGCTGATGAACGTCGAAAAGCCGCGCTCGAGCGCGTGCATCCGCTTGGTGTCGTCGCGGATGAGCCAGCGGAATTGCGGGTCGTCGTAGAAAGCCTGGGCGAGCGTGCGAGCTACCGGCCCCACCTCGGCCCCCGTCATCTTGCGAATGTCGCTGCCATCCGGCCGCGGACGATCGGAAGCGGTGGGCGCGACGACTTCGACGTCAGATCCCATCAATGAGACTCCCTCTTTGCCCGTGTACGCGGCAGTGGCGACCCTACGCCCACAGTATCCGCTCACACCCAGTGCTTGAGCATCGGATCACTCGACGTGTCGATGATCTCGCGCATCCGCGAAAGGGTCTCCCGCTTGAGTTGATCCTTGACTGGACCGTAGGAGGCCGCGGTCGCAGGCCTGAAGATCTCGCGTGCGCCGCGAACCATCCCTTCCGGACCAACCTCCCGACATCCGCCAAGACCCGGAGCCACGCTACCCCATTCCCGCAGGGAGGGTCGTCCCGCGTTCTGATCGTGGGATGCTGCGGGTATGGCGTCCGAGGGCGATGCGGTGGAGGGGGCGGAGCAGGAGTCGGTTGTCCTCGCCAGCTTTGAGAACCGCCACGCCGCCGAGCACATGCTGCTGTCGCTCGGCCGGGCGTTCCGCAAGAGGGCCCGCAAGGGTGGCGCGACCGCCTTCGTTCTCAGCGGCAACAAGGACGGCTCGCTGAAGCTCACCGAGTCTCGGGTCCTCGAGGCCGGCGATCTCACGGCCACGTCGCTGCGCATCTCCGTGTCGTGGATGGTGGGATTTTGGGGCACGCTCTCGACCCTGAAGGGCGTCAAAGCTGGGGCTCACGCCGCCCACAAGCGGGAATCACACGTCGGATCTGATGAGCAGCGGGCCCACGAGATCCTCGCCGAAGCCGGTCCGAACGCGGCCATCGCGCTGGTCCGCTGCAAGGACCGAGAGATGGCGCAGGAAGTGGCCGAACGGGCTACCGAGCGCGGAAGCTATAGCTGGAGCGGCTCGCTCCCGGAGTTTCTCGCCGATCTCGATCCGGGTAGCGAGCACGACTGGGTTCGCACCGCGCTCGACCAGCCGTCCCGCGCGACCGGCTAGGTGGTCGCCACGCACCGCTGTGCATGATCTGATCCGCTTCTGCTTCAACGCCCTGTCTCAGCCGATCGTAAGGAGGTCGCCGCCATGACCACACCCGAAGGGACCGCAGCCAGTCCCCCTCCGGCCAACCCTCGCTTAGTGAACCTCGTGCAGGGGAAGCCGCTGACGGCTCGGCGGGCGGCGCGAATCATCGCCTCGGCCACGGCCTCGATAACGATCATCAGCGGCGTGCTGATGCACTTCACCGACGAGAAGACCTACCCCACGGTTGGCGACGGCCTGTGGTGGGCCATACAGACCGTCACCACCGTCGGCTACGGGGACCTCGTGCCGACGAGCACCGCGGGACGACTCGTCGCCGCGCTCGTGATGATCGTCGGAATCGGCTTCCTGACCGTCGTCACGGCCGCGATCACCTCGGCGTTCATCGAATCCGCCAGGCGCCGCCTCCAGGGCACCGAGACCGACACGCTGTCCGCGAAGCTCGATCAGATCGGCGCCCGTCTGGAGGTGATCGAAGCGGGCCTGAAGAGCATGGGTGGGCACGCCCGCGATGCCCCGCGATGACCACGGCCCATCGTGAGGCGCCAATTGACTGGCTCTCGCTGTGCCAGCCGTGAATGCACTGGGCGCGTCGAGTCCAACTCGTTGCGTGATCAGCTGCCGCTCACGCCTGAATGCGAGCGCCCGCCAGCGCCGTGCCACACTTGCGCAAAGGACGAGCCGCGACCGTCTCGTCTGAGGGCCGGCGGACGCTCGCTTGCTTCCGACAAAGCAGGCGTAATCAGGTCGTCAGCGCCGGCTCCCCCAGGTCGTCCTCGGCGACAGCGTGAGCGACATCCGGGTCGCGCGCTCGCATCCATACGTGAGGAGGCGTGTCGGCTGAGCCTCACGAGACGATTGAAATGCACAGCAGGGCCCTCGGTGGCGCCGGAGCGCTCAGCGCGGATGGCCGATCCACCGTGGGGCCTTGTGCCGAGGAGGTTGCCTGGGTGGGCCGTCGCCAGGGCCGACAAGTTCATGACGAGGTGAAGCCGAGGATCAGCTGCGCCGCCTCGGCGGGGACATCGAGCTGGGGGCAGTGGCCGATCCCGTCGAGTATCACCCAGTCAGCATGGGGCAGCCAGTCGTTGCGGTACCGGGCAGCGGCCTGGGGCCAGGGCACAAGCTTGTCGGCTGTTCCCCACACGATTCGCACTGGGCAGGTGATCTTCTCGGCGTCCAGCGTCCAGCCCTCGTGTAGAGCGTTCTCGATCAGCGGGACGGCCGCCTTGCAGCTAGCGATACCGAGCATCTGATGCGCGAGGAGGTCGGGCGGAATGTGCTTGAAGTTGGTGGTGATGAGCTGCGACGCGCGACGCCGTCCCTGAGGAGTGGCGACCAACGCCTCCGCTTGCGGCGCGGCCGCCTTCATCTGCTCCTGAAGCATCCGCTGAGCCTGGAGCAGATCCTCATATGAACGGTCGCCCAGCACCCATCCGCCAACTGGCGCGAAAGCGACGACGCTTGCCGCGCGCCCGCGGGCGGCAAGCTGAAACGCGACATAACCACCAAGCGAGTTGCCCACAAGGTGCGCCACCTCAAACCCGGCGACATCCATCGCGCGCTCCACGGCATCGACGAACACATCCGTGCTGACCTTGCCGGTCATCGGAGGCCCTCCCGCGTGCCCGGGCAGCGTCAATGCAAGGGTGTCATGACGGCGCTCCAACGCCGGTAACACCAGCTCCCACGTGCGCCACGTGTCCATGAACCCGTGCAGACAGAGCAGGGGCGGTCCCGAGCCACCGCGATGGGAGGGACTAAAGCCCGAGAACACGCACACGCACGCTAACGCGTGCGCTCTGGCGGGCGTGGCTGTCGCATTGAGGGCCGAGCGAGCGTCGGCGCTACCACTGAGCAGACGCCTGCTCCGGACGAGTTCGAGGCGTCCCTGCGCACGCTGGCGACACGATCGCTTTGCCATGGGGCGATGCGAGCGTCTGGCGCGTCGAAGCACGGACGAGCGCTGGTCGTCCGAGGGCAGCGTGAGCACGGCCCTTGCCCGGACGCTCGCTCGTCCCGCGAAGCAGCAGTGCGGGTCGTCAGGTCGGAGGGGCAGAGCCCGCGGCGTGGAACGCCTCGATCGCGTCCTGCACCGCTTCGTAGATGTGCGCCTCGCCGACCTTCGGGGTGATTCCGAACGTGTCGAGTTGCCTGCGCACCCCTTCGTCGACTTCGCACAGCGCGAGGACTACGTTGCGGTCGTGCAGCTGGTCGGCGACTTCGGCGAGCGTCTTGCCGCCGGTGTAGTCGAGATCGTCGATCGCGGCGCAATCAAGGATGAGCCAGCGCGGCGGATCGTCGACGTTGACGAGCCCGAGCATCTCTTCGGAGAGCCGGTTCGCGTTCGCGTAGAAGACGCCCCCGCCGAAGCGGTAGACGACGAGGCCGGGCTCGGTCTTGGCGCCGGGCGTGGGCGGCACCGCGATCAACTGGCCCCTCGCGTTGTGGTCGAGGACGGTGTCGACGGTCTGGTAGTGGCGGCGGACGTGCAGGACGAGCGAGAGCAGCAGGGCAAGGATGATCCCCTGCTCGACGCCAACGACGACCACGAAGACCGCGGTCAGCAGCGCGACCCAGAACTCGTCCCTGCGCAGGTGGAAGACTTCGCGCATCCCCTTGATGTCGATCAGCTTCAGGCCGATCAGGAAGACGACCGCGGAGAGCACGGCGTTCGGCAGGTATTCCAGAGGCTTCGTGAGGAAAAGCAGCACGATCGCCACGACGGCGGCGGTCGTGAGCTGCGCAACCTGCGTGTGGCTCTTGGCCTCGTCGACCATCTCGGTCTTGGTCGGGCTGCCGTTGACCACGAAGGTGCTGCTGAACCCGGCCGTGAGGTTCGCGAGGCCCAGGCCGACGAGATCGGTGTTCTCCTCGAAGTGCTCGTTGTACTTGACCGAGTAGGCGCGCGAGGTGGCGGCGCTCTGGGCGAGGATCACCAGGAACATCGAGATCGACACCGCCATCAGCTGTCCGACGTCGCTCCATGACACGTCCTGAGGCACGCCGATGTGCGGCAGCCCGCTCGGAACGGGCCCAAGGGTCGAAATGTCGTGGGCGGAGAAGTCGAAGATCGCGCTAAGCGCAATCATCCCGACGACGGCCACCAGGCCGCCCGGGATAGCCCTGACCCAGCGGCCGAAGCCGAGCAGGATCGCGAGCACTGCCGCCGAGACGAGCGCCGTCTGCCACGAGCCTTCGCCGATGTGCTCGAGCGTGAGCAGGAACTTCTGGATGTCGCCGCTGAAGGAGCCACTGGAGACGTGCTGGGTGGGTACGCCGAGCATCCCGCCGACCTGCCCGATCGCCACCTGCACCCCGACCCCCGTGAGGAAGCCGATGAGCACCGTGCGCGAGAGGAAGTTCGCGAGGAAGCCCAGACGCGCGACACGTGCCAGGAACAGAAGCCCGCCCGCGAGCAGCGCCGAGAGCCCGGCGAGCCCGACCCACTGCGGCGATTCGGGCTGAAGTCCGCTGATGCCGAGCGCGGCGATGCCCGCGTACATGATCGCCGCGGTGGCCGAGTCCGCCCCGACCACGAGGTGCTTGGAGGACCCGAAGATCGCGAAGGCGATGATCGGGATGAGGATCGTGTAGAGGCCGGTGATCACCGGCATCCCGGCGATCTTCGTGTAGCCCATCGTCTCCGGGATCGCGAGCGCAGCCAGCGTGATCCCCGCGACGATGTCCTTCGACATCCACGACCTGTCGTACGGGCGGATGCCTTCGAGAATCGACACCCACCGGCGTATTCCGGTCACCGTTGGCGCGTCCGTGCTCATCGCCCGAGTACGCTCACAGCTGCCGGAACCTCAACTCGACCTGGGCCGTGCCGCAGTTGCCGAGGTGATGAACCCCCAGGCGACCGTGAGACGCATCAGATCCGGAGAGTGTCGCCTTGCAGTAGTCATTCTCGCCCCCGGGTACGCAGGGAAACCTATTCGATCCTGCCTCCCGTCGGTCATCACCGAACGTGAGGATTCCGGCGACCAGCATGAGCGGCGCTTGGCGGGAGGAGCGCCGGGACCGCGGGTCTCGCGGCCTTCGGTCCCGGCGCTGACCCTGACCTCCGGGCACCAGTGCCACCCTCGAGCGGCGGGCCGTCTACTGCTCTTCCGCTTCCTCGGCCTCGAGCTCGGCCTCGATCGCGACGACGGCGATCCCCAGCGCCGCGGTGATCGCCTCGGCGGCGGACACCGTCCGTGGCGTGCCGACGATCGGTGCCACGGCGATCAGGATGGCCTGAACCTGCTCGAGGGTGACGCCGGCGTCCATCGCAGGGCCGATGTGCGCGAGGTAGGAGGCAGGGGGCGCATCGACGGCCACGAGGGCGGCGATTCGCGCTGTAAGGAGCGAGTTGTCGTCCAGCCCGCACCGCGCGACCGACTCCGCGGTCATCGCGGCGAGCGCGTCGAGGACGGGGGTATCGGAGGATCCGTTGGTCATTGTGGGGCCTTTCTGGTTGCTGGTGCGATGAGCGCGGACTGCCGCACATGGGACCCAGTGTCGTATCGCCCCGACCAGGCTAAGCGACTGCTTGCGTGGCGAAGCGGTCGTCGCCACGGACGGGGTCGACAGTGCTGTTCTGGACGATTCTCGATAGCTCGATCCGTCGGAGCCGACACGACTGCTTTCGAAAGGAGCGGTCTCGCGAGTGCTGGGCGAGACGCTCGCGGCTCGTCCCGAGCGAGCGTGAGCGCGGCCCATGCTCGGACGCTCGCTCGTGTAGGAAGCCGGCAGTGCGAGGGTCGCGAAGATGGACTCCCTAGAAGTCTCTTCCCAGTCGGTAGGCCTCCTCGAGGTATGCGCGTCGTTGTTCGTCGCCGACAGCCAGCACGGCGTAGAAGTAGACGTGCTCGGCCTCCTTGACCCCGGCCATCCGCAGACCCCAGTCGCAGAGCACCGTGTCCATCGCCTCCCGCCAACCCTTGTCGTACTCCTCCTCGGTAAAGAACGTTGGAGTGAGGATGAGCGCCTTCTCCTGCGAGAGGCAAGGGACTCGGCCCTCAAGGTCTCCTTGCCAACCCTCTCGGGTGAGTGTGTACGCGAAGCCGTAGGCGAAGACGCGCTCAAACCAGCCCTTGAGGATGGCGGGGAAGCCCATCCAATAGACGGGGGCGATGAAGATCAAGCCGTCCGCCGCGGCTACCAACGCCTGCTGCTCCCGGACGTCCTGCGGCGTGTGCTCCCAGAGAGCGCGGGCGATCTCGCGATTGTCCTTGCCGCGCAGCCATCGCCGAGCCATGTATCGGCGGATCGGCCCCTGGGCCATCTCCAGCACCGCTTCCCGAGGGTTGAACTCCTCGAGCAGCTCGTCGGGCAGCGACTCGTGCAGGAACTGCACCCCGTCCTGGCTGCTGAACACCGGATCGAAGCCGCTCGCGTAGAGGTCGCTGACCTTGTAGCTGTGCGGGCTGTCGTCGAGCCCCTTGGTGACGTGCTCCAGGACGGCGTGCGTAAAGGAGTCCGGATTGGGGTGCGCGTAGACGACAAGCACGTTCATAGATCACCGCCGTGGCCCGGCTTATCCTGACTTGATGCGGCGCATTTCTTGCTCGATCTGCTGCTCGGAGATGGGGCCCTCCCCATAGGCCCTGAAGGCATCGTGCGCCAGGAAGATGCCCCAGATTCCGCTGACCAAAGCCGGCCAGAGGTCGTTGGTGTCGGCGCCTTCGTAGGCCCAGAACGCCCAGAGGCCCGCGTTGACCAGGAGATAGAGGACGAGGTCCCTCAGGAACTTCTGCTTCCGCTCAATCCGTTCGACGGCATGCTTTCGGAGGCCCTCCTCTCGCTCCACCGAGGTGGCACCGGCGTCGCCGCTCTCCATGGTCAGACCTTCTTCGGGACGTTGCCGCTGAGAGTGAAGATGACCCGCATCGCCTTGTGCCCGAGATCGGCGGTGGGATCGAACATGCACGGGCAGCCGCCGTCGATCACAGCTATGCCCTGCTTCCGGCCGTAGTCGGCCGCCGCGGGCGAGACGC
>Ga0209048_10004416_pt1 | contig 13454 bp, 9 predicted proteins | sample FrelakmetCRP12CR_FD_187146 | JGI IMG/M metagenome (GOLD analysis project Ga0209048, IMG submission 187146) | Freshwater lake sediment microbial communities from the University of Notre Dame, USA, for methane emissions studies - CRP12 CR (SPAdes)... | ecosystem: Environmental > Aquatic >... | reverse complement strand
CTCGACTCGCTCATGGCCGAATCGGCCCATGCGCTCGCGCATTTGTTCGTCCGCCAGCAAATCCAATATCTTTTCCGCCAAGTCCTCCGGATCGTTCCTCCTGGCATATAAGGACGCCTCTTGGGCGGATACTCGTCCTTCAGTCAGATCGAATTGCACGATGGGCTTTCCAAGAGCCATGTACTCCATGATTTTATTCATAGTCGACAAGTCATTCATCGCGTTGGCGACGTCCGGATTTACGCAAACGTCTGCGGTACTCAGCATTTCGAGCAGGATGTCGTCTGGTACGCGGCCGGTGAACGTCACGTAGTCGGCAATCCCGCTGCGCTGCGCCAGTTCACGCATCGCCTGTAGTTCGGTGCCGCCTCCGACCAGCCCAAAATGGATGTCATGACGGTGGCGGGTGTAAACGATGTGGCGCACCGCACTCAACAGAAGGTCCACACCTTCCTGGCTACCCATGACGCCGACGTAGCCGACGAGGTATCGGCGGCCTTTTTTCAGCGCTACGTTCGCCGGAACGGCTTTGACGCGACGAAGGTCGGGACCACTGCGCACCACGAAGACTTTTTCCGCGGCCATCTTGCCGCGCTCGATGGCGATTTGTTTGTAGGACTCGTTGGTGGCAATCGAGATGTCGGCGGTCGCGAAAGTCCACCGCTCAAAAGCGAGCATCATTCGATAGAAAAAATCTCGGCGTTTGAACTTGGCTTCATACAGTTCGGGATTGACATCGTGATGGTCGAACAAAAATCTCTTGCCGAATAATTTGTATATCCGCCCGAGGATGAAAATTGTGTCTGGCGGGTTGCAAGCGTGAACAACGTCGAAGCCGCGCTGGAATAATACCTTCAGCGATAGGCAAAATTCCGCGACCAAGGCCCATGAGTATTCCAACGCATAACCGAGCGCACCCGAGGCCTCTATGGGCAGTGAATGCCGGTATATGGCGATGCCGTCAAGTTGTTCGAAGCTCTTGTCATGCCCTTTTCCCTTGGGGCAAATGATCGAAACGAGGTAACCGGCGCTGGTGAGCGTTCGAGCCTCTTGCCATACTCGGCGGTCAAAAGGGCAGGGCAGGTTCTCGACAATGATTAGTACGCGACGCTTACGTGCCTTGGGCTTTACCAGCATAGCCCCTCATACTGCGCGTCCGCCCTAACTGCTGCATCAACGCGGACAAGGTCGATGATTTTTTGCCCGGGGCGTAGTCGTGAGTGAATTTTCGTGAATTCCGGCCCGGCGTTACCAAGTACGACAATTTCCGCATGTTCGAGCACTTGCTCGATGCTGTCGCGCATCAAATTGGCGATGTGCGGGATGTGGTTGAGGATGTAGTCTCGATTCGCGCCCGTCAAACGAGCAAGATGCACGTTCTTATCGTAGACCAACAGATCGTAACCCTTGCCAATCAGCCGTTCGATTAGCTCGACGATCGGACTCTCCCGTAAATCATCGGTGCCGGCTTTGAAGCTGAAGCCGAGCACTCCGATACGTCGCTTACCCTGGCTTAATACAAGATCAAGTCCGCGGCGCACGTGAGCATCGTTGCTGGGCAGTATGGAATTCAAAATCGGCGCTTCGACATCCAGGGTCTTGGCGCGGTAACGCAAGGCACGAACATCCTTCGGCAGACACGATCCGCCAAAGGCGAATCCGGGCTTCAAATAGTACGGAGAGATGTTCAGTTTGGTGTCCTGGCAAAAAATGTCCATAACCTCAAAACTATCGATTCCAAGCGGCTTGCAAATCGAGCCGATCTCATTGGCGAAACCGACCTTAAGGGCATGCCAGGTGTTATCGACGTACTTGACCATCTCGGCGGTTTCCAAAGTCGTCCGAATGACCGGGGCGGTCAGGCCCGCATACAGGGCCAATAACTCGTCTCCGGCGCGACGATCGAATTCCCCAATCACCGTTTTCGGCGGATGGTAAAAATCTTTGACGGCCGTACCTTCCCGCAGGAACTCAGGATTGAAGCATATGCCAAAATCGGCGCCCACTTTCTTACCGGACGCGCCCTCGAGTTCCGGAATGACGACTTCACGTACGGTGCCGGGAAGCACGGTGCTTCGTATGATGACAATGTGGTAGCGTTCGAGCGTTCGCAACCCGGCGCCAATATCTCTGGCGACGTTGCGGACGTGGGCCAGATTAAGACTTCCATTGCTTTCACTGGGCGTACCGACGCAAACCAGGGAAAGCTCGGTCGATTGAATTGCGGCGGCAGCATCGGTGGTGGCACGGAGCCTGCCTTCCGAATGAGCGGATCGGATCATCGCATCGATGCTCATCTCGATGATGGGTGATTTTCCTGAGTTCATCAGCTCAACTTTTGACACGTTCTTGTCTACGCCGACGACCTCATGGCCATCAGTTGCCAAACACGCAGCGGAAACTGCGCCGACGTAACCCAACCCGAAAACGCTTATACGCATTGAATACTCCGCAGACTTACCTGGGTAGATTGCCGCAACGGGCCGTCGAGATCCATGATCCAGTCGAAAGGGCTCCAATGGGCGCTTGTATAAAATCCACCCGAGACTGTGGTCGGGGGTACAGCTCGCGCAAGCGCGAGGCCGGATTGATCGAGCGCGCAGCGGAATGGTGCGTAATATTTATAATTGGTACCATAAATATATGAAAAACAGTATATTATAGATTATTATTAATGTAATTTAGCTGTATTTTTTTTGCGGATTGCCAGCGAAAGCAAGGCATCGAGTTTCGACGGGCAAGGGCCTTCTGGCGCAATAAGCGGGTGCGATTGCCTTTTATATATGTTCGCAGCCGCAGAGTGTGGACGCGGTTATCATTCGCCGGCGCTGATCGCGGCGATTGCCGATTCACAACGCAGTTGAGCCTCGCGATAGACGGTCGGTCTCTGAGTTGATTCCCAACACCCGCTCGTAAAGCCGGGAGAAATCGTCGGCCAATCGGCGCACCGTATAGCATTCGTCGATTCGCCGCCGGCCCGCCACCCGCATCGCTTCGAGTTCATCTCGATGACCGTCGAGCCATTGAATAGCGTCGGCTACCGCTGTGGGATTGTGCGGCGAAACATACAAGCCATGCACCTTGTCGATTAAAACGTCGGGAATTGCGCCGACGCGCGTCGTCACCGGCACCGCGCCGGCCGCCATGCTTTCCAAAATTGCGTAAGGAAGTCCTTCGCGGTGAAAAGTTGGAAACGCGAACACATCCGACTGCTGCCACATCAGATCCTTCTCACCATCGAATACCGCTCCGACGAAGCTAACTCGATCCTCGAGGCGCGCCTCATTCACGAGTTTGCGCAATCCCTCCTCGAGCGGGCCCGAACCGGCAATCGACAGCATGACCTTCACGCCACGATCCTTCAAGATTCGAGCCGCTTCCACGACATCAAGGATCCCCTTGCTTTCGACAAGGCGACCCATGTAAACGACGCGCAGCGGCTCGCCTTGCCGGCGCGCCGGCCGCTCTTGAAGATAGCCTTTCATGTCAACGGCATTTGCAATCACCGCGAGCCGGGCGCGCGGAACAAACCTCTGATACGCCGACAATTCACAGCTCGCAAGCAACACGACCACGTCGGGGCGCCCGAGAACCCATCGTAGAACCTCGGTAGGTAAGCGACGTCCGCCGAAAAAGACCTCTGGCAGCGCACCCCCATGTATCTGGTAAACGACCTTCCTGCGAAGCCCTTTTGCGACCAACAGATAAACAACATCTCGCCAATAGCTGTTCGGCTCAAGGGACGTGTTGATATGAACGATCGACGATCCGTGTTCAAAGAGATGCCAGGCCAGGGAAAATGGACTGAACAGGATCCGCAGCGCCTTGTGCACGAGTCCTTCCGTACGCCCTTCGCTGCCGACCTGAAAATGATCCAAATCGAATTTCGCGCGGAGATCGGAATGAATCAATTGAAGAAGATGCGTCGATACCCCACTCACCGCCGCCAATGAGGGTCCGAGCAATGTGACATTAGTCACCGCTCGATCATTATCTCGTCCGGGATTCGAATCAATGCGCTCGGCGTCTTCGCCAACCGGGATTCCCGCTGCCAATTTAGCTTTCCTTGCGCAGCGCCAACGTCAGATCGGTAATCAATTCGATACCGGTCAACATACGTAGACCCTTCAGCACTCCCCACGCACTCTTTTTGAGCATTGTGTGTCGACTGAGATCCGTCTTCGAATAAAAGAGATCGATTCGATCGGTCAAACCGTTTCGAGATGGCTTCAGCAACTCGGGATTCGCTCCGAAATTCTTTAGATTCGCCACGATCTCGCCAACCGTCGCGCCCCTGATACCTTCCCGAAGCAACTGCTCCCAGCTATTCTTGGGGTCAATCATTTTTGAAAAGACTCGAGCGTAGATTAACGCCAGGCTCCGGGGCATGTAGTTGATAAAAGGCAACATTGTCGAATGAAGCTCAAGCGGAAATGCCCGGTTCGGCGTCTGATCGAGGAACAGGAACCCTTGGGGCTTGATCGCTGACCAAATGAGCGGCATCACGGTTTTCCGCTCATCTGGCAAGAGATGTTCGTAGACGGCGCTCATGATCACAAAATCAAACTTACCGATATTCTGCGGCAATTCGTTGCCGTTCGGCGACACGAGAAAAGAAACGTTCGAATGCTTGTAAAAGGCCTTTCGCGCCTTGGCGATTTCAACTAATTTACCATCGAGTTCGACCCCGACAATGGAGGCATTTGGAAAATGGCGTGCCAGAATCATGCTCGAGGCACCGCTCCCGCTTCCAAAATCCAAGATCCGCTTTCCGTCGATTTCCTTGGGATCGAAATAGGCCAACAGATCGGTAATCAAAACGTTTTCGACATAGGCGGCGTCTTCGTCACGCTTGATTTCGTCGCATATCCATGCCGGACCCTTCACGTCCAATATCAGCCTAAGCAAATCGATGTCGTACCGGGTCACCCAGGTATTGCTCGGAACGAACGTACTGGCATCCCATACTGAACTCTTGATTTCCTTACGGCCATCCGGGATCTCCTTGACAACCACATCACCCTGGGGATGCTTCAGCAACATACTCATATGCCCGTAAGTCCTTTGAAAAGCGCATCGTGCATGTTGTCACCAAACGCAAGTGTCCGACGTGATTCAATGCAGCTAGATTCGAACTGGGTCGAATTGGAACATAATCTCGCCGGCATTTGAACGAGTTCGCGCCATTGTACCTTTAGCCGGCCTCAAAGGGCGATTCTAGACGGCGCTGAAGCGGCGCTCGGAAGGGAAAATCAAGCCCGACCTGGGCTTCCAGCCTCTGTTGGAATCTTGCGGTTGTGATTAATCCCGCGATCGACGGCTAATGAACAATAACAGATGGCGGCGCGTTCGGCACGACCGTCGTACGCAACAGGATAATGCCGTCGCGATCGTTGAACGTCACGGTATTCGTCACTTGTCCGTGGTTCGTGACCGGGTCCTGTTGCCCCGAGATTCGCTGGTAATTCGTTTCCAGCTGAACCGTTTGAACACCATTACGCCTTGGACTGACCAGTGCAATCCCATATTGGAAATCGCGTCTGTAAACACCTTTTTGCCAAGCAGACGTTACCGGCGGCGACGTTTCAGCGCCTTGATCGACGTCATATTCGTTGAACCACATGACGCTTGGGTAGACACCATCGATATTTGTAAACTCAAAATACATACCTATCAAAGTTCTCGGATACCGGACGGCGTCGATGCAGTTTACGGGTCTGCATGCTTGAACGCGGCCAAATTAGACAACAAATCCCCGGATATCGTATCTGTCTCATTAAGTCAACAATAACAAGAATTAAGCGCGTGGTTTTGTCAGGCTTAGTCGCATGGTTGTGACAAAGTTCTCGTCTGTATGCAGCCACAGCCTTTGCCGCTTGGAAGGCGAACTTCGGAATCGCCTCGCAACCGAGGCATCGCAGGACAGCATCCAAGGGCGAACGATATCGAGGAAACCCGAAGCATTACGCGCGGGTCGAATTTGCTCGAACCAGCACTTCGCGATAAACCGACGCGCTTTGCTGCGCGACCGAATCCGGGTGAAATCGTTCCTGACCAAGCCGCGCCGTGCGAATTTCCATTGCTTGCCTCAACGCATCATCCTTCAACAAAACCAATATCGCTTCCGCGCAAGCCTTGGTATCGGAAAACGGGTAGAGCAGCCCCGTATCGCCTTGCTTCACCAAGAAGGGGACGCCGCCGACGGCCGATGCCACCGTCGGCAGGCCGCAGGCCATCGCCTGGGCAATCACTTGCGGCGCGGTTTCCTCGCGCGACGCGAGCAGCAGGAGCTGCGCGCGCGCATATTCGTCCAGCAACTGCGCCTGCGCAACGGGTCCGAGGAAATTAACCCGTTGCTGCAGACCCGCGGCTTCCACCGCCTTGCGGATCAACTCCAGGCTTTCTGGATCGGTGAGCGGGCCGGCGATTCGCAATTGCAGCGATTCCCGCCACGATGATTTCGCCGCATTTCCAGGATCCGACGAGCCCAGAACGATTGCCAGCGCCGCGACCAGGTCGTGAACCCGCTTGCGTGGTACCACGGTGCCGACGAACAGTAGGCGCCCCGGTTCCGGAGCGCGCTGAATCTTGAAGAACAGCGGGTCGATCGGGTTCTCGATGAAATGCGTGCGCGCCGTGAGCATCTCTCCGTAAACGTTCGTCAGATATTTCGAAATGATGATCATGTCGCTCGCGTTTCGAAAGACCTTCCTTTCCATTGCATTGATTATAGCCATCTTCAATGAACCGAAGATGTCCCAGCGATGTCGCTTGAGCAGACGAGATTCGATGAAGAACACTCCGTGCGGCGTAATGACCGTTGGAAATCCGGCGCGCAATGCCGCCAGCGAATGCATGTCCTGACCTTCGCCATGTACGATGTCCGGATCAATCGACCGAATCACCGAGGTTAGAGCCGGCACTTCATGGAAGTGAAGCGTCACCAAACGCGGCAGCTTGAGGCGGCGCACGTAATGTATGTGCAGATCTCCGACCTGCCTGTAATCGGTCGTGGCTTTGCTCATCGCAGCCACGACATGGCACTCGATATCGGTTCGACGTGCCAAAGCATGCGCCAAAGCGAATGTGGCCGACTGTACGCCGCCCTCCTGTATCGCGTCTTCGCTGATCGGATATTCACCGACGAGGGCTACGCGGAGCCGACCGGAGGACCGCGCGGATTTCGCTGCCAATGATATGCTCACGTCAGGCGCTCAACTTGTTCGGGATTGGAACGCACGATCGATTTACGCGCCCGATCGATAGAAATGGTCACGTCTATTTGAATCATCGGCACCCTTCGTCCAGCGGGGATTGCGGCCGCGGACACATTTCTACATTCTACCGAGAGATGCATAACGCGCCGACGCCTTTAAGCCGAAACTTCCCGGTAGAGTTCGTCATATTGCGCGCCGAGCACCGACCACGTGAAATTCTCGAGGATCCTTTGCGCGGCGGCCGCCCCCATCCTCCGGCGCATTTCGGGATCCGCAACCAGAAGATCCATTGCCGCGGCGAACATTTCGATGTGTTCCTCGGGATTTCGGCCAAGCACCTTGATGCCGGTGACGCCGTTTACGATCAGGTCGCGCGGTCCGCCCCAATCGGTGACCACGACGGGCTTCCAGGCGGCCATCGCTTCGAGATTGACGTGCCCGAATGCCTCCCGTAGCGCCGGAAACGCGCAGAAAAGCGCTCGGCTCATCAATTCGGCATTCTGTGTTCGCGTCACGCGCCCCATTAGTTGCACTCGATCCTTGAGACCGAGCCTGTCGATCAATGCGAGCAATTCCGGCCGCTTTGGTCCATCGCCGGTGATCATGAGCTTGACCCCCGTAGATTTCATCTTTGCGAACGCTTTGATGATCACATCCATGGCCTTGTATAGTATGAAACGGCCGCTGGAAAATATGTACGGCTCCTCGGGGGGGGCAGTAGCGAGCACGGCGCCGACCGGGATCCCTTCGGGAATGACGACCGTCTTGTCCCGGTAAGCATCGGGAATCAATTCGGCGGCCGCCGAGGTTGTAACGACGATCCGATCCGCGCTGATCATTGTGAGGCGCATGGTCGGATCGAGATAAAGTCGCGGCCGATCCAGCCGACGCAGCGCGTTGACCCAATTGGAGGGACGCCCATAACGCTCAAAGCCCGGTGGGAACGGAATACTGCCGCCAACCGGTCCCCAGATAAACGGCCGGCCCAGGAGACCCATGAAACTCGGAACGCGCATCACGATCGGCGAGACATGATGCACGATATCGAACATTCGACGCAGTCGTCGCGCCGCGATCAATGTCCGCAGCGAATACTCCAGATAGTTGCCGAGCGCGAAATAGGTTACGTCGGCATTAGTCCTGCACTGGATTCGCACGAGCCCGTGAGCAGGTCGCATTCGCGGCAATGCCGCAGAAAACACGGTCATCCGCCATCCCATCTTCCGGAGCGCAGATACGATCTGCGACGCCGTCCAGCCCTCCGAAACTCCATCAGGCTGATAGACATGCGCTGACGCCAGGACGCGCCCCAGTCGCGGCCGTCCAGTCTCTATGCTGCTCACGGCAATGCCTCGCGCCCCGCCAGTCGCCCGATTACCTCCAGATAAGGCGCGATGCATTTGTCGTCGCTGAACACGCTCTGCATATAGGCCAGACAACGGGCGCTGGCAGCCCGCCATCGGTCGCGATCCGAAACCAGAGTCCGCACGGCCTCGCGCATCTCTCCGATATCCTTGACCGCTACCCCGAGCTCCTCGCGCTCGATGATCCCGTCCGGATCGAAAAATGCAACCACCGGTGTACCGCGCGCCCAGGCCTGCAAATAGGAATTCGGGAATCCCTCGATATCAGATGTGTTCACGAACACGCGTGCGGCGCCAAAGTAATCATTGACATCGTGATACGGAATTTGTCCATGGAATGTCACGTTATCGCGAGATGCCGCCCGCGCCTTGATCAACTCATACAGATCGGTCGATCCGACGATGGGCCCACCAACCATGTGCATCATCGTGCCCGGCAGCGCGCTCGCCAACTCGAGCAGCGTGTCCGGCCGTTTTAGCGTCCGGATATTGCTGACCCACAGGACCGGAATCGATCGCCGATCGAATTCCAACACCGTCCGCGGATGATCCACCAGCATCGGCGCGATCGAGCTGTTCAAGTGATAATTTCGCTGCATCGCAGCCCTTTGGCACTCGCTTTGCGCCAAAATCGCATCCGCGCGGCGCAAGCCGAATTCGTACAACCATCTGTCGCGCCGATAATTCTGCTCGATCAGAAGCCGTTCTGGCTCGCAATCCGAGTCGCTCGCAATGCGGAAGATCGTCTTGCGGCGGTTCCACCTTGCAAACATCGCCGCGAGTCCGATCCGAAAGCCGGCGCAACTGACGTAGTAGACATCGGCATCGGCCCGACTCATCGCGGACCATATCCCTGTCCACCGAGGGTGGAAAAATCTCAGCCCCGGGAAACCTGCAGTCGAGGTATACGTCTTGTAAGTCTTCACGCCGTCCCAGGATTCGCCGTCCTTCTGTCCATAATCGAGCACCACCATCGATGCTTCGAATCCACGTGCACTCAGCGCCCTGGCAAGCAGGGTATGCTGCACTTCCTCGCCTCCGATTCCGTGCTGATTATATTCGGGCGCGAGTACCGGCAGGTTGAAAAGTCCGATGAAGCATATCCGCGTTTTCATAGAATTCTCGGCGCCGTCCGCCGCGTCATCGTTCCCAGGACGCCACCCGGAGCCTTCCCCGCCTCGGGCACGCCAACCGGCAAACAGCTGTCGGTCCAGAGGTACCCATAGGTAATGATCAGCGGAATCCCCACTCGGAGCGCGCGAGCCGATTCGCAGGCCGCCGACCGAATTCCGCCTTTCTGTAATGGCTCTTTATCGATCGTGTATTTTCCGACCCGCGCAAGGCAAAGTCGGCCGGCGGCAGCATTCCGATTCACCCAAGATGCACCCACGTCAGGCTGTTAGCAAGCCGGGATACTCAGCAAATATCTTGCGCGCAGTCTGTTCATTGAATGAGTCTGCGCTGCGCCCAATCGTTCGCCGCAATCGAGACGTTTCCGGGCACAAAAAGGGCCGATCATTAGCGCGCTGGCGCTCGGCGACGGATTTTACCTCGACCTTGAAGGGTAAGACGGAAGTCAGAATTCTCAGCGCTTCGCGCACCTCGACGGCCCGCCCCGAACCAAAATTCAAAATTTCAAGCCCATCGATTTTCGCGGTGGCGTCAATAATCGCAGCGGCCATTGAATCAACGTCCACATAGTCGCGCAGCGGCCATAAATTGCCGACCTCGACCAACCGCTTTCCCTCGAGCGCAATCTGTTTCGTGACTTCGGCGAGCAAATGCGGGTTGGTCTCGCGCGGTCCGGCGGCGTTGAACAAGCGCCCGATCAGCAAGGATCTGAAACAGGTTTTCGACTCAAAAATACGGATGCACATTTGCTCCGCCATCATCTTCGTGTGACCGTAGATGTAGACCGGACTTACTTGATCGATCTCCCGGTGAGGCACAAAATTCGGCGGATAGACGTCCCCAGAGGAAGCCATAAAGAAATCCCTTACACCATGTTGCCGCGCATATTCCAAGACGTTAAGTGTTCCATACACGTTCAATTGATATGCGGCGTACGCATTGTCCTCGCATAAGGGGATGAAATGATGAGCCGCCAAATGGATCACGGTATGAGGCTTGGTGGCGCCTATCACGCGGTCGCAAGCAGCAGGATTGCAAATGTCCTCGATCAACAAGGTGGGTTTGCGCGCAGCGCCGGCCCATTGATCCTTGCCGACGCTGAGATTGTCCATTACGACGACGTCCTCGCCGCGCTCCAACAGGCAATTTACGACGGCCGATCCGATGAATCCGCAACCGCCCGTCACCAGGAATTTTCCCATCGACAACACTCCCGCTCCATTCAGGACATCGTACTTAATATAGCATTCCGAGCACTCCACCGCGTGAACTAGGCACCAGTTTATGAATCGATGGTTTTATCAATCGATGGTAAAAGCGGCGGGTTCGCGTTTATTGCCCATAATTGGATATCGCCCGGCACGCATCGAAAGCCGCGTTCCGCGGCGAGGGCGGGTGATTGCGGCATTTAAGGGATGGTCAGCTGGATCCGGTGAATTACCGTTGATCTCACATCGAAGGGGAGGTCCGGTTATGATGCGCCTCACGCTTTGCGCGGAACCCTGAGCCATAATGCCGTGCTAAAATTTTCTTCGAGTCTTTTGCGCCCGGCAAAGCCGGACAACACCCATGTCAACCCGAATTAAGATGAGAACAATGCCTACGCGAACAATTGCGGTTGTGGATCGGGTGCTGGCCGGTTTTGCCGCGTTGTTCGAGACCACTCCGCAGGCCGGACCCCGGCAACCTTGGGAAATATTTGCTGTACTTGCCATATTGCTGGGGGCGGCGTGGGTGCGATTTTGGGGTTTGAGCGGTTGGGGTCTCGAGGGTGATGAGGACACGATGGCCTTGCCGGCAATCCACATTCTTCAGCACGGCACGCCCTATCTGCCGAGCGGCATGTTTTATGCGCGGGGCATCGGGCAGCTATACATGATGGCCGCTTCGATGATGGCGTTCGGAGAATCCGAGTGGGCGATGCGAATTCCTTCGGTGCTTTGCGGTTTGCTGGTTGTCGTACTGGCGTATTTTTACGGAAGACGATTCCTCGCGCCTGTCTGGAATATCGCATTTGTGGCTGCGGTGGCGTTTCTCCCGGCATCGATCGCCGATTCGCAGGAAGCGCGCATGTACATTTTTCTCTTCGCATGTCTGACCGCTTACACAATTTTGGTGTTCGAATGGGAACGGACCGATCGCATCGGAGCGCTCATCGCCGCGGTGGCCGTGATGATCATCGGAATTCAATTTCACGTCTTGGCCGTGTTTGGCGCATTCGTCGTGTTCTTTCCCGGGCTGCTGCACGCGGACAGGCGCAAGCTTGGCGCAGGTGCGGTGGCGTTCGTGGTCATTCTGCTCGGCTACGCGCTGATCAGCCATTGGGTCTCGAGCTTCTATCCACCACGCCTGCAGGTGCACGGTCTGGGTAAAATCATCTCCGCACGGAACTGGGGACTCGACAAACTTCGAGTGCCGGTTCCGATTCTCACCGGTGCAGCGTTTGGTGCCGCGGCGGTTGCGGTTTATGTCGCGAGGGGCGTCTCGAACCGATGGATCGCGGTGCTGTCCGGGGCCCTGCTGTTTGCCGGTCTCGCCTGCCAATTAGCCCTGTTTTATCACATGGGCTGCATGCTGCTTGTTGCGGGCGCGATCCTTGCTTACCGACATGGAAAAGATGTCGCGCGCCGATTGATTGTGCTGGTGACGGTCTTCGCCATATTGTTCATTGCGCAATTCGCGGCTCTGCATGAATCCGGCATTGCCTCGCCACGAAAGGTCATCGGATTGATGATGGGCCTGCCGAGTGTGTGGCCGCTTCTCAATCTGGCGACCTATTCGCCGGGGGCATCTCTCGTTGTCGCTATCGGTGTCATCGGCAGCTTGTGGCGATTATTCATGGCTCGCAAGATCAGCGATATCTGGCTGTTTTTCATGTTGAGTGCGTGGCTGCCGTTGCTGGGACTTGGGTTATTTACCTGGTATCCAGAACTTAGATACACGGAGTTCGCGTTGCCACCGCTGCTCTTGTGTGGGTTTGCCTGTCTACCTGCCGCGCGCTCATTGCAGCCAAGCAAGATTACTGGCGCCTCGATGCGATGGCCGGCAGTGGCGGCGTGCCTCCTGTGTATCCTATTCGTGAATCCATTTGACGTTGCCCGAGTCGTCAATGCCGGCTACACGATTCACCCGGATCATCAGGGCGCCGCGGAGTTTATGAAGTCCTTGCGATTGGCGCCCAATGACATCGTCATCGCCGAGGACGTGATCGAGCAGACGTACTATCTGGGACACGTTGATTATTGGCTGATAGGGTCGGAGGCCGCCGAGGATTTTGTCGAGGATTGGCAAGGTCGAATTGTTGATATTTACACGCACACCCCGGTGATCGGCACCGGCGACGAACTCCAGGTGCTGATCAAGAAGCCGGAAAGAGGCGCAATATACGTGATCGGCAGCGGGGAGGATCAAGGCGACGGCCGCCTCTACATGCGCGGTTCGAGTATCGACAAAATGCTCCGCACCAATATATTCACGCGCATGTATCTAGGTCGGGACGGACTCACCGAAATCCTAAAAATAGACGCGCCGGCCAAGCAGACGCCGGCTTCCGGCACTTAGCGTACGGCACGAAATTGGCTGGAATAGCAAAGCAAGCGGTCGTCGTCTCGCTGTCCCGCTTCGCCAACTATGGGCTTGTGCTCATTAGCCCGATTGTGCTCGTTCGACTGCTCACCGTTGGGGAATTCGGGCATTACCGCGAGTTTCTGGTGTACTCGAGCGTGCTTGCGTCGATTGGAGG
>Ga0209048_10004415_pt1 | contig 13462 bp, 8 predicted proteins | sample FrelakmetCRP12CR_FD_187146 | JGI IMG/M metagenome (GOLD analysis project Ga0209048, IMG submission 187146) | Freshwater lake sediment microbial communities from the University of Notre Dame, USA, for methane emissions studies - CRP12 CR (SPAdes)... | ecosystem: Environmental > Aquatic >... | reverse complement strand
GGCCGAGGGCGCGGCGGAGGGCGCGGCCGCCGGGCTCCGCGGGGAGGTCTTCAACCGGGTCTGCAGGGACCGCCGCACCGAGGCGAAGGCTCACACGCCGCCGATCGACCTGCTCTGCTACGTGCCCGCCGGCGTGATCTACAAGTCGCCCAGGAAGGGCATGATGCGCAAAGAGGCCGAGCAGCTGTCGGAGGAGGAGATCGGAGCCGTCTCGCAGTAGCTCGGCGCGCGCCCGAAGGCGGGCTTGCCTCCGGCGGCTCCATGCACGGAATCACCGCACCGCTCCTCGACCACGGGACCGTGATCGTGCCCTAAGGCTACGACTTCACGGGCCCGATGCCCGGGAAAGCCCTCCTGGTCCTCGAGGTTCGCTGGCCCGGGAAGCGGCGCCGCAGCGGGCTCACATGTAGAGCATCACGAGTTCGTTGAGCACCGACGGCCGATCGCTGCCGACCACGTGAATGGCAATCTCAATCGTTACCTGCACCCCAGACTTCACCTGCTCCACAGCCTTGGTGCGGCACCGCGCATGGATCTTGCTGCCGCTGCGCACGGGCGTCATGAAGCGCAGGCGGTCCGAGCCGTAGTTCACGATGTTCGTGAAGTCAACAACCTCGTAGTCGAGCGGCAGCTTGAGCCGGCTCGCCAGCGACTGGATGAGCATGCCGTGCGCGATGGTCGTGCCGAAGGGGCTTTCGGCCTTCGCGCGGACCGCGTCGGTGTGGATCCAGTAATCATCGCCCGAGAGCGCCGCGAACTGGTTGATGATCTCCTGGGAAACCAGGAACTCGTTCGACCAGCCCGACCACTCCGTCGAGACGAGCGACTTCATCTCGGCCAGGTCCTTGCACGAGACCTTGCGTTTTGGCGGCTGCGATGGCGTCGCAGCCGGCGTGGTCTCCGGCCCCGCGGCTGCCGGCCCGGGGGCGATGATGCCCGGATGCGGTGACCCGACCGGTGTGTAGCGCAGCAGGGTCACCTCGCCCGGCCGGTCGTCGAACACCGGCCGCACGCGCTCGCCGACGCGCAACGCCTCCGGAGCCGCACCGACGATCGTCGTGTTGAGATGCGGGCCCTCGTCCAGCTCCACGACCGCAAGAAGCTGGGGCATCTCGTCGGCGAACTCGGGCAGCGTCGGAATGCGCGCCACGGTGAAGGTGTAGAGCTTGCCCTCGCCGGAGACGTCGTGCCAGGCGAGCTTGCGACTCGCGCAGGCCGGGCACCGCGGGCGCGGATAGAAGATCCAGCGCCCGCACTCCTCGCACCGCTGCAGGCGAACGCGATGCGCCTTGAGGCCGTCCCAGTACGGGCGCGTGGTGTCGGTCGGACGCGGCAACGGCTTGTTCCAGGTGCCCATGCTCACGCCCCCCGCAGGACGAGGGCGTTCGACTCGCTCAGGATGCCCCCCGTCCCCGAAACGTAGGCCAGGTCGTGACGGGCGAGCTGTCGCTCGCCCGCGCGGCCCTGGATCTGGTGGATGGCCTCGATCACCTGCGTCATGCCGCCCGCGATGCCGCTCTGGCCGAAGCTGAGCTGGCCACCGTGCGTGTTCATCGGGAAGTCGCCTTTGAAGGTGAAGTCGCGGTCGCGCACGAACGCCATGCCCTGCCCCTTCTCGCAGAATCCCGCGTCCTCGAGGGTCAGCAGCACGGCGATCGTGTAGCAGTCGTAGATCTGCGCCATGTGCACGTCGGTCGGTTTGACACCCGCCATTCCGAAAGCCTTCCGGGCGACCGGGCCATGCGGCGTGGCCAGCATGTCCGCGGCGTAGGTCGCCGACTTGCTTTGAATTCGCTCGGCGCAGCCGATGATGTGCACCGGGCGGTGCCGGGTGCGCCTGGCGATATCGGCACGGGCGACGATCACGGCCGCGCCGCCCGCCGCATGCATAACGATCTCCAGCGTGCGCAGCGGGTCGGCGACCATGCGCGAGCCGAGCACGTCGTCCACCGTGGTCGGCTGGCCGTAGAACATCGCGCCCGGGTTGTGACAGGCGTTGAAGCGCTGGTGCACGGCGATGCGCGCGAGCGTCGCCGCGTCGTAGCCGTACACGCCGGCATAGCGCTGGGCGATCATCGCGTACCCCGTGTTCTGCGCCATGTGGCCGTAGGGCAGGTCCATCTCGGCCTCCGGCGCACCGAAGCGAGTGCTGTGGGTACCGAAGCGCGCGGCCTTCATGGCCTGCAGCACGTCGTCGTCGTCCGGCAGGCTCGGTGCCATGCGCGCCGGCATCACGCAGAGCGCGGTACTGCACATTCCGAGCTCGATCGCCGCGGCGGCGCGCCACACGGCGCCCACCGAGCTCGCGCCGCCGAGGTCGACCACCTCGGCAAAGGCAAGCTGCACGCCCAGGTGCTCCGCCACGATCGCCGGCACGAACATGCTGGCTTCGTGAAACTGCGGCCCGTGCACCACCAGACCGTCGACGTCCCGGAGCTCGAGGCCCGCGTCCGTCAATGCCTGCCCGGCCAGGTCCGCCACCTGCTCGAGGTGGAACATGCGCGGCGCACTTGCGTACTTCTCAGGTTTGTATTGCGCCGCGCCAACGAGCGCGGCCTCGCCTTTCAAGCCCACGGTGTCCTCTTGGCGGGACGCGACATGCCCGCGCCTGGTTGATCTGGGGATCTTCGCCTACGCCCGCTCACGGGTCATCATCTAAAAGGACGATCGGCCGTACGGTGGTCCGTCGGGTGGGGCAGCGGTACCCGCCGCGCCCTGGAACCGCAAACGCAAGACCCCGCCGGAGCGGGGTCGTCTCGTCATTGACCAACCAGGTCGCTGGTGCCGCGCGGCCTCCCGCGCGGCACCAGTATGACCGACGGTCAGTACTCGTACTTGACGTCGACTCCGAAGGTCCGCGGGTCGCCCCAGCTGCCCGAGCCCGCCGTCACCCAGCCCTGGTAGGCCAGCGTGAGGTATTGCTTGTTGGCGAGGTTCTTGCCCCACGCGGCAATGCTCAGCCGGTGGTGCGTATCGGAGCCGAGGTGGATCTCCATCAGGGCGAGCCGTGCGTTGAACAGGCTGAACGCCGGGGTCGTCGAGTACAACTCCACGTTGGGCGTGGTCAGGTTGAGGGGCGTCGAGGTGTCGCCACGATGCGAGTAGTCGACGTACAGGAACAGCGTGCCCGGCAGGCCCCACTGCGGGAACCGGTAGTTGAGATCGACGCTGTAGTCGTTCTTCGGCACGATCAGCTTGCGCAGGTCCGTCACGTTCTGCCCGGTGGCCGGGTCGATCCACTCGTCGTAGTGGTGCGAGAGGGTCGCGTAGCTGAAGGTGAGCTGCAGGTTCTCGGTGAGGGCCGCGACCGCATCAAACTCCAGGCCCGTGTAGGTCGAGCTGCCCACGTTCTCGGTCTTCCAGCCGCCCGAGGGCAGCGCCACGGACTTCTGCTCGTCCGTGAACTTGCTCTGGAACGCCGCGATGTTGGTGCGCAGGCGGTGCTCGAAGAACTCGCCCTTGAGACCCAGCTCGAAGGACTTGATCTTCTCCGGCTTGAAGCCCGCACTGAAGGCGGCCGCCGTGCCCGGGCCCGACACCGGGTCGAAGCCGCCGCTCGTGTAGCCCATCGCGTACTTGGCGTACCCCATGAGCGCGTCGTTCCAGTGGTAGTTGAGCGAGAGCGCCGGGGTCGTCTGCGAGTAGGTGTGGTCACCGCTGGCGCTGGCGAAGCCGACGTCGGGGGCCGCGATGGGCACCGGAGGAGCGACCAGCATGACGGTGCCAGGGGCCGTCGGCACGACAGCGTAGCCCAAGGTCCAGCCCGTGTTGTAGCCGTCGGCTTTACGGTGGTCCTGCGTGAACCGCACGCCCGGCACGACCTCGAGCTTCTTGTCGAGGATGTCCGGCCGCCAGCTCAGCTGGCCGAACACGGCGAACGAGTCGCTGTCCGAGGAGTGCAGTCCCTTCTGGTCGACAATCGCGAAGTCCACGCCGTACGGGGCGGTGGCCGGGTAGTACACGCCGATGTTGGGCCCGGAGTCCTGGTGACCGTGCTCGTGGGAGTAGTACAGGCCCGCGGTGTACTGCAGGTCCGGGTTCACGTCCCCGAGGAACTGGAGCTCCTCGGAAAAGGCGTCGTTGTACAGCTTCACGGGGTGCGACTGGCCGTTGAACGGATTCGACGCTCCGCCGAGCAGGTTGTTCGGATCGAGCATGAGCAGCGGGCCGCTGTCGGAGCGCGCATCGGCGGCACCGGCGTACGCTCCGTAGTTGTAGAAGTTGCTCGTGTCCACCGTACGGTAGCCGGTGATCGACCGGATCGTGAGCGCGGAGGTCGCCAGCCACTCGATGTTGAGCGTGTGGCCGTAGACGAGGTTGTCGTTCTTCGGGATCTCGAACGGGTAGTAGAGGCTGTCGAGCTTCTTCGGCGAGCAACCAGCGATGAACGCCTGGATCCGGGGATCGCCGGGCATCGCGCCACCGATGACCGCCGGCGCCGGGTAGAGGCACTGCGACGGGGTGTCGTAGCCGCGCGACTCGGAGCGGTCGTAGGCGTAGTCGACCCTCACCCCGCTGTCGGCCGGCTCCCAGCGCAGGTCGATGCGCCAGGCGTTGACGTCGCGCTGTCCGAACTGCGGACCCTGCGGCGCCGAATTGCTCACGCCCTGGTTGTCGCGCGTGTTGTAGAGGTAGGAGAGCTTGGCCGCGAACGTATCGCCTGCGGGGAGATTCACGACGGTCTTGGTCAGGAACTGGCCCCGCTCCGCGAAGCTGAGTTCCTCCTTAAAATCGAACTCGCCGAGCTTCGGCCTGGCGGTGTAGATGTTGATCACGCCGCCGGTCGCGTTGCGCCCGGCGAGCACGCCCTGCGGGCCTTTGAGGATCTCGATGCGCTCGAGGTCGGCGGCCGGGTTGTTGAGCCCGACGAGTTGCGACCAGAACACGCCGTCAACGTGCACGGCGATCGGGTTGGGGGCGCTGATGAATGCCGTGTTCGTGGTGATGCCGCGGAACGTCGGGAAGAAGAAGTCGCTGCTGCCCGGGTAGGGGGCGAGGTTCACGCCCGGCACAGAGGCATTGTTGATGTCACCGAGGCTCACGACGCCCCGATTCTCGAGCATCGCGGAACTGATCGCGAACACGGAGATCGGCACCTGCTGCAGGTTCTCGCTGCGCTTCTGCGCCGTGACAACGACCTCCTCGAGGGCCGCCTCCGGACCGTGGGTCTGTTCGGCCCGGATCGATGGTGAGTGGGCCCCGGCAATGGCTGCCAGAGCAACTGAGAGCCCCGCAAGATGCTGACGTTTCATGAATACGTACCCCCTTGATGCTGGATGACTCGCGCCCGCGCTCGAGGCGGTCCCCGGCGCGGTCGCACGGTCGCGGGGTGCCGAAGGTTGCCCCAAGGTCGCCGCCGCTCTATAGGAACAGGAACATTCGGCGTGCGACGAAGCCAACAACTCCCCCACACTCCTAACCCTAGCAAGAAGTCGCCGGGATCTTCCTACTCCATTTGGCGAGATCACAACGCGGTGGCCTGCCGCCGGAGATGCGATTGAAAATCGGTCTGATCAGAGGAGCGCGAGGACGAGGCCTGCGGCTACCGAGAGGCGGGCGACCATCACCCAGGCGCGCCTATCCACGCGCGTCACCGAGCGGGTTCGTCACAGCGCACACCTCGAGCCGAGACAACCTGAGGCAAGTCGGCGGACGGCCTTACACCTTTGGGCGCTTTGCGGCCCACGGTGCAGCCTGCTCGAGCTGCGCCCCTAACCTGAGCAGCGTCAGCTCGTCGCCGAAGCGCCCCGCGAACTGCGTGCCGATTGGCAGTCCGTCCTTGTTCCAGTGTAGCGGCACCGACATCGCGGGATGACCGCCCATGTTGAACACGGAGGTAAAAGGACTCGCATTGATGGCGGCTGGCACGAACTTCTCGAAGGGCTGGTCGAGCGACAGCTCGCCGAGCATCGGCGGTGGCACCGCGGTCGTGGGCGACAGAATGACGTCGTAGCGCGTGAGGAACTCATCGAGGATGCGGCCAACCTGGTCGAAGGTCGCACGCGCGCGATACATGTCCTCGGCGCCCTTCTTGGCTGCTTCCTGCAGGCCACGCCAGTTGATCATTTCGACGTCCGCCTCGGCCACCTTGCGGCCGAGCACCTTTTCCCGGTCGCGGACCATCACCAGCATGCCGGTCGCGGTCATGACGCCCATCGCCATGCCCATCTCACGCACCGGCAACTGCGGCGCCGCCGGCTCGACGACGTGACCGAGCGACTCGCACAGCTTCGCCACCTTCGCCACCGCCTCCTTGCAGTCCGGATGCACGGTCGCCCCGTAGATGTGCGTCTCCCAGAGCGCGATGCGCAGCTTCCGGGGCGACTGACGGTAACCGGCCACGTAGCTCGCGGCACCCACCAGCGGCACCACGCGGCTGCCGGGCTCCGGCCCCTGGCTGATGTCGAGGATCGTCGCCGAATCGCGCACCGAGCGCGTGATCACGTGCTCAACCGACAGGCCCATCCAGCCCTCAAGAGCATCGGGTCCGCGAGGCGTGCGGCCCCGGCTGGTCTTAAGGCCGAACAGACCGCAATTCGACGCCGGGATGCGGATCGAGCCTCCGCCGTCGCTCGCGTGCGCGGCGGGCACGATTCCCGCAGCCACCGCTGCCGCCGAGCCGCCCGAGGAGCCGCCGGTCGTGTGCTCCAGGTTCCAGGGATTGCGGGTGAGCCCCCACAGCCGCGACTCGGTCGTCGCCGTCTGGCCGAACTCGGGGCTCGCCGTCTTGCCGAAGATCACCAAGCCACCTCGGCGGTAGCGCTCCGCCAGGGTGCTGTCGAAGTCGGCCACGGCGTCGCGGAACAACGCGCTGCCGCCGGTCGTGACGGTGCCCTTCAGGTAGATGCCTAGGTCCTTCAGCAGGAACGGGACGCCCGCGAGCGGGCCGGTCGGCTGGCCAGAAGCCAGCGCCTGGCGGGCGAGCTCGTAATGCTTCAGAACGACCGCGTTGATGGTCGGATTGACGGCCTCGGTGCGGGCGATCGCGGCCTCGAGCACCTCGGCTGCGCTCACCTCGCCCGTGCGGATGAGCGCCGCGAGACCGACGGCATCGTGCGCTGCATACTCCTCGTACGACAGCGAACGCGCCTTCGCGCTCGCGGGTAGCCCGATCGCAGCGCTGGCCAACAAACCGCCGCTTGCCTGCAGGAACGTCCGGCGCGGCATCCCCGCGCCGCCCGCCTGGGCCGCTGCGCCATCGTGCGACGGCGTGCCGTCGTTCCCGGGAACCGAATCGTGGGTCTTCTCGCTCATGTCGCTAGTTCTCTGCGGTGGTCGCCTTCGGATACTCATTACCCTCTCGCGACCGGTGTTGTCCACCCGGCAAACAGGCCGGGATCATCGTGCGATATCCCTGCCTACCGCGATGACACCTCGGCAACAGGCCCGCCTGCTTCAGCTGAGGACGCCGCCGTCCACCTGGAAGATGGTGCCCGTGGAATAGGCAGAGGCGTCGCTCGCGAAGAACAGCACCGCCCGGGCCACTTCCTCCGGCAGTCCCACGCGCTTCAGGGGATTGATCTTCATCATGTCGGCGTAGCGCTGCGGGTCATTGAGCGTGTGGTCGCCCATCGCCGTCTTGATGACCCCACAGGAAATGGCATTGACCCGCACACCGTGCGGGCCAAATTCCCGCGCGAAAGTACGGGTCACCATGTTCAATCCCGCTTTGGAGATGCAGTAGGCGCCGATTTCCGGCTGGGCCATGAGGGCCGAGGTCGTGCTGATGTTGATGATGCTGCCCCTGCCGCGGGCCACCATCCTCTTGCCGACGGCACCGCTGAGGAAGAACGGCCCCTTGAGGTTGACGTCCATCACCTTGTCCCACAAGGCCTCGGTCGTGTCCGCGAGGGACTCGACGTGCGGCGGACTGATGCCCGCGTTGTTGACCAGGATGTCGACCTCCAGCTTGCGTTCATCCAACGTGGCGACGAGCTTCCGGATGTCTTCCGTCTTGCCCATGTGGGCGGCGATTGCGTGGACCTGGCCACCCCTCGCCCGCAAGGCGGCGCAGGCCTCCTCCAGCGTTTCCTGCTTCCGTGAAACCAGAATCACCTCCGCGGCCTGCTCGACAAGGAGTTCGGCGATGGCCAAGCCAATGCCGCGGGAAGCCCCGGTGATCACGGCCGTCCTGCCCGCGATGGAGAAGGGATTTTGCGACACGGGTTACTCCTGTTGTCCTAAGTGCAGGTTGCGGCGACTACCCCAGCACGCACACCGGCATCCGCCGGGCACGGCTATCAGCGCTGGCATGCCTCGTCGGGATACCTTACGCGGCACTGCCCGAAGCGACGGCCACACCGATACCGCGGGTGACCGGGAGAGTTTAGCGTCGAGTGTCTAAAGACAGGAGGAGGTTACGGTCGACCACCACCGTCCCGTAGGACGTGTCGGGGCCCCGCCTGACGGGAGGCACCGGCGGGCGCCCCGTGGCAGCGATCCCAGTAGAGGGCGCCGACGTAATGCGCCGCGTCAATTCGTGCGTGGTGCGCCCCGCCTTTACTGCCCGCAGGAACTCAATCACCGGGGAATCTCATGAAGTGCTTCCACCGTCGCGGTGCGGCGCTACTGTTCCTTGCGCTCGCTTCCATTCCGGCATTCGCCGCGGACATGCCCGTTCAGCTCGACGCGCGACGCATTGCCGAACGCCGGGTGCACACGGAACTCACCCTGCAGGTCGAGCCGGGCCCGCTGACGCTGGTCTACCCCAAGTGGATTCCCGGCGAACATGCTCCCTCGGGTCCACTTGAAACGATGATCGGCCTGTCGATCCGCGCCGGCGGCCAACCGCTGGCCTGGCAGCGCGATCCGATCGACAACTTCGCCATTACGGTCACGGTCCCGCCAGGTGGCATCGAACTCGACATCGCCATCGACAGCGGCCTGCCAGTCGACGGAGGTGGCTTCAGTGCCGGACCGACCAGCACCTCCGCCCTGGCCGTCATCTCCTGGAACCAGTATGTGCTGCTGCCCAAGGGAAGCGACGCCAACACGATCGGCACAAGCACAACCCTGGTGATCCCCCCGGGCTGGCATCTGGCCGGCGCACTCGAGGCGACGCCGGTCGGCAACGTCGAGGGCGGCGACCGATACCGGCTGGAGCCCGCCTCGCTGGCCCGTCTCATCGATTCGCCGGTGCAGATCGGGCGCTACATGCGCGCAGTCGCGCTCGAGGGCGCCCCGCCGGCGCCGGCACTGAAGCACCAGATTTCCATCGGCGCCGACAGCAACGCGGCACTCGAAGCGCCCGCGGACTTCGCGAAACTCTACAGCCAGCTCGTCGCCGAAGCCGGGCGCCTGTTCGGCTCGCGCATGGGCGGCACTACACGTGGCTGCTCACACTCTCAGACCACGTAGCCTCGTTCGGCCTCGAACATCACGAGTCGAGCGACGATCGCGTCGGCGAGCGCAACCTGCTCGAGCCGGAGACCCGCATGCTGCTGGCCGAACTGCTGGCGCACGAGTACGTGCATAGCTGGAACGGCAAGTTTCGCCGGCCCGAGGGCCTGCTGAGCTTTGATTACTTCTCGCCCATGGATGACTCACTGCTGTGGGTCTACGAGGGCATGCCCCAGTTCTGGGGCAACGTACTGCCGGCACGCGCCGGGCTGATCGACGAGAAGCAATACACGGACATGCTGGCTGAAGTCGCCGGTAATTTCGACACGGAGCCGGGGGTCAACTGGCGCACGCTCGCCGACACCGCTCGTGCGGCACAGCACCTGTACGATGCCCCGAGGGCTTGGCAAAGCAGCAGCCGCGAGGTGGACTTCCATGATGCCGCCAACTTTCTCTGGCTGGAGGTGGATGCGGCCCTGCGCGAGCGCACACACGGCCGGTCCAGCCTCGATGACTTCGTGCGCCGCTTCTACGCCGGCACGAGCGGCGCCCCGGCCCTCAAGCCCTATGTCGAGGACGACATTTACGACACCCTGGCCGCAATCGCTCCGGGAGACTGGCGGGGGCTGGTGCACCGTCACCTCGATGAGCTTGGGACTGGCGCCATCGCCGACGCCCTCGCTCGCGTCGGCTGGAAACTCAGCTACTCCGCGCAGCAGAACGTCTGGACGAGCGCCTGGGACAAGAAACACAAGACCACCAATCGGCGCTGGTCGATCGGCCTGATGCTCGACGAGAAGAACGTTGTCACCGACGTGGTGGCCAACCGCGCGGCCGCCGCGGCCAGCGTGTCGCCCAGCATGACCATCCTGGCGGTGAACGGTCGCAAGTACACGACCGAGCGGCTCGACGCAACCATTCTCGAAGCGCAGCAGACCAAGGCGCCGATCGAGCTGCTGATCGACAGCGGCGAGTTCTACCGGACAGTCGAACTGCACTACACCGACGGCCCGCGCTTCCCGCATCTGGAGCGCATCCAGGGTCGTGCGGACGGGCTCACGCCCGCGCTGCGCGCGCGACGAGGGTCATAGCGGCCGTCAGACGCTCGACCTGCGGCGCGGGCAAGCTGCCTCGCGGGCGGGACCGCCGCACGCGGAGCGCGCCACAACCTACGCGAGGGTGCATCTGGGTGCCGGGTTCGCCGTGCGGTATCCGCGCGACCTGCCATGGCTGATTCGAGCGCCTACGGACGGATGAGCTCGCGCTCCGGCTTCTTCGCACATTGCGCGCGAGTCATCAGGGTGGCCGGGTAACGAGAGACCCTCCGGTGCGAATCTCACCGCATTCTCGGAATCCTCCGGCGAGGCATCTCCATTCGGCGACGACACGGCTCGTTCGGTATCCTGAAGCGCCTGCGGCTAGTTCTTTTTGCGTTGCGGCATTTGCGCCCGCGCCACATAGTCCGTTTGAACGTGTTGGTTGCTGGGTTATTCAATTAAAGAGTTCAACATGCTATACACGCCGACAGTGCCCCAGCGTCCCGCCGGGACCTGTGGCGGGGAAGGCACACCGGATCGTCATCGGCAGTTCGACTGAAGAGACCGATTTTAAGGGGGACATGACTATGCGTTCATTGAGCGCCACACGTAGGTGGTGTTTCCGGGCCTCGGCCCTGCTGCTCGCCGGCATCGCCGGCCCCGCTCCGGCGGCTGCGCCGCCGACCGCCGCCGCGAATCCCGCGGCCCTGGAGGAAATCGTCGTCACGGCCCAGCGACGCGAGGAGAAGCTGCAGGAGACTCCGCTCGCCATCACGGCCATCACCTCCGAGGACCTGAGGCAACGCGGCATCGAGAGCGTCAACGACCTCTCGGCCCAGGCGCCAAACTTGTTCGCGCGCCCGAATCCGGGTGCCGCCGGCATCGCCACCATCGGCATCCGCGGCGCCGTGTCTGGACAGCCAGCAATCTGGGTGGACTCGCCGGTCGGCGTATACCTCGACGGCGTCTACCTCGGCAAATCCCAAGGCAGCGTGCTGGACGTGGTCGACGTGGAGCGCGTCGAAGTGCTGCGCGGTCCGCAGGGCACGCTGTTCGGCCGCAATACCGAGGGTGGCGCGATTAACTTCGTGTCCCGCAAGCCATCGGGTGAGTTCCGTGGCAGGGCCGAGATTGACCTTGGCGAATACAACAGCAGGATCGGCCGCCTGAGCATCGACCTCCCCAAGGTGGGGCCCCTCAGCCTCAGCTTCGCAGGGCGCGTCGAGAAGCAGGATGGCTGGGCGACGAACCTAACTGCCAAAGATGATCCGGGCGCCCTCGACAAGCAGGCGTTCCGCGCCGCTGCCAAGTTCGACTTCACGGACAGCATCCATTTCTTGTACTCGTTCGACTACGCGAACGACAAGAACACTCCGACCGTTACGAGCCTCGGTGCTCTTGATGGGTGGAAGGGCAACTTCAACACGGTGCTTGGAGCGCCGCTCGATGCTTACTTCTTGTACAAGTACCATGTTCCGGGTGTCGGTACCGCCATCGCCAACGACATCAACTCGGCGATGACGCCGTACCTAACGTCGCGGCGGCCCGGCAGCGTGAGCACGCCGCCCGCCCTCTCGAGCCAAGGGTGGGACGGGAGGTTGTGGGAAGACACCAAGAACCAAGCCCACACGGCCGTGCTGGACTGGCAGGCCATGGACACCGAAGAGCTCAAGTACATCTTCGCCTACCGCAAGATGAATTACTCTGACCAGCAGTCAATCAATGGCACGCCACTCCAGGGTCTCAACGTGACGGTCATCCCCAATGTCTTCGTCGTCCCATGGGGCATGTTTGCCGTCTACAACCGGCAGACGGACTACGACCAGACGTCGAACGAGCTGCAGTGGCTCGGCAACCACGACCGGCTGCACTACGTCTTCGGCCTCTACTACTTCAAGGACAACGGCACGACGACTGATCCGCAGAACTTCAGCATGTTCGGCCAGGCACCGTCGGTGGTGAGCTACGCCGCCAACACCGAGGCCAAGGCTGCCTACGGGCAGGCCGACTGGGAGTTCGTCGACCGCTGGACGCTGACAGGCGGCATCCGATACACGAAGGAGACGCGTGACGGCTGGACCCACGCGTGGCTGACCGACGTCTACAAGGGCAGCTTCGTCACCGACAATTCGGCGGCGTGCCTGGGCGCTCGCACCTGCCTGCCGTACACGTCCTATAGTGGGGACTTCACGGGCACGACCCCGATGGGGGCTCTGGCCTACAAGTACAGCGACAACCTGAACTTCTTCGCGAGGGTGGCGCGCGGGTTCAAGAGCGGCGGCTTCAGCTCCGAGCTGCTCGTCCCAGACCTGATCAACACGCCCTATAAGCCAGAGTTCTCGGTCTCCTATGAACTCGGCGCCAAGTCGACCCTGTGGGACGGGCGGGCCACCCTGAACGCCACGCTGTTCTGGACCAAGCTCACCGACCAGCAGAGCACGATCCTTGTCCCCGGGACGACCCAGTCGATCATGACCAACGCGGGCGAGAGCACCCGCCGGGGCTTTGAAATCGAGGGCCGTATGCGTGTGGCGGATGGATGGACGGTCGGCCTCAATTACGGCTACCTCGACGCGTATTTCGACAAGTTCATGGACTACCCGCTCATCTGCAACCCGGGAGTAGCGTGCACCAACGATACAACGCACAAGATTGACACGGCGAGCAACCGCCTGCCGGGATACGCACCGAAGAACACGCTCGGCCTCAACCTGGATGGTCAACTGATGCACTCGTCGGAGGGCGACCTGCGCCTGATCCTCGACTACAGCTACATGTCGAACTATTACCTATACGCCTGCAACAAGAGCCTGACGGCCTCGAATGCCGGCGGATCTTTCCTGTGCTCGATGGACGGGGTCCCCTCGAGCAACCAGGTGAACGCGCGGTTGCTGTTCGCGGACATGCCCATCGGCCCGGGCAAGCTCGACATGTCGTTTTTCGTCAAGAACCTGACGAACTCCGACAAGATGATCCAGGGCATCGACTTCGGCATGTTCCGCACCGCCAACTGGCAGGATCCGCGGGCGTGGTGGGTGACCGCCGCCTACAAGTGGTGATCACTGCCTGATGCACCCTAAACGGGG
>Ga0209048_10004414_pt1 | contig 13462 bp, 14 predicted proteins | sample FrelakmetCRP12CR_FD_187146 | JGI IMG/M metagenome (GOLD analysis project Ga0209048, IMG submission 187146) | Freshwater lake sediment microbial communities from the University of Notre Dame, USA, for methane emissions studies - CRP12 CR (SPAdes)... | ecosystem: Environmental > Aquatic >... | reverse complement strand
CGCAGGTCACGCAGCGTCAGGTCGGTGACGACCTCGAGGCCGCTGTCGTCGAGCACGATGCCCTTCATGGGGTCTCCTCGGGAACAGGTGGGAACGGGTGAGATGGGCCGGCGCCGGTGGGGACGCCGGGGACGACTGATGAGACCGAGCGACGCTCAGCCGGGCCAGACGATGCTCTGCAACTCGCTGTAGGCGTGGAAGCCGAACCGGCCGCCGTCTCGCCCCACACCGCTCATCTTGAAGCCGCCGAAGGAGGCCTCGTGGTTGCGCTGCACCGTGTTGACCCCGACGTTGCCCGACCGTAGCTGCGTGGCGACGTCGTAGGCCCGGGCCGAGTCGCCCGAGAAGACGTAGTCGTACAGCCCGAAATCGCCGCGGTTGGCGATGGCGACCGCCTCGTCGTCGTCGTCGAAGGGAACCACGACGACGACAGGGCCGAAGATCTCCTCGTCGACCACCTTCATGCCCGGCCGGCAGTCGGCGATGAGCGTGGGCGCCACGAAGTACCCGGCGTCGATGTCGGGCCGCTCGCCCCCGGTGACGATCGTGCCGCCCTGCTCCGCGCCCGACCGGACGTAGCCCTCGACCCGATCGCGGTGCACGCCGGTGATGACGGGTCCGAGCACGGTGTCCTTGGCGAGCGGATCGCCGACCTTGAGGTGGCCGGCGGCGGCCTCGAGCGCCTCGACGAGCTGGTCGTAGACGCCGCGCTGGGCGATGACCCGCGTGGGAGCGGTGCAGATCTGGCCCGAGTGGAAGGCCCACACGCTCATGATGGCGGTGACGGCCTGCTTGACGTCGGCGTCGTCGAACACGATGCACGCGCCCTTGCCGCCGAGCTCGAGCAGCAACCGCTTCATGTCGCGACCGGCCACCGAACCGATCATCTGACCGACGGCGGTGGAGCCGGTGAAGCTGACCATGTCGACGTTCTTCGAGGCCACGAGCGCCTCGGCCGCCTCGGCACCCTCCCCCACCAGGATGTTCACGACACCGGGTGGGAAGCCGGCCTCGTCGAACACCTCGCCGAGTTTCACGATGCCGAGCGGGTCCTGGGGGGCCGGCTTCACGACCACGGTGTTGCCCATGGCCAGCGCCGGGCCGAGCTTGCCCGACATGTTGGTGAGCGGGAAGTTGTACGAGGTGATGGCGGCGACCACACCCACCGGTGCCCGGCGCACCACCGCCCCCATGATGCCGCCGGGGCCCAGCGCCGTGGTGGGCATGATGCCGGGCGGGATGGGGATCTCGAGCTCTTCGCGGATGCCTCGGGCGTAGCGGCGGAAGCGGGTGGCCGCCATGGGCACCTGCATCTGCTTGGTGACCCGCATGGTGGCGCCCGTCTCGGCCTGCACCAGGGGTACGAGATCGGCATAGGCCTTGTCGAGCAGGTCGGCCGCCCGGTTGAGCAGATCGGCCCGGGTCTCGGGCGCGGTGCGCGACCACGCCGGGAAGGCGTCGGCGGCGGCTGCGGCCGCGGCCGCGGCGTCGGCGGCGCTGGCGTTGGGCGCGTGGCCGACCACCTGCTCGGTAGCCGGGTTGACGATCGGGTAGGTGCCGTTGCCGGCCTCGACCCACTCGCCGCCGATGAGCAGGCGGAACTCCGTGTCAGGTGTGGTCATCTACGTCCCCCGGGAAGGCTCAGGGCTCGAGGTCGAGCCCGAGCATACGGATGGCATTGCCGCGCACCAGCTTGCGCACCGTGTCGGCGTCGAGGTGGCCCATCATCTTCTGGGCGACCTCTCGCGAGTGCGGCCACGTGCTGTCGGAGTGCGGGTAGTCGGTCTCGAACATGATGTTGTCGACACCGACTCGGTCGAGCGCGTCGGCGCTGAGGCCGTGCTCGTCGTCGAAGAAGCAGCCGTAGATCTGGCGGCGGTAGTAGGTGCTCGGCGGCTCGGGCACCTTGTCGCCGACACCGCCCCACCCCCGGTTGTGCTCCCAGACCTTGTCGGCGCGCTCGAGGATGTAGGGGATCCAGCCGATCTGGCCCTCGGAGTAGGCCAGCGTCAGCCCGGGGAAGCGTACGAGCACGCCCGACATCAAGAAGTCGACCATCGACGACATGGCGTTGCCGAAGGTGAGCGTGGACCCGACGGCGGCCGGGGCGTCGGCCGAGGTGGACGGCATCTTCGACGACGACCCGATGTGCATGTTGACCACGGTGCCGGTCTCCGCGCAGGCCTGGAAGAACGGGTCCCAGTAGTCGGTGTGCACCGACGGCAGGCCCAGGTAGGGCGGTATCTCCGAGAAGCACACGGCCCGCACGCCGCGCTCGGCGTTGCGGCGGATCTCGTCGGCGGCGAGGCCGGCATCCCAGAGCGGGATGATGATCAGCGGGATCAACCGTCCCCCCGAGCCGCCGCACCACTCCTCGACCATCCAGTCGTTGTAGGCCTTGACGCAGAGCAGCGCGAGCTCCTTGTCCTGGGCCTCGAGGAACGTCTGCCCACAGAACCGCGGGAACGACGGGAAGCTCATCTGGGCCTCGGTCCAGTTGGCGTCCATGTCGTCGAGCCGGGCCGCAGGATCCCAGCAGCCGCGGCGCATCTCCTCGTAGGTGATGCCCACGATGGTGACGTCGTCGCGGTCGAACCCGACCGCGGCCGACAACCGCATGGTGGGGATCTTCTTGTCCTCGTAGTACCACCAGTCGCAGGGTGCGCCGTCGCCTTCGGTCATCGTGACGGTGCCCCCCTGGAAGACCAGCTCGCCGAGGGGCGCTCGCACCGAGCGGGGGCCGACCTCCTTGAAGCGGGCCGGGAGACGGTCCTGCCAGACGTTCGGCGGCTCGATGACGTGATCGTCGACCGACACGATCTTCGGGAAGTCCGGCATGAGGGGCATCGTACCCGCGGTTCTGACGGGCTGTCAGTCCGGAATGAAACCGGTTCTAGTGGGCTACGGTGTCGCCCGCACACCGCCACGCAGCCCCGGGGGGGGAACACCATGGAGTACCCGCAGATCCCGCACGACGGCATCGAGTCCGGTCTCGCGCTGTTCACGCTGGTCGAGCCGCACCGGGGCCACGAGGTGGCCTACAACCGCTGGTACGAGCGCGACCACTTCTACGCCGGTTGCCTGATCGGCCCGCTGTGGTTCGCCGGCAAACGCTGGGTGGCCACCAAGCCGCTGAAGGACCTCCGCTACCCCACCGACACCCCCTTCCTCCCCGACGTGAGCCAGGGCTCGTATCTGGCCACCTACTGGGTGCTCAAGGGCCACGAGGCCGACGGCCAGACGTGGGGCTCCACCCAGGTGAAGTGGCTGCTCGAGAACGACCGCATGTTCCCCGAGCGCGACCACATCCACACCCTCATGTACGTCAACCGCTGGAGCGCCGCGCGCGACGACGACGGCGTGCCCGAGGCCCTCGCCCTCGATCACGCATGGGGCGGCATGGTGGCTGTGATGGTCGACCACACCGACGCCAGCGACAAGCGCGACCTCGGCAACTGGCTGCGCACCGAGTTCCTCACCGGGTACATGGCCGGCACGCCGTGGGCCCTCACCAGCGCGCTCACCCCGATCCCCCTACCCGAAGGCACCCACGTCGAGGGACCCGAGACCAAGGGCACGGAGCGTCGCACCCTGCTCATGTGCTTCGTCGACACCGACCCGCGCGAGTGCTGGGACGTCTTCGCCGGCCTCGGCGAGGCCGTCGCCGCCGGGGGCAAGGGCGTGGTGAGCTACGTGGCCCCGTTCATCCCCACCGATGTCGGCACCGACACCTACACCGACGAGCTCTGGTAGCGAATCCCCTACCAGTTGCCGGCTAACGACCGGGCGGGCGCGGCCCTTCAGCCGATGAAGCGACCCACCGAGAACCGGCCGATCAGCGCATAGGTGGCCCACAGGCAGCCGACTGCGAGCACGATGCCCGCGGCCAGGCGCACCGCACGGGGCCATCGCCCCGCGAAGCTGGCATAGACCGGGTAGATCACCCAGTCGGCGAGCACGAACCGGTTGAAGCTGGCCAGCACGCTCGACGCGAACGGCAGGGCGATCATCACGATGCCCAGCATCCACGTCTCCATCGGGAAGCGGTCCTTGCGCGAGAGCGCGGCGTAGAGGATCGGCGCGAGCACGATGAGTACGCACCACAGGTCGAAGTTGCGGGCCACCAGGGAGGGGATCATGACCGTGCGCGGTGCGGGCCAGAGGTTGTGCCAGCCCTGGATCACCGAGTTCCACGGCCAGCTCACCGTGCGACCCCAGTCGGCCTGCACCTTCATCCACGCGAACGGGTCGCCCACCTGGTGCCACATCTGGAGCAGCACCAGGCCGAGGCCGAGCGCGCCTGAGGCCAGATAGCCGAACACCCACCGGTCGACGCGGCGACTGCGGATGACCCGGGCCACGACGATCACGATGGGGATGAGCACGCCGACGCTGCGGGTGGTGGCGACCCCGGCCATGCACGCTGCCGCGATCCAGTGCCGGTTCTTGCGGTCGGCCCAGACGGCACCGGCGCCGAGCGCGATGAACAGTCCCTCGGAGTAGAAGGTCCAGAGGAAAAGCGAGGACGGGAACAACGCCATCAACAGCACCGCCCGACGAGCCACCATCTCGTCCCGCCACGATTTCGTCACGCCCCACACCGCGACGAACGCACCGACACCCGTGACCGTCATCGTGAGGTGCACGGCCCACGCGTCGGAGCCGGTGAGCCAGTAGACCGGCGTCGCCAGCCACGACACGCCAGGGAAGAAGGCGTGGGTGGGCATGATCGGGCGGGGGTTCCAGTACCCGTAGTGCATGATGCGCAGGTAGTGCTCGCCGTCGTAGTTGTACGCGGTCTCGACCGCGTACCCGCCGAGGTAGACGGTGATGGCGAGGTGCACGAGGCGCCACACGGCGAACACCGCGACGGGAAACCACGCCCCCGGCAGCACGCGGCGGCCATGGGCCTTCCACGCCTTCAGCGGGCGCCACCACGGGACCGGCGGGTGATCGGCGCCTTCATCGGCGTCGTGGTCACCCTCGATGAGGGCCGGTTCGTCGGGCAGGACCGTGGTCACGAGAGGCAGGGGTGCGAGGTCGGGCCGCTCCGCCCCCGGTGGTGCTCAGGGCTGCGGGGGCTCACCCAACAGGTTGAGCAGCAGGTGGTCGGTCTGCGCACTGGGCAGCATGCTACCGCCGTCGATCACCAGGTTCTGCCCGGTGACGTAGCCCGCCAGGTCGGAGCACAGGAACACCACCACCTTGGCCACGTCGTCGGCAGTCCCCGCCCGGCGCATCGGTGTGCGAGCCTCGATCGGCTCGATCCACGCCGGGTTCGACCAGGCGAACTCGGTGAGGTTGGAGCGGATGAACCCGGGGGACACGCAGTTCGCCCGGATGCCCTCCGGTCCGTACTCGAGGGCGGTGCCCATCGTCAGGGCGATGGCGCCGGCCTTCGCCGCGGCGTACGGGCTCTCACCCCGCGTGGGGCGCACGCCGGAGACCGATGCCATGTTGACGATGCTGCCGCCGCCAGCGTCGCGCAACAGCGGGACGGCGGCGCGCGTGCCGTTGAACACGCCCTTGAGGTTGACGTCGATGATGAGGTCCCACTCCTTCTCGCTGTAGGTGTGGAACGGTTTGAGGTTGCCGATGCCGGCGTTGTTGAACACCGTGGTCACGCCGCCGAGGGCTTCGGCCGCGACGACGAAGGCCTCGACCACGGCATCGGTCTTGCGCACGTCGACCTGCACCGCCGTGCCGCCGATCTCGGTGGCCACGGCGATGGCCGACTCGAGGTCGAGGTCGAGGGCCGCGACGCGCGCACCCTCGGCCGCCATGCGTCGCGCCGTGGCGGCACCGATGCCCGAACCGGCGCCGGTGACGATCGCCCCCTGGCCGTCGAGAAGTCCCATGGTCGTGCGTCTCCCTGTCGGTGCTACTCGGTGGGGCCGTCGATGACGACGACCGGCTCGGCGGTGATCATCCACACCAACGCGTCGCGGTCGAGGAACGTCACCTCGTCCTCGTTGATCAGCTCGACCGCGGGCTCGGCCAGCCAGGCCTCGAGCGCCTCAGGGCCGGTGAGCCACTGGATCGTGACCCCGTCGTACTCGGGTGAGCCCATCCACCCCGCGTAGTCGGTGCGGCGGTGCTGCTCGTAGCGCACCACGTGGCGGGCGAGCTCGGGCGTGCCCGCGATGAGGGGGCCGTGGTGGTTCTCCCAGCGCTCGTAGAACTCCTCGGGCGTCATGCCCGGCTTGCGCTTCAAGAACGCCACCAGCTTCACCATCGTGCACCTCCTCCTCGTCGTCACCCGGCGCGGCGCCGGCCGGTCGATGGTCTCAGTGGAACCACTGACCTCCGTTGACCGACAGGGCCTGTCCCGTGATCGGCTTCGCCAGGGGCGAGGCGAAGAACACCACCGCACCCGCGATCTCGCTCGACGGTGGGATGTAGCCGAGGCTGGTCTGCTCGGCGACGCGCTTGTACTCGGTGTCGAAGTCGGTGCCCCGCTCCTCGGCCAGGTAGTTGAGGTACCACTCGACCGACCGCCCCCAGATGTAGCCCGGGTGCACCGCGTTGACCCGTACCCCGTAGCCACCCAGCTCACGGGCCAGGGTCTTGGTGGCGGTCGCCAACGCCCCCTTCGACGCCGCGTAGGCGCCCGCGTTGGCCTCGATCTTCTGCGTCGACATCGTGTTGATCATGACGATGCGACTGTCGTCTTGTTCCTTGAGGTACGGCAGCGCGGCCTTGGTGAGCTGCAGCGTCCCCCACAGGTTCACATCGAACGTGGCCCGCCACTCGTCGAGGTCGGAGTCCTCGAAGGTCTTGTAGTTGCCGTCCTGGAAGGCGTTGTTGACCAGGATGTCGACCCGACCCAGCTCGTCGTTGGCCCGCCGCGTCAGGTTCTCGCAGTCGGCCACGTTCGTGATGTCGGTGGGCACCTGGATGCACCGGCGTCCGAGCGCCTCGATCTCCTCGGCCACACGAGCCATGCGCTTCTCACGGCGGGCGGCCATGGCGATGTCGGCGCCTTCCTGGGCCAGGGCGAGCGAGATGTCACGGCCCATACCGGGACCGAGCCCCGAGACGATGGCGACCTTGCCTTCGAGCAGCATCGTGTGTGGATCCCCTTGTTGGTGTGGTGACGGCGTGGTTGGACGACGGGTGGTTGGCGTTTCGACGAAAGCTCAGCCGTTGAGCAGCGGTGCGACCTGTGTGCCGAACGCGTCGATCTGGTCGCAGAGCTCCTCGACCGAGCGCGAGCGGAACCGCACCTGGATCTGGTTGACACCGATCGAGCCGTAGCTGCGCAGGCGCTCGGCCATCGGCTCTGGGTCACCGGTGAGCGTGTAGGGGCCGACGTCGAAGCCCGGGGCGCCGAGATAGAGCGGCTCGCTGAACGAACCGATGTCGATGGGTACGTCCTCGCCGAGGGTTGCGGCACGGTGCTCGCGGACGAAGGCGATACCCCGCTTCATGCCGCCCTCGGGCGGGCCCTGTGGCAGCCAGCCGTCGCCTCGCTCGGCGGCGCGGCGCATCGCCGGCTTCGACGAACCGCCCACCCAGATGGGTGGACCGCCGGCGCGTACCGGGCGGGGGCTCACCCCCGCGTCGCGCACGACGAACGTCGGGCCCTCGTGGGTGGGGTACTCCTCGGTGAACGCGGCCCGGATCACGTCGAGGCTCTCGTTGAGCACCGCGCCCCGGCCGGCGAAATCGGCGCCCAACAGTTCGAACTCGCCCTCGACGTGTCCGCCGCCAACGCCGAGGATGGCCCGGCCCTTCGAGATGGCGTCGAGGGTGACGAACCCCTTGGCCGTCAGCAACGGGTGACGGTAGGGCACGACGTAGACATGGCTGAGCAGGTTGGTGCTGGTGGTGACGGCGGCCAGGTAGCCGAGGGTGGTGAGCGTGTCGTACCACGTGATGCTCATCGCCTCGTCCTGCGGCTTCGGGATGGCGATGTGGTCGCACACGGCGACGTAGAAGAAGCCGTGCGCATCGCACCGCCGCGCCACCGCGGCCAACTCGTCGATTCCGGCGGCGGTCTCCCACGGTTCGACGTAGCGCGTGCTCTGGGACTGGATCGGCAGCTGGATGCCGTAGACGAGCTTCCCCGGCGGACAGATCGCGGGCATGCGGCGGTTCCCCCTGAAACACGTTCTCGTGAAGCCCGCACTCTGTCAGGTTTCCCGCCGCGCCGCCACCGCCGGCCGGCTCCCTCCATCGCCCGCCCCACCACCCCACGCGTGGGTGGCCGCTGCTCCCCCACGGCAAGCGATCGGCACGCGACGGGGGTGGGCGACGGGGGTGGGACACGGCGGGGCGGGGCCGACGCGGCGATAGGTTGGCGCCGTGAGCGGAGCCCTCGTCGCCATCGCGATCGTGGTCGTCGTGGCCGGGTGCCTCTACCTGTTGTTCCGGCGGGGATCGATCGCCCACCGCGCCCGCGACGACTACGACGACGAGGCCACGCCCCCGCGTTGACCCGGTTCGCATCGCCGCCCCGCGACCGGCCTCAGCCGTCGGCTGGTGGCTTCTGGCCCGTGATCGTGGTGAGGATGATGCGCCCCATGCTCCGGCGCAGGTCATCGCTGCGGATGCCCCAGAACTCGAAGCCGTAGCGGTGCGCGGCGACGTGGGCCAGCATCGAGACGAGCACACCGGCGCTGGCCATCGGATCGAGGTCGACCGGGTGACGCCCGCTCGCCGCCGACACGGTGATCTGCTCGGCCAGGGCGTTGGTCAGCGGGTTCAACAGCAGCGTCCTCGTCTTCCGGAAGCGCTGATCGCCCTCCTCGGTGGCGATCTCGACGACCCGGAGCACCGAGCGGTGCCGTTCCCACACGTCCATGAACCCGTCGACGAGCGCCAGCGCCGTGGGATAGGCGTTGCGACCCTTCCATCGGCCCTCGCGCACGAGCGCGACGAGCACCGCGCTGCCCTCCGCCGCCGTCTCCTCGGCCAGCACCAGGATGGCCGACTCGACGTCGGGGAAGTACTGGTAGAAGGTCGCCGGCGAGGTGCCCGCGCCGCGGGCGATGTCGACGACCTTGAGGTCGCGGTACGAGCTGGTCTGCAGCATCTCCGCCGTGCGTTCCAGCAGGCGCTGACGGGTGGCCCGGCCCCGCCGTCCCGGTACCCGCCCGTCGGCCGCCCGCAGTGGGCCGTCGTCGTCCGCCGGCGGAGTCATCGCGCTCACCGCGCCACGTTAGCGCCGGGGCCGCGACGCGACCCGGGCGCACCCGCCCCCTACGAGGCTCAGAGGCCCCAAGCCGAGAGAACGTCGGCGGTCGAGGGCAACGTGGCGATCAGCGAGAGCGTGTTGTCGAGGACGGCCTCGGCGTAGGCCTCGGGGATGCCCGCGACCGCATCGCGCGGCAACACCATCTGGTAGCCCGCGTTCACCGCGTCCATGGCGAAGTTGAGCATCCCGACGTTCACCGAGACGCCGATTCCGACGACGGTGCGGGCTCCGAGATTGCGGAGCACGGGGTCGAGGTCGGTGCCGCCCATGGGCCCGAGCCCGTGCAGGCGGGTGAGCACCACGTCACCGGGGTCGACCCCGATCTCGGGGATCACCTCGACCGCCTCGCTGCCCGGCAACAGGGGCACGCCACTCTTCAGCACGCCGTGGAAGAGACGGGCGTTGGTGTTCGAACCCTTGCCGTCGGCGCGTCGGGCGGCCACGCAGTGCACCACCGGCACCCCGATCGAGCGGGCCGCCGTGGCCAGCCGGGCCATGTTGGGAATGGCCTCGCGCCGAGCGATCTCGGCCAACTGTGGAAGCGCGGCCCGCTCGCCGATCACGCCGTTCTGGCACTCCTGGGACACGAGCACGGTGTGGGCCGGGTCGAGCAGGTCGGTGAGGTCGAGGGGCACGATGGCTGCCTTTCGTGGGCGAGGCGCGGGAGCGGTCAGCTGAAGTGGGTGTCGGCAAATCGGCGGATGCCGTCGAGAGCCTCGCGTGATCGGGCCCACGGCACGACGATCAACCGGTCGACTCCTGCCTCGGCCCACCGCTCGAGATCGGCGGGCTCGGCGACCTGACCCATGACCGTCACCTCGACGGGCGGGCCGGTGCGGCCGGCATCGGCCTCGGCCCGACGCAACGCCGCGACCTGCGCGGCGGCGGTCTCGGGCGTGTGGCCCATACCGATCCAGCCGTCGCCGAGCCGGGCCGCCCGCCGCAGGGCCCGACCGCTCTCGCCGCCGATCAGGATCGGCGGGCCCGGCCGCTGCGCCGGCTTGGGCTCGAACATCACCGGCGCGAAGTCGTAGAACTCGCCGTGGTGCTCGATGACCTCGTCGGCCCACAGCCGCCGGGTCACCTCGATGGCCTCGTCGAGTCGGCGGCCCCGTGTGGACGGGTCGAGCCCGACCGCCTCCCACTCGTTCACCATCCACCCGGCGCCGACCCCGACCTCGACCCGGCCACCCGAGATCGCGTCGAGCGTGGCGAACATGCGGGCACCGACGAACGGGTGGCGAATGGCCAGCAGGTACACGAACGTGCCCAGCCGGATGCGCGAGGTCTGCCCGGCGATGAACCCGAGGTAGGTCCCCACGTCGTACACCGGGGTGCTCGGGGGGATCGGCGGGTGCTCCTCCCCCGGCACGAGCTGGCCCCGCATCTCGACGGGCAACACGAGGTGCTCGGCCAGCCAGATCGACTCGTACCCGAGGCGGTCGGCCTCGACGGCCGCCTCGAGCCAGAACGCGGGATTGAGCTGGCCGAACGTGAGGGCGAACCGCACGGCGGGCTAGACCTCGGCCCGCATCCGCGGCAGGACGTTGTCGACGAAGAGCTCGAGGCTCTCCCAGGCCAGCTCCGGCGGGCAGCCCCCGCACAGGGGTTTGTGGGTGATGCCCCCGTTGGGCCCCATGCGCCGGGCCAGGTCGACGCACTCGTCGGGCGTGACGATCTGGTAGACGCCCTCGGCCCGGAGCTCCTCGATCGTGGTGCCCTCGGCCTTGGCGGCCGACCGGATGTCGGGGGTCTGCCACGAGGCGTAGGTCATCGCGTCGTGGAGCAGGTAGGGGCCGAGCCGGGCCCACGCCGCGTCGGGGTCGTGGGCCACGTAGACGGTGGCGGGCGTACCCACCGGCGGCATCATCACCCAGCCCGGCTCGTGGCCGTGGCGACGGCACTCCTCGTAGTAGAGGTCGCGCAGGCTCTCGTCGTGGATGGGCGGGAAGTAGCCGAGCCCGAAGCGGGCGGCGCGGCGGGCACCAGCCGGGCCCGAGCCACCCACGAACACGGTGGGATGGGGTTGCTGGAGCGGGCGGGGGGTCACCCGGACCGTGCGCCCCTGGTACTCGAAGGGCTCGCCCGTCCACGCCTCGAGCAACACCTCGAGGCACTCGTCGAGACGCTTGCCGCGGGTCTTCCAGTCGATGCCGAGCATCTCGTACTCACTCGGCCGGTAGCCGAGCCCGGTGACGATGGAGATGCGGCCGCCCGACAACAGATCGAGCACCGCGAGGTCTTCGGCCAATCGCACGGGGTTGTGCAGCGGCACCAGCAGGGCCGAGACGATCATCGGGATGCGCTCGGTGCAGCCGGCGATGGCGGCGCCGAGCATCAGCGGTGACGGCATGTAGCCGTCGTCGGTGCCGTGGTGCTCGGAGAGGACGCACATGTCGAAGCCCTTCTTGTCCGCGAAGGACGCCATCTCGAGTGCGGCGCCGTACAACCGTCGGGACTCCGCCGGTTCCAGCCCGGGGGCGCGCATGTCGAAGTGGATCAGGGCCATTCCCATGGGGTGCCTCCGGCGGTGGGCGGATCGGGCGATGTTCGGGTCGTGAGTGGAACAGGTTCTAGCCGTTCGGGACACGGGCCGCACGGCCGGGCGCCCCGCGGAGTTGGGGCGTCGGGACGGGCGCGCTAGACAGGATGAGCCGCCGTACGCGGTCCCGCCAGGCTGGGCCGTCGTGGGCGGCCTGGTCGCCGTCGCCGTAGACACAGGAGTTCTCCATGCCCGAAGCCGTGATCGTCGCCACCGCCCGCAGCCCCATCGGTCGGGCCATGAAGGGGTCGCTCGTCCACGAGCGACCCGACGACCTCGCTGCCACCATCGTCAAGGCCGTACTGGCCAAGGTGCCCGAGCTCGACCCCAACCTGGTCGAGGACCTCCTCATGGGCTGTGGCCAGCCCGCCGGCTCCGCCGGGTACAACCTGGGCCGCGTGGTCGCGGTGCTCGCCGGGCTCGACAACGTGCCCGGCGTGACGGTCAACCGCTACTGCTCGTCGTCGCTGCAGACCATCCGCATGGCGGCGCACGCCATCAAGGCCGGCGAGGGCGACATCTTCATCTCCGCCGGCGTCGAGACCGTCAGCCAGTTCCCGGTCGGCATGTCCGACGGTGCCCCCGGCTCGACCAACAAGGTGTTCGCCGGCGCCATGGAGCGCACCAGCGAGCGGGGCACCGGTGGGGGTGGCGCATGGACCCCGCCCGAGGGCATGCCCGACGTGTACATCGCCATGGGTCAGACCGCCGAGAACGTGGCCGAGTTCGAGAAGGTCTCGCGCGAGGAGATGGACGAGTTCGCCGCGCTCTCGCAACAGCGGGCCTCGGCTTCGCTCGAGCGGGGGTTCTTCGAGCGGGAGATCACGCCCATCGACACCGTCGACGGCGAGGGCAACGCCGTCACCGTGACCCAGGACGACGGCATCCGCCCCGGCACGACGGTCGAGAAGCTGGGCCAGCTCTCGCCGGTGTTCCGGCCCGACGGCACCATCACCGCCGGCAACGCCTGCCCGCTCAACGATGGCGCCGCCGCCGTGATCGTGATGAGCGACACCAAGGCCCGCGAGCTGGGCATCACCCCGCTCGCCCGTGTGGTGGCCAGCGGGGTCACCGGCCTCAACCCCGAGATCATGGGCATGGGCCCGGTCGAGGCCTGCCGCCAGGCCCTGGCCCGCGCCGGTATGACCATCGACGACGTCGACCTGGTCGAGATCAACGAGGCCTTCGCCGCCCAGGTGATCCCGTCGGCCAAGCACCTCGGCATCAACTGGGACAAGCTCAACGTCAACGGCGGCGCGATCGCGCTGGGTCATCCCTTCGGCATGACCGGCGCCCGCATCATGGGCACCCTGCTCAACGGTCTCGAGGACGCGGGCAAGACCATCGGCCTCGAGTCGATGTGCGTGGGTGGCGGCCAAGGCATGGCCATGGTCGTCGAGCGCCTGTCGTAACCAGCCGACGCCGCGACCTCGACGAACCTGTAGGGCAAAGGCGTGCTCCGGCACGCGAACGCCCTACAGGTTCGGTCGTCTTAGGCCCCCCTCTCGGTCAGCCGGCGCCGTAGACGGGGGTCGGCGTGGGGGCCTCACGCAGCAGGTCGGCCACGGCCGGGCCCACCTCGGCCGCTTCCCAACGACGACCGATGTCGAGCTCGGGGCCGTGCTGCCAGCCGTCGGCGACGCTGATCTTGCCCGCCTCCACCTCGAACACCCGCCCGCTCACGCCGGCGGCGTCGGCGCTGCCCAACCACACGACCAACG
>Ga0209048_10004413_pt1 | contig 13462 bp, 6 predicted proteins | sample FrelakmetCRP12CR_FD_187146 | JGI IMG/M metagenome (GOLD analysis project Ga0209048, IMG submission 187146) | Freshwater lake sediment microbial communities from the University of Notre Dame, USA, for methane emissions studies - CRP12 CR (SPAdes)... | ecosystem: Environmental > Aquatic >... | reverse complement strand
CGCCACGGCGGGAGCCGCCGCGAGGCCCTTCGTGGCGAAGGATCCGGATGCGTCGTCGAGGACGCTCGCGTCGCCCTCCCCGGCAAGCCGGAGGAAGTTGGCGAGGAGGTGCGGACCGTCCGGCGTGAGCACGGACTCGGGGTGGAACTGGACGCCTTCCATCGGGAGTGTCGCGTGCCGGAGCCCCATCACCACGTCATCGTCGGTGCTCCGGGCCGTCACGCGCAGCGCTGCCGGCAGCGTGGCCGGATCCACGCACAGCGAGTGATAGCGGGCCGCGTGGAACGCCGCCGGCATGCCCGCGAGCAGGCCGGCGCCGTCGTGCTCCACCGTGGATGCCTCGCCGTGTACGAGCGTCGGTGCCCGCACGATCGATGCCCCGAACGCGGCGGCCATCGACTGCATGCCCAGGCAGACGCCCAGGAGCGGGATGCGGCGCTCCGCGGCGAAGCGGACCGCCGTGACCGAGATGCCGGCATGCGCCGGGTCCGACGGCCCGGGCGAGATCACGATCCCACGCAGGTCCGCAGCGAGATCGTCCGCGAGGGCCGCAAGACCCGCCGCGTCGATCGCGTCGTTGCGCACGACCCGCACGGACGCCCCCGCGACCTGGAGCGCCTGCACCAGGTTGTACGTGAAGCTGTCGTAGTTGTCGATCACGAGAATCACCGCGAGCCACCTGCCGTGATCGCACCCGCCGTATCGGGCGTTCCGGCCGGGATGGCACCGGTCGCATCGGGCGCGGTCGGCGCCCGTTCCGCGCCGGCCGCGAGCTCCAGGGCGCGACGAAGCGCGGCTGCCTTGTGCTCGGTCTCCTCGAACTCACGTTCCGGCACGCTCCCGGCCACGATCCCGGCACCGGCGTGGAGATGCGCCACCCCGTCCTTGAGGACGGCGCTCCGGATGGCGATCGCCGTGTCCAGGTTGCCGTCGTAGCCCAGGTAGCCGATCGCTCCGCCGTAGAGGCCGCGCCGCTCCCGCTCGGCGGCCGCAATGAGCTGCATCGCGCGGACTTTCGGGGCGCCGGACAGGGTTCCCGCGGGGAAGACACTGCGCAGCGCATCGAGCGAGTCGAGTCCCGGGACGAGCCGGCCCTCGACGTGGCTCACGAGGTGCAGCACGTGGCTGTAGCGCTCCACTTCCATGTACTTCGAGACGCGGACGGTGCCGGGCCGGGCGACCCGGCCAAGGTCGTTGCGGCCCAGGTCCACGAGCATGACGTGCTCGGCGCGCTCCTTCGGGTCTGCCGCCAGCTCTTCCGCGAGGCGCGCGTCGTCGGCCGGGGTCGCGCCGCGGGGGCGCGTGCCGGCAATCGGGTGCGTGGTCATCCGGTCGCCCTCCACCTGGAGGAGGAGCTCCGGGCTGGCGCCCACCACCTCGAACGATGGCGTCCGGACGAAGAACAGGTATGGGCTGGGGTTGACGCGGCGGAGCGCGCGGTAGAGGCGGATCCCGTCGACGGGACGTCCATCGGGGCCGGTCGGCAGCGCCCTGGTCTCGCGCCGCGCCAGCACGACCTGGATCGCCTCGCCGGCCCCGATCGCGTCCTTGGCGGCCCGGACCGCGGCCTCGAACGCGTCCCGGCCCAGGCTCGTCAGGGGCACCTCCGGCGTGGCGGCAGGCGAGCGCACGGACGCCGACCCGGCACGGCCGCCCGTCGCGGTAACACCGGGCGCAGCTGCACCCGCGATCTCTGCCCTGGACGGACGGGCCGTCTGCTCGAGTGCCTCGAAGATGGCGCGCTCGGCGATCCGGTAGCGCTCCTCGAGGCGCGGCGCGTCGGTGTGGAGCGAGGCGATTGCGCTCAGATCATGGGCCAGGTGGTCGAAGACCAGGACCAGGTCCGTCTCGATGAAGCTGGCAAGCGGGACCCCGACCGGGTCGGCCCCCGGGAGCGGGACGGTCGGCTCGAAGACGGAGACCGCGTCGTAGGCCAGGGCGCCCACCGCGCCACCAGTGAAGCGCGGCATCCCGTCCCCTGGCTCCACGACCCGCCGGGGCACGAACGCACGAAGGGCGTCGAGCGGGTCCGGTGCGGGGAACACCGTGACGGGAAGGTCGGGTGCGTAGGCGGTCACGCCCACGGGCCGGTCCTGGATGCGCGCCACGCCGTCGCGCACCTCGAGCAGCCGGCGCGGCCCGATGCCCAGGAAGCTGTAGCGGCCAAGCCGTTCGCCGCCTTCGACGGACTCGAGGAGATAGGCAGGGGTGACGCCGTCGTCGAGGCGGAGGAATGCGCCGATCGGGGTCTCGAGATCGGCATCACGGCTGGCCCGGAGACGAATCGTGTCCGCGCGGCCCGCGAGGCGCTTGACCTCGGCGAGGCTGAGCGGGTGCTGGGTGGACATCTGCGCGGACCTCCGGAAACAACGAAACCGACCTTCGTCCACTCGGGACGAATGGCCGGCTCGACCATCCGCGGTGCCACCCGACTTCGGCACTGCCGCGCTCACGTGACCGACGGGACGGCGTTTCCGTCCGATCGGCGCTGCCCGCTATCGCTGGCGCTCTGCGCCGGAGCCTACTGGCGGGGGCCGCATGCCCATCGGTCGGGCAGTCGGCCGGTCCCGCGTTCGGTCCGGAGGCTCCCGGGTCCATTCCCCGCCGCCGCCACCCCGGTCTTCCACCGGCCGCCGGGTCTCTGTGCCGGCGCACGACGGGTACTCGTCCCGTTCACAGCCCACGTCTTCAATTGCCGGGAGTCTACGGGGCCTCGGCCAAAACGGTCAAGCGCGGTGCCGAATGTCCGTGAACGGTGCCGAATGTCGCCGCCGACGATCGGTGGCGTGTGCCACCATGGCCGCGAGGGCACGGCAACGTGGTCGGCGACCCCCGGGACCCCCGCGCAGAGAGGAAGGGCGATGTCGCTGCAGGCGACCAACCAGCCGGTGACCCTGCCGGGTGGCGCCGCGCTCGCCCCCGACGAGATCCCGCTCGTGGCTGATCGCTTCATGTTCAGCACGATCGCCTTCCACCTTCACACTGAGCTGACCCTCACCAACAGGCGACTGTGCGCGGTCAGGCCCAACACGGTCTTCGCCCTGGTCCCGGTCGGCACCGAACGCTCCAGCTTCCCGATCGAGAACATCGCGGGGGTGAGTGCCGGCACGCGCTTCGACGTGCTGGGCGTCATCATCGGTGCGTTCGCAGTCCTGTTCGGCCTGGCCGCCGTGGCATTCCCATGGACAGCCCCGCTCGGGGTCTTGCTCCTCATCCTCGCGGTTGCGGCAATTGCCGGCGCCCCGAAACAGGCGATCGAGGTCATGAACGGCGGTGGCGGCGTGATCCGCTTCCCGGTCTCCGTCTTCGAGCGCCGCCGCGCGATCGAGTTCGCGAACCGCGTGTCCGAGGCGCTCGCGCGAACCTCGCCTCGCGCTGCGGCAACGGCCGCGAGCGTCGCCCCGAGCGCTTCGGACGGCGACCCGGCCGGTGCCCTCCGTCGTCTCGAGGGGCTTCGTGACCGGGGGCTGGTCACCGAGCCGGAGTACACCGCGAAACGGGCCGAGATCCTCGCTCGCCTGTAGGACGCCCGCGCGCCTGTGAGCCGCCCCGGGCCGGTTCGGGCCGTGAGCGCCGTGCGCGCCGTCAGCTCGTCCGGGTGTAGTGCCACACCAGCCAGGTGGCCAGGATGTGCTTGCAGGAGGGACGCCAGCTCGGACACGAGCAGGACGCCCGGACCGGGGTCCCGAAACGGGAGGGGCCGACGGTCACGTCGACCGCGTAGGCGTGACGGCCGCACACGATGGACCGGATCCGGTCGCCATGCTGCGCCAGGAGAACCACCCGACCCGCGACCGCGTAGGCAAGCGCGTCGCGCACCGCGGCCTCGTCCGCGTCAGCCGCCAGCATGGCCATGACCTCCGGGTCGAGGGCGACTCCGTCGCGCTGGCGGATGCGCCCGACCGCGGGGAACTCGGCTCGCCCGCCCCACCCGGTGCGCACGATTGGCCGTCCTCCGCCCGCGACCGTGCCGGCGAACCACGAGCACGTGCCCGCATGATCGCGGGCGGCCCGGGCCGACGGAAAGGGCGCGCCGGCCCCATGTTCGGCCGGGTCGAGGTGGAACCGACGAGGGCCGCCGAACCGGGGAGCCATGCCCTCGTGGCCCAGCGCGCAATGCCCGAACAGCGCCGCGTCGGGCCAGGGACAGACCGGGCATTCGGCGATCGGCGGGCCACGCCGGCCACGCGGAGCACCCGGGCCGTCGGTCGTGTCGTCACTGTGCGCAGGGGGCCGTCCCGGGCGCGGGGCGCCCGTCCTGGTTCGGGCCGTCCTGTGCGCGCCCGCCGGAGTGCGCGAGAGGAGGCCGTGCTGCCGGTCGTACTCGGCGCGCCGGTCCGGATCCAGGAGGACGTCACGGGCGGCATTGATGCGGGCCATCCGCGCCGTCGCGCCGGTCACGTCGGAGACGTCCGGATGGGCCCCCTTTGCCGCCCGCCGGTAGGCAGCCCGGATCTGCGCTCGATCGGCGGACGAGTCGATGCCGAGCTCCACGTAGACGTCGAAGGCGGGCAGGCGAACCATGGCGGGGTGATTGTCGGGGATGTGGAGAACGCTCGGCGGAGGCCCGGGATCGCCGCGACGACGTCACGCAGGTTCACGCCGGCAAACGGTGGATGGAGCGCGGCCCGCGTGGGACGGCACGACCCGCGTCAGCGCCCGAAGACTGGCGGAGAGGGTGGGATTCGAACCCACGGGGCTTGCACCCGGCGGTTTTCAAGACCGCTCCGATAGACCGCTCCGGCACCTCTCCGCGCGTGACTTCGTGCTCCGTGTGCTCCCGGGCACAGGCGTGGCCTGTGAGTCAGGCCTCGGAGCGCAGGTGTGGTCTATAGGATAACGCTCGGCCTCGAGCGATCTTCTCACAGACCGCTCTGGCACCTCTCCGCGGTGGCGAAGACCCGCCCAGGAGGCAGACCGCCCGCGCCGACCCGCGTCGGCCAAAGGCGGCGTCACCTCCCTCGCGGTCGAAGTCGAGGTGGGTCTGATGGGCACCCGCCAATCAGGCAGGTTCGATTCTGTCCACGGTGAAAGGCGCTCGTGCTGGCAGTCCGGCCCTGTCGTGACCGCGCAACTCACCGCACCACGCCGGGCCAGCCGGAAATGCTGACATGAAGTCAGCATCTCCGGACCAGATTGACCTCTCGGCCAACACGACATCTCACCAGTTCTCGGACTCGAGCGGTTGCGCGAGCACCTCGCCATCGAGCGTTGGCTGCTCTTTGGCGGGTCGTGGGGGTGCGCGCTGGGGCTGGCCTACGCGGAGCGGTTCCCGGAGCGCGTGACCGCGGCGGTGATGATGGGGCTCGCGACCGGCCGGCGCGCCGAGACGGACCTTCTGACGCGCGGCCTCGGCTGGTACTTCCCCAACGAGTGGGCGCGCTTTCGCGACCACCTCCCGCCCGAGGATCGTGATGGGGATCTCGCCGCCGGGTACGCGCGCCTGCTGGCATCGCCCGATCCAGCCGTGCACATGGCGGCGGCCGATGCATGGTGCCGATGGGAGGACGTGCTGGCGCCTGGGCCGGGACGATTCGTCGACGAGCCGCCGACCTATCGCCTCGCGTTCGCGCGTCTCGTCACGCACTACTGGAGCCACGGCTCCTGCTTGGAGGACGACGAGGTCCTGAGGCACGCGGGCCGGCTGGCGGGCATTCCGGGAGTGCTCGTGCAGGGGACGCTCGACCTCGGGAATCTGATCGGGACCCCGTGGGCGCTGGCGGACGCGTGGCCGGGCGTCGAGCTGCGCATGGTCGACGCGGCCCACGAGATGCGCAGCGCGGCCATGATCGACGGGCTGGTCGAGGCGACGGACCGGTTCGCAGACCGTCGGTGATGGACCGTGCGACATGACGTAGGCGCGATGCGTCGGCCAACGGCACACGCACACCCGGCTCCTCGCGGGCTTCTCCGTCCCTTTTCGAGGATGAGACGCGCACGAGGCTGCCGGGAGATCTCCCCCGGCTCTACGGACGCGCCAGCGGCAAGCGCCAACGAAGGCTCACTCGACCCAGAGGTGGTCGAGGACGACCAGATATTGTGGGTGGTGCTGGTAGTTGCCGACGCGCTGCGACACGAACGTCACATCGGTCGGGTTGAAGGCCATGACCGAGGGCGCGCCGTCGACGATGGCCTGGTCGACCTTCGCCCACAAGCGGTTGGCGGCGATCGGGTCGGTCGCCGCGAGCGCCTCGGCCGTGGTCACCTCTGCGTCGATTGGACGGCTGCAGAAGTCTGCCAACTGCCCCCCAAACGGCACCGTGGTCGGGAACTCGGGGCAGGTGAACTGCCCCACGATCATGTCCGAGCCCGACCGCGTCGAGGAGAGGAGCCAGAAGCCGGCCATCTGCACCGTGTGAGGGGACGCGTTCAGCCCGGCGGAGAACGGGCCGTAGTCGAGCAACCGCGTGGTTGCCTTGAACCCGAGCTGATTGAGCAGGGCCGTGAAGTACCGCGCCACTGCGGCATGCTGGCCCCCGTCGGCAATCCCCCAGACGGTCACCCGCTGGCCCTTGACACCGGCTTGCTCGATCAGCGATTCGGCCTTGTTCAGGTCTGGACCGAGCCAGCGGCCGTTCGCGTTCGGGTCGACGGTGTACGGACAGTACGGCGCGTACCCGGTGAACTCGGGCGGGATGGCCTGGCACGTGATCCGTGCGGTGAGCGAGCCCCCCCAGGCGTCGACGATCGCCTGACGATCGGCGGCATAGTTGATCGCCTGGCGCACGCGCACGTCGTTGAATGGCGGGATGCGCGTGTTCATCTCCTCGAACCACGTCTGCTGTGACGGCCCGACGTGGAGCTGGGCAGGCTCGCGGGTTCGGAGCTGTGCGAGGCGTTCTGCTGAAGGCGAGCTGCCGAGCACTACGTCCGCAGCCCCCTCCTCCACGAGCGACGTTGGGTCCGCGAGGGATGAGACCGTCCAGTCGATGGCGTCGGGGTAGCCATCGGGCTGCGCGTCCTTGGACCACTCGTGAAAGTGCGGGTTCCTCACGAGGTGTGCCTCCCGGCCCGCCTGGTACCGATCAACCATGTACGGTCCGGTCGCCGGCAGCGGCGAGGTGCTCCCGGTCAACGGAGTCCCGGCCGGCACGATGAATGCGTCCGTGATGGTTGAAGGGAACGCGGGGTCGACTGCCGCCAGATGGAACGTCACGGTGCCAGCCCGATCGTCGGATGTGATGCCGGCTGAGAGGTCGCACGGCGGCTTCGCAGTACATGCGCTCGATCCGACGATGTCGGTGTTGCCAGCCAAGCCGCCGCCGAGGCCCGAAGCATTTCCTGCGATCGCCGCCCGCTCAAATGACCCGAGGACATCGCTCGGCCGGACCGGCCGCCCGTTCGAATACGTGACGCCCGGTTGCATCTTGAAGGTCCAGGTCCAACCGCCGTCCGGCGATGTCGGGATCGACGTTGCGAGGTCGGGCACGAGCGTCAGGCCGTCGGGACCGCCGAGCCTCTTGTACGTCACGAGGGCATCGTTCGTAATGATCGCGAGCCCCAGATTGAAGCCTTCGACAAAGGACGGGTCAGTCGTGGTTGGAAAGCCAGAGGAAGGACTGACGACGGCCAAGGTTCCGCCCCGGTGGCTACCCTGGACGGCGCGAGCCGTGAACAGCGGCCCCCCGGAGTCGACCACGAGGGACCAGGGATCCGCACCGACCGGGAAGCGGCCGATGACCTGGTCCGAGGTGGGGTCGATCTTGACGATCTCGGACGTCGACGACACGGCAACCCACACTCCGTCGGAGCCGATCCCGATCCCGGTTGGATTCGTGCCAACGGTGATCGCCGCCGTTACCCGCGCCGTGGTCGTGTCGATACGGGTGACCGTGCCGTCGGGGCCGTTGACGACCCACACGGCATCGCCCCGTGACGTCGCTGCGATCGCCGACGGCCCATTGCCGACAGGTACCCGGGCGCGCACTGCGCCGCTCTGCGCATCCACCTGAACGACCAGACTCGCATCTGCGTCTGCGACCCATGCCGAGCCCGCAGCGGTGGCGACTCCGAGTGGCGTCGCTCCGACGACGAACGTCTCTGTGGGGCCACCGTTCGGGTCGATCCGCGACAGCGTGTGGTCAAGTCGATTCGTCACCCAGACCCACCGATCGTCTGTGGCGATACCGGCGGGCGCCGTCCCGACGGGGATCACGGCCACGACCTCGTTCGTGGTCGGGTTGATTCGCGAGACCGTCCGATCCCCGCTGTTCGCGACCCAGACGGCGCTGAAGCCGAAGGCGATACCCGCCGGACTCCCGCCGACGGAAATCCGCCCGATGACCGTCGAGCCGGAGGAGTCGAGACGAGTGACCGCGTCATCGGTCGCGTCGGTCACCCACGTCGAGCCCGCTCCGAGCGCGATGCCGTCAGGTGCAGCGCCGACTCGGACGGTGGCGACGATCTTGCCGGTGCCATCCATCCGGCCGACACTGTCGGCGAGGACCGAGATGGGTGCTGGGGATTGCTGGGCCACGGTTGTCGGTCGTGGTGACGGCGGCGACGGCGTCACCGTCGACGACGGAAGCCAGGCGGTCGCGGTCGTCGCGACGAGCACCACGCCGACAACCGCGACGACGACTGCCCGATTGGGGGTCAACCCGAGGACGACCGGCCATTGCCGAAGGCCCGTGTGGTCAGCCGCGGTGTCTGGTTGGGCGGACGATGTCGGCGACTGGGCGAGTGGTGGCAATGCGAGATAGATGCGCCATGGCTCCGCGAGGCCCTTGAGTGCGGTGTCCCCACGATCTTCAAACCGGAGTCGCGAGCCCGTGACCAGATCCTTGACCGTCCCCGAGACCAGCACCTCACCGGGCCCGGCCGCACCGGCGATCCGCGCGCCGATGTGGACCGCGATCCCGCCGACCTTGCCCTCGATGGCCTGCGCCTCGCCCATGTGAAGCCCGGCCCGAGTCCGAATGCCGAGCGAAATGGCCGCGTCCCGAATGGCGAGGGCGCAGGTGATCGCGTCCGCGGGAGCGTCGAACGCGGCGAATAGCCCGTCCCCGGCGGTGTCGATCTGCCGACCGCCAAACCGCTTCAGCAGGTCTCGGACGGCAGCGAAATAGCGGCGCAGGAGGCTCTGCCAGGCCGCGTCACCGATTGCCGAGGCAAGCTCCGTCGAGCCGACAATGTCAACGAAGAGAACCGTCGTGAGGAACCGGCCCGAGCCGTGCCGCTTGCGCCCCAAACGCACCGTGCCCCCCTTGAAGGCGGGCGGCGAGTGACGGGGAGCATCCCGGTCGTGCGCCGACTTGGCCCTAGCGTGCGCCGGACAGTAGCCGTTGCCGTTGGGTGGCGCAAGAACGTGGACTCGTCCGCCACGTCCGTCGCCCATGGAAACGCCCACGGAAGCCAGCCGTTCGGCGGGGGTCAGGTGGCCGAGGGCCTGGTGGAGCCGGATGAGGAACGGGCGCACTCCCCCGGAGCCGGGGCCGATAGCGTCGTTCATACATCTTCAATGAACCACCGGCTGCCACGTCACTTCTGAGTCGGACCACTCCAGGTTGAGCCCCCCGTTCGGGTTCCCGCTCGCATAGACGATGGCGGGTGACCCGGGCGTCACCGCCACCGAAATCACGCCGTCGATCGAACTCAGGAGCAGGCGCCTGTAATCCGGCGACCACACCACGGCGGATACGAAGAAGTTGGGTGGGACCGGAACGTCAACCACGTTCGAGCCGTCGGTGTCCATGATCAGGACGCGCTTGCAACCGTCACTCTCGCACGGAGGAACGTACGCGACTCGGGAACCGTCTGGCGAGACCGCGGCGCGGCCGACGCCCATGGGCGGGGTTTGCATGAGCGCCGTTTCGCCTTTGCCGTCCGCCTCCACCACGTTGACGACCCCGGTGTCGGTTGACGGGTCTGCGCTGATATCGACGATCCCGTCGTCACGGGCCGTCCAACCCACGAACGAAGGATTCCCTCCCCTCAGCGGGATCAGCGTCGAGGCGCCGCCGTCCATGCGCACGAGCTGAATCTGCCCGGGCTCCGCGACGGCGATGCGGGACGCGTCATGAGACCACGCGAGTGCGTGCTGCCCCCATGCCGCGCCGGTCACCGGGAACACGGTCGTCTTCCCGGAAGCGGCGTCGGCGACCCACAGGTCGGACCCAACACGGAACGCCAGCTGCATGCCGTCGGGGGACCACTCGGGGCACGCGATCTCTCCGGGATCTGGGGGAAGGGTCACCCGCAGGATCGGAGGGTCGACCAGGTCTCTCATTCCGACCACCACCACGGCTCTCTCTGAGACCGGCCACACGCCGCGGAAGGTCGTAACGGGGCCGGAGGCCCGGGCTTCACCATAGGCGAGCCTCTGCCCGTCAGGCGAGAAGACCGGACACGCCTGAGCGATGCCATCGCCATCGGAACCGATGATCCGTCGCGGGGCGGCGCCTTCGGCCAGGAGATAGATGTCGCCGTTCTGGCCGCCCCCGAAGAGCCACGGGTTCGCGGAGACGGCAATCAGGCCGTTCTGGAAACGGGACACTGGCATGGGTGGCAGCGGGCCCGTGATGACCCTGGGCGGCGGCGGAGTCGGCGTTGCCGTCGGGGCAGGACTGCGAGGCGACGTTGCTGGGGACGCCGGGTGGTATAGCTCCGCCGAGGCAAAGTCGCGGCCCCGACCCTCGCCGCCTGCTTCGAGCACGGTGCCGTCAGGAAGCAGTGTCGCCGTGGTGCCGTTCCCAATGTCTGTGCTCTGGCTGGCAGTCACCGTCCAAGACCCGGCGCCCGGGTCATACAGCTCCGCGTGGCGACAGCAGAATGCGACGAGCACCGTGCCGTCCGGCAGCAGCGTGGCGGTTAGGACATCTCCGGGAGGGCTCCCCGCCTCGGTCCAGGACCCTTTCGCCGGGTCGTAGAGTTCGGCGACGAGCGCCGCGCTGCCTCCGCCGCCCGCGACCAGGACCGTGCCATCCGGCAGGAGCGTGGCGGTCTGGCCCACGCGCGGCATCGCCATGTTCCGGGTGGCGGTCCAGGATCCTGTGCCCGGGTCATACAGCTCGGCGCTGGCAAGGACCCCTGGGTTGCCGCCGTTTGCGGCGGTAAAAGTGCCGTCATCGCCGCCCGCCACCAGGACCTTGCCCCCGGGCAGGAGCGTGGCCGTATGGTCCCGGCGAGGGGTGGTCATGTTCCCGGTGGCGGTCCACGTCCCGGTGCTCGGGTTGTACAGCTCGGCGGTAGCCGCGCCACCGCAGCAGGTGCTTGGGGGCTTGGTGTTGTCAATGCCGCCCGCAACGAGCACCTTCCCGTTGCGCAGCAGCGTGGCAGTGGCCAGGGTGTGCGACCTGGCCATCTTCCCGGTGGCGGTCCACGTCCCGGTGCTCGGGTCGTACAGCTCGGCGGACGTCGTGTCAGCCGAAGAAGTGACGCCGCCGCCCGCCACGAGCACCTTTCCGTTTCGCAGCAGCGTCGCTGTGGCGAAATAGCGCGGCGTGACCATGTTGCCCGTGGCGGTCCACGTCCCGGTGCTTGGGTCGTAGAGCAAGGCCGAGGCCGTCCCACCGTCGCCGATGAGCCCGCCCGCCACGAGCACCTTCCCGTCGGGCAGCAGCGTCGCCGTATGACCATAGTGCGGCGTGGCCATGCTCGCGGTGGCGGTCCAGAACCCGGTGCCAGGGCTGACGCTGGGGCCGGACACGGTCGGACCACCGGAGGGCGCCGGTTGTTCCTCGAGGGTGACGGCGATCTCGAGCCCGTCGGGCGTGGCGCGCGTGGTGAGGGCAACGCTGCCGACGAAGCCGCCCTCCTCATACGACGTCACGGCGATGACCCCGCCCGCGCCGTCCCGGATGGGGTTGTCCACCGGGGCGATCGCCTCGAGCACACGAGTGAGGAACGCGTCTTGTTGGTCCAGGGCGATCGGGCAGGACGTTAGCCACATCTTGACGAAGGTCTCGGCCGGGTTGGACCCCGTTCGGGGTGCGATCCAGGAGCCCGGCGAACCACCGACGCAGGTGGCCCCGCCGGGAAGAGCCTCGATCACCTTGGTTGGATCGAAGGTCCGAACGAAGTCACTCCATAGCGGGGGCACCGCGAACGGGGCCCCGCTCGCGACTGCGGGATTGGTCGGGGCAGTCGACGCGCCGGTCGATGGCGTCGGCTGCGGGGAGGTCGCGACAACCGCCGCCGTCTCGCCCGATGGAGCGCCACCGAAGTGCAGTCCGACCGCGAACGCGATCGCGCCCATGCCGAGCGCGATCAGGACGGACACCGGAAGACGCCGCGACCGCCGGTCGAGGACAACCGGGATGACCGGGACGGTCATTGACGGCTCCTCGGCGAGGGGATCGGCGGCGCTTCCAAATCCATGACCCATTCTGTTCTCCGGTACGTTCTCAGTCCACAGGCCCGAAGTTGGTGCTTCACACGCGATCGTCCAGCGTCCGCACGGACGCCCGTCAGTTCCCGCTGCCGGAGTCGAAGAACTCGGCGCTGGATAACGAATTGCCATCGCTTGCTTGATCCTGGCCGCCGGTCACGAGCACCTTGCCATTGGGCAGCAGGGTGGCCGTAGGTGCGGCGCGGGCCACGATCATCGTCCCCGCGCTGCTCCACGTGCCGGTCGACGGATCGTAGAGCTCCGCATACGTCGCTGGGACGCCGCTGTCGAGGCCGCCCGCGACGAGCAGGACCTTGCCGTCTGGCAACAGCGCGGCCGTGCTGAATTCGCGGAGGGTCTGCGTACTCCCGGTGGGGGTCCACGATCCACTCGTTGGGTCGAAGAGCTCGGCGGAGACGAACGGCACGCGGCCCCCGAACGTGCCACCGCCCGCAACGAGCACGCGCCCGTCGGACAGCAAGGTGGCCGTGGACCCCAGGCGGTATCCGTCCATTTCTCCCGTGGCAGTCCACGATCCGGTCGCCGGGTGGAACACCTCGGCCGACTTCCAGAAACCGTCGCCGCTCTTTGTGCCGGTGTTCGGGCCGCCTGCCCCGCCCGCCACGAGCACATCGCCGTCCCCAAGCAGTGTCGCGGTGTGGGTGTAGCGGGCACTGCCCATCGGACCCGTCGGAGTCCACGTTCCGGTGGCCGGGTCGTACAGCTCCGCGGACGCGAGGGGCGTGCCTTCGGGCTCGACGAACCCGCCGGCGACGAGCACCTTGCCGTCGGACAGCAGGGTGGCCGTCTGGTAGACGCGGCGGGCGTGCATGCTTCCGGTATTGGTCCACGTCCCGGTGGCCGGGTCATACAGCTCTGCGGACGCCAGCTCGGTGCCGCCACCGAAGGGTCCGTCGATCCCGCCGGCGACGAGCACCTTGCCGTCAGACAGCAGGGTGGCCGTCTGCTGGAAGCGGCGGGCGTGCATGCTTCCGGTGTTGGTCCACGTTCCGGCGGCCAGGTCGTACAGCTCTGCGGACGCCACGACCGTGCCGCCGTGCCCGTCAGGGCCGGCGCTCCCGATGAGCCCGCCCGCCACGAGCACCTTCCCGTCCGGCAGCAGCGTCGCCGTAT
>Ga0209048_10004412_pt1 | contig 13462 bp, 11 predicted proteins | sample FrelakmetCRP12CR_FD_187146 | JGI IMG/M metagenome (GOLD analysis project Ga0209048, IMG submission 187146) | Freshwater lake sediment microbial communities from the University of Notre Dame, USA, for methane emissions studies - CRP12 CR (SPAdes)... | ecosystem: Environmental > Aquatic >... | reverse complement strand
GCACACCGCCGTGCCATGCGCTTTACCCGTCCCGGGCGCATGGAGTACGAGGTCATGGCCGAATTGGTGCACGAATTCCGGTCGCACAATGCGGATATCTCTTATCACCCCATCGTCGGCGGCGGCGCCAATGCGTGCATCATGCATTATCGCGACAACGATCAGCGCCTGTGCGAAGGGGATTTGTTGTTGCTCGACGCCGGCTGCGAGCATGACTATTACGCCTCGGACGTTACCCGCACTTTCCCCGTGAACGGGCGGTTCACGGCGGCTCAACGTGCGATCTATGAAGTGGTCCTCGAGGCGCAATTGGTGGCAATCGACAAGGTGCGGCCCGGAAACCATTGGAACCAACCGCACGAAGCCGCGGTGCGCGCGATCACCCACGGGCTGGTCAAGCTCGGGTTGCTCAAGGGCTCCGTGGCGCGGCTCATCAAGGATCAGGCCTACATGCCGTATTTCAATCACCGTACCGGGCACTGGCTCGGACTCGACGTGCACGACGTGGGCGACTACAAGGTCGGCGGAGAATGGCGAGTCCTCGAGGCCGGCATGGCGCTGACCGTGGAGCCGGGGATTTACATTCGCCCCTCGCCCCGCGTACCCAAGGAGTTCTGGAACATCGGCATTCGAATAGAGGACGACGTCTTGGTGACCGAGGGCGCTCCGGAGGTGTTGACGGCGGCGCTCGAGAAAACTCCCGAGGCGGTCGAGCGCCTGGTGCAGGCAAGGTGAGCGGGGTGCAAGCGGTGAACGACTCGTTCGATATCGCCATCGTGGGCGGCGGCATGGTCGGCGCCAGTCTCGCCGTTGCGCTTCAGGGGCTCGACGTTCGGGTGGCGTTGATCGAGGCCGTCCCCTACGACGCGGCATCCCAACCGAGCTTCGATGAGCGCACCACGGCCTTGTCGAACGGCAGCAGGCGCATTCTCGAAACCTTGGGCGTGTGGCCGGCGGTGGCGGCCGCGGCGACGCCGATCGCCAAGATTCACGTGTCGGATCAGGGCCACTTCGGCTTTGCGCGCATCGATGCGGCGGAGCAGCGCCTGCGGGCGCTCGGGTACGTGGTGGCGAATCGCGCGCTCGGAGCGGCTCTGTGGTCCAAGCTCGGCGATCGCGATGATCTGCGCGTGTACTGTCCGGCGAAGGTTTCGCGCCTCATCCCCGGTGAGCGGTGGGTCGAACTCGGTGTATTGGATGCGTCCGGGGTCGAGTCCTCGATCAGGGCGCAATTGGTGGTCGCGGCGGACGGCGTCGAGTCCGCGGTGCGCGGCGCCTTCGGCGTATCCGCCGACGTGCGCGACTACGAGCAAACGGCGGTCATCACGACGGTGTTGCCCCGAAAGTTTCACGAGCATGTGGCCTACGAGCGCTTCACCGCAACGGGTCCGCTCGCGCTGCTGCCGCTCAACGACGGCCGCTGCACCCTGGTCCTCACGCTGAGCCGCTCGTTGGCGGAGTCCGCGATGCGCTGGTCGGATGAGGAATTTCTGGCCGAGGTGCAGCGGCGATTCGGATTCAGGTTGGGCCGGTTTCTCAAGGTGGGTCGCCGTGTTCCCTATCCTCTCGCCTTGACGCGCGCCAAGCGCACCAGCGCGGGACGCTGCGCGATCATCGGCAACGCGGCGCAGGGACTGCATCCGGTCGCCGGCATGGGATTCAATCTGGGACTACGGGACGTGGCGAGCCTCGCCGAGCTCATTGCCGAGCATCGCGCCGAGCATCCCGGGAATCCGCAGCTGCGGGACTTCGGCGCGAGCGCGCTGCTGTCGGCGTACGATGCCTGGCGTGCCGCGGACCGCGGCGAAATCATCGCCTTCACCGACGGGCTCGTGCGGCTGTTTGCCAATCCCTTGGGCGCGGTGCGGCGGCTGCGCAATGTCGGGCTGTTGGCCTTCGATTTGCTGCCGCCGGCCAAAGCGGCGCTGTCGTCATTGAGCACCGGAGCCGCCGGGCGGATCCCGAAACTTGCACGCGGCGTTGCGCTCGGCCCGGCAAGCAACGCCGCCGGTGCCTCGGCATGAGCCGCGACTTCGACGCCGTGATCGTCGGCGCAGGAGTCGTCGGCAGCGTCATGGCGAGCCTGCTGTTGGCGCGCAAGCAAAGCAGCCCGGGCCGGGTGGCGATCGTCGCCGAGCGCCTCGCGGACGCGGGCACCGTAGCCGGGGACTGGGATCTGCGGGTGTTTGCATTGAGCCGTGCCTCGCAGCGGTTGCTGCAGATTTGCGGAGCCTGGCAGAGCCTGCCGCCGCAGCGAGTGTTCGCCTATGAACGGATGTGCGTGTGGGACGAGAGCGGCGCGCCGGAAGGGGCGGGATCACTGACCTTCGATTGCGCCGATATCGGCGAAGCGAATCTGGGGCACATCGTCGAAGGGCGCGCATTGCAGGAGTGCTGCTTGCGGGCGGCGCGCGCCGCCGGCGCCGTCGTCATCGAGGCGCAGCTGCAAGAGGTTGCCGTGACCGATACCGAGGCACGGCTGCGCCTGACCGACGGACGCGAACTGCGCGGCGCTCTGCTGATCGCGGCCGACGGCGCCGAATCGAAGACCCGCGGCCTGCTCGGCATCGACGTTGCCGGCCATGCCTACCATCAGGATGCACTGATCGCCCACGTTCGAAGCGAAAAATCGCATCGGAACACCGCCTGGCAGCGATTCCTGTCCACCGGGCCGCTCGCATTCCTGCCGTTGCCGGACGGCCGCTCGTCGATCGTTTGGAGCGCGGCGCGGACCGAGGCCGCGCGTTTGCGCATCCTCGATGCGGCCGCGTTTGGCGCAGCGCTGCGAGCGGCGAGCGGTGATGTGCTCGGCGAACTCGAGCTCACCACACCGGTCGCGAGCTTTGCGCTCAAATTGCAGTATGCGGTTGACTATACGAGGCCGCGCGCCGTGCTGCTCGGCGATGCCGCACACGCGGTGCACCCATTGGCGGGGCAAGGATTGAATCTGGGCCTGCTCGATTGTGCGTCGCTCGCCGAGGTGCTCGGCGCGGCCGGCGGCCCTGCACAGCTCGGCGAGTACCGGCTGCTGCGCCGCTACGAGCGTTGGCGCAAAAGCGAGAACCTGCTTGCCGCCACCGCGTTCGACGGTTTGGAGCGTCTATTTTCGAACGCCAACCCAGGCGTAGCGCGGCTGCGCACGGCCGGACTCGATTCAGTGCGCAAGCTGCCGTTCCTCAAACGGCAGTTCGCGAAGCGCGCCTTGGGGTTGATCGGCGACATCCCCGATTTTCTCAAGGCCGGGGGAGCCTAGCCGCGCGCGGCCGGCGGCGCCGCGGTCACTCCAAAAGGCGATCGATCTTGGCGGCACAGATGAAATCATTCTGCGACAGGCCGCGGATCGAATGCGTCGTGTAGGTGACGCGACAGTAGTCGTAACCGACTTCCAAGTCAGGGTGATGGTCTTCCAGGTTCGCGATGTGCGCGAGCGCATTGACGAAACTCATGGTGCGGTAGAAATCCTTGAACTTGAACGCGCGCTTCAGGCTATTGGCGTCGGCGGCAAGCTGCCAATCGGGCTTAAGCTCGGCGCAGAGCGCCGCGGCCTCGGTACGGCTCAGGGGCGGAACGCCGCCTTCACAGGGAGCGCATTTCTTTGCGGACAGCTCGTTCACGAAGACGTCCTGTGATAGGTGCGCTCGACGTAGCGTTCCACGAGCTCCTGGAATTCCTCGGCGATGCGCTCGCCTTTGAGCGTCACCGTCTTGGCGCCGTCCTCATAAACCGGCGCCACCGGGTTCTCGCCCGTGCCCGGCAGGCTGATGCCGATATTGGCGTGCTTGCTCTCGCCCGGGCCGTTGACCACGCAGCCCATGACGGCGACCGTCATGTCCTCGACGCCCGCTCGCTGCTCGCGCCACTGCGGCATTCGATGACGAATATGACCTTGGATTTTCTGCGCCAACTCCTGGAAATAGGTGCTGGTGGTGCGGCCGCAGCCAGGACATGCGATCACCATCGGCGTGAACGAGCGCAGTCCCATGGTCTGCAGGATTTCCTGCGCAACGATGACTTCTTGGGTACGGTCGCCACCCGGCTCGGGCGTCAACGACGCACGGATCGTATCGCCGATGCCCTCTTGCAGCAGCACCCCGATGGCGGCGGTCGATGCGACGATGCCCTTGCTGCCCATGCCGGCCTCGGTGAGCCCGAGATGCAGCGGGTAGCCGCAGCGTGCCGCGAGGTTGCGGTACACCGCGATCAAGTCCTGGACACCGCTCACCTTGGCACTGATCACGATCCGATCGGCACCGAGCCCCAGGCTTTCGGCGCGCTTCGCGCTGTTCAAGGCCGACACGACGATCGCTTCGCGCATCACCTGAAGCGCCGGCAGGGGTGCGGCCAGCTTCGAATTCTCGTCCATCATGCGGGTGAGCAGATCCTGATCGAGGCTTCCCCAGTTCACGCCGATACGCACCGGTTTGCGATAGGCGCAGGCGGTTTCGATCATTTCGGCGAATTGCGGGTCGCGCTTGCTGCCCCGACCGACGTTGCCAGGATTGATCCGCAGCTTGGCGAGCGCCTCTGCGCACGCGGGATGGGCCTTCAGCAGCTTATGACCGTTGAAGTGGAAGTCACCCACCAAGGGAGTGTCGATGTTTTGGGCATCCAACCGTTCTCGAATGTACGGTACCGCGGCGGCGGCCTCGTCGTTGTTGACCGTGATGCGCACCAGCTCCGACCCGGCGCGCGCCAACGCTTTGACTTGCAAGACTGTGCCCTCGATGTCCGCCGTGTCGGTGTTGGTCATCGACTGCACCACGATCGGAGCGCTGCCGCCGATGGTCACCTTGCCGACTTTGACGCTCAATGATTTTCTGCGTGAATTCATGGCGCCCATTCTACCTTGCCGGCCGGGCGTATCGCACGGGCGCTCGCTGCCCTGCGACAAACCGGCATAATGGCAGCGTGACGGCAAGAATCATCTATTCCACCGGGATCGGGAGCCTGTGCCCCAATTGCCGCCGTGCGTTGCGGGAATGCGTGTGTCCGAAGGGCGCGCCGGGCGTGCGGACGGTGAGCGCCGTGCGCGTCGGGCGGGAGACCAAGGGCCGGGCCGGCAAGGGGGTCACGACCGTGACGGGACTGCCGCTGTCGATTGCGGACATCGAGGCGTTCGCCGCCAAGCTCAAGAAACGCTGCGGTTCGGGCGGGACGGTGCGCGGCGGCGTCATCGAAATCCAGGGCGATCAGCGCGACCTCATCGTTGCCGAGCTGATCAAAGCGGGCTGGCCGGCCAAGAGGTCCGGCGGCTGAGGGCGCGCCGCGGATCGTGTATCATGCGCGCAGCGAGGTTGCGATGGGTCTGAGGACTCCGCTCTACGACACCCAGATTGCGCAGGGAGCGAAAATCATCGACTTCGGCGGCTGGGATATGCCGCTCAACTTCGGCTCGCAGATCGACGAGCACCACGCGGTGCGCAGGGATGCCGGGATTTTCGACGTGTCGCACATGTGCATCGTCGACCTCACGGGCGCTCGCACGCGAGCATTCCTGCGCTTCTTGCTGGCGAACGACGTCGCAAAACTCACACTCCCCGGGCAGGCCCTGTATTCATGCATGGTGCTGCCCTCGGGCGGCGTGATCGACGACTTGATCGCCTACTTCATGAGCGAGTCGTGGTTCCGGCTGGTCGTCAACGCCGGCACGCGCCGCAAGGATCTCGCGTGGATAGGGGAGCACGCGGGCCCCTTTGGAGTGGCGGTGCGCGAACGCACGGATCTCGCCATGCTCGCGGTTCAGGGTCCGAACGCAATCGCCAAGACGCTGCCGCTGTTGGCGCCTGAGCGGCGCGGCGCGGCGCAGAGAATCGCCCGCTTCAGCGGCGCCGAGATCGATTCCTGGTTCGTGGCGCGAACCGGATATACCGGCGAGGACGGCTTCGAGATCATGCTGCCCGCGGTCGAAGCCGCCGCCGCGTGGCGGGCGCTCGTCGCCCAGGGCATCGCGCCCGCCGGGCTCGGCGCGCGCGATACGCTGCGTTTGGAGGCGGGCTTGAATCTCTACGGCAACGACATGGATGAAAGCCGCCATCCGCTCGAATCGGGATTGGCGTGGACGGTGGCCTTCGAGCCCGCAACCCGGGATTTCATCGGCCGAGCCGCGCTCACCCGCGCGCGCGGGACCGGGGGCCCTGCGCTCGTCGGCTTGGTGCTCGAGGATCGCGGAGTATTGCGAAAGTCTCAGCAAGTAAGCGCCGCGACCGACGCCGAGGCGGCTGCGCCGCGCGCCTCAGCCTCGCTGGGGGAGGTCACCAGCGGCACTTTTTCGCCGACGCTGAATCGCGCGATTGCGCTCGCGCGATTGGCGCCGGGAGCCGGACCCAAGGTGCTGGTGGACATCCGCGGCAAAGCCCATGCGGCGCGCGTCGTGAAACCACCGTTCGTGCGCAACGGCAAGATATTGATACCTGTGTAATCAAAGGAGATTGGCGAGTGAGCAAGATACCGGGTGATTTGCACTACACGCGAAGTCACGAGTGGGTTCGGCGGTTGCCAAGCGGACAGGTGGAGGTGGGCATCACCGATCACGCCCAGGAAGCGCTCGGGGATCTGGTGTACGTCGAGGTACCGCAAGTGAGCCGACGCCTGGTCGCGGGAGAGGCCTGCGCCGTGGTCGAATCCGTCAAGGCGGCATCCGACGTCTATAGTCCGGTCTCGGGCCAGGTCGCCGCCAGCAACGATGATCTCGCGCAACGTCCCGAATTGCTCAACAGCGATCCCTACGGAACCGGTTGGCTGATGCGCGTAGCGCCCGACGCATCGGCTGCGGCCGGCGCCTTGCTGACGCCGGCCGAGTATGCGCAATTTCTCGCGGAAGCCGGGTAGGCTCGCCATGCCGTTCATTCCACACACCGCCGACGACATCGCCCGCATGCTGCAGGTCATCGGAGCGCAATCCATCGATGATCTGTTCGATGAGATTCCGCCCGCCCTGAAGACGGCGGCTCTGCACGACGTGCCGCCGGCGCTGTCGGAAATGGAGGTCGGGCGGCTGCTCACCGAGCGCGCACTGCGCGACGGCAGGCCGTTGAATTTCATCGGCGCCGGCGCCTATGAGCATCACATTCCGGCTCCCGTGTGGGCCATCGCGACCCGCGGAGAATTTTATTCCGCCTACACGCCCTATCAGGCGGAGGCGAGTCAGGGCACGTTGCAGCTGATCTACGAATACCAGTCCATGATGTGCGCATTGACCGCCATGGAGGTATCCAATGCCTCTTTGTACGACGGCGCCTCGGCATTGGCCGAGGCGTGCCTGATGGCGGTGCGTGCGAATCGCGGCTCCGAATCGCGGCGCATCCTTCTGCCGCTCACGGTGAATCCGACCTATTGCAAGGTGGCGCGAAACATCACGGGCAACCAGCAGGTCGAATTCGAAGCGGTGAATTTCGATCGGCGCGATGGGCGCGTGCCGTTGCGTGCGCTGCAAGCGTACGAGGGGCAGGATTTCGCCGCGCTGGTGGTGCAGCATCCCGATTTTTTCGGCAACTTGGAAGAAGTGGACCAGCTCACCGACTGGGCGCACGCCAACAAGATGCTGGTGATCGCGGTGGTGAATCCGATCGCGCTGGCGCTGCTCAAGCCTCCGGGCGAGTGGGGCGGGCTCGCAGGAGGCACACGGGGGGCCGACATCGTGTGCGGCGAGGGCCAGCCGCTCGGCGTGCCGCTCGCTTCGGGCGGGCCCTACTTCGGCTTCATGGCGACGCGCATGCAGTACGTGCGGCAAATGCCGGGCCGAATCGTCGGCGGGACCCTGGATATCGAAGGCAGGCCGGGCTTCAGTCTGACGCTGCAGGCGCGGGAGCAGCACATTCGGCGCAGCAAGGCGACCTCCAATATATGTACCAATCAGGGACTCATGGTGACCGCGGCGACGGTCTACATGGCGCTGCTCGGTGCCGCCGGCCTGAAGCGCGTGGCCGCGGCGAGCGCGCAGCGCACCGCGGACTTGGTGCGCGCTCTGTGCCAAATCAGTGGTGTTTCAGCGGCTTTTGACGCTCCGCGGTTTCACGAGGCCGTGCTGCTGTTGGACCGCCCGGTGGCGCCGGTGCTGGCCGCGCTCGCGGAACGCGGGATCTCCGGTGGGCTCGATCTTTGCGCAAGCCATCCGGAGCTCGGGCACGCGCTGCTGGTGTGTGCGACCGAAACCAAGACGGATGCCGACATCGACGTTTACGCTCGCGCGCTCGCCGACATCATGCGGCCAGTGCGCGTTGTGCGCGATTCCAATTGAGGGAACGGTTTATGGCCGATCTGAATTTACGCGAGCCGCTGATATTCGAATTGAGCAAGCCCGGCCGCCAAGCCAGGAGCCAATTTCCGCCGCAACCGTCGGTGCCGGAATCGGCGCCGGCAACCTGGGACATTCCCGCGCATCTGCGCCGCGGGGCGCCGCCGCCGCTGCCCGAGGTCTCGGAGCTGCAGGCGGTGCGCCACTACACGCGTTTGTCGCAGCTCAACTTCTCGATCGACACGCACTTTTATCCCTTGGGCTCCTGCACCATGAAGTACAACCCCAAGGCCTGCAATGCGTACGCCATGTTGCCGGAATTCCTGGGGCGCCATCCGCTCGCGCTCGAGCCCCAGGGCTTCCTCGCATGCATGTACGAGCTGCAGGAAATGCTCAAGGACATCACCGGCATGCAGCGGGTCAGTCTCACGCCCATGGCCGGCGCGCAAGGCGAGTTTGCGGGCGTTGCGATGATTCGGGCCTATCATCGGGAGCGCAACGATGCGGCGCGCCGCCAGATCATCGTGCCGCAGGCCGCGCACGGCACGAATCCCGCCACCGCCGCGATGTGCGGCTGCAGCGTCACGGAGATTCCCTGCGACCGCAACGGCGATATCGATATCGAAGCGCTGAAGTCGGCGGTAAGCCATGAGACGGCCGCGATCATGCTCACCAATCCGTCCACCTTGGGCGTGTTCGAGCACAGAATCGAGGAGGTCGCGCGCATCGTTCACGACGCGGGCGGGCTCTTGTACTACGACGGCGCGAATCTGAACGCCATTCTCGGCAAGGTTCGCCCGGGCGACATGGGCTTCGACGTCATTCACATGAATTTGCACAAAACCTTCTCGACGCCGCACGGCGGCGGCGGGCCCGGTTCCGGTGCGGTGGGGGTCGGTCCGCGCCTCTCGCCCTTTGTGCCGGTTCCGCTGGTGGGCAAGGACGGGGAGCGGTTTCACTGGTTGACCGAGCGGGACGTGCCGCAATCCATCGGCCGCCTGTCGGGGTTCATGGGCAATGCCGGCGTCAACCTGCGCGCGTACATCTACATGCGGATGTTGGGGCGCGAGGGCATGGTGCGGGTCGCCGAATTTGCGGCACTCAACGCGAACTATCTGATGAAGCGCCTGATTCAAACCGGCTACGAGGCGGCATACCCGATGCGCCGCGCCAGCCATGAGTTCATCATCACCCTGAAACAAGAAAATCGGCGCTATCAGGTCACGGCGATGGACGTGGCGAAGCGGCTGTTGGATCTCGGGTTTCATGCGCCGACCACGTATTTCCCGCTGCTGGTGCCCGAATGCCTGCTGATCGAGCCGACGGAAACGGAAACCAAGGAAGAACTCGACCATTTTTGCGATGCCATGGCGGTCATAAGGCGGGAAATGGAACGGGAGCCCGAGAAACTGCGCTCCGCACCGCATACAATGCCGGTCCGGCGGCTGGACGATGTGCGAGCCGTGAAACATCTCGATTTGGCGTGGAAGCCTGCCGCTTGAATGATTGAACGTGACAAACCCACCGGATTCGTGCGCCTGGTGCGCGCCTTCGGTTATTCTGCCCAAGGTTTCCGCCACGCTTGGCGGGAAGAGGCCGCCTTCCGTCAGGAGGTGTGCCTGGCGGCATTGGTCATTCCCCTCGGCTTGTTCTTGGGCCATTCCGGCGTGGAACGGGCCCTGCTGATTTGCCCGATGCTGCAGATTCTGGTCATCGAAATATTGAATAGCGCGGTCGAGGCGGCGGTGGATCGCGGCGGCACGGAGCGCAACGCGCTCGCAGGCATGGCCAAGGACATGGGTTCGGCGGCCGTCATGCTTAGTTTCGCGATGCTGGGAACCGTGTGGCTCCTGATCTTGTCCGATCACGGACATTGAAGCTCAATTTACAAGGATCGGCATGTCCCGTACGTCGTTAGTGTTATCGCTCCTATTGCTGGCCGGACGGGTTTTGGGCGCCGCCGCGCCGGACGCGCCCGGTCCCGTGACCGGTCCCGTGGCCGCCGACGTGGGCACCAACGCCAATTGGGCGCAGACCCTCGAGCGGATCGCCTCGGGCGTGGTGACGATTCAACTCGACAGCACCCGCGCTTTCGATACCGAATGGAACACCACGGCGCAGGCGACCGGATTCGTCATCGATGCGAAGCGCGGCCTCATATTGACGAATCGGCACGTGGTGACGCCGGGTCCGGTGACGGCGCAAGCCATATTCCAGAATCGCGAGGAAGTGCAGCTCTTCCCGGTGTACCGCGACCCGGTTCACGACTTCGGCATTTATCGCTACGACCCGGAGAAATTGCGCTTCATCAAGCCGGCGGAATTGCCGCTGTATCCCGCGGGAGCGGTGATCGGCCGTGAAATTCGCGTGGTGGGCAACGATGCGGGCGAGCAATTGTCGATTCTCGCCGGTACGCTCGCGCGCTTGGATCGCGAGGCTCCGGAGTACGGCTACGGGAAATACAACGATTTCAATACGTTCTACTACCAAGCCGCGTCCGGCACTTCCGGCGGCTCTTCGGGGTCGCCGGTCATCGACATCGAGGGACGGGTGGTGGCGCTCAACGCCGGCGGCGCAACCGGCGCGCAGTCGAGCTTCTATCTGCCGCTGCCCGCGATAGCGCGCGCGCTGAAATACATCGACGCCGGCAAGCCGGTGCCGCGCGGCACCTTGGAGACCGTGTTCAAGTACACGCCCTACGACGAATTGCGGCGTCTGGGACTCAATCCGGCGACCGAAGCACGCATGCGCGGAGCCTATCCGAAGCTCACCGGGATGCTGGTGGTCGATGAGGTGCAGCCGGGATCCGCGGCGGACGGCGTATTGTCGCCGGGCGACATGCTGATCGCGATCGACGGCAAGCCGGTACCGGAATTCTTCGCGTTGGAAGACGTGCTCGACAATCATGTCGGTCAAGAAGTCAAAGTGGAGATTCAACGCGGCGACCAAAGCATGCGGCACTCGCTCGAGGTGCAGTCCCTGAGCGCCATTACCGCCGACGAGTACATCGAATTCGGCGAAGCGGTCGTGCACACGCTCTCCTATCAACAGGCGCGCCACTACAATGTGCCGATCAAGGGCGTGTACGTCGCCAATCCCGGCTATGTGTTCGCCAGTGCCGGCATCCCGCACGGTGCGCTGATCAGTTCGTTCAACGGCAAGAAAACGGAGACGCTCGCGGATTTCGAAGCCGCGCTGGCGGATATTGCGGACGGCGAGCGAGCGGCCGTGCGCTATGTGACTCTCGAGGATCCGCGCGCGACGCAACTCAAAGTGGTGCGCATGGATCGGCGCTGGTTTCCCGCCCGTCATTGCAAGCGTGACGACGCGCTCGGGATCTGGCCCTGCGTGGACTTGAGCGCGGGGCCCGCGGCGCCGGGGCTCAAACCGGCATCGACACAATTCACGAAGACCGGCGATCCGCGCATCGATCGGCTGGCGCCGTCATTGGTCATGGTGACCTTCGATATGCCGTATTCGGTGTCCGGCGTGACCGAAAAGAATTACCACGGCACCGGCGTGATCGTGGACGTCAAGCGCGGCTTGGTGGCGATCGACCGCAACACCGTGCCGCTGGCGATGGGCGACGTGCGCCTGACGTTCAACGGGACGGTCGAGGTGCCGGGCAAGGTCGAATTCATACACCCGCTCCACAACCTGGCCATCGTCTCCTACGACCCCAAGTTGATCGGCGACACGCCGGTCCGCGCCGCGACGTTCCTCAGCAAGGATTTGAACCCCGGCGAAGACGTATGGGTGGTCGGTCAACGCAACGACTCGAAGATCGTGTCGCAGCGGACCCAGGTGGCGAGCGTCGATGCGGTTGCGTTCCCCTTGTCGCGCACCCTGCGCTTCCGGGACAGCAATCTGGAGGTGGTGAATCTAGTCAACTCGCCTGGGGATATGGACGGGGTATTGGCCAACGACAAAGGCGAGGTGCTGGCGCTCTGGTCGAGTTTCGCCTTCGAAACGCAGCGCGAGATCGAGCAGGTCAATCGCGGCATTCCGGCCGACTTGGTCGCGCAAATGATCGATATCGTCGCCGATGGACGACCGCTTTATTCGTTCGATGCGGAGTTCAACGTGCGGTCGCTCGCCGGCGCGCGCAAGTTGGGCCTGCCCGACGAATGGGTGCGCCGGTTCGAGGAGCACGACCAGCAGCGCCGCCAGGTGCTCGGCATCGATCGGCTGGTCGCCGGATCGCCCGCCGCGGCGCTGCTCGAGCCGGGCGATCTCCTGCTCGCGATCGACGGCAAGGTCGTCAATCGCTTTCGCGAAGTGGAGCGCGCCGTTCAAAGGCCCGAGGTGTCGGTCACGGTGTGGCGCGACGGCGCGGAGAGGATACTGCACATGAAGACGAGCGAGCTCAACGGCCGCGATATCGATCGCGTGCTGATCTGGGCGGGAGCGACCTTGCAGGCTCCGCACCGGGCGATGGCGGCGCAGCGCGGCATCGCGCCCTACGGCGTATTCGTCTCGTTTTTCTTCTACGGCTCGCCCGCCACCCGCTATGGGCTTTATGCCGGCAGACGCATCACGGAAGTCGATGGGCAGCCGACCGCCGACCTCGATGCGTTCATCAAGGTGGTCCGCGGCAAGCCCGATCGGGCCTCATTGCGGCTGAAAACCGTCGCTTGGAACGGTCAAACCGATGTCATAACGCTCAAGCTCGACAATCACTATTGGCCGGCCTATGAGCTCGTTCGCGGCAGCGACGGCACCTGGACTCGCACCGCACTCGACCCCCCCGAGACGGCTGTGGCACGCGCACCTTGAGCGTGTCCTTCGACATATCCTCTGCCGCCCGAACGCGTTTAGCAGAAATATTGGCGATCTACAATGACGCGATTCGCAATACGACCGCCGTGTATTCGGAGGAGGAGTTTACCTTGGCGAATCGCGAGGCGTGGTTCGACGCGAAAGCCGCCAGCGGCTTCCCGGTGCTGGTTGCGCACGATGATTCGGGCGTCCTCGGATTCGGCACCTTCGGCGAGTTTCGCGCGTGGCCTTGCTATCGGTACAGCGTGGAACACAGCGTCCATGTGCGCGCCGATTGCCGCGGCCGCGGTATCGGCCGGGCGCTGGCTCGACCTCAAGTTCCTGCAACGGCGCATTTGATATCATGAGCTTGTGGTAAGAGCGACACAGACCGAAATCGAAGAGGCCGTCGAGACGCTGCGCGCCGGCGATTTGGTGGTATTTCCGACCGAGACCGTCTACGGCCTCGGA
>Ga0209048_10004411_pt1 | contig 13462 bp, 10 predicted proteins | sample FrelakmetCRP12CR_FD_187146 | JGI IMG/M metagenome (GOLD analysis project Ga0209048, IMG submission 187146) | Freshwater lake sediment microbial communities from the University of Notre Dame, USA, for methane emissions studies - CRP12 CR (SPAdes)... | ecosystem: Environmental > Aquatic >... | reverse complement strand
CTCACGGTAGAATAATCATCCATGCGGGCGTCGCCAAGTGGTAAGGCATTAGCCTTCCAAGCTAATATTCGCGGGTTCGAATCCCGTCGCCCGCTCTCTCATCATCTTGAAGGTTATTTACTGTTGTGTGGGGAATATCAGGATAATCTCCTGGTGATCTGATTCAGGGCCCGTGGCGCAGTGGTTAGCGCAGGCGACTCATAATCGCTTGGTCGATGGTTCGACTCCATCCGGGCCCACCTATAAGGTCGCATGCCTTTTAAGACGGTATGTGATCTTTTTTCTTTGGCAACATTTGATGCGAATTACCAGAATTAAAACTGCGGTTCGAGTCCGTTTGGGGGCACCAGATAGGACCCATCTCGAACTACACTAACTTGGTGTCGAGCAATTCTTGGAGATGCTGCGATTTGAGCAGCGAGGAATACTGAAGAATTGCCTGTCACCCTTCATGTGAGTTCGAGATGATTTCTTTAATTAGGGAAAACCAAGGACAAGAGGTGCGAACTTACACCGCGGTGAAAGAACCTTCTAAATTAGTTGGGTATAGCCAATAGTATTTGAGACGATTACTCCGCCAAGAAGAACTTGGAGGGATAAAAGTTGGGCAAGTCTGGTTATTAGAAGTTATTTCTTTTGATGCTTACTTAGCCTTGCCCAATAGGGTCCTGGACAGGAGGTGTGGACCGAGAACTAAGGAACTGAAAATCGATTAGATCCAACTTATTAAAGTTGGATAGGATGTTTTCCATAGAGTCTGCAGGTTGATATTCTGGTCATTTTGTCCCCTGTAATGAAATAAAAGTGTTTTCCTAATCAGTATTATCTATGCTTTGATATCCCATTTACACCCGTAATTGGAAAGGCGACTCAAATTCATTTATTCAAAGGTCCGAATCCTGCTGGACCCACCAATATTAAACTTGGTAGCAAATGGATAACCAGGATTTTTTTCATTAAATATATCCCGGCGGTATTTTGTTTAGGCGCAAAATCTTTGATACATTATGACTTTTTAGGCGAAGAAACCTATCTTAGCTAATCGCCTTGAATTTCAGGGATTTTTATTTTCACTACAACCTTCTTTACAGATTCGGGCATGTTTACTTGCAGCCCCGGCATATGAGCGTCTTCAGGGTAGAAAACGACGAAGAAACCTGCTGATAGATCCAGCGGTGAGCCTTCACCGGTCATTGGCATGAAATCTTTCTCTGCCACGTAGACGCCCAATCGCATTGTATCCAGAGGTGCAAAGTAAATCCGTTCTCGGCCGTAGATCACGCATTGCACGTCAATATAACGGTAGTGAGCTTCCCAGATGCCCTGTTCGAACGGCTTGGTCGTGTACTCTTGGACGAGTGCAAAGAGATCATCCCCCTCGAGTTCGATCTTTCCCGCGCCGACGGTCGAAAAATCCTGCCTGGCAAGATAGGACAGGGCAGCGCTTAGATTTTTGCTCAATCCCGTGTAACGGGAATAAAGCGCAAGTTTATCGTAGATCATCTTCCCTGCTTTTTTAATTTACGTTAGCATTCCCTGCATACCCCGCAGTGGGTTGTAATGATCCCTGTCTGCCTGTTTCACCGGGCTGTATGGAGGCTAATTCCTGGGCTTGTTGGTGTCGAGAAAATCCTGCGTGCGTTGCTTGATGCTGTCGAAGTGCTGGGTCAACCGTTTGCGTGTCAGGGCCGGGTCGTGCGCCTTGATCGCCTCCAGGATGGAGTTGTGGGAATCAAGCACCTTCTGAGGGTCAGGGTCGTGAGTTACTTCATTTTCAAGGCTTACGAAGACGATCCAGAACACTGCAAAGAGCTTCATCAGGGTCTGGTTGTTGATTACGCCGTAAATGATTTGATGGAAGGTTTCATCAAGATCAGAGTACTCTTCCCCGGCCTGCACCCGTTCCTCCCACGTCTTCAGCACGAGTTCCAGCTTTTCCAGTTCCTCGGCATCAATATGCTCCACAACATCCCCGATCACTGCCACTTCAAGCCAGATGCGCACCTGGAGCAACTCGGCCATGGTCTGCGGATTAAATTGCAGACCGAACAGGAAAGTTTCCAACATGGGATCGAAATTTTGCTCGCGCACAAACAGGCCGTTGCCTCGGCGAACTTCAATGATCCCCAGCGACTGGAGCGATTTGACCGCCTCTCTCACTGAACTGCGCCCAACCCCCAGATCATCCACCAATTGTCCTTCGGGAGGCAGAGGATCGCCTGGCTTAAGATTATTCTCCAGAATATAACTCTTGATGTACTCGCAAACGGCTGTGTACAGAGCCGGTCCCCGCAAAGTCTGTTTCATTTAAATTCTCCGTTACGATAATATTACCACTTTTTGTATCATCTCAAGCTGGGGTGGGGGCTGTGCGTGCGGTTTCACCGACGCACAGCCCCCACCCCATCAACTTATAGACAAAAAGCCATTTTTCAGGGCCATTTTTCAGGGTTGACAAGAATTTCTGGAATATGTATAATCTCAGTAAGATATCTGATATCTGATAACCAACCTCGATTCTATTCCTTATTTTCGTAATCGTCAATTCTCAATCAATGGGTCTTTTACCTGACAACTTCAAGTCTTCCCTTGGTTCAAGCCAATTTCCAAAGAGCTTTTATTTTGCTTTGCGGTCAAGGAAAGGAGGGATCCTCTTTCCATATAAGGCAACAGCTATTCACTTCCATGTAAACCCTTTTTAAAAATCGAGATTCCAAGGAGAATAAGAAGATGGCTAAGAAATCCGTTTTTCTTTTCGTGACCGTTCTGGTCATTGTGAGCACCCTGCTCGCCGCCTGCCAGCCGACTGCCACCGTTGCCCCGACAGCAGTAGCCCCGTCTGACACCGCAGTTCCCACTGCAGTCCCACCCGCAACCGCGGTCCCGCAGATCACGATTACCTACTGGGCCTTCGGCACAGAAGGATCAACCATGACCGGGGGCGGGCTTTGGTCGGACTGGTATGCTAATATATTCACGCAGTACGAGCAGGCGCATCCGGGTATCACCATTGACTTTGCCCTCAAAGGCTATGATGCCAGCGGTAGCACCCTCGTGGTGGATACCGCCGTTGCTGCTGGCACACCCCCTGATATTTATTTTGACACCAAGTTCCGCGTCAAGAAGTACCAGGATGCAAAATTGCTCGAAGATTTGACCCCCGCCTTGACTGCAGCCGATATTGCTGCCTATGATCCGGCTGTCCTGGCTGGCTCCAAGAGTAGCAGTATGATGTGGAGCATCCCAGCCGATGGCGGTTACTGGAACATGATCGTCAATACCTCCCTGTTCGACAAAGCCGGCCTCACCAACCTGCTGCCGCAGGCCCCGGATTATACCTGGACCACCGACCAGTTCATGGCGGCTTGCCAGGCGATCAATGACCCGGCCAATAATGTTTACTGCACGGCTTTCTTTGCCGGCAGCACCTCCATGGACTCGGCTACCAACGGGTGGCTGGCGGGCTGGCCGGATTGCAAATTCTTCGATGCAGCCGCTGTCCAATACACCGTCAACAGCCCGGCCTGCTTGGAGGCTTTCACCTTCCTGCACTCCATCTATGAAAAAGGTTTGATGGTTCCCGGAGCCGCTGGTTTGATTGATGACACCACCGATCCTTACTGGCTGGGCCAAAATGTGGCCATGCTGGATCAAGGCAACTGGTATGACAGCATCACCAAGAGTGGAGTCGCGGCCGGAACCATCCAGCCGTTCAATTACATCTTCGTCCAGGTCCCGAACAAGCCCGGCGCACCGGCCTCTCCGGTCGGCATGTCTAACCCGGATGTTTGGGGTGTCTTCAAGCAGACTGACACCGCCAAGTTGCAGGCCATCTATGACCTGATCCAGTATATGCAGCAGCCGGATATTGCCACGCAGATCGCTGTCGGCTGGGGAAAAGTCCCGGTTCGGACCGACTCGAACTTCACTAGCACTGACCCGGTCGTTGCAAGCCCGCTGGCTGCCGCCCGCAAGTTTGGTTCCTTTGATCCTTACTTCGTCAACGGTGTCCCCTGCGGCTATACTGATGTCCGCACCGCCTGGGCGGATGCCCGCCAGGCCTTCTGGCAGGATAACGCCGATATCAAGGCTATCCTAGATACCTTTGTTGCCCGCGCCGATGCGATCGTTACAGCCTGCCCGTAATCCAATCTTGAACACCGAAGCCTGTTAAGGCGTTAGAATTTACCCCGGGCTGCCAGATCGCATTTGGCGGCCCGGGAAAACCAACAGGAGCACATCTCGTGATTAAATTCAGAGCCTTTGCACGAGAATTCCGCAAGGAATTGCCGGGTTATCTATTCATCGCCCCGGGTTACCTGGCCTTTATTGCTTTCATGTTGGTTCCGATCCTTTTTGCCATCGGTCTTTCATTCTATAAAGCTTCGTTTGACATCCGCGCTCGCCTGTTCGTTGGGTTTGCCCAATACATCCAGTTGAGCAAGGATCCCATCTTCAAGATGGCATTGGTCAATACCATCGAATACGCCCTGGTTATCGTCCCGGCCACTATCTTCATTTCCCTGGTCATTGCATTGCTGATCGAACCGCTCAAGCCCAGGGCCCAGGCTTTTTTCCGTGGAGCGTTTTATATTCCCGGGGTGGCTGGCGGCGTCGTCCTTTCGGTGGTTTATCTTTGGATTTTCAATCCCACCTACGGCCTGCTGAATTTTCTGCTCGGCCAGGTCGGGATCAAACCGATCCTGTGGCTGGCGACTCCCCCGCATAGTTTCCAGGCTGTCTGTGCAGTGGTACTCACCTTCACCATCGGCCAGCCGATCATCCTGTTCCTGGCTGGCTTGGCCGGTATATCACCCGATATCATCGATGCAGCCACCGTAGATGGCGCTAATTCCATGCAAAAAGCGCTCTATATTCGCCTGCCTCTGTTGCGCCCGGTTCTGCTGTTCGTTCTGGCCACCCAGACCATCCAGGTCTTCCAGCTCTGGGAAGTAATTTACATGATCACAGGGGGTGGCCCCTATAACACCAGCACTTCACTGGTCTACCTGATTTTTCAGACTGCCTTCGTCGGTTCCAATTATGGAAAAGCTTCTGCGATCGGCGTTGTCCTGATGGTCATCATCTTGATTTTCACCGCCATTCAACTTCGATTTTGGAAAGATACGGATATTTGAGTTTTCGCCACCATTTCGGTCTGTGCACGGATGAAATTTTTCTTCTATTCTTGAACCGGGAAACAACCAGGAGTCAACGGTCATAATGTCAACCCAAATCCCAAAACAGGAAGCTTTCCGCCGGGCAGTTGAAAAAACCATCCATCTGGTGAGTTATTTTTTGTTGGCTATCCTGGCGGTCACCTTCCTCCTGCCGCTCTATTGGATGTTTACCGGATCCTTCAAACTGCAAACCGTGACCATGGCTCTCCCGCCGGAGATCTTTCCGTCCCACCCGACCCTGGAGAATTGGAACCTGCTCTTTACCGGTCCCTGGCCCATCTGGCGCTGGGTGGCGAACAGCGTGGTGGTTTCATTGCTCACGGTCATCCTGGTGCTGGTGGTCAGTTCCCTCACCGGTTATGGCTTTGGCAAGAAAAAATTTCATGGCTCGAACATCCTTTTTATCATCCTCTTGTCCACCATGTTCCTCCCCAACCAGGTCATACTCATCCCGCTTTTCTTGCTGGTGCGCTGGATGCATCTCACCGCCACAACCCTGGGGACCTACTTTGCCATGGCCATGCCGATGATCTCTTCCCCATTCGGGATCTTCATGGTCAAGCAGTTCTGCAGCAGCATCCCGGACGAGTTGCTCGATGCCGCCCGCATCGATGGGGCTTCGGAGTGGGACCTCTTTACCAAGATCATGCTGCCCCTGCTGAAACCTGCCCTGGCTGCCCTGGCGATCTTCACCTTCAACCAGGCCTGGAATTATTTCATGTGGCACATGGTCATTGCCCAGGACTTGCTCCAGTTCACCATTCCGGTCGGGGTTTCGGTCATCTCCCGCACCCCGGCTGCCGGCAAGATGATCACCAATATCGGTCTTGTCATGGCGGGCGGCTCGTTCGGGGCGTTCTTCATGATCGTCTTTTTCATTGCCTTCCAGCAGTATTTCATTAAAGGGATCACCTTTGGAGCTGTAAAAGGATAAGGAGCCAAGAACTATGACTGCCAATACTGAACACCTTTCGCTGCGCACCAAATTGATGTATGGAGTTGGGGATGCCGGCATCAACCTGGCGGATACCATGGTCGGCCTGTTATTTGCCATATTCCTGACGGATGTGGTCGGGCTGCGGCCCGGTCTTGCCGCCATCGCCCTGTTCATCGGGCGTACCTCCGATTACCTAAACGATCCGATCATCGGCTATCTCTCTGACCGCACGCGCTCGCGCTGGGGTCGGCGGCGGCCCTTCATCCTGTTTGGCATGCTGCCGTTTGCCCTGGCTTACATGCTGCTGTGGTGGAGACCTCCCTTCGATTCGCAGGTTGCCCTGGCTATTTACTACAGCGTGGCCTTTGTGCTGTACGACACCACCGCCACCATCCTGTACATGCCCTACTTTGCCATGACGCCCGAACTCACTTCGGACTACGATGAACGCACCAAGCTGACCACCTATCGCATGGCCTTTTCGATCCTGGGAGCCATGATCGCCTTCGTGGTTCCCTTGATCATCATTGGGACCATGAGCCCCGAAAATGCTTCCAGGGTCATGGCGGTGGGCGCCGGGGTGGCTTGCTTGAGTATCATTCCAATGATCCTGGTCTTCTTCGGCACCCGCGAGCGGACTGAATTCCAGCCAAAGGAACAGCCGACCCTCAAGGAATCGCTCAAAGCGGCGCTGAAGAACCGTCCTTTCCTCTTCGCCATCGGCATCTTCCTGCTCACCTGGACCGCCCTCGACGTTCTGCAAACCGTCCTGCTGTATTTCCTCAAATACCGCATGCACCTGGCTGGCGACGGTGACTTGATCTTCGGGCTGCTGTTCGTCTCCGCGCTGGTCTCCCTGCCCTTCTGGTCGTGGGCCTCCAGCCATTGGGACAAGCGCAGGGCCTACATCGGGGGCATGATCTTCCTGGTGGTCGTGATGGTGGGGTTGGGCTTCCTGAACCCGTTCTGGGGCCTGCCTGCCATGGGTCTCCTGTCCGCCCTGGCAGGCGTCGGCCTGGGAGCCATCCAACTGCTCACTTGGGCCATGATCCCGGACGCGGTTGAGTGGGACGAACTGCAGACTGGCCAGCGGCATGAAGGCATGTTCTACAGTCTGGTGACCACTTTTCGCAAGGTGGGCGTCTCCATCTCCATTCCATTGGTCATGCTGATGCTGGAATGGACCGGCTACGTGGCCAACGCCGAAACCCAGCCTCACAACGCCATCCTCGGCATCCAGTTGCTGATTGGACCGATACCGGCAGTCTGCCTGGTGTTCGGGATCATCCTGGCTGCCTTCTACCCCTTGAACCGTGCCCGCCATGCCGAGCTGCGTGCCAAACTGGCTGAACGGCATGCGCAGGAGAACCATTAACCGCATGGAAACCTCCGTGGTTGTGGCGGATGGCCTGCACAATGCCTTCACCGACCTGATTGCCTGGCGCGGGAGTCTCTGGCTGGTGTACGTGGCCTCGCCTTCTCACTTCGCCAGCCCAAAAAGCCGGCTGGTGTTGCTGCGTTCATCAGACGCCCGGGAATGGCAGGAGCTGGCCCGCCTGGGTGGGAGCGGCGAGGATATCCGCGACCCGAAATTGGCCGTGATCCACGACCGCCTGACCCTCTTCGCCTTGCTCAACCGCAGCTTTGATCCGCTGCCTTATAAAACGGTCCGAGCAGATAGTGGTGATGGTAGGGACTGGTCGCCCCTGGTGGAGGCCGGGCCGGAAGGCTGGCTGTTTGGAAAGCCCAAGACCGCGGATGAAAAGACCTGGTACGTACCTGCCCACCACCTCCAGAAAAGCAGCGTGGCCCTACTGCGCTCCAGCGATGGCCTGCACTGGGAGATGCTCTCAGCCTTCTGCCTTGGCGAAAAGGCGGATGAGACCGCCATCGAGTTCCTGTCGGGAGGCAGCCTGCTGGCAGCCACTCGCCTGGAGGCTGGCGGAGGTCTCTTCGGCTCGCCTCGCGCTGGGAGCATGCTTTCCGTGTCAACCCCTCCGTACACAAACTGGACAGAGGGCACACATAGCGCAGTCACCCGCCTTGATGGTCCGGCGCTCTTTCCGGCCCTGGGAAGCTGTTACGCGGTGGGCCGGTTCCAACCCCGCCTGGCAGACCCCTTCGGCAGGCAAGGTTCCATTTTTAGTCGCAAGCGCACTTCCCTGTTCAAAGCGGACGCCTCCGGCCTGACCTGGCTGGCTAACCTGCCCAGCGCCGGGGATACCGCCTACGCGGGTATCGCCTCCTGGAATGGGGGCTGGGCGATCTCTTATTACACCAGCGACCCACGCCGGGATGGTTCCTGGATCCTGGGCATGCTGCGTCCCACCCGCATCCAGATCACCCGCATCTCAAGCTCCGAACTCTCACATATCACGCCCCAAGAAGGAAAATAATGAAAGATTTTGGTCCCATTGTTCCTCTCGTCACCCCCTGCAATTGCGCAGGAGTACCGGATCTAATAGGGCTTCAGGCAGTCTGCAAGGAAATGCTGCAGGTGGGTTGCAAAGGCATTTTCGTGGCTGGCAGCACCGGGCGAGGCCCCTGGTTCAGCCGTGCCGACCGGGAAAAGATCTGCCGGGCGGCCGCCGCCCAGATCAACGGGGTGGTCCCGCTCATTGCCGGCGTTTCCGGCTCGGGGCTGCCCGACATGGTTGAAAATGCGCGCGTCATGGCCGCCGCCGGCGCACAGCTCGCGGTTGCCACTGTGCCCGGGTATTACAAGTACAACCCGCAGGAGATCGAAACCATTTACAAGGAATTCGCGGATGCCAGCCCGCTGCCGGTCATGGTCTATGACATCCCCGAGTTCACCAATACCAAGCTGGACAAGGGCATGATCCTGCGCCTGGCGCAGCACGGCAACATCGTGGCATTCAAAGATTCCAGCGCGGATTTTGAGCGCTTCCAGGAATTACTCTCCGCCCTGGAAGGTCACCCGGACTTCCTCCTGTTCCAGGGAAAGGAAAACCTGATCTTTGATTCGCTGCGCCTGGGTGCTTCAGGTTTCATTGTCAGTTTTATTCACCTGGCTCCGCCTGCCTTCATCCATCTTTACCAGGCCACCCGGGGCGGGAATTATGACCAGGCAGCGCGGATCCAGGAGAAGATCAACCAGGTGCTGGATTTGTTCCACGACACCGTCGAAAAACGCCCTGAATCCTCCACCCTTTTCTACATCCTCGACTATGCCGTGCGACAGCGCGGGCTGTGCGAGAATCTTCTGCTGGAACAGGATGGCGAATCGCCGCTCTGGCTGGTCGAAACTGCCAAGAAGGCGGTTGAACTTTGTAACGAAGCTAGCAATATGTCGTATCTGATTAATAAGTAGGGGAGAAGAGAGGTGTATGCATGCGGCACAGCCGCACGCACACACCCCGCCCCCCCCGGTTTATTACGAAGTTTGAATATATCCATCCAATCGTAGAAAGGAAAGAGCATGGCTAATCCAACTCAAACCACCAAGACAGGGGATGCCTCCGGGCGGGGCTCGGTATCCGGGTATAAAGTGAATTTTCCAGCCCGCATGCGGACCTATTCCGAAGCGGAGATCAATGCAGTGGTCAACGTGATGCGCAACGCCGAAGCCCAGACCCAGGGCGAATACCTGCGCCAGTTCGAGGCCGATTTCAAGACCTATACCGGCGCCCGGCACGCCTTTGCGGTGGATAACTGCACCAATGCTTTGCGCCTGGCTGCCACCCTGTGCCGGTTGAGCCCCGGCGATGAAGTCATCATCCCGGCTTATACCTTTTGCGCCACCGCCATCCCCTTCGGCTCCACCGGGGCCAGGATCGTCTGGGCGGATATCACCCCCGACACCTGGGTGGTGGACCCCGCCGATATCGAGAAGAAGATCACGGCGCGTACCACCACCCTGGTGGTTGTCCACCTGCTGGGCATGCCGGTGGATATGCCTGCCATCCTGGAGATCGCCCGGCGCCACAACCTGCGGGTGGTGGAAGACTGCGCCCAGGCTCCCGGCGCCAGCCTCAACGGGCAGAAGGTGGGCACCTTTGGCGATTTCGGCTGCTTCAGCTTCCACGGAGCCAAGAACATTACCACCCTGGGCGAAGGCGGCGTGCTGACTGTCCGCTCGGATGAGGACGCGGCCCTGGTGCCGGGTCTGCGCCACAACGGTGTGCGCGGCTTCCCCGCCGGGCGTGCACGCTACTGGGTGCCGGCCATGTCGAACGTGGAACTGGACCTCGACTCTCTCTGGCCGAATAACTTCAGCATTGGCGAAGCCCAGTGCGCCCTGGGCAGCGAGTTGTTGAAGTCTCTTGACGAGTTGAACGCTATCACCATTGCCCAGGCTACTCGGCTGCGGACTGCCCTGGCGGGTATCCCGGAGCTGACGGTTGCCAGGATCCCGGACGGGTACCAGCATATCTTCCACCAGTTCGTCATGCACTTTGACGGCTCGGCTTTTGGGAAGAACCGGGACGACCTGCTGGATTTCCTGACCGGCGAAGCCGGGGTGCGCGCCATCGTGCAGTACTACCCCCTCTACCGTTACCCCCTGTTCCAGAAACTGGGTGCCGGGGAGCAGGATTGCCCCACTCTAGAAGGCTGGTGGGACAACAGCTTCAGCCTGCCCTGGTGGATCGGCATGTCTGACGAAACCCTCGATTATCTGGTGAATTCGGTCAAGGCTGGCATTGCTTCCATGAAAGGCTGATGCATTATGAAGCTGCAGGCCATTCCCCGGTCCGACCTGAAAGTATCCCCGCTCTGCTTGGGGACGATGACCTTTGGCACCCCGGTGGGGGAGGCGGAGGCTATCCGCCTTACCCATCACGCCTTGGAATGCGGCATCAACTTCATTGATACTGCCAATATGTACGAAGGCTACAAGCGATATATAGGTTCCCCAGGCGGCGTTGCAGAAGACATCCTAGGAAAGGCACTGAAAGGAAAACGTGCCCAAGTCATCCTGTCTACCAAAGTTGGAATGAAAATCGGCCCAGCGGATGATGACCAGGGATTGAGTCGCACGCATATCTTGCGTGAGATCGATCGTTCGCTTAACCGGCTTAAATGCAACTATGTTGATATCTATTATATGCACAAGCCGGATCCCCTCGTCCCCGTAGTTGATTCTTTGAAGACCTTCAACGACTTGATCCAGACCGGCAAGATCCGCTATTGGGGCGTCTCTAATTTTTCAGCTGGCGAGCTAGCTGATCTTCTGACAGTCTGTGATGAAAACAACTGGCACCGGCCGGTTGTTGTCCAACCTGCTTACAGCCTGCTCAAGCGTGATATTGAAAAAGATCTACTGCCTTTGTGCCTGCGCGAGCAGATCGGTGTGATCCCCTATCAGGTGCTTCAAGGCGGTGTATTGACCGGCAAATATAAGCGTGGTCAGGCAGTACCAAAAGACTCCCGCCAGGCCGAGAAACCTGAATGGACTCTGGCCTTGACAATGGTTGCTTTTGATCAACTCGAGAAGTATGAGGCAGAAGCCCTGACTAGAGGATGTAGCATGATGCAGTACGCTCTACAAACTTTACTGGAACAACCCGGCGTTGTTTCGCTGATCGTGGGCGTTAAAAGCATGACACAGATCGAAGAATTACTTGCATCGGTCAAGACTGATTGAAGGTTGAAGATCCAAATTGGGAATTGAATGCTTGATGAGTCGAAATGGGTCAATACCAATAAAGAACACAAGCATCTATTTCCGTTTTCACGCAGATAGACATTAAATGAAACAGAGATAGTAGCCTCTAAGAATCTGAAAAGGCTAAAACGTTAATAATTTCTACCTTAAGTTAGAATAGGACGTGGCCCTTTTAAGGCTAAGACCGGAGTTTGAATCTCTTTGAGGGCACACTGCCCACCAGAACTCACGGGTTTTGATTCCCGGGTTCTCCCACCATGTATGGTGCAAATATTCCATCCGATCTCCCCTGATCACTGGACCGTGAAGAAATGATCTAACAATTCGATAAAACAGCTAAACCTCGTCGAATATGGTAAGCTCTAAGGATCTTGAAACAGGCGAGGTATCGATAGTCTCTTGGTCGCCGATGCAGACACTCACATTTTTCCTGGATTACTACAGGCGGCCTTCAGCTCTGGTATCTGGCATAGGATAGGATTTTTGCACATTCAGGTAATCATCAAGAATAGTTTGGGACTCGTTGCGACTATCGTGAAATCTCGGAGAACAAATCCGAATTTTCATGATAAAATGAATCCATGGTCAGTCGCCCTGCATATCTCGAATCATTGAAAACGGCGGTTCGCCGCTCCCCCGTGACGGCTTTGCTAGGACCGCGCCAAACAGGGAAGACCACCCTGGCACGCATGTTCGCCGAAGGAAAGCCGTCAACTTTCTTTGACCTAGAATCTCTTCCTGACCTACGTCGGCTCCAAAACCCCGAACTGGTTCTGGATAATTTGGAAGGTCTTGTAATCCTGGACGAGATCCAGATAATGCCGGAATTGTTTGGAACCCTTCGAGTATTGGTAGACCGTCCTGGGCAAAAAGCGCGCTTTATCATCCTGGGCAGCGCCTCACCGGAGATCATCCGGAACGCTTCAGAAACGCTGGCGGGACGAATTGAATTTGTGGATTTGAATGGTTTCGATCTGGCTGAAGTCGGGAGTTCGAATTGGGAGACGCTTTGGACCCGGGGAGGATTCCCGCGCTCCTACCTTGCAAAGAAGGAAGCAGACAGCCTGACCTGGCGGGAAGGGTTCATCCGCACCTTCTTGGAACGCGACATCCCCCAGCTTGGCATTCAGATACCAGCCACCGCCATGCGGCGCTTCTGGACGATGCTAGCTCACTATCACGCCCAAACCTGGAATGCGTCGGAACTGAGCCGTGCGATGGGGGTATCGGATAAAACGGTTCGTAGTTACCTTGATGTTCTGACCGGCGCTTTTATGGTCCGGCAGCTCCAGCCTTGGTATGAAAATATGAGCAAACGCCAGGTGCGGGCACCGAAGGTCTATCTGCGCGACAGCGGTCTCCTGCACAGCCTGCTCAACATAGAGGGCATGCATACCCTGTTGGGGCATCCCAAGGTTGGCGCTTCTTGGGAAGGATATGTGATCGAACAAGTTCTGCAGGTCCTTCGTCCCTCAGAAGCATACTACTGGGCAGTCCATAATAGTGCGGAACTTGACCTGTTGTTCTTCCATAAAGGGAAACGTTACGGGATAGAAGTGAAGTTCAGTGAAGCCCCCGAGATCACCCGTTCGATGCAAACGGCACTGCACGATCTGGATTTGTCTCATCTGTGGGTAGTTTATCCCGGAGCAGATGCTTACCAGGTTGAAAAGAAAATCTCAGTCTTGCCTTTGCAGAAAATCCCAGAGTTGATCCAGC
>Ga0209048_10004410_pt1 | contig 13466 bp, 16 predicted proteins | sample FrelakmetCRP12CR_FD_187146 | JGI IMG/M metagenome (GOLD analysis project Ga0209048, IMG submission 187146) | Freshwater lake sediment microbial communities from the University of Notre Dame, USA, for methane emissions studies - CRP12 CR (SPAdes)... | ecosystem: Environmental > Aquatic >... | reverse complement strand
CCAAGCGCAGGGCGATTGATGGCCGCCGCTCGCGCCAAAACGCCCGCGACCATCGACGCGTACATCGCGGGCTGCACCCCGAAGACACAGTCCATCCTGCACCGCATCCGCAATACGGTGCGCGACGTCGCGCCGGAGGCCGAGGAACTCATCAGTTATCGCATGCCGGCATTCCGGCAGGGCGGTATGCTGCTGTACTTCGCGGCGTTCAAAAACCACATCGGCATGTTCCCACCGGTGCGCGGTGACGCGAGGCTGATGAAGGCCGTTGCGCCGTATGCGGGCGAGAAGGGCAACCTCAGGTTTTCGCTGGACCGACCGATCCCCTACGACCTGATCAAGCGCATCGTGAAGCTGCGCCTGAAGCAGGTGACGGCGAAAGCGGAGGCGGAGGCGGAGGCGCGCCGGTGACCGTGCCCGAGGCGCGCCAGCAGACTTGAGCCGCGAGGAACCGCTGCATGGCCCGCATACCGGAATCCACGAACGGCTACACACCGTACGAGCGCATCCTCGCTCATGCGTCACACGGGTTCGCGATCTGTCCGACGATCTCGGAGCCCGCTCAGCCGTGACGCGGCATCGACCCCGCGGCCCCCGGATCGAACACATCGCCCTCTGGGCGCGCGACCTCGACGCGATCTGCGCCTTCTATGCCGAGCATTTCGCGGCCACGGTGGGCCCGCTATACGAGAACGCCGCAAAAGGATTCAAGTCACGCTTCCTGGGCTTCGACGGCGGCGCGCGGCTTGAGGTGATGACGACGAGCACGTTGTCGCCGATGGCCGTGGAGGCGGGCGCGCAGCGCATGGGCCTGACGCACGTCGCGATCTCGCTCGGCACCGAGCAGGCGGTCGACTGTCTGACGGCCCGGCTGCGCGCAGGGGGTACGCCGGTGCTGGACGGCCCGCGCCGCACCGGCGACGGCTGCTACGAGAGCGTCGTGCTCGATCCGGAAGGCAATCGCATCGAGATCACCGCATGACGGGCGATCAATGGTCGCGGGCTCGTTCAGAACGCGACCGCCGGCCCTTGCACTCCGCTTACCGTTGCGCCTTCGAGGACGACAAAGACGTTCCGGCCATAGAAGAAAGGCAGGCCCCAGGTGAAGCTCTGTGGCAGCGTGCTGCCTGACGGTCCCGCCAGGCCCGTGTCGACCGCGTCCGTCGCGGGAAGGGAGTCCGCGTTGCTGACCACGAAGGAGACATTCTTCACTTTGCCGCTGATCCCTTGCAGCTGTCCCGACCGCGAGAGCGTCGAGCTGGGGCAATAGAAGTAACTCGTGTCCGGACAGGCCGGGATTCCTGCGTCGGGAAAGAAGTACGCGTTGGAACCCGAGTCCACATAGCTCTGGCTGAGTTGGACCCCGGCGTAGGTGGTCAGCAGGGTTCCGTCATTCGGGTCCAGCGTGTAGATCGTCGCCGCGCCCAGCTTGTTGTTCGACTGCGTGCCGATCCCGAACGTCAGCGTACCGCTGGTGGTGGTGGCGCCGGATCCGCTGATCGATGGAAGCTGGATCAACGCGCCATTGTTGTCGGACGCGAACGAGGCGATTGGATTGGAGACCTGTGCTGACGGCTCGACGGCCGCAGGCTGGCAGGTCACGGGCGCCACACTGGTGCAATCGTTGTAGGCGCTGCCGTCCTGGACGCCAGGCTGCGCGCAGTAGGGCCCGCAATCCTGCACGAAGTTGCCGATCCCGAGGATCGCATTGGCGCCGAATTGCAGCAGTGTGTCCTCCTCGGCGTTTGGAATGTTGACGCACGCGCCCGGTATCAGGCTCGACGGATACGCCGGATCGCCGATCACCTGAATGGCGACGTTCCTGGCGGTTTCACCGGCGATCGCGAGGTCGGCCACCTTGACCGGTCCCCAGCTGTACCCGTCGGCAAACTGCACGCATTCGACGATCGAGTTGCCATTCGCATCCGTGGCCTGCCGGAGTCGCGAGGGCGCCAGTCCGTTGGCGAGCGCGGACGCGAGGACCCTGAACCCGGTCGAGCCTGTGTCGACCTGCACGTGGTCGATCGTCTGGCACGCCGTGGTGCTGCCCGGTGCGCAGACCGTTACGGTCGTATACAGGATGTTGACGGCATCGACCTGTGGCGGGCCGCCGTCGACGACGACCGGCACATGGTTGACCGTCGACGTGGCAGTCGCGCCTGACGTGCCGCTCGAACCGCTTCCGCCACCGCAGCCGACGAGCGCCGTGATGACACAAGCAGCCATCGTCCATGCAGCGGCCCATCGACGACGAACCCGTCGGGGGGTCATCGGTCGTGACCGTCCGGCAGTAGGTGTGTCATTCAGTGCAACGTCGCGAGATCGACGCCCGCGGGAATCGCGGCCGGAAGGTAGGCGCGTCCCAGCCAGCCACGCGGCAGGCGCACGACCGTGACGACCAGGTCTCCCTGGTCGACTGCAAGGACGTGGTGGCTGCCGCGATGGAGACGCGCGGCTTGGTAATACCGCGCGGCAAACGTCCCGAGCAGGCTGCCGACGTCGGGCGACCGGGGGCCCTGCCAGCCAATGGCGAAGACCTTGCCGGACCGGTCCGCATACTCCCGTAACTGCACGCCGTCCGTCGTCAGCCCTTCGTGCAGGTCGTAGTTCACCGTCGGGGTGACGACATGGCTGGCATGCAGCGATTCGTGATCGCGCAGGACGGACGCGACGTCGCCGCCCAGCGCCGCATGCGCAGGCACCGGCGCTGCGATGGCGAGCGCGAGGGCCGCAGCAAGCGCGCCCCTTCGAAAGCGAAACATCGCCATGGCCGCCTGCTTCAGGTGCGCGGCGCGACCTTGCTCCGCCATGCCAAACTGCGCGCCTCCTGGGCGGCTCGTTCCTCGGCCACGATCGCCGGGATGCGAGCCACCTGCGCAGGCGTCAGGATGGCGTAGACCTGGGTCTTGAGATCGCTCTCGAACTGGATCAATGCCGCCGCGTTCGCCTTCGCGGTCGCGAGCAGCGCCGGGTAGTTCGGGTCGTTCGGCGAGGCCGCGGCGAGCGCCAGCTGGTCCGTGCTCATCGCGCCATGCAGCGTCTGCAGCTGGGATTTCGCCTGGCCCATGATCGCCTGGACCTGCGTCTGTTGCTCGGGCGTCAGGTCCAGCTGATCCAGCACCTGGCGGAACCCGCCGTCGTGGCGATGCCCGCCGTCCCATTGCGGGGCCGCGACGGCACGTGTGGACGAAGCGGTGGCGTCGGCGTATGCGACGCGGTCGGCGAGCCCGGCGGTCAGACAGACGACGGCAAGAAGGAAACGTGGCGTATTCATGTTCATGGGTACTACCTTCGGTTGGGTTGCAAGGCTCATTCCGTGCGTCCGGAAGAGCGGGGAGGTTCGGGTGCTTCGACGCTAACCCGGCTCGCAGTCTCGACGGTCGCGGGGCGCGCGCCCTCGAGGTCGGCGGACGATGGAATCCGAGTCTCCGGCGGGCTCCCTGCCGCGGACAGCCGATCGGAGATCCCCCGCGCAGCCGCGAGTTGCTTCGGATCGAGCCGGGCGGTCGCAAGGCCAAGCTCGTAGTAGGCGATTTGCGACATGCTGGTCGGCACGCCGAGCTTGAGCGCAGCCTGGAGCAACGCGTAGCCCTGGACGTCGTCTTCCTTGCCACCGATGGCTTCGGTATACATTCGACCGAGATAGGCCATGGCCGGCGGATAACCTTTGTCGGCCGCCTGCCGGAACAGGTCCCGTGACGCTCGCAGGTCCTGCCTGACCCCCAGACCATCGTTGTACATCGCACCGAGCTTGGCTTGCGCGCCCGGATCGCCCTGGTTTGCCGCGACCTTCAGCAGCCCGGCGGCCTTCGCATAGTCCTGCGGCACGCCGAGGCCATAGAAGTACATCGTCGCCACGTTGCCGACGGCGGCGAGCGAACCGTTTGCCGCAGACTTCTGATACCACGCGAGCGCGGCGACGAAGTCCTGCGGGATTCCGCGACCCTGGGCGTAAAAAATGCCCAGGCGGTTCATCGATTCCGCATGGCCACGCTCGGCCGCGAGCGTGAACCAGCGCAGCGCCTGTTGCTCGTCGATCTGGACGCCGAGTCCCTCGTCGAACGTCACGCCCAGTGCGAACATGGCCGAAGGATCCTGGTCCTCGGTCGCGGCGCGATAGAGATCCTGGGCGTCCGGCAGTGCTGCCCGTTCCGGATTGGCGAGGGCAGGTTCGGCATGGGACGTAGCGATGGCGAGGCCGGCCACCAGCGCGCACGCCATGACGAATCGACGGGTTGCTTTCGGTGCGGTGAGATTCTGCTGCACGTGCCTTGCTCTGGTGTCGGGGCGGGGGTGCCGGACCCAGATTCGCAATCGTCGACTACGGCGCCATGTCAGCGTAGCGGGCCGCCATTGCAATTGAAATGAGCGATCGGAAGCCGCCGCGCCCGACGCCCTCGGCGCGGCCGGGAAACGGCTGCGCGACTACGCGGCCGCCATTGGCAGCCGGCGGCCAAGCGCCGTGCGAACGGTTTCGATGCGCAGGGGCTTGTCGAGCACCTCGGCAATGCCCGCCTCCCGGGCACGCTCGTCGGTCTCGGTATCGCGATGGCCTGTCATCAGGATCACCGGAGTGTTCGGGTCGATCTCGTGGATGGACTTCGCGAGATCGATGCCTCGCAGCATCGTCATGCGTTCATCGGTGAGAACGGCATCAAAGCGTCGCGGAGCGCGCCGGAAGGCTTCGAGCGCGGCCCGAGAGTCGGAGAATCCGACGGGCTCATAGCCGAGCGAGGCCAGCACTTCCTCGGCCAGCGCAACCAGTTCGACTTCGTCGTCGACGACCATGATGGTCTGTCCCCGGCCCGGCGCGCGGCCCAGTTCGGGCGGAACGGCGGGAACCTCGACCCTCGGCCAATAGACGGACATGCGCGTCCCAGAGCCGAGACGACTCTCCACCTCGAGCGCGCCGTTCGTGCTCATGATGATGTTGCGCACTACCGTCAATCCGATGCCGGTGCCCTGTCCGGGCTTGCGCGTCGTGTAGAACGGCTCGAACACGGTCCCGAGCTGCTCCTCCGTCATGCCCATCCCGGTGTCGGAGATCGATACGCGGATCCAGCGGCCAGGCTGCAGCTTGCCAACGGTCAGTTCGCGCTCAGCGTGCACGTCGACCGATTCGAGACCGATCTCGATCGTCCCGCCGGCCGGCATGGCATGCACCGCGTTCGTGCAGAGATTCATCAGGACCTGATGCACCTCGGTGGCGTCCCCCAGCATCGTCGCGGACGGATCCAGTCCGCTGACCTCCAGCGTCACTGCTTGCGGCAGGGTGGCCTCGACCTGGTGCTCGACCTCGGCAATGACGGGTGCGATCCTGATCGGCTGGTCGCTCAGGCTGCGCCGCGGATTGAACGTGAGCACGCGGCGGACCAGCAGGCGCGCGCGTTCGGTCGCTGCGAGCAGCCGGTCGATGTGAGCCAGCCGCGGTGCGCCCTCCGTGATGGAGTTCCGCGCGAGCTCCGCGTAGCCGACGATCGCGGTCAGCACGTTGTTGAAGTCGTGCGCAACCGACGTCGCGAGGAATCCGAGGGCTTCCGCGCGCTGCGAATTCTCGAGCGCCTGCTCGAGACGGCGTCGCTCGAGTTCCGTGCGCTCGTGCCGGGTCAAGGCCGCGCGCAGTGCGACCAGCAGCAGTCCCGCGAGCAGGGCCAGAACGAGGGTGCGGGACGCGCTCTCGACTTCCTGCCTGATCCAGGGCTGAAGGACGTCGGGCAACGATCGCGTCACCTCGATGACGATCGGGTAGCCCTCGACCTTGTGCAGGACCGCGACGCGTTCGTGGCCGTTCGCTCGCGCGTAATGGACCTCCTCCCCCGACTGCGCCAGGCGCGAATAGGAGTCGCGGACGTCGACGTCATCGGCGATCGGCAGATCGCCCGCCGGAAACGTCGCCAGCGTGACGCCATCGTCGCGTGCAAGCCGGATCGAGGTGCCGGTCGCGACATTGACGGCCGAATAGAACTGCGCCAGGTAGTCATCCGACACGCGCACGACCACCACGCCGGCGAGGGCGCCCTTCGTGTCGTTGATCCTGCGGCTCAGCGGAAACGTGCGGGCCTGGTCACGGCGCCCGACGAAGGGCCGGCCGACATAGAGCACGTCGTCCGGCGACGTCGCGGGAACGACGAAGGCCGCGCGCTTTTCGAGCGTCCGGTTCGCGATCGGACCGCTCTGGGTGGCGGCGAGGAACTGGCCGTCGGGGCCGGTCACGGCTGCCGAATGGATGAACTGCATGCGCATGATCTCGGAACGCAGACGTTCACGCATCCCTTGCTCGTCGGCGGCTTGGCCCTCGGCCGATCGCCGCCAGTCGGCGAAGTCGGCCAGCACGACGTCGACTGCCTGGATCATTCGTGCCGTCTGCTCCGCCAGCGCGCGGCCGAGCATCACCTGCGTGCGCTCGTTGTCGGCGACGGCGGTACGATAGTCCTGCCAGGCCTCGTAACTGTCGGCTCCGATGATGAGCGCGATGAGGGCGATGCCGGCGATCGTGACCCAATGGCGCAGGGAGGCGGTCGTCTCCGGGCTTGCCGCGGGCGCAGCGGCGGGTTGCGGTGCGCTGCCTGGTGCAATGAAGGATTTCACGGGCCCCGCCCTGGCTTTCGTCCGCGTGAGGATCGGCGACCGCCGCTGTGGCGCGATGTCGCCGATGGTTGATTCGGTTTCAGATGAAATACGCCGTGTCGCTCAGCGCAGTACGCCGACGGTCGCGGTGAACAGGTAGCCGGCACCGCGTTCCGTCTTCAACAGTGCTGGATTCGAAGGGTCGGATTCGATCTTGCGCCGCAGCCGCAGGATGGTGACGTCGATCGAGCGGTCATAAACCTCGAGGCTGTGCAATCGCGAGCGCTCGAGCAGCTGGTCACGGCTCAGCACCCGCTGCGGCGCAGACAGAAAAGCGCACAGCAGGCTGAACTCGCTGTTGGTCAGCGGGATGACGCGTCCGTCCGGCGCCGTCAGCCGGCGCAGACGCAGGTTGAGTTCCCAGCCCGCAAAGCGATACGCGCGCAGCTCCTCGTCGACCGCGGCCTTCGCCTCGCTGGCCTGCACGCGCCGCAGCACCGCGCGAATTCTCGCCAGCAGCTCGCGCGGACTGAAGGGCTTCGTCACGTAGTCGTCGGCCGCCAGCTCCAGGCCCATCACCCGGTCCGCTTCCTCCGATCGTTCGCTCAGGATCACGATGGGCACGCGCGAGGTCTCGCGCACGCGGCGGGCGAGTTCGAGGCCATTTTCACCGGGCAGACGCAAGTCGAGCAGCAGCAGGTCGACCGGCTCGTTCTCGAGAATCGAGAGCATTTCGGGCCCAGTCGCTGCGGCGCTGACGCGCAAGTCCTGGCTGCCCAGGTAGTCGACAAGGATCCTGCGGATATCGGGATCGTCGTCGAGCGCCACGATGTGCGGGGGAACCAGGTCCATCCCATGAATTCTCCAGGCCGGCATGCATCATACGCCCACGGCTCCCTACAGCTGTAACAGGACTCGCCGCGGCTGAAATGGTTGTTCAACAGAGTGTCGCCATGATCTCGACCACGGTCGGCGCCCCAAGCGACGCCTTTTCCGCCGGTACGCAGAGTGAACCGGCCACACGGCCAACGAACCGTCAATCAAGAGGTGACGTCATGCAGATGCTCATATCCCGCGGAATTCCGCGTCTCCCGGCTGCTGCGCGCGAGAGCGTTGTCGTCTCGGTCCCACGACACGGGTCGCTCGACCGCCCGGCCTCGAGTAGCTCCCGCTCCGTGAATTCCCGGGCCGTGGCGGCCGCGGCAATCGACTACGCGATCTTTGATGATCTCGGGCGATGGCAGGCGTCGTCAGACTATTGTCTGTGGTCGCTGGACGGTGTCGACAGCAGCCCCGTCGCCGCGACGCCTGACGTCAGCGTCACGTTCGGCAATGCGTTGGAATCTGCGAGCACTGCCGGAATGGATGCAATCGAGCTGAAGGCGACCGGACTCTCGTCGCTGGCCGGGGGCAGCGCGTGCTGGATGATTCCCATCCGAACGGGCGTCGACTATCGCTTCTGAGGGTCGATCGTGAGCATCCGCACGCGCGGCTCGCGCTTGATTGCGCTCGCTCCGGGCGATTTGCGGTTCGCGTATCCGTCATGTCAACCAGTTCGGTGACCGAGCAAGGAAGGGAAGTAAGCCTCGATCGCGAGGAGTTGCTCAACCTGCTGTCCGCCTCGGCGACGCTGGCCGGATTTTGCATCACCGTCGTCACGCTGATGAACACATTCGACAAGCGCAGGGCAGCCGTCTTGATCGTTGACGACATCTTTGCCGTCTGTGCGACTGCGTTCCTGCTTTGCATCTACCTCATCTTCTGGGCGCTGCGAACACGCGAATCCGCCTGGTCGTCGAGGTTGATCAAGGTGATCGATGCCGCGTTCCTGGCGGCGCTGACAACGATGACCGGCGCGACTTTCATAATGATCTACACCATCTGGTAGGCGCATGGCGATCGGCTCTCCCTGGCCGACCTCGAACGCGACGGGACGCTGCTCACGCCGGATTGGATTGCCGCCGGCAGGTCGAGTGCCGGGCCAAAGTTGGCGAGTCACTCGACGGGACGGTGGCTGCTCGATCAGCGGGTCGGGTCCGACAGCGTTTCATTTGAAACTCGCGTAATCCGTCGTTGACACAATCCGCATATCTAAGCAGGACACTGTCGTCGCCATGGCGATCACTGCGGTCAGGAATCTACCGGTGACTCATCCGCATGAACGGCCCCGGTCTGCTGTCGAGGACCTGCACCTGCGACTCGAAAGCCTGCGACAGGCGTATTACGTTCTCGAAGGAGACTTTGGCGCGGAGCGGGCTTCAAATTCCCGGGCCGGCCAGGCGTCAGCGCCCGATGCGACCTGCGTCGCTGAATTGGCCAGGGTGATCAAGGCGGCGGCCAGGGCTACGGAAACGGCCGCCGTCTTGCTGGATGACGCAGAGATCATCGCGGCGGCGGGGATGGCCAGTTCCGCGGCGGACTACTTGTACATGCTCGTACGGGCAGCCTTGGAACAGGCTGCAATTCCCCGCCTGCGGCCCCAGTCCGAGAGCGTGGACGCGGTGGTCAGCGTCGTCTGAGCGGGCCATCCACGTGCGCGTCATCGCGGTGCAGTTGTGGATATCACAGGAGCGACGATGATGCGTCTGATGTGGCTGACGTGTGCGGCGAGCCTGGCATTTTCGCCAGGATCGTTTGCGCAATCGGCCGCCAATTCCCGCGCAGGAGATTGGGAAACCCGTCTTGGCGTGACCTTCGGCAATTCCAGCCGGGTCGATTTCGACGGCGGCACGTCGGCTGACATCAAGAGCAGCACGGGCTTCGAGCTCGGCCTTGGCTATCACCTCACCGACCACCTCGAACTGGGCGGCAACTTTCTCTACAGCCAGCCGGACTACAACGCCAGGATTGCCGGCAGCACGCCCGACGAGGTCTGGAACGCCAAGGGAAGCCTCGACAGCTCGTCGTTGATGTTCGATGCCACGTACAACTTCATAGCGGGACCGTTCACGCCCTTCGTCCTGGCCGGAATCGGCTGGAACTGGACCGACACGAATATCGCCAACGGCCCGCCGCAGGTGGGCTGCTGGTGGGATCCGTGGTGGGGATACATCTGCACGAATTACCAGAGCAGCAAGACACTCGACGGCTTTGCCTACCAGCTCGGCGCGGGCGCGAGATATGACTTCAACCGGCAGTTCGGGCTGAGTGCGAGCTACAAGGTCAACTGGATCGACCTCGGCAACGCGAAGGGCACGCCCGATTTCGACGGCTTCGATCTCGGTCTTCGCTGGAGGTTCTGAGTCGACGACGAACTGACGTGCGAGCGACGGACGAGAATCACCCGAGCTCGAGACGGAAAGTGCCTGAGTGAATTCCCCCTGTTCATTCGGGTCTTGCGCGGGCCGGTTTCGTAAGATACCGGCCCGCATTTTTCCCATTCCGGGGGCGCCTGGCTGATGTCGGCCAGCAGCGGCGGACCCGGACTCGGTATTCCCGTCGGGACGACATTGGAAAAGCCCCGGGCAGGGGTCAGCGGCTTGCGGCGTGATATTCCTCGTTCGGCATCATGTCGATCGCGGTTGCCATGCGATTCGTCATGTTGAAGAACGACGCCACTGCCGCAACGTCCCAGATTCCGCGATCGTCGAACCCGGCCTTTCTCAGCGCCTGGCGATCCGCGTCGCCGACCGCGTCGGGCGTCACGGTCATCTTGTGCGCGAAGTCGAGCATCGCGCGCCGCTTCTTCGTCAGCTTCGCGGCGCGATAGTTCATGACCAGCAGCTCGCCGAGCGCGGGATCGCCCGACAGCGCGCGCACCGCCTGGCCGTGCGCCACCTGGCAGTAGTAACAGCGGTTCGCCGACGACACGACCACGGCGATCATCTCGCGCTCGAGCTTGCTGAGCGGCGAGTCGTCGAGCATCAGGTCGTTGTACAGGCCGATGAAGGCACGCAGCTTCTTCTCGTCGAACGCATACGCGGCGAGCACGTTCGGCAGGAAGCCGATCTTCTCGTCGCACACGGCGAAGTACTTCTGCAGGTCCGGCGCCAGTTTCGCGCGCGGCAGCGACGGCATCTGCAGCGCAGTGACGTGCGCCGGCTGCGAGGGATACTTCTTCGCCATGGGAATGCTCCGCCAGCCGGCCTCAGCGGCCGTGGTCCACTCGGTCGACCGATGCCTGGCCCGAGAGGCGCTGCCGGATGTGCGCCCACGACATGCCGATGCCGAGTACGAAGCCGAGCATCGTCAGCACGATCCAGGCCGTCGTGGCCCGATCGGCCAGTGACAACCAGCCGTTGCTGACCATCCACCATACGATCGCGGCAAACAGCGCCATCAGCAGCACGACGCCGGCGGTGCCCATCGACGAAAGCGTCGAGTGGATGAAGAACAGCCACGCGCCGAGCAGCAGGATGCCGCAGATCGCAATCGTCGGCTGGATATGCGGCACCGAGTCCTTGACCCAGTGATAGAACGAATGGCCGGACGGATTGAACGTCAGGAACACGAGGGCCATCGAAAAGAGCATGCGCCAGAGAATGCCGATCGGGTTGAATTGCTGCGCCATGGGCCGTCCAAGCCTCGCTCCTGAAGGGATGCGACATCTTACAGGCTGCGGCCGGGGCTCCCGGTCACTGGATATCCATACAGGCTCGGTCGTATAGTTCTCGTCGATGAACCATCCCGCCGTGTTCGACAAGCTCAACACCGCCCAGCGCGAGGCCGTGACGTATGGCGAAACCGAGCAGGGCCGCGGCCTGCGCGCCGGCCCCATGCTGGTCATTGCCGGCGCGGGCACGGGCAAGACCAGCACGCTGGCCCATCGCGTCGCGCACCTGCTGTTGCAGGGCGTGGCGCCCGAGCGCATGTTGCTGCTCACGTTCACGCGTCGCGCGGCCATCGAGATGACGCGCCGGGCGCAGCGCGTGATCGCCGAGGCGCTGGCCGAGCGGCATGCCGGTGCCCGAGTGCCCGAGAACCTGCGCCTGCCGTGGTCCGGCACGTTCCACGCAATCGGCAACCGGCTGATCCGCAGCTACGCGCAGCGGCTCGGCCTCGACCCGGCATTCAGCGTGCTTGACCGGGGCGATGCGGCGGACCTGATGGACGTCGTGCGCCATCGCCTCGGCTACTCGAAGACCGAGAAGCGCTTCCCGCGCAAGGACACCTGCCTCGGCATCTACTCGCATCGCGTCAGCACCCAGCAGCCGTTGCGCCACACTCTCGAGACCGTCTACCCGTGGTGCCTCGACTGGGAGGAAGAACTCACGGCGCTTTGCCGCGCCTACGTGGAGGCGAAGCTCGAACAGCAGGTGCTCGACTACGACGACCTGCTGCTCTACTGGCACATGATGGTGCAGGACCCGGAACTGGCCGCCGAGATCGGCCGGCGTTTCGACCACGTGCTGGTGGACGAATACCAGGACACCAACGTGCTGCAGGCCGAGATCCTGCTGCGCCTGAAACCCGACGGCCAGGGGCTCACGGTGGTGGGCGACGACGCGCAGGCGATTTATTCGTTTCGCGCGGCCACCGTCGAGAACATTCTGGAATTCCCCGAACGGTTCTCGCCGCCCGCGCACGTCGTCACGCTCGAAGAGAATTACCGCTCGACGCAGGCCGTGCTCGACGCCGCGAACGCGCTGATGGCCGAGGGCGGCCGGCAGTACCGCAAGTTCCTGCGCAGTTCACGCGGGGCGGGCGCACGCCCGCAACTCGTCACGGTGCAGGACGACCAGGCCCAGGCGACCTGCGTCGTCGACCGCATCCTCGAGACCCGCGAGCGCGGCGTGCCGCTGCGCCGCCAGGCCGTGCTGTTCCGCAACTCCGATCACAGCGACGTGCTCGAACTCGAGCTGATGCGCCGCAACGTGCCCTTCGTGAAGTACGGCGGCCTCAAGTTCCTCGAATCCGCGCACGTGAAGGACCTGCTCGCGGTGCTGCGCTGGGCCGACAATCCGCGCAATCGCATCGCCGCGTTTCGCGTGCTGCAGCTGCTGCCCGGCATGGGCCCGGCGAACGCCGAGCGGGTATGCAGCGCGTTCGAAGCGTCCGGGTTCCGCTGGAACGAACTCGCGGCGTACCCCGTGCCGCCCGCCACGCGCGAGCTGTGGGGCCCGCTCACGGCGATGCTCGCCGGCATCGGCGGCGAGAGCGCGCCGTGGGAAGGACAGGTGACCCGCGTGCGCCAGTGGTACGAGCCGCAGCTCGATCGTCTCTACGAGGCGCCGCAGGTGCGCCGCGGCGATCTCGAGCAACTCGAGCGCCTCGCCGTGCAGCACGCGACGCGCGAAGCGTTCGTCACCGAGCTGACGCTCGATCCGCCGCAGGCGAGCGGCGACCTGTCGGGCGATCCGCTGCTCGACGAGGACTACCTCGTCCTCTCTACCGTGCATTCCGCCAAGGGGCAGGAGTGGGATTCGGTGCACGTGCTCAACGTGACCGACGGCAGCTTTCCTTCCGAGTTCGCCACGGGCCGCCCCGAGATGATCGAAGAGGAACGCCGGTTGCTGTACGTCGCGATGACGCGCGCGAAGGACGAGTTGCGGCTGATGGCGCCGGTGCGCTTCTACGTCACGCAGCAGTCGCCGGCCGGCGACCGGTACGTGCACGGCGCGCGCAGCCGCTTCCTCACCAAGGACGTGCTCGCACGCTTCGCGCGGACCACGTGGCCCGAGCACGCGGAACCTCAGCCGGCGGAGGCGGTCGAACCAGGCAGTCGCATCGACGTGGCCAGCCGGCTGCGCGGCATGTGGTAATCCCGAGAGACCCCTGAATGACGCAATCCCGCGCGATCACGCGCCGCACCGTGTTCGTCGCATTGGTCGCGCTGGCGCTCGGGGCGCCGGCGTTGGGCGCGACGAACTCGACGAAGTCCGAAGACACGTTCACGCGCAGCGAAGTGCTCGCGCAGGCCGAAGGGTTGTTCGGCAAGGGCGCCAAGGGCATGGCGGAGG
>Ga0209048_10004409_pt1 | contig 13467 bp, 9 predicted proteins | sample FrelakmetCRP12CR_FD_187146 | JGI IMG/M metagenome (GOLD analysis project Ga0209048, IMG submission 187146) | Freshwater lake sediment microbial communities from the University of Notre Dame, USA, for methane emissions studies - CRP12 CR (SPAdes)... | ecosystem: Environmental > Aquatic >... | reverse complement strand
CCGGTGCCCACGACGAACATCAGCAGCATCAGCGCCCAGCAGCAGCCGACGCAGAACACGCCGTGGTCGAGCCCGAGCCGAAACGCCTCGCGCGAAGGCGCGTGGCCATGCCAGCGCGACGCGACGAACGCGAACGGCGTGTGGCACTGCTCGAGACAGCGGTACTTGAGCGCGCTCCACTGGAACAGCCCCGCGCCGGCGAGCACCGCCGCGCCGACGATCCAGCCGTTCGCGACGAACCATCCGCTGCGGCCCGCGGCCCACCGCAGCGCCTCGTCGGCGGCATGGGCGAGCAACCCGAAGGCGAGCCACGCCGCGAAGAACCCGGCGAGGGCGAGCGCCACGAGCCGGCCCGCGTCCGGCCGGTCGCGGGTGATCCGGCGGAAGATCGCGAGCAACGGAAAGGTCGTCGGCAGCATCATCGCCGCGATCATCAGCACCCACGCGAGCGCGTGCAGCAACGCGGGAACGACGATGTCGCCCTGGGGAACGGCGCGGCACAACGCCGCGAATGCGCCGTCGTCGCCCCACCCGCCGTGCTCCAGGTAGCGGCCGTACGGGCTCGCGCTCCACAGCGCCAGCGTGCCCCATGCCGCGACGACGAGCAGACCCAGCAGCCACGCGACGAGCGTGCCGCGCCCGTCGGCAGGAGGGGCCGGCGTCGTCGCGGAGCGGACGCCTGCCACGCGCGTCGCTAGGACTGGAACACGAACGTGCTTTGCAGCGCGTTGTGCCCCTTGAGGTCGAGGTCGATGCCGAGCTTGGCGTTTTTCGACGTGTACCGCGGCGCCTTGCCGACGAACACGGGCGCGCCGGGAACGGTCGAGAACACCGTGTTCGCGAGCGTCGTCGTCGCGCCCGAGGCGCTGACATACGGTTCGAGCTCGGCATAGCCGGCGTCGCCCAGCTTGATCGTGCCGCGCCCGCCCTGGACGGTGAACGTGATCGGCACCTTGTCGACGGAGACGACCTCGCCGACCAGCTTCACGAGTTCGCCGACCGGACCTCCGGCCTTCCCGGTATAGACCTTGAGGATCGCCGCCTCCTGCGCTGGCGTGACCCGGTCGTCGAGGTAGACGGCGGCTCGCCAGTTGCCCTGCAGGATGTTGCCCGGCACATGCGCGATCAGCGCGATCGTGCGGTCGGAAACGTCGACGCCGTCGATCGTCCCCTTGTCGAAGTGCCAGGCGACGATCGTGTCGCAGGTGCCGAAGTCGGGGTCCTCTCCGATCCAGCACGGGCACAGCACGCGGCAGTTGCAGACTTCGAGCAGTCGTCCTTCGAGGTGATATCCCATGGTGACCTCCTTCGATTGTCGGACCGGGGGAAATGCCCGCCGCATCCGAGCTCGGCGCCGGCGGGCAGACTTGGCATCCTACGCCTGCGCTCGCGGCAGTGCCAAGCGGCCTACCGCCGTCCGCCGGCCAGCGCGGCCGACCGCGGGTGCGCGCGCAGGCGTGCCATGGCGGAGACCCCGAACACCGGCCCGATCGCCAGCGGCAGGAACGCGTAGCGCCAGCCGAGCGCGTCGACCAGCGACGGCATCAGATGGATGGTGACCAGCGTCAGCGTGAAGCCGAGCGCCGTCTGCACCGTCAGCATCGTGCCGACGCGCTCGCGGTCGGCCAGCTCCGCGATCGACGCCGAGAACTGCGCCGAATCGGCGACGATGCTGATGCCCCAGATCACGCCCAGCGCGACGAGCCACGCCGGCGCGCCGCCGAAGAGGAAGCCGATGGTCGCCGCGCAGGTCCCGCTGACCGCCATGGCGGCGATCGTGATCGTCGTGCGCCCGAGGCGATCGGCGAGAAGGCCTGCGCCCACGGAGCCGATCGCACCCGCGGCAATCGTGACGAAGGCCGCCAGCTTGGCCGCCATGGGCGCCGCGTCCGCGGGCAGCGTCAGGGCAAAACTCGCGTCGAAGAACACGCCGATCCACGCCCACATCGCATAGAGCTCCCACATGTGGCCGAGATAGCCGAGGTTGGCGAGCCGCAGCGGCACGTCGCGCCATGCCGCCAGCGCGGCGTGCGGGTCGAATTTCGGTGTCTGCGCCCGATTGGGTCCGATTCCCGCCACGCCGATCAGCGCGGACGCCGCGAGAGCGCAGCCCGACGCGACGAGGAGCGGCGGCCGCCAATCGAAGCCGCCGAACGCATTGAACAGGTACGGCGCGGCGGAGCCCAGCGTGAGCGCGCCGACGAGGATGCCGACCATCAATCCCATGTCGCCCCGGGCCCACGTCGCGGCGAGCTTCATGCCCACCGGATAGACGCCGGCCATGCAAATGCCCGTGACCACACGCAGCGCGGGCGCGGCCGGCGAAGCCGGGTTCACCACGAGCAATAACGCGTTCGCGATGGCGCCGATGCACGCGGCGGCGGCGAACAGGCGGCGCGGATCGACGCGGTCGGGGAGCCCGAGGAACGCGCTCGCGAGGCAGCCGATGACGAACCCGGCCTGCACGCCGCTCGTCATCGCGGCCTGCGCGAAACCCGACAGCTTGAATTCGGCGACCAGCGCCGGAATGATCGCCGACGCCGAGAACCACAGCGCCATCGCGGCGACCTGGCAGACCGCGATGACCGTTACCGACGCGACCTTGGACGTCGCCAGCGCCATCCCCGCTTCCCCCGACAACTCAGGGCCTGCTCACACTATGTCCACAAGTGCGTTGCACGGCCGAAATGCTCCCGAGCGAGGCGCAAAACGAAGCCGGGCCGGCTGCCCGGCGAGGCTTTGCAACGAAGCGCGGGAGCATTTCGGCAGCAACCCGAAGGGAACGGGCGCCCTGGGGCGCCACTCTTCGTTGCCCTTCTCGCGCAGACACCCGGTCTGCGCGTCGTCGGGCGCCTCGATTGGCGCCCCAGGCCATCCGTTCGCACATGCGGACATAGTGTGAACAGGCCCTAGATCAGATCTTGGGGAGCGTGACGCCCTGCTGCCCCTGGTACTTGCCGCCGCGGTCCTTGTACGACATCTCGCAGACCTCGTCGGACTCGAAGAAGATCACCTGGGCCACACCCTCGTTGGCGTAGATCTTCGCGGGCAGCGGCGTGGTGTTCGAGAACTCGAGCGTCACATGCCCTTCCCACTCGGGCTCGAGCGGCGTCACGTTGACGATGATGCCGCAGCGCGCGTACGTCGACTTGCCGAGGCACACGACCAGAACGTTGCGCGGAATGCGGAAGAATTCGACGGTGCGCGCCAGCGCGAACGAGTTGGGCGGGATGATGCAGACGTCGCCGGTGAAATCGACGAACGATCCGGCGTCGAACGCCTTCGGGTCGACGATCGTCGAGTTGATGTTGGTGAATATCTTGAATTCGCGCGAGCAGCGGATGTCGTAGCCGTAGCTCGACGTGCCGTACGAAACGATCTTCCTGCCGTCGACCTCGCGCACCTGCCCCGGCTCGAACGGCTCGATCATGCCGGTGGCCTTCGCCATGCGGCGGATCCATTTGTCTGACTTGATCATCTCCGGGCCTAGGTGTTCTGGATGACGATGCTCGGGAACTTGCCCGAGAAATCCTCGGCCTTCTGGGCGACGAACACCGCGGTCCTGCGCGCGATTCCGCGATAGATCTGCGCAATCGCGCCGTCGGGATCGGCGACCACGGTCGGGCGGCCGGAGTCGGTCTGCTCGCGAATGCGGATGTCGAGGGGAAGGCCGCCGAGGAACGGCACATTGTAGTCGGCGCACATCTTCGCGGCGCCGCCCTCGCCGAAGATCGCCTCGGCGTGGCCGCATTTCGAGCAGACATGCATGCTCATGTTCTCGACGATGCCGACGATCGGGACGCCGACCTTTTCGAACATCTTGAGCCCCTTGCGCGCGTCGAGCAGCGCGATGTCCTGCGGCGTGGTCACGATCACCGCGCCGGTCACCGGCACTTTCTGCGACAGCGTGAGCTGGATGTCGCCGGTGCCGGGTGGCATGTCGACGATGAGGTAGTCGAGGTCGCGCCAGTGCGTATCCTTCAGCAGCTGTTCCAGCGCCTGGGTGACCATCGGGCCGCGCCAGACCATGGGCGTGTCGATGTCGATCAGGAAGCCGATCGACATCGCCTGCAGCCCGTAGGCCTCCATCGGCTCCAGCGTCTTGCCGTCCCTGGATTCGGGCCGGCCGGAGATGCCCAGCATCATCGGCTGCGACGGGCCGTAGATGTCGGCGTCGAGAACGCCAACCTGCGCGCCCTCGGCGGCCAACGCCAGCGCCAGGTTGACGGCGGTGGTCGACTTGCCGACACCGCCCTTGCCGCTCGCGATCGCGATGATGTTCTTGATGCCCGGTACGAGCTTGACGCCGCGTTGCACCGAGTGCGACGTGACCTTCTGCGTAATGTTGACGGTGACGCGGCCCGCGCCCGGCAGCGCCGCGAGCGCGTCGACGATCAGCTTGCGCTGCGCTTCGTGCTGAGTCTTCGCGGGATAGCCGAGCTGGATGTCGACGACCGCGTCGGCGCCGTCGACGCGCACCTGCTTCACGGCCTTTCCGCTCACGAAATCCTTTCCCGTGATGGGATCGGTCAGCGTCTTGAGCCGCGCCTGGATGTCGGCCTCGGTGATGGCCATCGGTGGTGTAGCTCCGGTCGAAGAAACGGAAAAGAGTTCGATTCTAGCCAAATTCGCGTCGCGCCGATATTCGGAAGGGGTCGCTTTGCTAGAATCGACACTTCTCCCTCTCCCGTACAAGGTCTTCCGCGATGTCCGCGCACCCCGCCGTTCCGTCCGGCCGCCGCAAGCTGTTCGTCACGACGGCGCTGCCCTACGCGAACGGCCCGTTCCACATCGGCCACGTCATGGAGTACATCCAGGCCGACATCTGGGTACGCTTCCAGCGGATGCAGGGCCACGACGTGCATTTCGTGGGCGCGGAAGACGCGCACGGCGCGCCGATCATGCTCAAGGCGGAAGCCGAGGGCGTCACGCCGCAGGAGCTCGTCACGCGCATCGCGGCGACGCGGCCGAAGGTTCTCGACGGTTTCCACCTGAGTTACGACCACTGGCATTCGACCGATTCGCCGGAAAACGTCGAGCTGTCGCAGGATATCTATCGCCGCCTGAAGGCCAGGGGTTTCATCTACACGAAGCCGGTCGAGCAGTTCTACGATCCGGTCAAGGCGATGTTCCTGCCGGATCGCTACATCCAGGGGACGTGCCCGAAGTGCGGCACCGCGGACCAGTACGCCGACGCCTGCGAGAAGTGCAGCACCGTCAACGCGCCGACGGACCTGATCGATCCGCGTTCGACGCTCACCGGCGTGCGGCCGGAACTGCGCACGTCACCGCACCTGTTCTTCCGGCTTTCCGATCCCGCGATCGTCGCGTTCCTGCGCGAATGGACGCGCGCCCCCGCACCGGGCCAGTCGCTGCAGCCCGAGGTGCTGAACAAGATTCACGAATGGCTGGGCGGCGACCGCAGCCCGGACAAGCTCACCGATTGGGACATCTCGCGCGACCCGCCCTACTTCGGCATTCCGATTCCCGACGAACCCGGCAAATATTTCTATGTCTGGCTCGACGCTCCGGTGGGGTACCTGGCTTCGCTCAAGAGCCATTTCGACAGCGGCAAGGCCAGGGCGAAGGGCGAAACGCGCAGCTTTGCCGAGTTCCTTTCGGCCCCCGACACCGAACAATTCCACTTCATCGGCAAGGACATCGTCTACTTCCACACGCTGTTCTGGCCGGCGATGCTGAAGTTCGCCGGGACGCCGTACCGGGCGCCGACCAACGTGTTCGTGCACGGCTTCCTGACCGCGCTCGGCGAGAAGATGTCGAAGTCGCGCGGCACCGGTATCAGCCCCGACTACTACCTCGACCTCGGCCTCGACGCCGAGTGGCTCCGCTACTACATCGCCGCCAAGCTGAACGACAAGGTCGAGGACATCGATTTCAACCCGGACGATTTCGTCGCGCGGGTGAACAGCGACCTGATCGGAAAGTACGTGAACATCGCGAGCCGCGCGTCGCGTTTTGTGGCCAGCCATGGCAACGAGCTCGTGCGCGGACAGGGCTTCGAGGCCCGGCACGCGATCAGGCTCGACGAAGTCGCGGCGACGATCGCCCGGCACTACGAGCGGCGCGAATTCGCCAAGGCATTGCGCGAGATCATGGTCATCGCCGACAAATCGAATCAGTATTTCGACAATGCGAAGCCATGGGAGGCGTCGAAGGATCCGGCAAGGGCGCCGCTTGCGCGCGAGGCCGCGTCGGATTGCCTTGACGATTTTCGCGTCTTGACCGCGCTGCTGAAGCCCGTGCTACCCGCGCTCGCCGCGAGGGCGGAGGAATTCCTCAATCTTCCGCCGCAATCGTGGGCCGACATCCAGCGCGCGCTCCCCACGGGTCATCGCATCAATGCCTACGCACACCTGATGAACCGCATCGACCCGAAAAAAATCGACGCGCTGCTCGAGGGTCCGCCGTCTGCGGCCGCCTCGTCCCGCACCCCTTCCCCCTCTCCCGCGAGCGGGCGAGGGGAAGCGGAGCCCGCGGCCGGCGGCGCGCCGATATCGATCGACGACTTCTCGAAAGTGGATCTACGCATCGCGCGGATCGTCAATGCGGAACACGTCGACGGCGCCGACAAATTGCTCAAGCTGACGCTCGATGTCGGCGAGGGCCGCCACCGCACGGTGTTCGCCGGCATCAAGGCCGCGTACAAGCCGGAGGATCTTGTCGGCCGGCTGACGCCGATGGTCGCGAATCTCGCGCCGCGCAAGATGAAATTCGGCCTTTCCGAGGGAATGGTGCTCGCCGCGTCGGGCGACGGTCCCGGCCTCTTCCTGCTGGCACCGGATTCGGGCGCGCAGCCGGGAATGCGCATCAAATGAGTGCCGCCGGGCCGCCCCAAGGCACTCGCCCCCCATGGGGGAAACGGCGCGCAGCGCCGATCGGGGGGAAACATCCACGTTGCGGCCGGACCGTCGGCGCGGAACTGCAGCGGCGCTGACCGACTGCCGCCGCCGATGGATCAGCCGTCGCTCACGCTCGTCCTGACCGCGGTCGGAGCGTGGATCGCGATCGGCGCGCTCGGCCTCGTGCGGCCGCGAAATCTCGAATTCATCCGCCAGGCGCTGTTCCCCGCCGGCGCCGCCGTCGGCCTGGCGCTCGCCGTCGCGGCGTTTTTCGCCATCGGCCCGCTCCCCCAGTCGACGGTGCTTCCGCTCGGACTTCCCGATCTTCCGTTCCACCTGCGCGTCGACTCGCTGTCCGCGTTCTTCCTCCTGCTGCTGGGCGCCGCCGGCGCGGCGATCTCGCTCTTCTCGGCCGGCTATTTCCGCTCGGGTGAAGGCACGGCGCCGGGACTCATCTGCTTCTACTACCACGTCTTCCTCGCCGCGATGGCGATGGTGCTGGTCGCCGACGACGCCTACCTGTTCATGGTCGCCTGGGAAACCATGGCGCTGTCGTCGTATTTCCTCGTCACCACCGACCACCGGATTCCCGAGATCCGCCGCGCCGGTTTCCTGTATCTGCTGATCGCGCACGTCGGCGCGATCGCGATCCTGCTGTGCTTCGGCGTCCTGCAGGGCGGCAACGGCGACTACACGTTCGGATCCATGCGCTCGGTGATCCTCACCGGTGCGTGGCCCAGCATCGCTTTCTTCCTTGCGCTCTTCGGCTTCGGTGCGAAAGCAGGGGTCCTCCCGCTGCACATCTGGCTGCCGGAGGCGCATCCGGCGGCGCCCTCGCCCGTCTCGGCGCTGATGAGCGGCGTGATGCTGAAGACCGCGATCTACGGCCTGCTGCGCGTGACGTTCGACCTGCTCAATGTGCAGTTCTGGTGGTGGGGCGTGGCCGCGCTGGCGCTGGGCCTCGCGACTGCGCTCTTCGGCGTCATCTTCGCGGCGGCGCAAACCGACATGAAGCGGCTGCTCGCCTACTCGTCGATCGAGAACATCGGCATCATCGTGGCGGCCATCGGCCTCGCCATCCTGTTCAAGTCGTACGGCAAGACGCTGATCGCGGCGATCGCCCTCACCGCCGCCCTTTACCATTGCCTCAACCACGCGTTCTTCAAGAGCCTGCTGTTCCTCGCGACGGGCTCGGTGCTGCACGCGACCAAGGAGCGGAGCCTCGGCAAGCTGGGCGGACTCATCCACCGGATGCCGTGGGTCGCCTGGCTGGCCCTCGTCGGCACGCTCGCGATCGCCGGACTGCCGCCGCTGAACGGCTTCGTCTCCGAATGGCTTCTGCTGCAGGCCTTCCTGTTCACGCCGGGGTTGCCGCAGTCGTTCATCAACATGCTGGTGCCGGTCGCCGCCGCCGCGCTGGTGCTGGCCGTCGCGCTCGCCGCGTACGTGATGGTGAAGTTCTACGCCATCGTGTTCCTCGGTCGGCCGCGCGAGGCGAATCTCGCCTACGCGCGCGACGCGGGCATGTACGAGCGGATCGCGCTCGTGTGGCTCGCCGTGGGCTGCGTCCTGCTCGGTCTCTTCCCGGTCGCCGTCATCGGCGTTCTCGACCATGTCAACGCCATGCTGATCGGCTCGACGGTCGGCCGCGCCGCAACCGGCAACTGGCTGCTGCTCGCGCCGATCAACGCCGACCGCTCGAGCTACAGCCCGCTCATCATGCTGCTGGTGATCGCGGGCGTCGTCCTGCTGACGATGCAGATCGTGCACCGGTTCTACCATGGCCGCGTGCGGCATGCGCCGCCCTGGGACTGCGGTTTTGCGCAGCAGACGCCGCGCATGCAGGACACCGCCGAAGGTTTCGGCCAGCCGATCCGCCAGGTGTTCGAGCCGTTCTTCCGCGTGGAGCGTCACCTGCCGTCGCCGTTCGACGCGAAGCCGCGCTATTCGGTCACGGCGTCCGACCACGCGTGGCATTGGCTCTACCTGCCCGTCGCGCGGGCCGCGGATTTCGTCGCGCGGCAGGTCGGCCGGATCCAGCAGGGGCGCATCTCGGTGTACCTGACCTACAGCTTCGTCACGCTGCTCGCCCTTTTGTTCTTTGCGCGATGACCCTGACCGGCCTTTTTTCCCAGCTGCTGCAGCTCGCCATCGCGCTGCTCCTCGCGCCGCTGCTGGTGGGCTGGGTCAACCAGTGCCGCGCGTGGCTTTCGAACCGCAGCGCGCCGTCGTTGTTCCTGCCCTATCGCACGATCCGCAAGCTGTTCATGAAGGACGCGGTGGTCGCCGCCACCGCCTCGCCGATCTTCCGTCTGGCGCCGTACATCGTGTTCGGCGCGATGTGCTGCGCGGCGGCCATCGTGCCTTCGCTCGCGACCGACCTTCCGTTCGCGCGCGCGGCCGACGCCATCGCGCTCGTCGGGCTGTTCGCGCTCGCCCGCGTGTTCATCGCACTGGCCGCGATGGACATCGGCACGGCGTTCGGTTCGCTCGGCGCCCGTCGCGAGATGTTCGTCGGCTTCCTCGCCGAGCCCGCGCTGCTGATGGTGCTCTTCACCGCGTCGCTGATCTCCGGCTCGACGTCGCTGCCGACCATCGTCGACACGTTCGCCCACCGCGAGCTCGCGATCTACCCGAGCCTCGCCTTCGCCGGCGTCGCGTTCACGATGGTGTCACTCGCGGAGAACGCGCGGATCCCGATCGACAATCCGGCCACGCACCTCGAGCTCACGATGATCCACGAGGCGATGATCCTCGAGTATTCGGCGCGACATCTTGCGTTGATCGAGTGGGCCGCGGCGCTCAAGCTCTTCAATTACTCGTGCATCGGGCTCGCGCTGTTCTTTCCGTTCGGCATCGCCCAGGGTGGCGACTGGGTGGCGATCCTGGGCGCGGCGCCGGCGCTTGTCGCCAAGCTCGCCTTCGGCGGATTCCTGCTGGCGCTGATCGAGACCATGACGGCGAAGCTGCGGATCTTCCGCGCGCCGGAATTCCTCGGCACCGCTTTCCTGCTGGCGGTGCTGGGAATGCTGGTCAACCTGCTGCTGGGGAGCTAGCCGACATGGCCAGCGTCCCGTTCTACGCGCAGCTGATCAATCTTTTCGCGGCGATCCTGCTGCTGCTGTCGTTCGCGATGCTGGCGCAGCGCCGGGTGCTGTCGCTGATCGACCTCTTCGCCATGCAGGGGCTGACGCTCGCGGTATCGACCGCGGTCGTCGCCTACGGCACCGGGCAGGCCCACCTGTACTGGTCCGCGGGCCTGACGCTGGCGCTCAAGGTCGGCCTGCTGCCGTGGCTGCTGTACCGGCTGATAAGGAAGCTCGACGTGCGCTGGGAATTCGAGGGCCTGATCAACATTCCCACGACGATGCTGATCGGCATCGTGCTCGTCGTCTTCGCGTTCAATCTCGCCCTGCCCATCTCGCAGCTCGCAAGCACCGTCACGCGCTCGACGCTGGGGATCGCGATGGCGTGCGTGATGCTTTCGTTCCTGATGATGATCACGCGGCGCAAGGCCATTCCGCAGGTGATCGGCTTCCTGTCGATGGAGAACGGGCTCTTCTTCGCGGCGACCAGCGCGACCTACGGCATGCCGATGGTGGTGGAGCTCGGCATCGCGCTCGACATCCTGGTCGCGATGCTGATCCTCGGCGTCTTCTTCTTCCAGATCCGCGAGCAGTTCGACAGCCTCGACCTGAAAAATCTCGAGCAGCTGAAGGAAAACGAGGAATGAGCGCGGAATGAACGAGATCATCGCCGTCCTCGGCCTTCCGCTCCTGGGTGCGGCGACGCTCGCGCTCGTCGGTCACCGGCGCATCGCCGCCGAGCTCAACATCCTGGCGAGCTTCTCGACCTTCGTCGCGGCGATGGCGCTCACCGCCCGCGTCATCCGCGAGGGCCCGTTCATCGCGCTCGATCGCCTCTTCTTCGTCGACCCCTTCAACGTGTTCCTGGTCGCGCTCACCGCGTTCGTGGGCTTCACGACGTCGATCTTCTCGCGCCCGTACATGCGGATCGAGCAGCAGCACGGCCGGCTGACCCCGGCGCGGCTTCGTCTCTATCACTCGATGTACCAGCTCTTCAATTTCACGATGCTGCTGGCCCTGCTGTCCAACAACCTCGGAATCCTGTGGGTCGCGCTCGAAGCGGCCACGCTCGCCACCGTGCTGCTCGTCTCGCTCTACCGCACGCCGGCGAGCCTCGAGGCGGCATGGAAATATTTCATCCTCTGCGGCGTGGGCATCGCGCAGGCGCTGTTCGGCACGATCCTGCTCTATTTCGCGGCGGAGAAGCTGCTCGGCGTCGAGGGCGGCGCGCTTCTGTGGACCGAGCTCGACCGCGTGAAAGGCGACCTGGAGCCGACGGTGCTCTCGCTCGCGTTCGTGTTCCTGCTCGTGGGCTATGGAACAAAGGTCGGCCTCGTGCCGCTGCACAACTGGCTGCCGGACGCGCATGCGGAGGGCCCGACGCCCGTGTCCGCCGTCCTCTCCGGGCTGTTGCTCAACGTCGCGCTGTATGCGGTCGTGCGCTGCAAGGTGCTCGTCGAAGGCTCGCTGCACACGTCGGTCGCCAAGGATCTGATGATGGGCTTCGGGCTCCTTTCCGTCGTCGTCGCCGCCTTCATGCTGTCGCGGCAGCGCGACGTGAAGCGGCTTTTCGCCTACTCGTCGATCGAGCACATGGGCATCATCACGTTCGCCTTCGGCATGGGCGGCGCGGTCGCCAACTTCGCCGCGCTGCTGCACATGACCGTTCATTCGCTGACGAAATCCGCGATTTTTTTCGCTGTCGGCCACGCGACGCAAAAGGCCGGGACGCAGATCATGGACGACATCCGCGGACTCGTCACGGTCAGCCCGGGCATCGGCTGGGGGCTGATACTCGGCACGCTCGCCATTCTCGGGATGCCGCCGTTCGGCGTGTTCGCGAGCGAATTCCTGATCCTCGTCACCGCGATGCGAGACCAGCCGTGGGCGACGCCGCTCCTGTTGCTGGCGCTTGGCGTCGCGTTCGCCGCCGTCTTTTCCAAGGTGCAGCCCATGGTGTTCGGCGAGACGACGGCCAAGCGCCTGCCGCATCGGCCGGCGATGATACCGGTGTTCGTGCACCTCGCCCTCGTGCTCATGCTGGGGTTGTGGATCCCGCCGTTCCTCGCCGAGTGGTACCGTCAGGCGGCGCGGCTCATCGGCTGACCCATGGACGTCTCCCGCCTCGGACTCGCTGGCGCACCGCTGCCTTCGGCGGTGCCGGCGCAGCGCGTTCCCGTCAGCTCCGGGCAACTGCTGACCGCATGCCGCCTCGCGTGGGAAGGCGCCGGGCGGCTGGTGGCGCTCTGGGTGAGCGACGATTCCGACCGCGACCGCGGCTTCGTGGTGCGCGTGGCGCTCGAGGATGCCGGCGGACTCACGGTACTCGAGCACACGCTGGGGGGCGCCAGCGCGCACTATCCCGATGTCGCGGCGATCTTTCCCGCAGCGAACCGCATGCAGCGGGCCGCGTTCGACCTCACCGGCATCGCCGCGGACAGCGACGACCAGCGGCAATGGCTCTGGCAGGCGTGCTGGCCGATCGACCGCTATCCGCTGCGGCGCGATTTCGAGGCGTCGCCGAAATGGGAGCCCGGCGAAGAGGAGTACGGCTTCGTGCGCGTCGAAGGCGACGGCGTGCACGAGATTCCGGTCGGCCCCGTGCACGCGGGCATCATCGAGCCCGGGCATTTCCGCTTCCAGGTCGTCGGCGAGAAGGTGCTGCGGCTCGAGGAGCGCCTGGGCTATACCCACAAGGGCATCGAGAAGCGCTTCGAGTCGCTTGCCATCGCCGACGCGCATCGCCTCGCGGGCCGCGTCTCCGGCGACAGCACCGTCGCGTATGCCTGGGCCTATGCGCAGGCCGTGGAAGCTATCGCGGGCGCTGCGTTGCCGCCGCGGGCCGCATGGCTGCGCGCGCTGGCGCTCGAGCGCGAGCGCCTCGCGAACCATCTGGGCGACCTCGGCTATCTCGGAAACGACTGCGGCTTCGCGTTCGGCCTCGCGCAATTCTCGCGCCTCAAGGAGGACGTGCTGCGCACGAACTTCGCCGCGTTCGGCCACCGGATGATGATGGACTACGTCGTCCCGGGCGGCGTCGCGGCAGACGTCATCCCCGATCACGCGGCCGCCATGCGCAACGAATGCGCGCGGCTCGATCGCGAAATCCCGGTGTTGCGCGACATCTACGACGAGCACACCGGATTGCAGGATCGCGTCCGCGCGTGCGGCATCGTCACGCCGGCGCTCGCGGCAAAGCTCGGTCTCCCGGGACTCGCGGGCCGCGCGAGCGGGCAGTCGCGCGACCTGCGCCATGATTTCCCGGTCGCGCCCTACGACGCGCTCGACGTCCGGGTGGCGACGCAAAGCGACGGCGACGTCGCGGCGCGCGTCGCCGTCCGCTTCGACGAGGCGCAGGAATCGCTGCGGCTCATCCGGGTCATCGTCGACTCGATGCCGGAGGGTCCGGCGCTCGCGGCGCTGCCCGAGCCGCCCCCGTTCAAGCTCGGTCTCGGCTACGTCGAAGGCTGGCGCGGACCGGTTTTCATTGCGCTCGAGAGTGGCCCGGGTGGATCGATCCG
>Ga0209048_10004408_pt1 | contig 13468 bp, 12 predicted proteins | sample FrelakmetCRP12CR_FD_187146 | JGI IMG/M metagenome (GOLD analysis project Ga0209048, IMG submission 187146) | Freshwater lake sediment microbial communities from the University of Notre Dame, USA, for methane emissions studies - CRP12 CR (SPAdes)... | ecosystem: Environmental > Aquatic >... | reverse complement strand
CTCCGGCGTGACAGGCCGGCGCTCTAACCAACTGAGCTACTCCCCCGCAGTCGCGTCGCCTTAGCGTGCGGAACGAGCCGGATAGGGCGCCCGTCGCGCGAAGTCAAGGATTCGTGGAACCTTCCCGCCGCCCCTTGCCACAATCCGGCGACGCTCCGGCCCGTCTCCCCTTCCCTTTCAATTTGGGCTGGTTTAAGCCGAGCGCAACACGCCGCCTCTGCGAGACCGGGCGGTCCCAACCGAGCGAAAAATGACCGGGGCGACGCCTGCCATCGACTCACCCTTCAGCGACCTCGACATTCGCCGGCGGCGCATCCGGGTGCGGGCTTGGCGGCGGGGAATGCGGGAGATGGACCTGCTTCTTGGCGCATTCGTCGACTCCGAAATCGAGGCGCTTGACGGAACCGAGATCGCCGAACTCGAAGCGCTTCTCGACGTTCCGGATAGCGAATTGTTCTCCTGGCTTTGTGGCGTCATAGCGCCGCCCGCGCTGTACGACACGTCGCTTTTTCGTAAAATCTCGGCTTTTCACTCCCATGATGGGCCTATCCACCGGTGAGCCTCGATCCGAGGTCCGCTCCGGCCCGAAACGGTGGAACAATCGCCATTGCGTTCCTTCGATCGGGACGCTGAGGGAACCGCTTCGACAAAAATGAGCGAACGCAAACCAGATCTGCCTTCGGCGCTCTCCCGCATGGCCAAGGGCGAAAAGCTTCTCTTCGCCAATGTCCCGGACGGCTTCGACGCTTTCGTATGCGCCGATCTCGCACGCGCCATGGCGCGCAAGGCCGAGGGCGCGCCTGCGGTCTTCGTTTATGTCGCGCGCGACGCCGCGCGCTCCGCGACCTTTCGCGAAGCGCTCCGTTTCGCCGCGCCCGAGCTCGAAATTCTCGATTTTCCGGGCTGGGATTGCCAGCCCTATGATCGCGTTTCGCCGAATGCGGCGATCTCCGCACGACGAATGACGGCTCTGTCTCGCCTGGCGCGCTCCAAAAGCTCGCAAGAACGCCCGCGCGTCGTGGCGACGACAGCGGATTGTCTTGTTCAACGCGTTCCGCCTTTGGCGATGATAGCGGCGGACACGTTTTCCGCAGCGCCGGGCAATGTCGTCGATATGGATGCGCTGGCGCGCTGGCTGGAGACCAACGGGTTCTTGCGGTCGGGCGCCGTGCGCGAAACCGGCGAATATGCGCAACGGGGCGGCATCGTCGATCTGTACGCGCCCGGAACGCCCTCGCCGGTGCGGCTCGATTTCTTCGGCGATACGCTCGAATCCATTCGTAGCTTCGATCCGGAAACGCAGCGGACCACCGGGCAATTGCGTTCGCTCGATCTCGTGCCGATGAGCGAATTGCGCCTCGTGACCGATACGATGCGGCGCTTCCGCCAGTCCTATACTGCGCGCTTCGGGGGACAAACGCGCGGCGACGCTCTTTACGAGGCGGTGACCGAAGGACGCCGTCACCAGGGAGTGGAGCACTGGCTGCCGCTGTTTTATGACCGTATGGACACGCTATTCGATTATCTCGGCGACGCGCCTTTGATGCTCGATTCCCTCTGCGAAGAGGCCGTCGGCGAACGGCTCGCGCAAATCGCGGACTATTACACGGCGCGTAAAGACGCCTATGACGCCGACCCCTCCAATTCCAATTACAAACCGCTTCCGCCGAATGAACTCTATCTCACCAGCGACGAATGGCGCGAGAAACTCGAAGCGCGCGCCATTGGCCGCTTCACGCCCTTCGCGCCGCCGGATGGCGCGTCGAAGACCGTCATCGACTGCGCGGCGCGCCCAGGGCGCGATTTTGCTCCCGAGCGCAACGAGCCGGACGTCAATGTCTTTCAGGCGGCGGCTGACCATGTGAGCGCGTTGCGTCAAGGCGGCAAAAGCGTGGTGGTCGCCTGCTGGTCTGACGGTTCGCGCGAACGGCTTGGGCATGTGCTGGCGGAACATGGTCTGCGCAATCCCGAAACCGTCGCGTCGCTGCCGGCCGCCCTGGCGCTTGGTCGTGGGGCCGCAAGTCTTGCGGTTCTGGGCATAGAGCACGGTTTCGAGACAGAAGGACTCGCCATCCTGGGCGAGCAGGACATACTCGGCGACCGCCTTGTGCGCCGGCGACGAAAAACGAAACACGCCGAAAATCTCCTCGGCGAGATTGCGGCGTTGTCGGCTGGCGATCTCGTCGTTCATGTCGATCACGGCATCGGGCGGTTCATAGGACTGGAGACGATCGCCGCCGCGGGCGCGCCGCACGACTGCCTGGAGATTCACTACGCCGGCGGCGACAAGCTCTATCTGCCGGTCGAGAATATCGAGCTCCTGTCGCGTTACGGATCCGAGGACGCAGACGCGCAACTCGATCGTCTCGGCGGCGTGGCCTGGCAGAGTCGTAAGGCGCGGATGAAAAATCGCATCCGTGAAATGGCGAAGGGACTCATCGAAATTGCGGCCCAGCGCATGTTGCGACAGGCGCCGAAGCTCTGCGCGCCTGAAGGACTCTACGACGAATTCTGCGCGCGTTTCCCCTATGACGAAACCGAAGATCAGCTGCAGGCGATCGATGCGGTGCTCGACGACCTCGCCTCCGGACGTCCGATGGACAGGCTCGTGTGCGGCGACGTCGGATTCGGCAAGACGGAAGTCGCGTTGCGCGCGGCGTTCTGCGCGGCCATCAACGGCAAGCAGGTCGCCGTCGTCGTCCCGACGACTCTTCTCTCGCGCCAGCACTATAAGACATTCACGACGCGTTTTGCGGGCCTGCCCATCCGCGTCGCGCAATTGTCGCGCATGGTCGGGGCAGCGGAGTCTCGCGAGGCGAAGAAGGACATCGCCGAGGGTCGCGTCGAAATCGTCATAGGCACGCATGCGTTGCTGGGCAAAGCGATATCATTCAAAGACCTCGGCCTCGTGATCATCGATGAAGAGCAGCATTTTGGCGTCGGCCACAAGGAACGACTCAAGGAACTGCGCGCCGAGGTGCATGTGCTGACGCTCTCGGCCACGCCCATTCCGCGCACGCTGCAACTTGCCATGACAGGCGTGCGGGAACTGTCGCTGATCGCCACGCCGCCCGTGGACCGTCTCGCTGTGCGCAGCTTCGTCTCGCCTTTCGATCCGCTAATCGTGCGCGAAGCCCTGTTGCGCGAACGCTATCGCGGCGGTCAGTCGTTTTTTGTCTGTCCTCGCATCGAGGATCTGGATGAAGCCGCCGCCTTTTTGCGCGAGAACGCGCCAGAGGCGAAATTTGTCGTCGCTCATGGCCAGATGGCGGCGGGCGAGCTTGAAGACAAAATGGCGGCCTTTTACGACGGCAAATACGACATTCTTCTTTCGACCACCATCGTCGAGTCGGGCCTGGACATTCCAACCGCCAATACGCTGATCGTCTGGCGCGCCGATATGTTCGGCCTCGCGCAGCTCTATCAGCTGCGCGGCCGCGTCGGCCGCGCCAAGGTCAGGGCCTATGCTCTGTTTACTACTCCCGCCAATCGCTCGATTACGCCGCAGGCGCAAAAACGGCTCGAGGTGCTGCAATCGCTCGATACGCTTGGGGCAGGCTTCCAGCTCGCGAGCCACGATCTCGACATTCGTGGCGCCGGCAATCTTTTGGGCGAAGAGCAATCCGGACATATCAAAGAAGTCGGCTACGAACTCTATCAGCAGATGCTCGGCGATGCGATCACGCTGCTCAAGGCGGGCATCGAAGAGCCGCAGGAAGAAGCATGGTCGCCAACGATCGCGATCGGCGCGCCGGTCACGATCCCTGAAGACTATGTCTCCGATCTCACGCTGCGACTGCAACTCTATCGTCGTCTTTCGATGCTGGAGACGGACCAGGACATCGAAGCCTTCGCTGCAGAAATGATCGATCGCTTTGGGCCCGTGCCGCCGGAGGTGGAGCAGCTTCTGGAAATCGTCGCCATTAAGGCGCTGTGTCGCCGCGCGCATGTCGAAAAGGTCGAGGCGGGGCCAAAGGGGGTCATCGTCTCCTTCCGCGACAATCACTTCGCAGATCCCGCCGGACTCGTGCGCTATGTCTCCGAACAAGCTTCGCAAGCGAAGGTGCGGCCGGACATGCGCGTCGTTTTCGTACGCGATTTCTCTTCGATGAAGCAGCGGCTCGAGGGCGCCCGCCGCATTCTTCGCACGCTCGTCTCGATCGCGGAAAAGAAAAAGGCGGCGTAATCGGCGCTTACTTTGACGCTTCGAGCGTTTCGTTGATGATGCGCAGAACCTTCAAGCGCGCGAACTTCTTGTCGTTCGCCTCGACCAGATTCCAGGGCGCGAGCCTGGAGCTCGTACGGTCGACCATGTCGGTTACCGCGCGCTCGTAGAGCGGCCATTTTTCGCGATTTCGCCAGTCGTCCGGTCTCAATTTATAGCGCTTGGTGGGTTTGGACTTACGGTCTTCGAAACGCGCAAGCTGCTCGTCGCGCGAGATCGCAAGCCAGAATTTCACCACCGTATAATTCGCCTCGCTGAGTTGGCGTTCAAAATCGTTGATCTCCTGATAGGCGCGCAACCAATCGTCCTGCGTACAATAGCCTTCGACGCGCTCCACGAGCACGCGCCCGTACCAGCTGCGGTCAAAGATCGCGACATGCCCGCGACGGGGAACATTGCGCCAAAAGCGCCACAAATAGGGACGCGCCAGTTCTTCGTCGGTCGGAGCCGAAACGCCATAGACACGAAAGCGGCGCGGATCGAGCGCCTCCCGCACGCGGCGGATCGCTCCGCCCTTTCCGGCGGCGTCATTGCCTTCGAAGGCGATAACGAGTCCGCGGTCACGAAAGCTTTTCGCCGTCGTAAATTCGGTGAGGCGCCGCTGCAGTTTCAGCAGGTCTTTCGCGTAGCTTTCCGGGTGAGCCTTTTGCGTGAGATCGAGCGCAGAGACGACGCTCGGGCGCGGCAAGGCCGTCTCCGGAACAAGATGGCTTCTCGCGACAGGCGATGGCTTCGCCTGCAACTGCGTCGCGCGTTTCAATGTTTGCAGGAGAAGGTCTGCCACGGCGGCGTCGCGATAACGCGAATCCTCGGCCCGCACGACGGCCCAGGGAGCAGAGCCGGTCGACGTGACCTCCGCTACTTCAAGAGCGGCGGCGTTCAGCCGTTCGCGTTCCTTCTTCTTGTCGATCTCCTCCCATTCGAGAACGACCGCGCGGCGCAAGGCGCCATTGGGCTCGCGTATGTTGTCGAGACGCTTATGCGCTTTGGCTCCCTCCATGAAGAGCCAGATCTTGAGAATAAGAACGCCTTCGTGGAACAGCATCTGTTCGGCGCGATTAATCTCTTCCAAGGTGTTGCGAAATGCATCCTTGCTCATGCCGCCAATGGCGAGCTCCCGCAAGGCGCGGTGGTACCAGGAGCCGAGAACAAGACCGATTCGGCCTTTGGCCGGCATGTCTCGCCAATAGCGCCAGGCGCCTGGCCGCAGGCTCTCTTCTTCCGTCGGCTGATCGTAGGACAGCGTTTCGACGAAATGGTCGTCGAGCCATTCATAAAGCTTGTTCAGCACCTCGCCCTTGCCGGCGCCGTCCGAACCATTGATGAGCACAAGAACGCATCTGCGCTTCTGCTCCGCAAGTTCGAATTGCGCGTCGAGGAGTTCTTCGCGCAGACGTTCTTCGAGCGCGTGAAAATCTTCCTTACGGAGATCGTGCGGCAAACGAACGGATTCGAACATTGACGCCTCCCGCATCGATGCTCGCGAACGCGCCCGTGTTTCGCTAGTAGGCGCGTTCGATGCAGAAATCGACGACTTCGAGCAGCGCGCTCTTCCAGGGCGAGGGGGGAAATATCTCCAGAGCATCGCGCGCAATGGCGCCGTAGTGAGCGGCGCGTTCGACTGTGTCCTCCAGCGCCTTGTGCTTCTTCATCAGGCCGCAGGCGCTCTCGACGTCGCCGTCGCGTATGTCGCCCTTCTCCAAGGTGCGACGCCAGAATTCGCGTTCTTTTTCGTTGCCCCGGCGGAATGCAAGCACCACCGGCAACGTGATCTTGCCTTCGCGGAAATCGTCGCCGACGTTCTTGCCAAGCTTGGCGGAGGAGCCGCCATAGTCGAGCGCATCGTCGATGAGCTGGAAGGCGATGCCTAAGTTCATGCCGTAGCTGCGCGCCGCGGCTTCGTCCGCCTTGGGCTTTTCGGCGAGCATCACGCCGACTTCCGCCGCTGCGGCGAAGAGCTCCGCCGTTTTCCGGCGAATGACGCTCATATAGGCGTCTTCCGTCGTTGTCGTGTCCTTTGCGGCATTGAGCTGAAGAATCTCGCCCTCGGCGATGACCGCCGCCGCCTGTGACACTACCGTGAGCGGGGACATGGCGGCGGGCTCCACCATCATCTTGAAGGCGTGACCAAGAAGGAAGTCGCCGACCAATACGCAGGTTTCGTTGCCCCAGAGCATGCGCGCAGCGATTTTCCCGCGCCGCATGTCGCTTTCGTCGACGACATCGTCGTGCAGCAGCGTGGCCGTATGCATGAACTCAATGCCAGCCGCGAATTTGATGTGGCCATCGCCCTTGTAGCCGCACATGCCCGCGGTCGCGAGCACCAGCATTGGCCGAAGCCGCTTGCCCCCAGCCGAGATTAGATGATTGGCGACTTCGGGAATTGTCGTGACGTCGGAGCCCGTGCGCTGAATGATCAGCTGATTGGTGCGCTCCAGATCGGGACCGATAAGTTGCAGAAGACTGTCGAGCCCGGCGGCTTTCTGTTCTCTGTCTTCGAGCGGAATGACGATGCCCACGGCCCCCCCTAACCGATCATTATTGATCGGCAAACTTAAAGCCTTGGGTCATTCGCGGCAAGTCGGGGCCACAAAGGCTTGTTTCGGCTTGCGCCGCACGCCCCTGCGTGAAAATCTCGCCTATTATGACATTTCCCAGGCGCGAGGAGGAGGCGGGCGGCGCCCCGCGAGATTTTCTCGGCGGGCGGCTGCGCCTGCGTCAGCCGCTGCGCGGTCATCGCGCGGGCACAGACGCAGTTTTGCTCGCCTCCGCGACGCCAGCGGGCGCCTCCGGCCTCATCCTCGACGTCGGAGCCGGCGTGGGAGCCGTCGGCCTCGCGGCCGCCTTATTTGCGCCATTCTCCGCTATTGGCCTCGTTGAGATCGATGCGATGGCCTGCGCCCTTGCGCGCGAAAATGTTGACGACAATCAGCTTGGCGGACGCGTGCGCATACATCAGACGGACGTTCTCGACGCCGCCGCTCGCCGCGCCGACGGCCTCGTTGATGAACGAGCAGATCTTGTGTTGACCAACCCGCCCTATTTGAGAGAAGGCGCCGTGCGCGTGTCCCCGGATGCGAATCGGGCGCGCGCTCATGTCAACAAGGATGGCCTTTCATCATGGACGCGCGCCTGCCTCGCGCTGCTCAAACCCGGCGGAACCTTCGTCATGATCCATCGCGCCGACGCGCTCGCAGAATGTCTGTCGAGCGTGGAGGAGCGCGCAGGAGCAATCGCCATTCTGCCGATCCTGCCTCGGGAGGGCGAAGCGGCGACGCGTATTCTCCTGCGGTGTATGAAGGGCTCGAGGGCTCCGCTCACACTGCTCGCGCCCGTCGTTCTGCATGAGGCCGATGGAAGCTTTACGCGGATCGCGGTAGCGATGAACAGAGGAGAGTCCGGAATCTTCGAGCGCCGAGGATGAGCGATGTGTGGATGCGCCCAATGGATTTCCGGAGCATTTTGACGCCGCCGCCGGGCAATGGCGCAAGAAAAAAAAGCGATCCCGCCATGGAAAAGGTCGCCGACGACATTTTCCGCAACCTGCGAGGGCTTGGGCTGTACGTCAATTCAAGGCGATATAAACGCAGTTTTTGGGAAATTGTCGCTTCGTCATCCCGAAAGATGATCACGCTCCCCGGCGGCAAGGAGGCCTCCGGCATAGCTCTGTTGCTCGCCGGCAATTACGATCCGCCTACGCTCGTATTCGAGGAAATTAATTCGCTAGAGCCGGGGTTGGGCGGAAGGATGGTCGGCGCGGTCATAGCTGGTTTGGAAGAGCGCCCCGGCGTTTTCCGGCGAATAAGGGTCAACGACCTCTCCCCGCGACTAAGCGACGGCCGAAGATGGTGGGAGCATGTCGCCTCGGCTCATCCGGAGTTTGACTGGCATATAACTCATGATGAGAATCTGACCCACTTCAACACGGCCTCTATGACATGCAAAGACTAGCTCGCAACGACAGGGAACAGGCGAAGGATTCGCCTGGTGACCGCGAGCCGACGAAAGAGCTCGGCGCGCTTTCGCTGCTGTGGGGACGGCTGACCAACAGGACGAGGCCGAATTCACAACGAGCAACTGAGCCGCAACTCCCAACAGTTTCAAGTTACGACGACACAAAACCTCCCAGCTTCGTCGAAAAGCGTCGAAAGCTTGAGGCGCTCGCCAAAGAATTCGGGCATGATCCCAGCAAGGTATGTCTGAACCCCAGGAAGAGGATTTTCGAATACCTCGGCCAGAGTTTTACGGCGGAAGGCGAGGCGTGGCCGGATGGCCGCATCGACATCTATTTCGACCCGGACATGAGCGATGCGCGAATGGGGTGCTGCCTGGCTCATGAACTTCAGCATCTGAAATATTTCGCGGTGCGCGACGCTTATCGCGCTGAGTCTGCGGGCGGGCCGCTGCATCGACGCTTCGCAAGATTCACGCCGGAGTTACTCGCCGCTCAGCGCGGTGTGTCCGACTATTCGAACGAGCATTGGGACGCCTGGAAAGGCAGTTCGGCCCCGAGCCTGTTCTCGTTGGAACTGGAAGAAGGCGGATGCGAGCCGATCAACGAAACAATCGCCGATGTCGCCAAGGCGCAATACAATTGGGGGCCGGATGTCTGGATCAACCCGGTTTGGAAAGAACTGGAACAGGCGATAAACGAAGCGTACGAAGAGCTACGGACGCCTTCGAACGGGTCTCGCTAGGGCCACCGTGGAATTGCCGGCTATTTCGTCGACGCTTATGCGAGCTCACCGAACCGCTGTTGACCCGTCCCTGCGGCGCACTTAGCTCCTTGCGCCCACCCTTAGGGAAACTCCCATGTCTTTCCAGCCTACCGCCCTCTCCCCCACCACGTCCTTCCAGGACCTCATACTGACGCTTCAGAATTATTGGGCGGCGCAGGGCTGCGTGATCCTGCAGCCCTATGACATGGAGATGGGCGCGGCGACCTTTCATCCGGCGACGACCTTGCGGGCGCTCGGCCCAAAACCCTGGCGCGCGGCCTATGCGCAGCCCTGCCGGCGTCCGAAGGACGGACGCTATGGAGAAAATCCCAATCGCGTGCAGCATTATTATCAGTTCCAGGTGATGCTGAAGCCGTCGCCGCCAGATCTGCAAGAGCTTTATCTCGCGTCCCTAAAAGCGATCGGACTCGATTCGAAACTGCACGACATCCGCTTCGTCGAGGACGATTGGGAAAGCCCCACGCTCGGCGCCTGGGGGCTGGGCTGGGAGTGCTGGTGCGACGGCATGGAAGTATCGCAATTCACTTATTTCCAGCAGGTCGCCGGCTTCGAATGCACGCCGGTTTCGGGCGAGCTCACCTATGGGCTCGAGCGGCTCGCCTGCTATTTGCAAGGCGTGGATAGCATTATGGATTTGAACTTCAACGGCTCCGACGGCGCCGAAAAGGTCACCTATCGCGATATTTTTCTGCAAGCCGAACAGGAATATTCACGGCATAATTTCGAGGCCGCCGATACGGAGAAGCTCTTCTCCGACTTCAAGTCGGCCGAAGCTGAGTGCCAACGTCTGCTCAAATTTGGCGATCGCGGCGAAGGCGAGACTCATGCGATGGCCTTGCCGGCTTACGACCACTGCATAAAGGCCTCCCACGCTTTCAACCTGCTCGACGCGCGCGGCGTGATCTCCGTCACCGAGAGGCAGAGTTACATTCTCCGGGTGCGCGAACTCGCAAGGGCCTGTGGCGCGGCGTGGCTCCGGACGCAGGGCGGCGGCGGCGCGGCGGCTTGATTGCCAAGGCTTGAGCTCCAGTTAATAGGTCATTCTAGCGGCCGTAGCGCAGACGAAGCGCAGTTTCCTCCCGCCGACGCTCAAATCGAGATGGAGCTGGCCATGACGCTCGAAGTTTTTTTAAAGCTTGGCGACATCAAGGGGGATTCGGAGGATTCCAAACATCGTGGGGAAATTAGCGTCCTCTCCTGGGATTGGGGCATGGATGCTCAGGAGTGGCGCGGACTGGGCGGCGCCAGCGGCGCGCTTCCCGCCAAGTTTCGGCATCTTCGCTTTGCTCATTCAATAGACGTCGCCTCCCCAGCCATCATGCTGGCCTGCGCCAGCGGCAAGCATGAGGCCGAAGCGCTCTTGACCGTGCGACGTCTGGGCCCGTCGCCGTTCGAATTTCTGACCGTCAAGCTCTTTGACGTTTTGCTGCTCTCGGTTGACACGGCGGTAAACGAAGAACATGGCCAGCTATATGAATCGGTGACGCTCGCTTTCGACAGGATCGACCTTCGCTATATTCCCCAGTCCTCCACGGGAGCGCCTGGAACTCCGGTCAGATTCGCTTGGGACGTAAAGAATCACGCTCCGTTGCCCTGAATTCGGTTTCAACTGTGCGCTAGCGCACACTCCGCAGTGCGGCGGCACTACTCCTCGTTGCTTGGGCGAGCGCCTGTTCGGCTCATGCCAGGAACCCGGGGCTGGGGCAGGCGCTCGCCTTGACTTTGTACGTCATTTGTTCTATTAACGTTCGTATTGTGGTCTCGAGCTTTAGAGGACAAGCGTGATGTTAACTGCACAGCGTTTTCCGAAAGCGGCTTCATGGCTATCCGCCTGGCCGGGGGCTCGGAACCCCGGCGACCGCCGTGGCCGCCCCCTGGAGGCGCTCCGCGCGTCTTGTTTGCTTGAGCGCTTCTACTGTTGGCGGGGGGTCTCCGGCGAGCGCTACATCTGCTCGGTCTTCGGGATGGAGGAAGAAGGCGTCGTCGCCGGGTTTTCCCAATTTGTGGCAATCGGAGTCGCCCATGAGGCGATGAACCGTCGTCCCATGTGCGTTCTCTCCGCCCGCGACTTCGCGTCCGCGGAAGGACGTCAGATACGCGTTGAAGTGCAAAAGCTGGGCGTCACGGAATGGCATGTCCACTTCGGCGCCGGCGAATCGGAGGCGAGCGATTTGGCCGCTTCCCTGCTGAACTGACGATTAGCGATCAGCGACCGCCGGACGCGCCAAAGCGTCAGCCGTTCAGCTGCGGCGCGAAGATCCCGAGCGGGCCCAATGTTTGTTCGGACAGGAACAAGCCCTCGCTGACGGCTCCCCATTCCGCGAGCGTTCCGGCAAACAGCCGGCTGGCTGCAATGACCGGAGCGGCTCGCGCCGCGCTGCTCGCCAATTCGACGATCGCCGCCGCATATTGGTCCGCAGAAAACGTTACTCGCGCCCATTCGGCCGCTCTTTGTCCTAACGCAATTCGTTCTTCTTGGTTTCGATAGAGGAATTCGAGTTCCGCCTGGAGGCCCTCGAGTTCATTCTCGATTGCAATCTTACGCACGCTCAGCGTGAAATGTTCGAGGTTCGTCGAACCTGCTCCTCTCGCGGCCCACACCGGATTCCGGTGCGCCGTCAGATCGCCCGACGATCCGGATTCCGAGCAGCCGTGGGCAAACTTAAGCCGATTAATCAATGGCTCGAAACCCTTTATCAAATTCATGTTTGATGCTTGGATGAGATCAGCGCCCTTCTTCACTAACGACCGTCGCACCGTTGTGGCGCTGAATAGGCCCATGAGACCGAGCCGCCAAAAAAGATTTTGGCGCGAAGCCGAAGTGACTGCTGGGGGTAACAGTGCTGTTGTTGGCGCGTAGGATCGTTAAATGGGCATTGATCCTACTGAGCTCCGCTGCGGTAACGCTTCTAGCCTTCCGCGCGTATAATTCCCAGCGCGGGCCGGAGCTCGAAGTTTGGCATACTTATGTGCCGCATGAGTTGAGCGCAAAAGAACTCGACGCCGCCGACTGGGACACCTACCTCCGAGCGGAAAACGATATCTTTGATTCTCTCCGGGTTCACGTAAGCGGGAATCTGACCCCTGAAGAGCGCGTCCCGCTGAACCGCTATTTCGAGGGCAGCCCCGTCTATCCCGGCCGTTTTTCACGGGACTGGAATCGGTCATACGCTCTGGAGCCCAATGGCGTTCCGCGTGGCGCGGTTGTTTTGTTACATGGCCTTACGGATTCGCCTTACAGCCTTCGCCATATTGCGTGGCGCTATCAGGACCGCGGCTTTATCGTTATCGCAATCCGGCTTCCCGCCCACGGCACCGTTCCTGGCGCCTTAACGGATATTGAGTGGGAGACATGGTCCGCCGCTACGAGGCTGGCCATTCGAGAGGCGCGCCGGCGCGCGCCTCCTATGACGCCATTGCATATCGTCGGATTTTCGAACGGCGGATCGCTCGCATTGAAATATGCGCTGGACGCTATTCAGAATCCAGAGCTCAAACAGGCGGATCGCATTGTTCTGATTTCCCCCATGGTGGGGATTACGCGCTTTGCGCGCTTTGCAGGCCTGGCAGGACTGCCGGCCTTCTTCCCGGCTTTCGCTAAAGCGGCCTGGCTCAGCATTTTGCCCGAATTTAATCCCTTCAAATACAATTCCTTCCCCGTCAATGGCGCGAGACAGTCCTATCGACTGACGGAGGCGCTGCAAAGTCAGATCGCTCGCGACGAGCGCGAGGGTCGACTCATTGCGCTGCCGCCGATCCTCACATTTCAGTCGGTCATGGACTTTACCGTCAGCACGCCCGCCGTACTGTCGGCGCTCTATGCGCACCTTCCTTCGAACGGCAGCGAGATCGTTTTGTTCGACGTTAACAGGAGCGTCAAATTCGGTCCGCTCCTACGGCCGTCAGCGGACGTTGCGCTCTCGAAAATCACGCCTCCGGGCATCAAGAATTACCGTGTCACGGTCATAACAAACGCCGACGCAAAGAACTACGAAGCAATCGAACGCATTGTTGACGCTGGTGCAACAGCAGAGCGCACGCGCGCTTTGGATCAATCATACCCGCCGGGCGTGTTTTCGCTCTCGCACGTCGCGTTGCCTTTTCCCTTGACCGACTCACTCTACGGTCTGACTCCAGATCAATCGGAGGATTTCGGTTTGCACTTGGGCGCACTTGCGCCACGCGGGGAACGCAACACGCTAATCGTCAGTTTGGATGCGTTGCTACGCATGTCATCCAATCCTTTTTTCGCCTATATGGCCGAACGCATCGAAGAATGCATAACGCCGACCCGCATCGACGGCGCCGCAGCAAAGCGCCGGTCAGCTCCCGCCGAGATCAAGCTAGGGCATTAAGCGCGTACGCTCGGGCGCGCGCCGCCGCGGTCGACAAGCGGCTTTATGAGGCGGCAACTTGACTTCACGGCGGTTCCGCCCAGTTGTTGAAGGGTCTGATCGCAATCTTTCAATAAGGACAAATCTAGGAGGGAATTAAAAATGTCAGA
>Ga0209048_10004407_pt1 | contig 13469 bp, 15 predicted proteins | sample FrelakmetCRP12CR_FD_187146 | JGI IMG/M metagenome (GOLD analysis project Ga0209048, IMG submission 187146) | Freshwater lake sediment microbial communities from the University of Notre Dame, USA, for methane emissions studies - CRP12 CR (SPAdes)... | ecosystem: Environmental > Aquatic >... | reverse complement strand
GGAAGGGTTCGATTCGAGCGAATTGCTCAAGCGCTACAGCACGGTCGGCATGGGCCCGTCGCAGGGCAAGCATTCGAACATGAACGCGCTGCGCATCCTGGCCCGGGTTCGGGCTCTGAGCATCGAGCAGCTCGGCTTGACGACCGCGCGGCCGATGTATCATCCGGTCCCCTTGAAGCTGCTCGCGGGCCGCAGCTTCAACATCGAGCGGCGCACGCCGATCGACGGCGAGCATCGCGAGCTCGGCGCGGTGTGGATGCCGGCGGGAAATTGGCGGCGCCCCGAATATTATGCGGTGAGCGGCGAATCGCGCGGCGAGAGCATCGAGGCCGAGGTGCGGGCGGTGCGATCCTGCGTCGGACTCATCGACGTCGGCACGCTCGGCAAGATCGAGATTTACGGGCCGCAGGCCGGAGTGTTTCTGGATCGGGTGTATGCGGGCAAATTCTCCGACATGAAGGTCGGCACCACCCGCTACGGACTGATGGTGGACGAGGCCGGCGTCATCATCGACGACGGCGTCATCGCCCGATTGACGGCCGAGGCGTTCTATTTTACGACCACGACCGGCGGCTCCGCCACGGTATTTCGCGAACTGCTGAGGCTCAATGCCTTGTGGGGGCTCGATTGTGCGCTGGTGAACGTGACGGGGCACCGTGCCGCGTTCAATTTTGCCGGTCCGCTGTGCCGCGACATCCTGCAGGGCCTGACCGACGCCGACTTGAGCGAGGGCGCGTTTCCATTCCTCGGCGTGCGCGGCGCCCAGGTTGCCGGGGTTGATGCGCGCCTGATGCGGGTCGGCTTCGTGGGTGAGCTCGGCTATGAAATCCATGTCCCCGCAGGCGGGGCAACCGCGGTGTGGCGGGCCCTGTACCAGGCCGGGCTGCCGCAGGGCCTGCGCACCTTCGGCGTCGAAGCGCAACGGGTGTTGCGCCTGGAGAAGGGTCACCTCATCGTCGGCCAGGACACCGACGGCCTGACCGATCCGTTCGAGGCCAATGCGCGCTGGGCGGTGAACCTGAACAAGCCGTTCTTCGTCGGACAGCGCAGCTTGAAGATCCTGGCAAAGCGCGGCCCGCGGCAGAAGCTCGTCGGCATCGAAGTCCTGGACTCGATGCGCGTGCCGAAGGAGAGCCATCTCGTGATCGAGAAGGGAAACATCGCGGGACGCGTCACCAGCGTGGTGCATTCACGGACCTTGAACAAGACGATCGGGCTCGCCATGTTGGCGCCGCAGTTGGCGGAGGCCGGGGGCGAGATCCAGATTCGCGCCGATCATGGCGAGATGCTGGCGGCGCGCATCGCGCCCACGCCGTTCTATGATCCGCAAAATCTGCGCCAGCGGGCCGGACCCTAGCGTATGACGCGCCTGGTATTCGAAATCGTGGAGCAGCGTGTGCGCTTAGGGCTGAAAGGGCCGCGCGCCGCGGACTGGTTGGCGGCGCAAGGCATTGCGTTTCCGATGGCGCCCAACAGCTGGACCCGCGCGGCGTCGGCGGGCGGCACGGAGGGCTTGCTGGTGGCGCGGCTCGGCAGCGCGGAGTTCTTTCTCGAGGATGCGGCCGCGAGCGGACTCGAGGGCATGGCATCGGCCCTGGCGGCGGATCCTCCCGGCGTCTATCCGGTATTGCGCGAGGACTGGACCCTCCACTTGAGCGGCACGGGCGTGCACGAGGTGCTCGCACAGGTATGTAACGTCAACTTCGAAGGGCTGGCATTGGATTCGCACCCGCTGATCATGACGCTCATGATCGGCGTCGCGGTGCTGGTGATGCCGCAAGTGATGGATGAGGGGCCCTGCCCTAAGCGGCGGTATCGGATTTGGTGCGACCCCAGTTTCGGTCCTTCCCTGAGTGAAGCCCTGGGGGGGGTGGTCGTTGAAAGCGGCGGGATAATAAGAGGGGTATCGATATGAATCGGGCACAGGCCCAAAAGTTTTTCGACAAACACGAGATCCGCTATGCGCTGTCGCGGCGCACCGATGGAAGCTTGGGACCCGCCTCACGCGCGCGCTTGCCTGAAATTCATGAATAGTTGCGGCTAGGATTCGGTGCGAATGACGAGTCAAACACGTGATTCAGAGCATCGATGATCTGCGCAAGATGGCCAGGCGGCGCATACCGCGGGTCATCTTCGATTATGCCGACGGCGGCTCGTATCAGGAGCGCACGCTGCGCGCCAACGCGGAGGATCTCGATGCGTTGAGCTTCCGCCAGCGCGTCATGGTGGATGTGTCCTCGACTTCGCTCGCGACCACGGTGCTCGGCACCGAGATCTCGATGCCGCTCGCCATCGCGCCGACCGGGCTCGCCGGGCTGTTCCATGCCGATGGAGAAATCCTCGGCGCGCGGGCAGCGGCGGCCTTCGGCATTCCGTTCTGTTTGAGCACCATGTCGATCTGTTCGATCGAGGACGTGCGCGCGGCCACGGACCGGCCGTTCTGGTTTCAGCAATACCTGATGCGCGACCGCGGATTCAACCAGGCGCTCATCGACCGGGCGATCGCGGCGCAATGTTCGGCGTTGATGCTCACGCTCGATTTGCCGCTTCTCGGGGAACGCTGGCGCGATGCGCGCAACGGTCTGTCGATTCCGCCGCGCCTGTCGCTGCGCAACGCCTGGAATGTCGCGACCAAACCCGCGTGGGCGATGAAGGTGCTGTTCGGCAAGCGCCGCACCTTCGGCAATCTGATCGGACACATCAAGGGCGCCAGCGGGGTCTTGAACCTCGCGGAGTGGACGCACTCGCAGTTCGACCCGTCGGCCAACTGGCGCGACGTTGAATGGGTGAGAAGCCGCTGGCCGGGGCGGCTGATCCTGAAGGGCATCATGGATGCCGAAGATGCGCGCCTCGCGCTCACCGCCGGAGCCGATGCGGTGGTGGTCTCGAATCACGGCGGCCGCCAGCTCGACGGCGCGCCCTCCACGATCTCGGTACTGCCGGAAGTGGTGGCGGCGATCGACGGGCGCTGCGAAGTGCTGTTCGACGGCGGCATCCGTTCGGGCCAGGACATCGCCAAAGCACTCGCCCTCGGAGCCCGCGCAGGCTTGATCGGCAAGTCGTTCTTGTTCGCGCTCGCCGCCCGCGGCGAGGCGGGAGTTACCCGGGCCCTTTGCATCCTGCGCGACGAATTGCGCGTGACCTTGGCGCTGACCGGCACGCCGAATGCGGCGGCGGCGGGGCGGCACATGTTGAGGTAGCGCCGGCGGCGCGCCCGAACCTCACAGCACCATGAGTACGGCGCCGGCCGCGATCAAGCCGGTGCCAATTCCCACTTTCCACGTGAGCCGCTCGCCGAGAAATGCGGCGGCGAAAAGCACGACGAGCACCACGCTCAACTTGTCGATGGGCGCGACCCGCGAAGCCGGCCCCAGTTGCAGCGCGCGGTAATAGCACAGCCAAGACAATCCGGTTGCCATGCCGGAGAGAATCAGGAACAGAATGCCTTTCGAGGACAAGGCGTCCGGCCGCTGCCACTCGTTGCGCGCCCACAAGATGAGAGCGGCGACGATCAAGATGACGATGGTGCGAAAGAACGTCGCGAGATCGGAGTTGATTTCCGATACCGCGACCTTGCCGAAGATCGCGGTGAGCGCCGCAAACAACGCCGATCCGAGCGCATAGAGGAGCCAGTCCGGTTTCATGCGGTCGGCAACCGGCGCGGTTTGCCGCGCGGGAAGGCCGCGTCGATGCGCGCGATTTCCGCCGCGCTGAGCTTGAGCGAACCGGCGCCGGCATTCTCCCGCACGTGCCCGAGTTTGGACGCCTTGGGAATCACAAAGACGTTCGGATGGCGCAGCAAGAAGGCGAGGGCCACTTGGCGGGCGGTCGCGTGATGCGCCGCGGCGATGTCCTCAAGGATGCGGCCGTGCTTCGTGCCGTGGTCGAATGCGTTCGCCGAATCGCCGAAGGGGGTATAGGCGACCACGGCGGTTCCATGCTCGAGGCACCATGGCAACACCGAATGTTCGATCGCGCGCTCCTGCAGGTGGTACAGCACTTGATTGCAGGCCGGGTGTCCGGCGCCTGCGATTGCCGCGACCTCATCGAGATCGGCGACGTCAAAATTGCTCACGCCCCAGGAGAGTATCGATCCCATGCGCAGCAGCTCCTCGAAGGCCGCGATGGTTTCCTCGAGCGGATGGGCGCCGCGCCAATGCAGCAAATAGCAGTCGAGCCGGTCGGTGCGCAGACGCTTGAGGGACTGCTCGCAGGCCGCAATCGTACCGCGCTTCGAGGCGTTGCTCGGCAGCACCTTGGAGACCAGGAACACCTCGTCCCGCCGCCCCTCGATGGCGGTGCCGATGATCTTCTCGGCCGCGCCGGAGCCGTACATTTCCGCGGTGTCGATGTGCGTCATGCCGAGATCGAGGCCGTCGCGCAGGGCGCAGACCGCATCTTCGAAGGCGCTTTCCTCGGCACGCCAGGAACCCTGGCCGATCGCGGCCACTTCTCGGCCGGTGGAGCCGAAAACTCGCTTGAGGGATCCCTGCACCGCGCTCATATCAAGGCCATCCGCGCCTCCGGTTCAACCCGCGAGTTCGAGTGCCAGGCGTCGCGTCATGCGCAGCGCCGCCTCCCGCCCCTGGTAGTAACCCGGCACCACGTCGAGAGCCGTGAATCCCAGGGCCTGGTAGAAGCCCCGCGCTTCGGCGTTGCCGGTGCGCAGTTCCAAATTGATGCGAAACACCCCGGCTTCGATCGCGGTCAGGGCGAGCCAGTCCATCAGCCGGCGGCCAAGCCCCTGGCGGCGATGATCGGCCGCCACCGCCAGCAGATTGAGATGCGCGACCTGGTCCCCAAAATACATGATGCCGAAGGCCGCGATCCGCCGCTCGCGCCGCGCGACCACGGCCGAGCAATCCTTGCCGGCGATGGAGCGCTGCACCCGCGCCGGCGTCCACGACCAGGACAGGTCCTGCTCGATCAAATCGCGCGACATTTCCGCGATTTCGCGCGAGTCGGTGAGCCGCGCTAGGCCCAGTGTGGCAAGTTGCGGCATCTGGCTCAGCGGCTGCGGTACCGGTCCGTGGCAAGCACCAGTTCGTTGGTATTGCCCGCCTCGAACGCCGAATGACCGGCATCCGGCACCATGCGAAACGTCGCCTCGGGCCACGCTCGATGCAGGTCCCAGGCGCTGGTTGCCGGACAGACGGCGTCATAGCGGCCCTGCACGATGGTCGCCGGGATGTGGCGTATGCGCTGCACGTCGTCGAGCAGTTGCGTCTCGCTGCGCAGGAAACCGCGGTTCACGAAATAATGGCATTCGATTCGGGCCACCGCGAGCGCGAACTGGTCTTCGCCCCATTTGCGGATGTTGTCGGGATTGCTGAGCAGGAAACTGGTGGATGCCTCCCACACCGACCAGGCCCGCGCCGCCGCGAGCGCCGCGCGCTGGTCGCCGCCGGTGAGGCGCTGGTGGTAGGCGCGCAGGAAATCGTCGCGCTCATCGAGCGGGATCGCGTCGCGGTATGCCTCCCAGCAATCCGGAAAAATCTCCGAGGCGCCATGCTGGTACATCCAGCGGATTTCGGCATAACGCAGCAAAAAAATACCGCGCAGCACGAGTTCGCTGACGCGTTCCGGATGCGCCTCCGCGTAGGCGAGCGCCAGCGTGCTGCCCCAGGATCCGCCGAACACCAGCCAGCGTTCGATGCCGAGATGCTTGCGCAGCCGTTCGAGGTCGGCTACCAGATGCCAGGTGGTGTTCTCGACCAGACTGGCGCTCGGACGGCTGCGGCCGGAGCCGCGCTGATCGAACACAACGATGCGATAGTGATGCGGATCGAAGAATTGGCGCGCGCGTTTGTCGGAACCCGCACCGGGCCCGCCATGCAGGAACACCGCGGGTTTGCCGGCGGGATTGCCGCATTCCTCGTAATAGATCTCGTGGATCTCGGAAACGCGCAGATAGCCGTGCCGGAACGGCTCGATCGCGGGGTACAGTTCGCGCCGCACCACCGGCTTCGAGATCCTCGCAGAGGTGTGCGATGTCACCGTGCGCGCCGCGGGTCGTGCAGTGCTGCGTTTGGCGGCGGTGGGGCGCTTGGCGGCGACGGTGCGCCGGGTGCGGCCGGCCGCGGGCCGCGCGCTTTTTTTCTTCTTCATGACCTGATCCTCTGTCTTTACTTTATGCGCGCTGGAGCATCGGTCCCAGCGGTCTTCCGCCCAGCAAGTGCAAGTGCAGGTGATAGACCTCTTGTCCGCTATCGGGATTGCAGTTGATCACGAGGCGATAACCGCTCTTGGCGATTCCCTGTTTGCGCGCGAGATCGCGCGCGACGATGACCATGTGCCCGATCAGCGACGCATCCTCATCCTCTATATCATCCGTCGTCGGAATGGGTTTATGCGGCACAATCAATAGGTGTACCGGGGCGGCAGGGCGGATGTCCAGCAAAGCGATTACCCGCGAGTCGCGGAAAACCACGGTTGCGGGCAGTTCGCCCGCTATAATCTTTTCAAAAAGCGTAGGCATTTCATACGCCTCCGGCGGTTCGGGGGGCCTTAAGATTAGCAGGAACCCGGGCGACGTCTCGGGTTGGGTGGCGGCGCCGTCATGCTGCAACGCAATATTCGCGTTTGATGTGCGAATGACCTGCAGCGATCAATGAATGGTAATGGGAACGATTCTCATATAGGATGGGTTCATGGCAGTGAAGCCCGAAATTGCTCGAGAAACAGACGCGCCGGCCGGCATGAAGCTTGCCGATCTCGCCATTGGTGCGGTGGCGCGTGTGGTATCGGTATCGGCCGCCGACGGAGCCGTGCCCGACCTGGGCAGGCGCCTGGCGGAACTCGGTTTCTTGCCCGGCGAGGCGGTGCGGATCGTCGCCCGCGGACTGATGGCGCGCGAACCGATTGCGGTGCGCGTCGGTACCGGCACCTTTGCATTGCGCTTATTCGAGGCGGCCTGTATCCGCGTGCGCCCGGAGCAGCCGGCGCTGGGTTAGATTCATGAAAGCTCTGACCGGCGTGCACCCCAGCCCCTTGGTCGCATTGGTCGGCAACCCCAATTGCGGCAAGACGGCGCTGTTCAACGTTTTGACCGGCAGCCGGCAGAAGGTCGCCAACTATGCGGGCGTCACCATCGAACGCAAGGAAGGCTCGCTGCTGACGCCCACCGGGCGGCGCGTTCGCATCCTCGACCTGCCGGGTGCCTATAGTCTGGATCCGTCGACGCCCGACGAAGAGATCACCGCCGATGTCCTGCTCGGGCGGCGCACCGGCGAGAGTCCGCCGGATTTCGTGGTCTGCGTAACCGACGCGACCAACCTTCGACAGAATCTGCGGCTGGTGCTTTCCTTGAAGCGCCTGAACCTGCCGATGGTCGTCGCACTCAACATGACGGATATTGCGCGGCGCAAAGGCATCATCATCGATGCGTCGCGCCTCGCAGCCGAGCTCGGCGTGCCGGTGGTCGAAACCGTCGGCATCAAATCGTCCGGAGCCGGCGACTTGATCAAGGTCCTCGATGCATTGGATATTCCGGCGCACTCGCCGCCGACGGCGTCGTGGCGCACTCCCGAGTCCGCCGATATCGAGCGCGATCAGGCCGAAGTGCGCAGAATCTTGAGTGCCGTCGGCGCCGACCGGCTCGACGGCGTCACCTTCAGCGACAAGATGGACGCCGTGGTGCTGCATCCGGTGTTGGGGCCGCTGATTCTCGCCTCGATCCTGTTCCTGGTGTTTCAGGCCGTGTTCGCGTGGGCACAGGTGCCGATGGATGCGATCAAGTTCGGCGTGGGCGCATTCGGCGGCTGGTTGAACCAATCGCTGCCGGCGGGTCTGCTCAAGGATTTGCTGGTCAACGGCGTGCTGGCAGGCGTCGGCAGCGTGTTGGTGTTCCTGCCGCAGATCCTCATCTTGTTCTTCTTCATATTGATGCTCGAGGATTCGGGATATCTGCCGCGTGCCGCATTCTTGCTGGACCGGCTGATGGGCAGCGTCGGATTGTCGGGGCGCGCCTTTATCCCGCTGCTGTCGAGCTTCGCCTGCGCGATTCCCGGCATCATGGCCACGCGCACCATTCAAAATCCGCGCGATCGATTGGCGACCATCATGATCGCGCCGCTCATGACCTGCTCGGCGCGCCTGCCGGTGTACGCCCTGATCATCGGCGCCTTCATACCGCAGCGCGCCGTTTGGGGCGGCCTGCAGCTGCAGGGTCTGGTGCTGTTCGCGCTCTACGTCGCGGGAGTCGCGAGCGCCATGGGCGTCGCCTATGTGCTCAAGCGTTTCGGCTCCGGTGCGCGGTTCCAGGCGCTGATGCTGGAGTTGCCGGCCTACCATTGGCCGAATCCGCGCAATCTGGTGATTGGTTTGTGGCAGCGCGTGGAAATCTTCTTGAGCCGTGTCGGCACGATCATCCTCGCGCTGATGGTGATCTTGTGGGCCTTGAGCTCCTTTCCGGCGCCGCCGCCGGGCGCTCCCGGTCCGGCCATCCAGTACAGTGTAGCGGGACATTTGGGCGCCTGGCTTGCCGTGCTGTTCGCGCCCATCGGGTTCAATTGGCAGATATCGATCGCGCTGGTGCCGGGGCTCGCGGCGCGCGAGGTCGCGGTGAGCGCGCTCGGCACCGTCTATGCCCTGTCCGCGGCCGGCACCAATGTGAGCGGCGCTCTGACGCCGCTGATCGCGCACTCATGGAGTCTGGCGACGGCGCTCTCGCTGCTTGCCTGGTATGTGTTCGCGCCCCAGTGCCTGGCGACTCTTGCCACCGTCAAGCGCGAAACGAATTCTTGGCGCTATCCGCTGATGATGGCCGCCTACCTTTTTTCGATGGCCTATGCGGGATCGTGGATCACGTATCGAATCGCCCGGGCTCTCGGCGGATGACGGGCTAAAGATCATGAACCGATATTTGGACAATGCTTTGGTGATCCTGGCGCTGCTGGCGAGCAGCGCCTATGCGCTGTCATCGCTTGGACCGAAGAGCTTGCGGGCGCGCATGTGGGGGACGCTGGCGCGCGGCGCGGCGCGTGCCCCGTCCTTTCTGCGGCTGGACGCTCTTGCGCGCCGGCTCGGCGCGGCCGCCGGCAAGGCCGGGGGCGGCTGCGGCGGTTGCAGCAGCTGCGCTTCGGATCAGCCGGCCGCCGAGCCCGCCTCGCCCGAGGTGCGCGTGCCGGCGGCAAAGATCGGCCGGCGCGGCTGATTGCAACGAGAGCTCGGGGAATTGTTCGACCGGCAGGACAAGAGCTCCCGCCAGGATGCGACATCGATTCCGGCGAATTGCTTGCGCGTGAAGGTCACGGCCGTCTGAGGTCGAGACCCCCGCCGCGGCGGGGCTTTTTAGGATCGCGATGCCGGCGGCCTTCTCATGGGGCGCCCAAGGCGGTTCAGGAAACCACGATCGATAGCGTTTCACCGAAGACTGGAAACTCCAACACAGCGACGCCGCTCCAAGCGGTACCGGCGACAACATGAGTCGCCCCATCGGCCTGGGTGAGCATATCCGAGCTTGGCCGCTTCAGCGCCCTGCAGTTGCTTGCGGGCACCGTCAACCTTCGGCCGTCCGCCGCCGCCGCGATTTGCGAGAGTTTCATGTCTCCCCCCTGCCGTACCTTGCGATGAATAACGCGGCAGTCGATGTACGGATGACATAACCGGGAAATTCAGTCCATCGGATAGATCTTTGCGCGCCGCCGCCTAGTTCGCCTGGACGGCCGGCGGTCCCGTGGGCCGTTTTCGAGCCGCAGGCGGTGGCACGGCCGATGAGCGGGCACCTCAACCGCAGCTCGCCGATGGGTTAGGCGGGAGATTCCACGTTCCGCGTCCATTACACTTGCCGCAAAGGCAAGGTCTTGGCCTTGCCCTTACCCGCCTGTTTCGCAGAAGCAATGGAGCATCGGATGATGACAACGCCATGAGTAGCGCATCGGTCAAAATCAAGGAAGAGTTTCTGGCGATACTTCCGCCGACCATCTTCTTTTTTTTGGCTTTGCATCTGATCGCACTGATTCGTGCGTTGATGATCAAGGCATCGGGAATTACGCCGCTGTCGACAGCTTCGATTGCCGTGGCGGCACTCATTCTCGGCAAGTCAGTGCTGATCGCGGACATGCTGCCGGTCATCAACCGCTATCCGGATAGGCCGCTGATCTACAACGTGGCCTGGAAGACCGCCATCTACCTGCTGGTTTCCCTGTTCATTCATTACCTGGAGCGGCTCTATGATTTCGCGCGCCAGGCGGGCGGATTGATCGCGGGCAACGACAAATTGCTGTCGGAAATCGTCTGGCCCCACTTCTGGGCGGTTCAGATCGTTCTATCCATCCTGGTCCTCACGTATTGCACGGCCCGCGAACTGGTGCGCGTGATCGGCAAGGAACGCTGCGTGCGGATGTTCTTCGGGCCGCTCCCGCTGCCGGAGATTTGAACCGGCGGCTACTGGCCGCCGCGCGGCCGAGCGGGCCGCGTACCGCAGTGCAAAGCAGGCGAGCAGTCGCAATTGCAGGGTCGGCCACCTCGCCTCGACCGCTACTCGCCCGAGAATCGGGGTGTGCGCTTGCCGCGGAATGCCTGTACGCCCTCGGCGAAATCCCGCGTGTCGGCCAATTCCGACTGCGCCGCGGCCTCGCGGGTCAGCTGATCGGAGAGGGTGGGCGCGGGCTGTTGATTGAATGTCTTCTTGATGTGTTTGAAGGCCTGGGTCGGGCCGTCCGCCAAGCGGCGGGCCAGACCCAAGGCCTGATCGAGCAAGGCCTCATCGTCGATGCAGGCCCAAATGAGCCCCCACTGCACCGCATCCGCCGCCGACAAGGCATCGCCGAGCAGCGTCAGGCCTTTCGCTCGCGCGGTGCCGATCAACCGCGGCAGGTGAAACGTGCTGCCGAGATCGGGCATCAGGCCGAGCTTCGGTGCAAACAGCTGCAGAAAGGTGGCGGAGCGGGCCGCCAGCACGATGTCACCGGCCAGCGCGAGGCTCATTCCGGCTCCCGCGGCCACGCCGTTGACCGCCACCACCACCGGGACCGACAAGTCGTACCAGGCACTGACCATCGGATTGAAGTGCCGGCGCATGCTCGCGCCGATATTCTCGCCGATACTGCCCTGCGAAGCCTGGAGAAAATCGTCGCGCATGAGATCGGCGCCGGAACTGAACGCTCGTCCGGCCCCCGTGAGCAAGACGGCCCGAATCTGCGGATCCGCATCAATGGCGGCGGCCGCGGCGCGCAAATCCTCGACCAATTGCAGGCTGAGCGCGTTCAGTTGGTTGGGCCGGTTGAGCGTGACACGGGCGACGCGTTCGCGCCGCTCGAACAACAGGGTTGCAAACTCCATGAGGCCGCCGCTTCAGAGATGACGCACCAGTGTACCGCACGGCGCGGTCAGTCATAATGACGCGCCATTCGGTTACCGAGCTCGTGAAATGCCCGTTCCCGCCGTTCTCAAAAGCCATCTGCGCTTGCCGGTCATCGGCGCGCCCATGTTCATCGTGTCCACTCCCGACCTGGTGTTGGCGCAGTGCAAGGCGGGAGTCGTCGGCTCGTTTCCGGCGCTGAATGCCCGGCCGGCCTCGCAGCTCGACGAGTGGCTGGCTCGGATCACCGAAGAGCTGCTCACCTACCGGCGCGCGAACCCCGCAGTACCGGTTGCGCCGTTCGCCGTCAACCAAATCGTGCACGCCAGCAACGAACGGCTGGAGCATGACGTCGGTTTGTGCGTCAAATACCGGGTCCCCATCGTCATCACGAGTCTGCGGCCGCCGGCCGAAGTGGTCGCCGCCGTGCATGGTTACGGGGGCATCGTGTTTCACGACGTGATCAATCTGCGGCACGCCGAGAAGGCCGCGGCGCAAGGCGTCGACGGCATCATCGCGGTGTGCGCCGGGGCCGGCGGCCATGCCGGCGTTCAGAGCCCGTTCGCACTGGTGAAGCAAATCCGCGAGGTTTATCAGGGCACGATCATCCTGTCGGGAGCCATGAGCACCGGCGCCGATGTGCTCGCGGCGCAGGCACTCGGCGCGGATCTCGCATATCTCGGCACGCGCTTCATCGCCACCCGGGAGGCGAATGCGAGTCCGGCCTACCAGCAGATGCTGATCGAATCCCGGGCCGAGGACATCGTCTACACGTCCTTGTTCAGCGGTGTTGCCGGCAACTATTTGCGCGGCAGCATCTTGAAGACCGGCATGGATCCGGACAACTTGCCGGATGGCGACAAGGCAAAGATGAATTTCGGCACCGGCGGAAATAGCGAATTCAAGGCCTGGAAGGATATCTGGAGCGCCGGGCAGAGCGTCGGCGGCATTCACGATGTGCCGACGGTGAGTGCGCTGGTGGAGCGCATGTCGGGCGAATACCAGGCGGCGCGGGCACAGCTCCAGGCCACCTCGGCCGCCTATGGTTTCGCATGAGGCACCGCCTTTGCGTTTGAGCTCCGATCAGCTCCCGGCCGCGTTGAATCGCGGCCTTGCGCCGATATACCTCGTATCCGGCGACGAGCCGCTGTTGGTCGGCGAGACGGCGGATGCCGTCAGAGCGGCTGCGCGGACATGCGGATACCTCGACCGCACGGTGTTCTTCGTCGACCGCAATTTCGACTGGAACGAATTGCGCCACGCGACCCAGGCGCTGTCCTTGTTCGCCGAACGCCGTCTTTTCGAACTGCGTATGCCGAGCGGCAAGCCCGACAAGGGAGCGGCGCCGCTGGCAGCACTCGCGACGAACCCGCCGCCGGACGTGATCTGCCTGATCGTCACCGACAGGCTCGATCGCAAGTCGAGCGAAGCGCCCTGGGTTCGCGCCGTCGAACGCCACGGCGTGTGGATTCCGATTTGGCCGGTGGAGACCGCGGCATTGCCGGTCTGGCTGCGCGGCCGCGCTCGAGGTCTCAAGGTGGAATTGCAGCCGGCCGCCGCGCAACTCATCGTCGATCGCGTCGAGGGGAATTTGCTTGCCGCGAAGCAGGAGCTCGAGAAATTGGCGCTGCTCGCGAACGGCGGGTCGATCGGCGCTGAGCTGGTCATGCGCGCGGTCGGCGACAGTGCCCGCTACGATGTGTTTCAGCTCGCGGAGGCGGCGGCGGCCGGCGATGCCCAGCGCTCGCTGCGCGTGCTGCTGGGCCTGAAGAGCGAGGGAGTGGAGCCGACACTCATTCTGTGGGCGCTGGTGCGCGAGCTGCGCGGGTTGTGGCAGGCGCGCGAGCGCACCCGGCTGCGTTCCCATTCCGCGGGGGCGGGGTGGAATCAGGCGGCCAAGCCGTCGGACCGTGCGCTGTCGCGAATCGGTACCATGCCGCTGGCGCGGCTGCTGCGGCAGGCCAGCCAAACGGACCGCATCATCAAGGGCCTGGCGGGCGGCGATGCCTGGACCGCGATCATCGGCTTGACCGCCTCGATGGCCGGCGCTTTGCAAGCGTCGCGAGAATCAGGCAGGGTAGCCTCATGAATCCGATGGGCATCTTCGGCGGGACCTTCGATCCCATCCATTACGCGCACCTGCGCACCGCGTTCGAGTTGCAGCAGG
>Ga0209048_10004406_pt1 | contig 13470 bp, 9 predicted proteins | sample FrelakmetCRP12CR_FD_187146 | JGI IMG/M metagenome (GOLD analysis project Ga0209048, IMG submission 187146) | Freshwater lake sediment microbial communities from the University of Notre Dame, USA, for methane emissions studies - CRP12 CR (SPAdes)... | ecosystem: Environmental > Aquatic >... | reverse complement strand
GGCAGGCACGCCGCGCAGAGGAACAGGACCAGGGCAGTCCGGAACAGCCGCATCGCCGCGATTGTAGACGCGGTGCCCGCTTCGAGTCGCACACGGACACTCAGGGGATCCTTCGCTGCGCTCAGGATGACAGAGGGAGGGCGCCGACACGGCGAGGGACGCCGTCGGCGCAAGAGAAAGGGAGGCGGTCGGCACGACGAAGCACTGACCGTCTCTTGAACGTACCGTCACTGCCGGGACGCCGGCGCTCGACGCGACGTGGACCTCCCTTTGTCATCCTGAGGGCTCGAGGGATCCCATTGGGCGCCGCGCGGCCGGGCCATAGAATCGCGGCCGATGGCAAAGATCAAGAAACCAAAGGAATCCTTCGACGACAAGAAGCGCCGCGCCGCCGCCGTCCTGCGCCGCCTGGGCAAGGCCTACCCCGACGCGCGGTGCGCGCTCGACCACAGGAGCCCGCTCGAGCTGCTCGTCGCGACGATTCTTTCCGCCCAGTGCACCGACGCGCGCGTCAACATGGTCACGCCGCACCTCTTCGCCACCTACAAGACGGCGGCCGACTACGCCCGGTCGCCCAAGGGCGTGCTCGAGAACGAGATCCGCTCGACCGGCTTCTTCAACGCCAAGGCGAAGAGCATCCGCTCCGCCTGCGCCGCCATCGCGGCCGAGCACGGCGGCCGCGTCCCGGATCAAATGGAAAAACTGCTCCCCTTGCCCGGCGTCGGCCGCAAGACGGCCAACGTGGTCCTCGGCAACGCCTTCGGCAAGGACGAGGGCTTCGTCGTGGACACGCACGTCGGGCGGCTTTCGCGCCGGCTCGGCTTCACGCGTCAGACCGATCCGGTCAAGGTCGAGACGGACCTGAACGCCCTGGTGCCGAAGGGCCGCCGCACGATGGGCGCGCACCGGCTCATCGCTCACGGCCGGTCCATTTGCGCCGCCAGGAAGCCCCGTTGCGGCGACTGCCCGGTCGATCCGCTGTGCCCGAAAATCGGTGTGTAGGCGGCCGGAAGTTAGCGCCCGCTTGACGGAAATCAGTTTTCCGTAGGCGCGGCGGAAAACCCTGTCTATTTCCCTGCGGAAAGCCCCAAAAAAAGGCGAAAAGGGCCGGTCGCAGACCGAATTGCACCGACATCTGTGCGCGCCGAGAACTCGCTAGCCATCAACGACTTAGCCAGTTTGCCCAAGCGAGTGTGCAGAGGGGTGCGAGTCGCGAAACAGGCGGCAGGGCCTTTTCCACACGCGCAAGCGACTCAGAAAGTGAAACTTAAGCCCGACTTCAGTCAGTTTCCTGCACTGTACTCGCCGTAAAGCTCCTTGAGCGCGCCCACGATCTCGCCGACCGTCGCGCCATCCTTAACGGCCTCGACGAGGGCCGGCATGAGGTTGCGGTCCTCTCGCGCGGCGGACCGGACGGTTTCCAGGGCCGCGGCGCACTTGCGCCCGTCGCGGGCGGCCCGAAATGCGCGCAGCCGCTCGACCTGCTCGACCTCGGTGCGCGGATCCACCGAAAGGACGGCCAGGGAGGCCTCGGTTTCGTCGCGGTAGGCGTTGACCCCCACGACCACGCGTCTGCCCTCCTCGACCTCGCGCTGCGCGGCGTAGGCGGCATCCTCGATCTCGCGCTGGAAAAACCCCTGCTCGATCGCCGGGACCGCCCCCCCGAGGGCGTCCACCTTCGCGATGAGCGCGCGCGCCCGCTCGCGAATCTCTGCTGTCCACGCCTCGACCAGGAACGAGCCGCCGAGCGGGTCGGCCACATCCGCGACGCCGCTCTCGTTGGCGATGACCTGCTGCGTGCGCAGCGCCAGGCGCGCCGACTCCTCGGTCGGCAGCGCGAGCGCCTCGTCCTTCGCATTGGTGTGCAGCGACTGGGTCCCCCCGAGGACGGCGGACAGCGCCTGGAGGGCGACCCGCACCACGTTGACCTCGGGCTGCTGGGCGGTGAGCGTCGAGCCGGCCGTCTGCGTGTGAAAGCGAAGGCGCCAGGATCTCGGGTCCTTCGCGCCGAACCGGTCGCGGGCGATCCCGGCCCAGAGCTCGCGTGCGGCCCGGAACTTGGCGACTTCCTCGAAGAAGTTCGAGTGGGCGTTGAAGAAGAAGGAGAGCCTCGGAGCAAAGTCGTCGATGGCCAGGCCGCGGGCAAGCGCGGCCTCGACGTACGCGATGGCATTCGAAAGCGTGAACGCCACCTCCTGCACCGCCGTCGAGCCGGCCTCGCGGATGTGGTACCCCGAGATCGAGATCGTGTTCCAGCGGGGCACCTCGCGGCCGCAGAAGGCGAAGAGGTCGGTCGTGAGCTTGAGCGATTCGCGGGGCGGGAAGATGTAGGTCCCCCGCGCGATGTACTCCTTGAGGAGGTCGTTCTGCACGGTGCCCGACAGGGCATCCCACCGTACGCCGCGCTCCCGCGCCACGGCCAGGTAGAGGGCGAGCAGGATCGGCGCGGTCGCGTTGATCGTCATCGAGATCGAGACGCGGTCGAGCGGCAGCCCCTCGGTCAGAACGCGCATGTCGTCGATCGTCGCGATCGCGACGCCCACTTTGCCGACCTCGCCGCGGGCAAGCGGGTCATCCGAGTCGTAGCCCATCTGTGTGGGCAGATCGAAGGCCACCGACAGCCCGGTCTGGCCCTGGTCGAGCAGGTAACGGTAACGGGCGTTGGACTCGCGCGCGGAGCCGTACCCGGCGTACTGGCGCATGGTCCAGTAGCGTCCCCGGTAACCTTCGGCGGTGATGCCGCGGGCGTATGGAAACTCGCCCGGGGCCGGGGACCCGTAGAAGGGGCCGATCGGGATGCCAGAGCTCGTCTCTCCGGGCAGATTGGGGCGTTTGTCCTCGGGTTTGCCCGTTTTCACGCCGCGGATTCTGTCACGGGACCTCCCGAAGCCGAAGCCCGCGCGGCGGATGCTAAAATTGCGCGGAAAGCATTCATGAGCGAGCATTTCCGGGGACGGCTCGAGGTCTTCGGCCTCGCGGACCTTCTTCAATGGATGGAGTTGAACCGCCGCTCCGGGCGGTTGACGGTGACGCGCGGCCACGATCGGCGCACCCTCGACTGGAAGGACGGCGAGATCGTGTACGTCTCGGGATCGCTGCCCCGCCACCGCCTCGGCGTGCACCTGCTCCGCAGCGGATCGCTCCCGGCCGCCACGCTGTACGAGCTGCTGGCGCGCAACATGACGACGCAGGAGAACCTGACTCGCCTCATCCTCGACATGAACCACGACACGCTCGACGGGCTCTCGCTGCGCGTCGAGGAACTGGCCCGCAAGCTCCTCTTCGAGATCTTCGAGTGGCGCGAAGCCAACTTCGAGTACGACCCCACCTACCGCGTTCAGCCGATCCTGCGCATCGGGCTGACTCTTCGGGGACAGGCCCTCGCCTTTCAGGGCGTCAAGCAGCTCGACGACACGCACCGCCTCTCGCGCAAGGAGCGCCGCGAGACGTGGGAGGCCGCCGACGCCTGGGTGCTTCCCTTCCTGCCGGACGGCATCGAGGAGCTCTTCTGGGAAGCGGCCGAGCGCATGGGGACGACCATCGATCCGCTCGAGGCCCGCGGCCACGCCGCCCGCTTCCGCGAGTTCGCGCGCCGCCTGCGCGAGCGGCTGATCCGCAACTACCTCATGCGCCCCGTGCACGCCGACACGGCGACGCTGCTCACCGAGCTTCTGAAGCGGCGGCCGCCGCTCGATCCCTCCGCCATCGCGCCCATCGCGGCGCTCGACCAGTACCTGACGCTCGATCTCCTCATCCTCGCCAATTCGCTGTCGGTCGACCGAGAAAACTCCGTGGGCACCGTGCCGGACGCCCTCGAACGGATCGGGCCGAGGGCCGCGACCGTCCTGATCGACAGGCTGTCCTCGACCGACTTCCCGGCGCTTGCCACCAACGATCCCGCGGCCCGGGCCGTGCGGCGCGCGAGCCTGGCCGCGGCGGTCGCGGCCGGCCGGTACGCCGAGCGTTATGGCGTCAGCCGTGAGCGCGGCTACACGCTCGGCCTGCTGCACTGCATCGGCTACGCGGACCTCTTCGAGATCGTCCGCGAGATGAATCTGCCCGCCGGACCGTTCCGGGGGGCGATCCTCGAGACCTACCGCCCTGCCGTGGGCCGGGCCCGCGCCGAGATCTGGGGGCTGCCGAGGGACTTCGAGGCCGTCCTCTCCGACGACGGCACGGACCCGAGCGCCGCCGCCGCGGTGGTGCGCCAGGCACGAGCGGCCGTCCCGGCCTGCGCGATCGGGAGCCTGCCCGCCGAGGGCGGGGACGACCTCGAGGCCGAGGAGCTGACCGCCGAGGTCAACATGCTGTTCGAGTACCTGGGCCTCGAGACCGTCGGCGTCGCCCGCGAATAGGGCCGCTGGCTCCTTTGGTTTTTTCCTAAAATCAGGGCACTCCGGAATCCGTCCGCCCCTCGAGGCGTTCTCCGTGTCGGTTGCCGGCGGTTTCGAGTTCGCCGGGCGTCGAGAAAGGACCGAAAACCATGAAGTGGACACGATCGGCTGCGGCCCTCATCCTGACTGCCTCGACGGGACTGGCCCAGCAGCCCCCGCCCGCCCAACGCCTGCCGACCTTTTCCGAGAGCGTCGAGGTGCGGGTCCTGAACCTGGACGTGGACGTCACCGACGCGAAGGGCCTCCCGGTGACCGACCTGAAACGCGAAGACTTCACGCTGAAGGTCGGCGGCAAGGCGGTCCCGATCGAATACTTCGCGCTCGTCGACGAGGGCAGCATCCACGCGCCCGACCTCGCGACGGCGGCTCCGGACCAGATCCTCGCCGCCTACAAGAAGGGGGAAAACGCGTATGTCCCGCGCAACTTCCTGGTCTTCGTGGACCTCGGGTACCTGCCGCCCGGCACGCGCAACCGAAGCCTGAACGCGATCCGGGACCTGGCGACGCGCCTCGGGCCCAACGACGCGATCCGTGTCGTGGTCTTCAATCGCGCGCCGACCGTCCTCGTCGACTGGACGACGAGCAAGGACGTCGTGATCACGGCGCTGGCCGAAATCGAGCGCCAGGGCGTCGGCATGTCGCGCCTGCAGAGTCAGGAGCAGGCCATCGCCCAGATGAACGCCATGGGACAGGGCCGGCGCAACGCCAACTCCCGGCTCCAGATCGCCCAGCAGTACGGCCAGGAGGTCGGCGCCGAGATCGAAAACATGATCGACAGCATGCAGCGGGAGCTCGTGACGCTCACGCCCCTCGACGGAAAGCGGGCGTTCCTCTTCCTCTCGGGCGGCTTCGAATACCAGCCGGGCTATGTCATGGCGCAGTACGCCAGCGGCAATTTCCTCCCGACGATGGCGAACATCGACGTCCGCCAGATTCCGACGCGCCTGACCGCGATGATCCAGCGCGCCAACGCCGACCAGATCACCTTCTACACGGTCGACGCGACGGGCCTGACCGCGGAAGGAACTGCTGCCTCCGAGGGCTCCCCCGCGACCAACGTGCTCGCCATCGAGCAGCGGCCGAACCTGCGCTTCCAGGCCCAGCAGGACCGCCAGAATGGGATGCAGCAGATGGCGGTCGAGACCGGCGGCGTCGCCCTGCTGAATACGAACGACTTCCAGAAAGGCCTGTCGCGCATCTACCAGCAGGTCTCGACCTACTACACGCTCGGCGTGACGCTCTCGAAGCTCGGCATCGCCGGCTACCAGAAGGTCGAGGTCTCGGCCAACCGGCCCGGCGCGACGGTCCGCGCGCGCAAAGGGTTCGAACCGCTCTCGGAGACGCAGCGCGTCGAGAACCGCGCTCGCGCCACGATGGAGACGGACCTCTCGTACAGCGCGATCCCGGCGAAGATCGAGACCGCGCCCGCAACGCCCGACAAGAAGAACTACCTGTTGCCCGTTACGGTGCTCGTGCCGGCCGACTCGCTGACCTTCGTGCCCGAGGGCGACAAGGAAGTGGCCCGGGCCGAGTTCTACATCGGCGCGGTGGACGACAAGGGCCGGTCGAGCGATTTGAGCCGCCAGCAGACGACCTTTCAGATCCCGGCGGGAACGCCGAAGGCAGGTGCGATCCTGCGCTACGCGGCGCAGCTCCAGACGAGGAAGGGCAACCTCCGGGTCGTCGTCAACGTCCGGGACCTCCCGAGCGGGAAGATGGGGACCGCGCGGGCCAACGTGCGAGTGGAGTGAAGCGGCCGCAAGGCCGCGTCATCCTTAAGGCGCGTGAGCGCCGAAGGATCCCGTTAGGAGCCTTATCGCGGCTCGCTGAAGGATTCCGCGGCGCACCCCACTACGGCTTCTTCGGCTTCGGCGCCGGCTTCGGAGCCGCCTTCACCGGCAGACTGCCGTCGGGCATGAGGACGATGAAATCCTCCCGGCGATCCAGCCCCTTGTTCGCGGCCGAGCCCTTCGGGGCGTTCAGGTCGCGCACGTTCACCGTGAACGTGTAGTAGCCGGGCTCGAACGACGCCAGGGGAATCTCGTTGCCCGAGCTGTAGACGCCGGGCGCCGTCTGAACCAGCTCGGCGGGCCCCGTAAACGGCGCGAAGGCGTCCTGGCCGTCGCGCTGCACGTTGATCCGGGTCATCACGCGCGGCTTCGGAGCGTCGGGAACGGGGGCCGCTGCGCCCGGAGCCGGGGCTGCTGCCGCGGCGTCGGCCGCGGGGGCCGGAAGAGCGGGATTCTCGACGTTGTAGAAATACCAGAGGCTGTCCGTCTTCGAGAACGTGCGATCGCCCTTCGGATCGACCTTGATCGGCTTGTCCGAGCCGAAAACGAACGGATCGGCCGGGCCGGGCCGCTTGGTCAGCGGGACGAGGCCGCTCGAAAGGATCAGGGGCGAGACCGAGAAGTCGGCCGACCTGGGCTCGAGCTTGAAGCTGACCGAGGAGGAGGCGACCGGCGGCTGGCCCTCCGCGCCGAAGAGGCCGAACGTGCCCTTGTAGCTTCCGGGCTGGAGCGTCACCGAGCGATCGAAGACGTGGTCCTTGCGGGAGCCTTCGGTCACTTCCGTGAAGACGGCGTCCTCCCAGAACGAATCCACTTCCTTGCCTGCCTCGTCGGTCACGACGCCGCCGAATTTGAGAGGCGTGCCCCCCGAGAACGCCGGCTTGTTTGTGGGCATGTAGAACTGGAGCGCCAGGAACTGGTCGCCCGTGGCGGACCGGAAGGTGCCCGACCAGAATCCCGCCTCGCCCGTGCTCTTTCCGGCGACGCCTTCGAGGGACGACCTGACCGCCGCGGGTAGAGGCATCGTCGGGGCTGCCGGGACAGCCGCGGCAGCGGCGCCGGCCGCAGCCGGGGCGGGAGCGGCGCTCTTCGCGGCGCCCGCTGCCGGGGCGGCGGCAGCCGTCGCAATCGTCGCGTTCGGGTTGACGATCGACTTCTCCGCGATCGTCGCCATCACCTTCTCGACGGCTCCCGCGTTCTGCAGCGTATCCCTGCCCTGCGCCGGATCGACCATGACCTCGGCCTTCACCTCACCGATGCCCATGAACGCCGGGAACTTGTCGGCGAGGTAGGTCCACGAGTAACGAATCGCACTGCTGGCCTGGTTGAGGTTGGCGCGCGCGTCGATTGCCGGCGCCGACACGCCTCCCGTGTCGTCCGTGGCGCCTTCCTGCGCCCGGGACTGCGAAACGCGCGAGGGTGCTCCGAGTACGACGAGCAGGTGGCCGCGCACCGAGTCGGCGCCCCGCTTGTAGCGCTGCATCTTGAACTGCTGGTCGGCGGCCGCGATGCGGCGCGAGACCTCCTGCTTGAAGGGCTCGCCCCCGCGCCGGGCGTAATAGAGGGCGATGAACTTGTCGGCGTCTTCGTCGGTTTTCACGTCCTTCCACTCCGTCCGCTCGGCCGGAGTCAGGAAGTACGCCTCGGGGCCCTTGTCCCAGTCCTTGTTCTTGGTGAGCTCGGCCAGCGCGGACGCGGCGATGGCGATGCCGGCGAGAGCGAACAGAAGCTTTTTCACAATCCCTCCAAACGGTTCGTTCGAAGCCGGAATTCTATAGCAGGAGGCCCGGGGCAAGAGACAGGTCAAGGGGCAGCACGGCGGGCTGCCATGCGCCCTCGCCTAGCGCTTCTCCGACCGCGCCGCGGCGTAGCGGCGGCCTGGGATCCGGGCCAGGGCGACGGTCTGGTCCGCCGCCCCGGGCCGGCTCGAAGCGAGCTCGACCCGGAGGACTTCCAGCATCTTCCGGACTTCCCCGTGCATCGTCTCCATGCGCTGTTTCATGTGGAGGATGACCTCCACTCCGGCCAGGTTGACGCCCAGGTGCCGGGTCAGCGTGAGGATGATCTCGAGGCGCTCGATCGTGTCGCTGTCGTAGAGGCGAGTGTTGCCCTCAGTCCTCGCGGGGCGCAACAGCCCCTCCCGCTCATACATGCGCAGGGTCTGCGGGTGGATTCCGAAGCGCTCGGCGATCGCCCCGATCCGGTAGACCCCGGCGCCGGCCCGCGCCCGCGCGGTCACCGCGCTTTCCTCGGCTCCACCGGAATCGGCCGGCCCCGATCGGCCTTGGGCGCCACGACGCGGAGCACTCCCGCGCGCAGGGTGGCCTTGATCACGCCCGGGTCGAGGGAGACGGGGACCGGAAAGTCCCGCGAGAAGCTGCCGTAGATGCGCTCCATCCGGACGAAGTGTCGCGCCTCGACGCCTTCGTCGGCCCGGCGGTGCCCCGAGATGCGGAGCTTGCCGTCGAGCGCTTCGAGCCGGACGTCGTCGAGCCGCACGCCCGGCAGCTCGATGTTCAGGACGATCTCGTCGGCGCTTTCGAAAACGTCCGCCGCGGGAGACCACAGCGCGGAATCGATACCCTCGTCGGGAAGCTCCGTGCGATGGATCGTCTCCTCGAAAAGCCGGTTCACCTTCTCCTGGATGGCGAAGAGGTCCTGCAGCGAGTTCCAGCGGAAGACGGTCATGGAATCCTTCGAAGCAGTTTAGCGCGGGTCACCGTCATTCCGAGGCCCGAAGGGCCGAGGAACCCCGGACTCGAAAGGCCCGGGATCCCTCGCTCCCGCTCGGGATGACGAACTCACCGCGCGCCCGTCATTTCTTCTCCGTATCCACGTACTCTGCATCGATGACCTCGTCCTCCTTGCCCGCCCCGGGCGCCGAGGACGACGCTCCGGAGGCCTCCGGTCCCGCTTCCGGCTGGGCCGCGCCCTTGTACATTGCCTCGGCGAGCTTGTGCGACGCCTGCTGCAGGCGCTCGCCCGCGGCGTTCATGCCTTCGGCGCCACCCGCCTCGAGGGCCTTCTTCGCGTCGGCCAGCGCCGCCTCGAAGGCCGTCGCGTCGGACGCCGAGAGCTTGCCCTTGTTCTCGCTGAAGGTCTTCTCCGAGGAGTAGACGAGGGAGTCGAGCCGGTTCTTCGCCTCGATCTCTTCCCGCCGCTTGCGGTCCTCTTCCGCGTGGGCCTGGGCGTCCGTGACCATCCGGTCGATCTCGTCCTTGGCGAGGCCGGACGAAGCCGTGATCGTGATCTTCTGCTCCTTGCCGGTCCCGAGGTCCTTGGCCGAGACGTTCATGATCCCGTTGGCGTCGATGTCGAACGACACCTCGACCTGGGGAACGCCCCGCGGCGCCGGGGGAATGCCGACGAGGTGGAACACACCGATCGTCTTGTTGTCGCGCGCCATCTCCCGCTCGCCCTGGAGCACCTTGATCTCCACCGACGTCTGGTTATCGCCGGCCGTCGAGAAGGTCTCGCTCTTCTTGGTCGGAATCGTCGTGTTGCGCTCGATCAGCCGCGTGGTCACGCCGCCGAGCGTCTCGATGCCGAGCGAAAGCGGCGTCACGTCGAGCAACAGCAGGTCCTTCACGTCGCCCGCGAGCACTCCCCCCTGGATGGCCGCGCCGACGGCGACGACCTCGTCCGGGTTGACGCCCTGGTGCGGGTCCCGTCCGAAGAACTCCTTGACGAGCTGCTGGATGCGCGGCATGCGCGTCTGGCCGCCCACGAGCACGACCTCGTGGATGTCCTTGGACTCGAGCCCGGCGTCCTTCAAGGCCTGGCGGCAGGGGCCGATCGACTTCTGGAGAATGTCCTCGACGAGCTGCTCGAGCTTCGCGCGCGTAAGCTTCAACTGGAGGTGCTTGGGCCCGGAGGCGTCGGCCGTGATGAACGGCAGGTTGACCTCCGTCTCGACGACGTTGGAGAGCTCGATCTTGGCCTTTTCGGCGGCCTCCTTCAGGCGCTGCATGGCCATGGCGTCCTTCGAGAGGTCCACGCCCTGGTCCTTCTTGAACTCCGCGAGGATCCAGTCGATGACGCGCTGGTCGATGTTGTCGCCGCCCAGGTGCGTGTCGCCGTTGGTGGACTTGACCTCCACGACGCCCTCGCCCACCTCCAGAATCGAGATGTCGAAGGTGCCGCCGCCGAAGTCGTAGACTGCGATGGTTTCGTCCTTCTTCTTGTCGAGACCGTACGCGAGGGCGGCGGCCGTCGGCTCGTTGACGAGGCGCTCGACCGTCAGTCCCGCGATCTGCCCGGCGTCCTTGGTCGCCTGGCGCTGCGAGTCGTTGAAGTACGCGGGCACCGTGATGACGGCGCGCGTGACCTTCTCGCCGAGGTAAGCCTCCGCGGCCTCCTTCAGCTTGCCGAGGATCATCGCCGAGATCTCGGGAGGCGAGGAGTCCTTGCCTCCGGCGCGGACGCGGCAGTCGCCGTTGGAGGCCGCGATGACCGCGTACGGCACCATCTTCATTTCCTCGGACACTTCCGAGAACTTGCGGCCCATGAACCGCTTGATCGAGTAGATGGTGTTGGTGGGATTCGTGATCGCCTGCCGCTTGGCAACCTGCCCCACCAGACGCTCGCCGGACTTCGAAAATGCGACGACGGAGGGCGTGGTCCGGTTGCCTTCCGCATTGGGAATGACGACGGGGTCCCCGCCTTCCATGACGGCAACGCACGAGTTCGTGGTGCCGAGGTCGATGCCGATGATCTTGCTCATGAACTACTCCTATTCGCTCTATTCGGGAGGGCGAATATAGAATATGAGCGCATTCATGTCAAGTACAGTTTGGACAATATTTAAGTCTAATAGACTCAAGTATTCCGGCTACTCGACGACCATGACGCTCGGCTTCTCGGTCTTCTCCTCCTGCTGCCGCGAGGGCGCGGGCCGCAGCTCCGAGACCGGGGCGAGGCTGCGTTCGAGAGACAGGTCGAGGTCGATCTGGCCGCTCGCGTTACGGCCGTACAGGCCGAACTTCCCGTCCTCCGCACGCAGGATGTACCGGTAGAAACGACCGTACGGATCCCGCAAGGAGTCCTCGTCGAGAATCCCTGCGACCACCAGGTCCTCGAGACCTCGCGGATACCGGCCGCTCGCGTCGTAAGAGATCCGGACCGCCCGCTCGATTGCGACAGCGCGATTGAGCGAGATCGCTCTGGCGAGGTCGGCCGTCTCCCGGACCTCCCCCGCCGGCCGCAGCAGAAGGTTGGCGGGATTGCGGGGAATCAGATACGCCGAGACTGCCGCGAGGGCGGCAAGCGCGGCCCAGAGTCCGAGCGACCGGCCCGCCGGGGCCGCCGCCTCCTCGCGGACCTCGGGCTCGGGCCGCGCTGCCGGAGGCTCTTCCTCCACGACGCGGCCGACCTCGATCAGATTGCGCGAAGCGAGATCCGCAGTTCCCTTGAGGACCTCGAAGTCCGAGAGAAAAGCGCGCTCCATGATTTCGCCGAGGCTGCGCCGGCCGTCGATCCACCGCCACGTCTCCGCCTCGGACCGCGAGACCGACAGCGTGCCCTCGGGAGCGTTCTTCTGGTTCGCAACGAGATTCAGGCTTTCGACTCCGGGAGCGCGGCGGTAGACCGTCGCGGGCGGCCCGACCCTCTTCTCGACGAGGGGCCACTCGTCCACGATCTGAGCGGCCTCCATCAGGACGGAATCGGTCGACACCGGCGCCATGTGGTCCGCGTCGTATTCGACCGTGCCCTCCTGCGTGAAGTGGAAGCGGCCATCCGGCCAGCGGAATGCCGAGTAGACGATGCGCGAGATCTGGAGCCGCAGGGCCTCGCGCAGCTCCCCCACCTCGACGAGCCCCTCCCGCACGAGCAGAGCGCCGAGGCGCTGGCGCGTCTGCTTCTGGACCGCGAGCACGTGGTCGAGCTGTTCCTGAGTGGCGTACCCGGCTCGCAGCAGAAGGCTGCCCAGGCGATTGTCGAGACGCCGCGCCGCGGATTCCGCCGCCACGACCGAGCCGGAGAGAAAGGAGATCGTGATCGTGTCGTCCTCGCCCTCGACCGTGAGGATCCCGGTCTTTCGCTGCAGGCCGAGCATCTGGAAGATCTCGGTCAACGAGAAGACCTTCAGCGTGCCTTCAAGACCCATCGGGAGCCCTCCTGCCGACCAGCTGTGCCCTCACCCAGACCACCAGCGCGACGGCCCCGCCGAATATGGCCGACAGGCGCAGCCCGGCCGCAGGCGGCAGCGTCAGGGGATCGAAGAGCTTCTCGTCCACGACGGCGGCGGCCAGGCCGAAGAAGAAGACGAACAGGGTGAAGGCGCCCGCGACCGGGCGGCCCTGCTGGAAGGCGAAAGAGCCGGGCAGAAACACGGACGCGATGCGGCCCGCGCGGGTGCGCCGGGCCGCGCGGGACTGCATCGCCGCGGCCTCCGCCGCCTGGACCTCGATGTCCAGGCTCTCCTTGCGAAACATCCGCGAGCACATGATGCAGTAGTCCGGGGGATCGCCGTAACGCCGGCAACGGTTGCAGAAGGTCCGGCCGCATCGGTCGCACACCGTGGCCACGCCCCGGCGCCACCGCCGCCGCGCGATCAGGATCCCGAGCAAGAGCACCGCCAGCGGCGCCAGGGCCCACGGCGAAAAGAGCGCCCGCCACGGCCTTGCCGCCATGCCGTGCCCGGGCAGGCGCCGGCTCTTGGGTTGGGCGTTCCATTCCGCGATTCGGGCGCGCGCGCGCGCGACCGAGTAGTCGGCCGGCACGACGCGGGCCACCGTCGGCGTGCTCGACCACGCCGACACCTGGGACGCGGAGAGCGCCCGGGCCCCCGCGAGCGCCTGGGCCTGCCCGTCGTAGTCGTAGGCCTCGCCCCGTGCGAGCGAAAGGTTGTAGAGCGCGTCGGCGGCCTTCGGGTTCTTCTTCGAAGCCTCGGTGTAGTCGCGAATGGCCTCCCCGTAGTCGCCCTCGGTGAAATGCACGTTGCCGCGGTTCAACAGCGGGCGGTAGTCGCCGGTGTCCGCCGTCATGGCCCGGCCGTAGTCCGTCAGCGCCCGCTCGAGATCGCCCGAACGCTCGGCGTACGTCCCGAGGAGAAACCAGACGTCGGCGTCCTCCGGAAACACAGCCGCGGCCTGTCGCAGGCCGTCCTCGGCGCTCGCATCCTCGCGCCGCTCCTCGAGGTCGATCGCGGCCACGAAAAGGGGCGAACGCTGCCGGATGTTCGCCTCGGTGATCCAGGCGCATACGGGCACCGCGGCGGCGAGTGCGACGAAGGCCGTTCCGAGAACGAGCCGCTCCCTTTCGTACGCGTAAGCCCAGAGGAGCGC
>Ga0209048_10004405_pt1 | contig 13471 bp, 7 predicted proteins | sample FrelakmetCRP12CR_FD_187146 | JGI IMG/M metagenome (GOLD analysis project Ga0209048, IMG submission 187146) | Freshwater lake sediment microbial communities from the University of Notre Dame, USA, for methane emissions studies - CRP12 CR (SPAdes)... | ecosystem: Environmental > Aquatic >... | reverse complement strand
CAAGGCCGTTCCCGCCAGGAAGATCCCGAGCCAGGGGACCAGGGGGAAATAGTCGAACGAAGAAAACGAAGGGGTGTGGATGCCGAATGGAAGCAGCCAATCGGAGCGGATCGTCATCCCTTTTGTCAGCAACGGAACCGCCGCGCCGAGCCCGATAATAAGCGCGCCCCAGACCGCGCAGGCGGCCGGCCGGGCCTTTTCGAGGGCGGCGCCGTAGACGAGGATCGAGACGGCCAGACATTGGAGGATCCCGAAGTAGACGGCGGACGTCGGCTCGAAGAGAAATGTCACCGCGGTGACGGCGAGGGACACGGCCAGGAGCCTCAAGCCCCGGCGCAGATTGCCCCGGCTCAGCGTGCTGCTTATCCCCGACAGAACGACAAAGAGACCGGCGAAGAAAAATTGGGCCGCCGTCCAGGCGGCGCTAGACAGGTTGGTCGAAAAGCCCAGGAATCTCCTGACGCCGCTGAATTCCCCAAGGTCGAACAGGAGATGGTAGCCCACCATCAGGGTGATGGACAAGCCGCGCAGGAAATCGATTTCCCAGATGCGTTCGGGGCCGCCCGCTTTTTCCACGGGGTGAGGATAGTACGGGCCGCCGTCCGGCGTCAAGGCGTCTTAACCCCCCGGTCCTCAGCGAATGCCAACCCGGCCCAATCGGCTGGCCACGCGGCGTTCCCAATAGCCTGGACGAGTGGAAGATAATCGTCAAGGCCTATGTCGAGCACTATAGGGGCCTCGGCCCCGCCGGGCAGAGATCGAAATCTACGGCAAGAACGAATAACGACCGCGGCCGCGGCCGGCGGCGGTTGGCAAGCCGAGGGCGATGTTCATTCGGCTGCCGGCTTCGGGTCGAAGAAAATCCCGCTCAGCGCGACGATGTCCCCGCGGACCTTGTCGATCCTGAATTTGGCCGAGCGGTCATACGCGTAAACCAGATAGGTGCCGCCGGAAAATCCTTTCACGATGCGGACGGGGGCGACGAGTTTCAGGGTTTCGGCGTCGAACATCTCCACGGCCAACCGCCGGCCCTTGTCATCCCAATCAACGAAGTACAGGGCCACCTGGTAGGACCGGGTGCCGTCGATGCCGATGGTCAGGGTCATGGTTTGATCGCTGTTGGAAACGCAGGCCGCGTTTCGCGGAGTGGTGTTGGTTGGGTCGGGCGAAAGGGCCCGTGAATCAGAGGTCCCCGAAGCCCACGTCGTGCAATCGGGCAGGCCGGCGTCCGGAAAGGCCCTGAAATATTCCAATGACGTCACATAGGGAGGCAGGGATCTTTTATCGCGGCCGTCGAGAGAATAGTTGCACAGGACGTATCCCTCCCGGCCGTATACGCCGCCCCAGTTTCCGCCCGTGGCCATATCCTGTCTGATGAACCGGGCGGCATACGCCTCCGGCGGTTCGTGATAGGCCGGCGTCTGGCCTCGATACGCCGTGGAGAAGGCATAATTGCCGGGCTCGACCGAGGTAAAGTACACGAATTCCGAATCCTGGCCGGCTCCTCCGAGGCCTGAAACCGGATGGAAATCGCCGTCCCAAGCCAGCCGGCCGTTCACCGCGATGCGGGTGATCGTCTTTCCGGCTTTCGGAATGCCGATCCGGCCCAGCGTCCCGGCCGGCGCCGTAACGGCGCCGTCCCCGGAAGCGACATTGAAGCTGGCTCGGATGTCGCCGCGAGGGGTGGGGGTCGTTCCCGACACCCGGGTCAGAGTCGCGCCCAGATGGGGCATGACGTCATAGGTGGCGAAGCCGGGTGACGTGGGGACGATCCCGAGCACCTCTTCGTTCAGCCATTTGACGGGCCCCGCGCCCCAGGGATGACAGAGGCTGGTGATGCCGCATTGGGTGTTGGGAACGGCGCCGTTCGGACCGATGACGGAGTTCCACGACGGCCGGAACACCTCGAAAGTCGTGGTCCCTCCGTACCTGATCATGCCTCCCCACAGGTCCCTGACGGTGCTCAAGGCGTCATCATACTTGTCGAGCTTGGCCAGGGCTTGGAGAATGAAATATTGGTTGAAGGGCGAGAGCGAAATTCGATTGACCCTGTCGCGGAATTCCTTCTCGAAGAGCGCCTCCCGTTCGGCCGTGGTGAGCAGTCCGGTGGTCACGGCATCGGCCGCGGCATGAAAACCGAGGCGGGAATACCAATTCTCGTCCTTTCTCAGATCGGCCAGCTTGGCACGGGCGTAGCCTGAATATTTGTCGCGCAAATCCGGGCGGCCGAATTTTTCCATGGCCGCGGCAAAGTCCCGCCAGGCCCGGATCGACAGCATTTCGTAAGCCCGCTGCGCTTCCGGGCACGGTTTGAACCAGATTTCGAATCCCGCGCACAAACGCTCGTCCCAGCCGTAAAATCTGAGCTTGGGATCCGTCCCGAACGCGGCGTAGGCGTCATCGAGCTTGGCGCAGGCGTTGGCCACGTAACGCCCCAGCGTCGCCGCGTCGCCCGTGTAATTGTAATAATCCAGCAAGCTCAAGACCCAGTACAACGAATAGCTCCGGATGCCGTTGTTCTGGTTCGCCGTGGAGTCGATATTCCGCCTGACGAAATCGTAGTTGCCGAAGGCCACCAGGGCGGCGGCTTGAGACGGGTGGGCATCGCCGGTCCACGACATCCGGTCGCCGCGGTCCATGAGAATGGCGCCGAAATAGTCTTGACACAAAGACGCTTTCACGCAGTACGCGGAGGCATACCAGATTTTCGTCAGGAGGGAGTCGTCGCACGAGAAGCTTCCCGCATAATTGGCCGGCTTGACCTGGCAGACGGCCCGGATCGCCTTGATGTGCCAGGGACGATCCAGCGACTTCACGTGGATCCAGGCGAACCGGACCCCGTCGTAAAGTTCGCGATTCAGCTCAAGCCTGTAGGTGTCGCCGTGCTTGACCGGCGCTTTGGTTTTTTCGAATCCGGGTTCATTGTACTCGGAGATGCTCATCTCGATGCCTCCCGGGCAGTCGGGACTGTCGAATTCCACCCAGGCGGCCATCTCCAGGCCGAAATCGAGCTTGATGGAGCCGGTGCCCTTGACGGTCACATCGGGGTTGGGACCGGGCATGGATGGCAGGTTTTCGAACGAACCGGCCGGATCGGCGGAAACCGCCTTGGGCTTGAGAAGGAAAATCTCCAGCGCATCGGAGGCCTTGGGATTGGGCCAGCGGTAGGCGACAAGGGGGTCGGGCGATTCAGGCGCAGCCGGTCCGCTGAAGCTGCCGGTGCTGACATAGGCATAGGGCTCGGAGATCGGCGACCGGCCCCCGACGGGCCTATCTTGAACGGCCGCCCGGGCGCATGGAGAAACGAGCCGCGCGATACCGTAGGGCACTCCCAGAGCGATGGCCGTGATCATGAGGGCCTTGGCAAGGCGTCGGATCATGGCATCCTTGATTCTAGGCTGAACATGGAGGTTGTCAAGCCGATGGGTTTTCTGGCACACTGGGCCCATGATGTCGAAGGCGCCCCGCTGTCCTCGATGCCGCTTGTCCTGCGATGGGAGCAACCGCGCGCCGTTTCGCCGGGAGGGAGAGGAATCCTCATGAAAAATCGCTTCGCCGCGGTCATCGTTATTTTCGTTGCCGCCTCGTTCATAAATCCCGCCCTCTTCTTGTCGGCCGACCCGGACCCGGCCCTGAGACAGGCGGGCCAGGCCTCCGCGGGAGCATTGACGGGCTTGAGGGATTACGGATTGAAAAATTATGTTGGCCTCTCCAAGGACCTGCCGCACGCGGAGAATACGGCCTGGAAGCTCGTCTGCCGCATGCCGTACAACTGCCATTTTCAACCCTGGATCCAGCTGAAAGCGCCCGCGGGCCAAGTCATCCGCTTCAACTCCAGCAACCCGCTCGTCCTCTATTTGACGCCCACGGAGACGTACACGACCGTTGCGGGCGAGCAAACGTGCGAGGCAGAAAATTGGGTCAGCGGCGAGGGCGCCATCTATACCATCCCCGCCGGCGTGACGGTGAAGGCCGTCAAGTACCGGGAAACGGGGTACGACACGACGCTGGCCGGCTCGTTCGAGTGCAACGACAGCGATTACAATACCCTCTGGCAAAAGGGGGCCAGGACCGTCTATATCTGCATGAGAGACCATTTCTACGACTGCCCCGACCGGGAAAGGGTCGGATTCTGGGGCGACGGGACGCCTGAACTCGACCAATGCTTTTACGCTTTCGATACGGCCTCCCATCGGCTGTGCAAAGACCTGGTGCTGAGGAAACTCGAACCCAAGTTCTACCCGGGTCAACACCTGGAATTTCTCGGCGAATACGGGCTGTGGTTCTATTATCTGCACACGGGCGACCTGGAGTCCCTGAAGGCCGTCTATGACCCGACCAAGACGTTCCTTATGGAAACCTATAAGCTCGGCAATCCCCGTCAATGGTTCGATTGGGGAAAAGACGTCAAGGACATCCCCATCATCGAGACCTGCTTTTTTTACATCGACCTCAAAACATTGAAGAAGATGGCCCGGGTCACCGGGCATGAGGCGGATATCCCGGCCATCGAGGCCAAGCTCAACGCCATCGAAAGCACATTTGACGGCAAGTATTGGAAAGGGAACTGTTACATGTCGGCGAACGTCTCCACGCCGGACGACCGGGCCAACGCCATGGCGGTCAATGCCGGGCTGGCGGACCGGTCCAAATGGGCCGCGATCTACGACAACGTCCTGACGAAGATGACCAATGCCAGCTGCTTTTTCGACCGTTGGGTCTTCGAGGCCCTGTGCGCCATGGGGAAACAGGACGATGCCCTCCTCCGGATGTACAACCGCTATAAAACCATGATCCCCTGCCGCTTCACGACCCTCTGGGAACATTACGACCGGTGGTGGGCGACGGGCCTTAACGCTTTCGACGAGGGCTCGTCGCTTAATCACGGCTGGAATCCGCCCGTCCTCAATCTCTCCCAAACGATCGCCGGGATCGCCCCGGAGACGCCCGGGTGGAGCACGTACCATGTGTTGCCCAACGAGGCGTTCCTTAACGAGATCAAGGTCGTCGTCCCTTCCCTCAAGGGCAAGGTCACAGTCCACATGAAAAAGACGGCCACGGAGTATTCTTTGAGGTTGATTTCGCCCGTGAACACCCAAGCCATCGTCGGCATCCCCAAGAGGTCATTTTCGAAGCTGAACGCCGTCAAGGTCAACGGGACGACCGTTTGGGACGGAGCCTATCGCGGCGGGGCGGAGGGCATCGCCTGGAACGGAGAGGACGACGCTTACCTCAAATTCCAGGCGAGCCCGGGGACATGGGCGTTTGCCGGCTCGGGCACGCTGCCGATGGGCTCCCCGAAGCCGTTACCGGCGCCGCCGGCCGACGATATCCCGCTTGAAAAGAAATCCTGGGTCGCGTCGGCCTCGGTCGAAGACGGCACGTTCCTGTTCAGCGGAGATAAAATCCCGATCGACGTCTCGGCCGCCAACGCCATCGACGGCGATCATTGGACCGGGTGGCGCGACATGACGAAAAAACAATATCCCGGGCAATGGTTCCAGGTCGACATGAGGCGGGCGGAGACGTTTTCCAAGATCGTTCTCGATAACACCTGGGCGTTGTGGGATTCCCCCCACACCTATTCCGTGTCCGTGTCCGGGGACGGCGCCCATTGGGGAAGCCCCATCGCCACGGGGTCCGGGACATTGGGCATCACGACCATCACCTTTCCGGCCCAGACCGCGCGTTACATCAGGATCACGCAGACCGGCGCGGATGCCACCTACAACTGGTCGATTTACGAACTGGACGTTTATCTGGACAAATCGCGCTAATCGAGGTCGTCGTGTTCGGCCTGAACAAGGGCATGCTCGACTTCAGGCCGGAGGCCTGGATCACGGCGTATCCGATTCCTTATGAGTCCCGGGAGTTGGTGCTCCAGCGCGCCAAGGCCGAATAACCCGGGGAGGCCGGTTTCACCGCAACACGGAGGCGATGGCTTCGTAGGCCGGCTTGGGACGATAGTCCCTGTCGAAGATCAGCGCGTCATCGCAGGTGCCCCCACTGATTCCGGGGACCCAGGAGTAGCGGTCGGTAAAACCCCAGAGGAAGACGGCCGGACATTTCGGTGCGGCGAGGGCCGCCTCGAAGACGCCGCGGTAGATCACCGCCTGTTGCTGGAGGTCCGCCGCGGTGGCGTTCTTGGGAAGCCAGACGTCGAGCTCGGTGATATGGACGGCCAGCCCGAGATCGTTGAACCGCCGGATGTTCTGCGTCACCTCCGGAAGGGGGGGATGCTTGTCCAGCTGCACGTGATACTGCAATCCGATCCCGTGGACCGGCACGCCGCGGGCCAGGAGTTCTTTGATCCACTGATAACACCGGTCGGCCTTTTCCGACATCCCGTCCATTCCGTAATCGTTGTAGAAGAGCATGGCTTGCGGGTCGGCCTCGTGGGCCCAGCGATAAACCTTTTCGACGTACTCGGGGCCGATGGAATGATACCAGGGGCCCTCTTCCCGCAATCCCGGCCCCTTGTCGCTCAAACCTTCGTTCAGGACATCCCACGCGAATACGCGTCCGCGGAAATGCCGCATCACGGTGAAAATGTGGTCGCGAAGGATGCCGAGGGCTTCCTCCCGAGGAAACGTTCTGTCCGTGGCCCAAGCCGGCAGTGCGTCGTGCCAGACCAGAGGGACCGCGCGCACGTTCATGCCGTGCTGTCTGGCGAAGGCCATCGTCGCGTCCGCCGGTCCGAAGTCGAATTGCCCCCGCACGCGCTGAAGGACATCCAGCTTCATGTCGTTCTCGGCCACGAGGCCGTTGAACTCGCGGGCTATGACTTCGCCGTACTCCGGATCCTTCTTGAAGACGCCGGGACTGAAGGCCGCGCCGAGGACCAGGCCTTTCTTCGCGGCCAGGCTTCGCAGCCCGTCAGTATGACTCCGGACGTCATTCTTGGGAACGGCGGGAGGACGCGGCCCCAAACCGCTTTTCCGGTTTCCCTGCGCCATGCTCGAACATGACGGAAGAAGGAGAGGCAGGGCAGCCGCCAGGCCCGCCGCCCCCGTGGTTTTCAGAAAGGCGCGCCGCGACAAGTCTCTTCCTTCGCTATTCATTCCGTTTCCTCCAGAGCAACCTGCCGTGAGGGTTTAGGTTATTCGCCGACCGGGATTGATCCCGGCCTCGTCGTAAGCGGCCCGTCAGGGCTGAGCTGTCGCGGCGATCATCTTCCTTCTCGGAGCCGCGCCGGGTCATATTTTATCAAAGGTGCAGCCGGAGCGTCCATTATGAGCGGAATATTCCGGGGATCTAAAAGGATGAGATCCAGCCGGTCCAGATGAAGAACACGACGGGCGCCGACATGGCGAAGAGGACGAGGATGACCCGACCCGCCCCAGGGGAGCGCTCGGCCAGACCGGCGAGGATGAGGTAGACCGGGAAAAGCCCGGCGCAGTATCGACCCAGACCCAGAAGCTCGCTGGACGAAATCAGGACGAGAAAATAGGCCAAGGCATAGATCCAATAGGAGCGGCGGATCCGGCGAAATCCCAGGAAGAGCAGGGCGCACATGAAGACGGTGGTGCCCAGGTCGAAGAGGCTTTCGCCGTTGAATCCTCCCGACGTCAGCCACCGTAAGGGGTGAACCCAGGGGGCTACGACCTGCTTGTGCCAGCCGGATTGGGCCGCAAAGTAGGCTAGAGCGTTGCCTGTGAGCCGCCATAGGTAGCCGAAGTAGATCAAGATCCCGAGAGGGATCAGGGCGAGCGACGAGGCCTTCCAGTCGATCCGGCGGATCTTGTATTGGCGCGCCGACAGGTACTCTAGACCGACCGGGACCAAGACGAGGACTCCCAGCAACCGAGTCATGGAGGCCAGCATCCCGGCCAACCCGGCCAGGAAATAGCGATTCCGACGGGACGCTAGCACGGCGGCCACTACCAAAACAAAGAACAGCGACTCGGAGTAGATCGCGCTGAACGCGTAGGTCCAGGGCTGGGCGGCGAAGAGCCAGACCGCCAAGTTGGCCCGGTTGTCGTCCGTCTCCAGCCGGGCCAGGCGATAGAGCAGCACCAGGGCCAGGAACAGGCAAACCTGGGAGATGACCAAACCCGCGACCGCCGGGTCCCCGGTCAGCCAGCTCACCCCTTTCATCAACATCGGATAGAGCGGGAAAGGCGTGACGTTGGTCTCGGGGATTCCCGCCACGACGCCCTGCATCTGTTCTTGGGCCCCGTAGAAATGATACCCGTTGCGGACGATGTTCAGAAACCAATAGGAATCCCATTTCTGGAAAGAGTCGACGAGCCAATTCGTGTGGGGACCGCCGCCGTGGTATAGGAACTGGCCGGCGGGTGAGGCGGGGCCCATGAAGCGGTGGATCAGCCAGGCGAAAAGGACCAGCGGAGTGCGCGTCGCCAGAAAGGCCAGCGAAGCCGCCCGCCAGTCGGCGGGGATTCCGCGCCAAACCCCCGGCCTGAGGACGGGGTTCTCCTTGCGCGCCTCGCCGGATAGTCCCTTTGCCTTTCGTCGCATAGTTTCGCCGCCCGGCACCTCGGGGAACACCGTCTATCGAAACGCCCCCATGATATCGTCGGCGGATGCGCGCTGTCAACAACGGGAAAGCCGCCGACGACAACGGGTTGCCAGGACCGGGCCTCTGGCGTACAATTCAAGAGCGCCCGCGCCATGAAAGTCATCGTCGTCGTCCCGACCTACAACGAGGCCGCCAACCTTCCGGCCTTTGTGCCGGCCGTGCTGGAGCAGGGGGTTCCCGGTCTCGGAATGCTCATCGTCGACGACGAGTCTCCCGATGGGACCGGACGCCTGGCCGATGACCTCGCCGCCCGCTGGCCCGGTCGCGTGGAAGTTCTGCATCGTCGTGGACGACGGGGACTCGGCAGCGCCTACCTCGCTGGATTCCGCAGGGCGCTCGAGGAGGGGGCGGACGTCGTCGTCCAGATGGACGCCGATTTCTCGCATCCCCCGGGCGACGTCCCGCGTCTCATCGCGGCGCTCGCAGACTACGACGCGGCCATCGGCTCCCGGTACGTTTCCGGCGGCGCGGCTTCCGAGGATTGGAGCCTGGGCCGCCGAGCGCTCAGCCGTTGGGCCAACATTTTCTCCCGGATCGTCCTGGGGCTGAAGACGCGGGACGCGACGGCCGGGTTCAAAGCCTGGCGGAGGACGGCCCTCGAGGCCGTCGACCTGGGACGGGTCAGCTCCGAGGGGTACGTCTTTCAGGTGGAAATGGCCTGCCTCTGCGAGCGGTTGGGGCTCCGAATCATTGAGATCCCGATCACCTTCGAGGAACGGCATGACGGCCGCTCGAAAATGACGATGGGGATCAAGCTCGATTCGGCGGCCGGAGTCTTCCGCGTCCGGCGCCGCCACCGCGGGATCCGTCCGCTCTCTTGACCGGGGGCGGCCGACTTCTATCGTCCCGTGATCTCGCGAAGGCGGTCTGTCGCCGCGGGATCGCCCGGGTTCAGACGGAGAACCTCCCGGAAATGAACGACGGCTTCGTCCTTCCGGCCCATGCGGAGCGCGACCTCGCCAAGCATGAAATGGGCCGCCACGTAATGGGGGCTCAGCGCGACGGCCCGCCGGAGCGATTCCTCGGCTTCCACGAAGCGCTCCGTCCGAATGAGGATGATGGCTTTGTTGAACAGGCCGAGGAAGTTATCCGGGTTCAGGGCGAGTCCTCGATCGAGGTACTCGAGGGCCTTTCGGTCGTCGCGCCCGGGATAGCTCGGCTGGGCGTAGATATAGGCCAATTTCGTGTAAATCGCGCCATCGCCGGGATTATGGCTCAATATCTTTTCGAAAGCGCCCACGGCATCGTCCCAGCGCTCCACCCGCGAATAAAACGTTCCCAGGTTGGACAACGCCCGGCGGTTCATGGGATTCCGGGCGAGCGATTCGCGCCAAAGGGCTTCCGGAGAGCCGTAGACGGCATGCCGGTGCCAGGTCACGGCGGCCTGGGCGAGGACGGCGGCCGCGGCCGCGACCAGGAGCGCGCTACGCCAAACGCGATCCCTTCGGCCCAGGTGCCATAGGAGCCCGGCCAAGATCAGAAAAACGCCCGCGCCGGCGAAGTAGGCCCGTCTTTCCACCATCAAGTCCACGGTCGGCAAGAACGAGCTGGTCGGAAGGAGCGTGATGACGAACATGAGCCAGCCGAAGCCGAGGAGCCGCTGGACGGGGCTCGAGGACCGCTTGAACGCGGCCTTCACAGCGAGGACCGAAAGCGCGCCTACGACGGCCCAGGCCGCGAGGCGCAGCCAAAGAGGATAAGCCTCGGCCGCGGGCAGATGATCGATAGTGAGTCCCGCGGGAAGCCCCATGAGCTTGAGATAGGCGAGCATCACCGCGCCCTGCATGCTCGCATATAAAGCGGTACGATAAACGGCGGCTCCTCCCTCGAGATCCCCGAGGCGGCCGAAGGTGAGCCAGCGCGCGCCCAGGTAGACACAGGCCAGCAGCACAAGGGGGAGGACCACGCGGACCCGCCTTTTCACTTCGCCCGCCCCGCCTGTGAACCAATCCCAGGCGACGACGAGCGCGGGCAGAACGACGGCGCTTTGTTTGGCGCCCAGGGCCAGGATAAACAGCGCAGAGGCGAGAACCTGGGCTCCCGGGCCCGGTTCCTGTCGCCGAACAAGGAGGAGCAGAGCGCCCAGGCAAAGCGCCGTCGAAAGGACGTCGCTCAGCCCGTAAGCATAGATGACGGTGCCGGCCATGAGAGGCGACGACAGAAACAAGAAGGCCGCAAGCGGGCCGGCCTCCGGCGCCTCGATCCGGAAAAGCCGGCGCATCGATAAGGCGGCGAGCCCGGCCAGGAGGACCGCCACGAGGGCGTGGAGCAGCGTGTTGACCACGTGGAACGGAAGCGGGCTGCCGGAGCCGGCCCGCCAGCAGAGCCAAAAGACCATGAACGTTATGGGGCGCGCGGGGTCGTTGCGGAATTCGCCGCTGTTTTCGGAGTAGGGATAGAAAAAATGGTGGAGGCTGAACGGCAGGCGCATGTCGGGATTGGCCTCGATCTTCGCGACGTCGTCAAGGATGAACGGGTTTTTCCAGGAGGGGATGAAAAGCAGGACGGCGGCCGCGAAGACACCGGCCGCGAGCAGGGCCGTCATGACGCCTTTCGGCCGGACCGGCGGAGCCGGCGGGCCTTTTTGCTTCAAGCCCTTTTTCATTTCCGTGGCAATGATGATGAAGCCCGTCCGCATCCCAACGGCAGGGATGATAAATCGCGGCGGCACGCGATGTCAATCGGCAGGTCGTCCGGCTCAGCTCTCCCGGATCTTGGCGATGGAGCAGACGCGGTCCTTGTCCTCGAGGTTGATGATGCGGACGCCCTGGGTGGCCCGGCTGAGCGGCCTGACCTTGTCCGTCGGGATACCGATGACCTTACCCTCGACGGTGATGACGAGGAGGTCCTCCTCGTTGATGCCGACCATGCCCAAGGCGTTTCCGATCTTGGGCGTGATGCGGAGGTTGAGGACGCCCTGCCCGCCCCTGTGCTTCAGGGGGTACTGGTCGACGGCCGTCTTCTTGCCGTAGCCGCGCTCGCTCGCGGTGAAAACGAACTTTTCGTCGGGGCCGGCGATGATCATGCCGATGACGCGGTCCTTGGGCTTGAGCCGGATCCCCCGGACCCCCGAGGCCGACCGGCCCATGGGCCGGACGTCGTTCTCCTTGAATCGGAGGGCCCGGCCGAGTTTCGTCCCGATGACGATGGCGTTTTTCCCGGTCGAGAGCTGGGCCGAGAACAAGTCGCTCTTCGGCCGCAGGTTGATGGCCAGGATGCCGCCCCGGCGGACGTTCCTAAACTCGCTCAGGCGCGTTTTCTTGATGATGCCGTCCGTGGTCAGCATGACCACAAACTGGTCCTCGCTGAATTCCCTGACCGGGACAACGCTCCGGGGCTTCTCGTCCGGTTGGAACTCGACCAGGTTGGCGATGGACTTGCCCCGGCCGGAAACGCCGACGTCCGGGACCTCGAGGGCCTTCAGCCAGTAGAGCCGGCCCTTGTTCGTGAAGACGAGGAGATAGCTGTGGGTGGAACAGACATAGAGGTCCTCGACGACGTCCTCGGGTTTCATGTCGATGCCGCGCCGGCCCTTCCCGCCGCGGGCCTGGAACTTGTAGGAGCTGAGCGAGGTCCGCTTGATGTAGCCGCTCGAGGTATAGACGACGGCGACATCTTCCTCCTTGATGAGGTCTTCGGGCCGGAGCTCGCTGACGGCCTCGTCGCGGATCTCGGTGCGCCGCTCGTCCTGGTACTCCTCCTTGACCTCCTTGAGCTCCTTGACGATGATCGCGAAGACGAGCTTCTCGTCCTTGAGGATCTTCCGGAGCTCGGCGATCTTTTTCTTGAGCTCGGCGTATTCCTGCTGGATCTTCTCCCGCTCGAGCTTGGTCAGGCGCTGGAGGGGCATGTCGAGGATGGCCTGGGCCTGGATCTGGGTCAGGTGGAAGCGCTCCATGAGGCCGCGCCGGGCCTCGTCGACGTTGGCCGACGCCCGGATGAGCTTGATGATGGCGTCGAGGTTGTCGAGACAGATGACCAGCCCCTCCAAAATGTGGGCCCGTTCCTCCGCCTTGCGGAGCTCGAACCGGGTCCGCCGCAGGACGACCTCCTTGCGGTGGGCGATGAAGTATTTCATCATGTCGACGAGGCCCAGGGTTTTGGGCTGCTTGTCGACGATGGCCAGCATGATGATCCCGAAGGAGATCTGGAGCTGGGTGTGCTTGTAGAGGTTGTTGATGATGATCTCGGGGAGCTCCCCCTTCTTGACCTCGATGGCGATCCGCATGCCCTCGCGGTCGGACTCGTCCCGGATATCGGCCACGCCCTCGATCTTTTTTTCGTTGACGAGTTGGGCGATCGATTCGAGGAGCCGGGATTTGTTGACCTGATAGGGGATCTCATAGATGATGATCTTGTCCTTCTCGCCCTTGGCCCCGCGCTCGATCGTCGTCTGGGCCCGAAGGTGGATGACGCCTTTCCCGTCTTTGTAGGCGTCGAGGAAGCCCTGGCGGCCGTAGATGACCCCGCCCGTCGGAAAGTCCGGGCCTTGGACGTGCTTCAGGACGTCTTTCAGGGTTGCGTTCGGGTGCTCGATGAGATGGATGACCCCGTCGCAGATCTCCCCCAGGTTGTGGGGCGGGATGTTCGTGGCCATGCCGACGGCGATCCCATTGCCGCCGTTGACCAGGAGGTTCGGGAACTTGGAGGGCAGGACCTCGGGCATGGTCAGGCTCTCGTCGTAGTTCGGGACGAAGTTGACCGTTTCCTTGTCGATATCCGCCATGAGCTCGTGGGCGAGCTTCTTGAGGCGGACCTCGGTGTACCGCATGGCCGCCGGCGGGTCGCCGTCGATCGAACCGAAATTCCCCTGGCCGTCGACGAGGACGTAGCGGAGGCTGAAGTCCTGGGCCATCCGGACGAGGGTGTCATAGGCGGCCTGGTCGCCGTGGGGGTGGAACTTGCCGATGACGTCGCCGACGATGCGGGCCG
>Ga0209048_10004404_pt1 | contig 13472 bp, 11 predicted proteins | sample FrelakmetCRP12CR_FD_187146 | JGI IMG/M metagenome (GOLD analysis project Ga0209048, IMG submission 187146) | Freshwater lake sediment microbial communities from the University of Notre Dame, USA, for methane emissions studies - CRP12 CR (SPAdes)... | ecosystem: Environmental > Aquatic >... | reverse complement strand
AGAGACCCTGGGACGCGGACGCCCTGGACGTCGAGGCGATGGTCGACGGCGTGCTGTCTGGTCGTGGCTTTCTCGGCACCAAGCACACCCGCCGGTACATCCGCAGCGAGTTCGTCGCGCCGCTCCTGAGCTACCGCGGCGGCCGCAACGAGTGGCTCGCCTCGGGACGCGGCGGCGTTGTGGACCTGGCCGGCGAGAAGGTCGCTGCTATCGTCGGACGCGAGCCGGTGGGGTTGTCCGACGACCTCCTCGAGGCGCTGTGCGGGCTCATCGCGAGCTGCGCTGCCGAGATCGGAGTGTCCGAGTACCCGGACCCTCGCCGCGCGCTCGGGCTGTAGACTAGGGGCGCGCGGGTGGTAAGCGGCCCCCGCCGCCAGTTCCACGCGGCCAGAGACGGGATACAGAGGATGGCGATCCCCTTCGAGTACATCCAGGCGCGGGGCTCCTACCGGGAGCTCGGCCGCGCCGTCGGCGAGGGCGCCCGAGACGCCATCCACGCCTCCGTGGCCTTCTTCCGCGACAACTTCTGCGCCATGACCCAGGGCCGGCTGAGCTTCGCGGAGGCCGAGCGGCTGGCGCTGGCCTACGCGCAAGAGGCCCGCCGCTGGACGCCGCGGCACCTCGAGGAGCTCGAGGGGCTCGCCGAGGGGGCGGGCTTGCCGCTTTCTCAGTTGCTGGTGCCGAACTGCGGCGAGGAGTTCACCGCGAGCGAAGCGGGCCAGGGCGGCTGGCGGGCGCTGGCGCCGGGCGGGCCGGGCGGCGGCGACCATTGCACGGCGGTCGCGGTCGCGGCCGGCGGCCGCCACGTGATCGGCCACAACATGGACTGGTACGTCGTGGACGCCCCCAACAACGTGATGTTCGACCTCACGGTGCCGGACGGTACGCGGCTGATGGGCATCGCCGGCGCGCCCTATCTGCTGATGCTCGGCATGAACTCGCACGGCGTCGGCAACGTGAGCAACTCGGTGCACAGCAACGACAATCGTGTGGGCGTGCCCAACGCGTTCGTGCGGCGCGCCTCCCTCGAGGGCGCCTCGCTGGAGACCGCTCGCGACCGCGGCCTGCTGGCCGCGCGAGCCCGGGGGACCAATCACTTCTTCGCCGACACAGGCGGCCGCCTGTGGGACGTCGAGACCTCCGCCACGGCGAGCGCCTTCATGGACCGCTCGTGCGCCGGCTACATGGCGCACACCAACCACTACGTCGCCGCCGAGATGGCGCCGTTCGAGGCGGCCACCTATGAAGAATCGCCGATCCGCCTGGCCACGGCGGAGGGGATCCTGGCGGAGGGCATCGTCCGCGGCGACGACCCCGTCGAGCTCGTCGCGCGCGCCCTCCGCTGCCACGATCCGGCCCCGGAGCAGGCCATCTGCGGGCATCCCGACGAGAGCGAGCCTCTGGCCGAGCGGGGCATGACCGTGGGCAGCATGATCTGTGACCTGGACGAGCGCCGCGTCTACGTCTGCGCCGGCCCACCCTGCGAGAACCCCTACCAGATGTACGAGATGTAGGGCCGGGAACGCGCGTGACCACTCCCGACCTCGTCATCATGAGCGGCCGCATCGTGGACGGCTGCGGCAACCCCTGGTACTACGGCGACGTGGCCGTGCGCGGCGACCGCATCGCCGCCATCGGCGCGGCGGGAAAGCTGCGCGGCCGCGCCGTCGTCGACGCGGGCGGCCGCTACGTCGCTCCCGGCTTTGTCGACCCGCACACGCACTCCGACATCTCCATCCTGCAGTATCCGCGAGCGGATTCCGTGGTGCGGCAGGGGGTCACCACCCACGTCACGGGCAACTGCGGCATGTCGCCGGCGCCGCTCAGCGCGGCTCACCGCGACGAGGCGCTGCACAACTGGGCGCACTACTGGGACATCAGCGGGGTCGCCTGGGACTGGACGAGCTTCCGTCAGTATCTCAAGGCGCTGGAGCTCGCGGGCGGGGCCATCAACATCGCCCCGCTCGTCGGCCACGGGGCCCTGCGGCTGGCGGTCATGGGTCTCGAGAATCGGCCTGCCACGGAGAGGGAACTGGTGCGCATGGAGCGGCTGCTGGACGCCGCCTTGCGCGCCGGCGCTCACGGCCTCTCCACGGGCCTCGTCTACCCACCGGGCTGCTACGCGGGGACCGACGAGCTCGTCCGGCTGTGCCGCGTCGTGGGCCGCTACCAGGCGATGTACACGACGCACATCCGTGGCGAGCGCGAGACCATCCTCGAGGCCGTCGCCGAGGCCCTCGCCATCGGTCGCGAGTGCGGCGTCGCCGTCGAGGTCTCGCACAACGCCCCCAAGTGGGGCGCCCGCGACGACGCCGGCGCCAATCTGGCGCTCATCGAGGAGGCGCGTCGCGACGGCCTCGACGTGACCACCGACAACGACGTGCACACCGATCTCGCGCCGCGCCTGTCCCGCGCTCTGCCCCAGCCCGTGCTCGACCTGGGGCACGAGGCGCTGATGGCGCTTCTCGCGGACCCGCGCGAGCGGCAGAACCTGCGCCGGGCGATCGCCGACGATGTGCTGCCCGGCGCCGGCTACCTCGGCCTGGTCCGTCACGGCCGTTTCGAGCGCATCGTCATCCTGTACGCCGGGCGGCACCCCGAGCTCAGGGGGCGGTCGGTGGCCGACATCGCAACGGACCGCGGCAGCGCGCCGCTGGACACGTACCTCGACCTCATCGTGGAGGAGGACGATCAGATCGTCGGGATCTTCGACTACGTCGACGAGCGCGACATCCGGGCGCTTCTGCGCAGCCCGCTGGCCATGGTGTCGTCCGACGGCCTGGTGATGCCGCCGGTGGAGACCCTGGACGACCCGGCGCTGTACTGGCCATGCAGCTACGGCGAGTACCCCGGCGTCCTCGAGCGCTACGTGCGCGACGAGCCGGTGCTGCGCCTCGAGGAGGCCATCCGCAAGATGACCTCGTTCCCCGCGCAGCGCTTCGGGCTGCTCGATCGCGGCGTCCTGCGCCCCGGCCTGCGCGCCGACATCGTCGTCTTCGACCTGGAAAAGGTGCGCGACCGGGCCACCAACCTCTATCCGCACGCCTATCCCTTCGAGAACATCCCGCACCGGCACCCCGAGGGCCTGGACTGGGTCCTGGTCAACGGCGAGCCGGTGATCGCCGAGGGCGAGCACACGGGGGCTCTGCCCGGGCGCGTGCTGCGGCGACGCTGATCAGCGCACCTCCGGGCGTGCCAGAACGTACAAAGCGCCCTCGGCCATCACGCCGCATGCTCTCGCGCTGTACTTGGACATGATGTAGAGTCGCGGGTGATGATCAGCGTCCAGGACATCCTCGAGATCCCCGACCTGAACCTCAGATTGCTGGCCGGCGCCAAGTCCACCAGCAACCCGGTGCGCTGGGTGCACATCACCGAAGTCCCCGACCCGACGAAGTGGCTCAAGGGCGGCGAGCTTCTCCTCACCACCGGCTACGGTTTCGTCGGCGCGGAGGACCGGCAGATCGAGCAGCTCAAGCTGCTCATCGATCACAACCTCTCCGGGCTCGGCTTCGGCACCGGCTTCAGTTTTGACAAGGTTCCGCCGGCGCTCATCAGGGTCGCCGAGGAGTACGGCTTCCCGCTGTTCGAGGTGCCGTACCACGTGCCGTTCATCGCCATCACCGAGGCCGTGGCCTCGAAGATCGTCAACGAGCAGTACTCACTCCTGCAGCGTAGCCTCGCGGTGCACGAGAAGCTCACCAAGATCGTGCTCGAAGAAAAGGGCCTCGAGGCCATCCTCTCGACGCTCTCGGCCCTGGTCGGCTGCTCGGCCGTCCTCTTCGACTTCCACGGCGTGGTGCTCTGCGAGGCCGCTTACCGCAGACACCTGGGCAGCGAGCTCATCGCCGACCTCTGGGGCCAGATCAGCGACCGCCGCGCCAACCGCCAGAACTTCGCCCTCAGCATGGAGGGCGTGGGCTCGGGTGTGCAGGTCTACCCCGTGGTCGCGTCCCATCGCATCGGCGCCTTCCTCGCCGCGGTCAAGGACAGCGGCGACTTCAGCGAGTACGACCGCATCATCCTGCACAACGTGGTCACCGTGACGGCGCTCGAACTGGTGAAGAAGAAGGCCGTCGCCGAGACCGAGAAGCGGCTGGCCGGCGACTTCTTCGACGAGCTCATCGCCAGCGACCTCTACGAGGAGGAGATCGCCCGCCGTCTGGCCTTCTTCGGCCTCGATCCGCAGTCCCCACACCTCATCGTCCTTCTGGAGATCGACGGCTTCGCGGCGCCCGTCGACGCGCGCGGCGAGCGCCAGGACAGCGAGGTGCAGGACGTCAAGGAGCGCCTCCACTGGGCGGTCGACGAGTTCATGGCGAAGCGCGACATCCTGTTCATCTCGGCGTCGCGCAGCGACTCGGTCGTCATCCTCGTGCAGCCGGGCAAGCTCGACGGCGGCGCGGTGATCGCGCTCGCCGGTGAGCTGCAGGCGGCTATCGACCAGCTCCTTCCCGAGATCACCGTGTCGGTCGGCATCGGCCGCCCGCACCGCCAACTCATCGACCTGCGCCAGAGCTACTACGAGGCCAGCTACGCCATCAAGATCCGCAGGCTCAAGGGCGAGCCGGGCGTCATCGCCAGCTTCGACGACCTGGGCTCCTATGGGCTCCTGCTGGGTCTGCAGGACACGCTGTCGCTGCAGGTCTTCTACGACAGTGTGCTCGGTAAGCTACAGGACTATGACGAGCAGAACTCGAGCGACCTCGTGAAGAGCCTCGCCTGCTTCCTCGAGGCCAACGGCCACTGGGGCGACGCGGCAGAGAAGCTCTACGTGCACCGCCACACATTGCGCTACCGCATGAAGCGTGTGGAGGAGATCACCGGCCGCGACCTCGACCAGTCGCAGGACCGCATGGAGTTCTGGCTGGCTCTCAAGGCCAAGGAGCTCATCGACCAGGCGAAGAGGGGCAAGACGGTCTAGGACATCACCAGCGAGCCGTTGTCGACGACGACGTTGACGCCGGTGACCCCGTCCGTCTCGAGGCAGAAGCGTACCGCGGCGCCGATGTCCGCCGCAGCCACCAGGCGCTCCGACGCTACCTTCGCGGCCGCCCGCAGCGTGGCCGCACGATGCTCGTCGTCCTCGAGGTCCACCGGTCCCGGCGCGACGCCGCAGACGCGCACGCCCTCGGCGGCCCAGGCTCGCGCCAGCTCCTTGACGAGGTGGATCTGGGCCGCTTTGGCGGCGCCGTGCGCCGCGAAGGCGGCCCACGGCTGGAGGCCCAGGTAGTCGGTGATGGCGACGATCACGCCGCCCGCCGCTCCGCCGGCCAGAAAGTGCCTGCGGGCGGCGAGCGCCGTGAAGAAGAACCCTTTGGCGATGGTGTCCAGCGAGGCGTCCCACGAGGCCTCGTCCAGGCGCTCTGGGCGCGTGGGCACGAACGGACCGCTGGCGGCATACACCAGCCCGTCAAGGCCGCCGAGAGCTGCCGCGGCATCGGCCACCAAGCTCTCGGCCGCCGTGGGCCAGCGCACGTCGCCGGCCACCGCGGCGGCGGTCCGCGCGCCGGCCGCGCGCAGCGCGCCGACGTGAGCGTCGGCTTCTGCGCCGGCGGCCCGCGACGAGACGCACACGGCGGCGCCGTGCGCGGCCAGGTCGAGGGCCAGCGCGCGGCCGAGCCGGCGCACGCCGCCGACTACGAGGATGCGGGCGCCGGCAACGTTCACGCCGTCTCCCCGAGGTGCTCGTACAGTTCGGCGGCGATGCCGGCGATGGCCTGGGACGTGCGCTCCCTCGCGCTGAAGCTCAGGCTCTTGCAGTACACGACCATGACGATCGGGGCGCCGGAGGGCGTGTGCACGATTGCGGCGTCGTGGCTGGTCCCCGAGACGCCGCAGCTCTCGACGATCATCGCCGGCAGCTCGGCCATGTCGCGTGGCGGACCCGGGCTGTCGAGCGCCTGGTCGACGGCGAAGGCATCGTCGTAGCCACACGCTTCGTGGAGGCTCCAGCGCTCGTCGCGGAGTTGCTGGAAACCGGCTCCGCGGAGATGGCTGCGATCCTGTCGTGGACACGCTCGGGCTTGGCCATGGCAACGCCTCGCTTGGTCGGCTGTGGTAAACATACACGAGCGGCGTGAACCTGAGCCAGTGTGTCCGGCCGGGCCCCAGCGTGCACGACTTCAGTCTCCGTTCAGTTCTGCGCGTTTCCTTTTCTTTCTGGGCTTATCTGGGCGTTCTCATGTGCTAGACTGCCAAACCGTGTACGCCGCTACGAGCGTTCGCACTGAGAGCGTGACCATCGGGATGAGGAGCGAGGAGGAGTCATGATCGTCGGTGTCCCCAAGGAGATCAAGAACGAAGAGTACCGCGTCGCGGTCACGCCGAACGGCGTCAAGGAGTTCGTGCGCGCCGGCCACACCGTCATCGTCGAGAAGGGCGCCGGCGTAGGCAGCGGCTTCAGCGACGCTGCCTACAAGGCCGCCGGGGCCACGCTGGCCAAGGTCCAAGACGTCTTCGCACAGGCCGACATGATCGTCAAGGTCAAGGAGCCGCTGCCGGTCGAGTGGCCGATGTTCAAGAAGGGCCAGATCCTCTACACGTACCTGCATCTGGCCGCGGCCTACGCCAAGGACCTCACCAAGGGCATGCTCGCCGCCGACATCCGCGCCATCGCCTACGAGACGGTCGAGCTCCCCAGCGGCGGCCATCCGCTCCTCTTCCCGATGAGCGAAGTCGCGGGTCGTCTGGCCATCCAGGCCGGAGCCACACACCTGCAGAAAGAGCACGGCGGCCGCGGCGTGCTGCTCGGCGGCGTCACCGGCGTCCCGCCGGCGAAGGTCGTCATCATCGGCGGCGGCACCGTGGGCGTCAACGCCGCCAAGATGGCGGTCGGCATGTGCGCCCGCACCGTCATCCTCGACAATAGCGCCGACCGCCTCGCCTACCTCGACGACATCTTCGGGGGCCGCGCCGAGACCGTGCTCTCCACCGAGGCCGCTATCGAAGAGCAGATCGTCGACGCCGACCTCGTCATCGGTGCGGTCCTGCTTCCCGGTGGCGCTCAGGCGCCGCATCTGATCAAGCGCTCGCAGCTCAAGCACATGCACGACGGCGCTGTGATCGTCGACGTCGCCATCGACCAGGGCGGCTGCTTCGAGACCTCCAAGCCCACGACCCACACTGAGCCCACCTACGTGGTCGACGGCGTGATCCACTATTGCGTCGCCAACATGCCCGGCGCCGTGGCCCGCACCTCCACCATGGCTCTCACCGGCCGCACGCTGCCGTACGGCCTCGCCATCGCCGGCAAGGGCCTCGAGAAGGCCGTCAAGGACGATCCGGCCCTTGCTCTGGGCGTCAACGTCTACCGCGGCAAGCTCACCATCCCGTCGGTCGCCAAGGCGCACAAGATGAAGTACACGCCGCTGGCCAAAGTGTTGGCCTAGCGGGGCATTCGGCTCCGCGGCGGCCACTGGCCGCGGTTCGCAGAGCATGCCAGAATGGAGCCGCGTGCGGGCGTTCGCCTGGACGCGGCTCCTTCCGCTACGGGATGCTCCGCTGTCCTGACGGAGCCGGCTCCGCCGATCGGGGGCGGTCTTCGGGAGCGGGGGGCGTCGGGGACGCTTGGGCACGTCAAAGGAGCATGAATGGGCGATCTACTCCGCATCGACCTCACCACGCGTACTTCCCGAGAAGAGACGGTGCCGCCGGAGCTCATCAGGGAGCTCATCGGCGCCAAGGGTCTCGGGACCCACTACCTCTGCGAGGAGGTGGGCCCGGAGGTCGAGCCGCTGAGCGCGCAGAACAAGCTGGTCTTCGCCATCGGCCCGATGGCCGGCACCAGCATGCTTGGCAGCAACCGCTACGGCCTCTTCTTCCTCTCGCCCCTTACCAACGCCTATTGCGAGTGCTACTCGGGCGGCAACCTCACCCCGCAGTTCGCCAAGACCGGCTACAAGGTCGTCATCGTGGAGGGCAAGGCCGACGGCCAGGTGTATCTTGAGGTCAGTGACGATGGCGTCGCGTTCCACAGCGCCGACGACCTCTGGGGCCTCGACGCCTATGAGGCGGAGGATCGCATCCTTGCGCGTACCGAGCACAAGAAGGCGCAGGCGTGCGTCATCGGTCAGGCCGGCGAGAACCTCGTGCGCTTCGCCTGCGTCAACAACAACAAGTGGCATCAGCTCGGCCGCGGCGGCCCCGGGGCGGTGTTCGGCAGCAAGAACCTCAAGGGCGTCGTGTGGCATGGCGACAAGAAAGTCGAGGTCGCACGGCCCGACGAGTACAAGGCCGTCGTCAGGGAGATGGTGGAGAGCACCAAAGACCACCCCGCCGTGGCCGCCTACCAGCGCGGCGGCACCATGAACATGGTGCGCATCATGAACGGCGCCAACGCTTTTCCCACGCGCTACTGGCGCAAGGGCACGCTCGAGACCTTCGAGCGCCTCACCGTGGAGACCATGCTGGCGGAGCACGGCACCAAGAACGAGTCGTGTCCGCCCTGCGTCATGAGGTGCGTGAAACACAACCATGTGTTCGAAGGCCGTCACAAGGGCCTCGAGATCGAGGGTCCCGAGTACGAGACCGCCTACGTGTTCGGCGGCCTCTGCGAGATCGACGACTTCGCCGAGATCATGTGGCTCAACGACCTCTGCGACCGCTATGGCGTCGACAGCATGTCGGCGGGCAACCTGTGCGCCTTGGCTATCGAGGCCTCACAGCGCGGCCTCATCGACGAGAAGATGGAGTTCGGGGACCCCGACTGCGTGGGCGGATTCCTCACCAAGATGTGCTTGCGCGAGGGCATCGGCGACATCTGGGCCGAGGGTGTCCTGCGGGTCGAAAAAGAGTACGGGCTCGAAGGCGTCGCCGTGCACGTCAAGGGGATGGAGCCAGCCGGCTATGACCCGCGGGCCATGAAGGGCATGGGCTTGGGCTTCGCTACCAGTACGCGCGGCGCTTGCCATCTGCGGGCCACGATCTACAAAGCCGAGCTCGCCGGCATCCTCGACCCCCAGGCGATCGAAGGCAAAGCGGCGGTCTACTGCGACTGGGAGGACCGCCTCACTATCATGGACACGCTGCTGTACTGCCGCTTCTACCGCGACCTCGTGCCGTGGCCGTACATCACGGCTGTGGTCAACGCCGCCCTCGGCACCGACTACAGCGAAGACGACCTGCACGGCATCGCCAACCGCATCACCACGATGACGCACGACTTCAACGCCGCGCGCGGCATCGGGCGCGAGTCGGAGCGGCTGCCGGAGTGGGTCAGCGACAAGCCCATGGAGGACGAGGGGGCGCTCACGTTCCCGCAGGCCGAAATGGACTACATGCTGGCCGACTACTACCGCATCCGCGGCTGGGGCGAATTGCCGTCGCTCTGAGGCAACGGCGCCGGCGGACGCGGCCGGCGGACCAGCAAGACGGACGGGGGGGCGTGCTCACGGAGCACGCCCCCCGTCCGTTTCTACATGCCGAAGTAGTCCTTGACCCGGCGGTACGGGGCCAGGCCGTCGCCGAACGCCCGGAGGACGACCTGCAGGCGGCGCGTCGAGGCCCCGAGCCGATCGATACTGGCGACGACCTGCTCCGTCTGGTGTGCCATGTCGTCGCCGAGCTTCGCGAGCTGCTCGGCACGCATCGCGAGATCGGCCGCGAGTGGCCCGGCCACGCGCGAGATCCTGATGCCGCGCTTCAGCAGCCGCCACGCCTTGACGGCGAGGAAGCCGGCGGCCACGCAGACCACCAAGAAGCTGCAGAAACCGACCGTGAGCAGAAACAGACCGTTGGGATGCATGACGTAAGTCTACCTCGCTCGGGCCGCCGGCGACAGACCGGCGCTGCAGAGCGTGGTCGGCGCCGGCGCCAGAGCCGGCTTCACGGTAGGCGGATGGGGTACCGGCAGGCCAGCGTGCAGCCGCGGCCGGCCAGCCGGCTGACCTTGACCACGTCGCCGGTGTGAGGCGCCTCGATGAAGAGGCCGTTGCCGATGTAGATGCCGACGTGGTGGTAGAAGCTGGGGTCGCCGAAGAACACGAGGTCGGCCGGCTCCAGCTTGCCGAACGGCACCGGCGTGCCCATGTGCGCCTGCATTGTGGCGCCGTGGGGGAAACCGACGCCGAACTTGGCGTACACGTAGAGGACGAGGCCGGAGCAGTCGAACCCGCCCGAGGGCGTGGCGCCGGCCCACACGTAGGGGAGGCCCAGGTACTTCATCGTTTCTTTGACCAGGGCGATCTGCGCGGCGCTGCCGTTGATGCTCGCGATGTCGACGCCGGCAGCGGCGGCGAGGCGCTGCGACGCGGCGGCGGCGAGGCGGGCCTGGCGCTCGATGAGCGCCTTGACACGGGCGTCGAGGTCGGCGAGGAGCGCCTGGCGTTCCGCCAGCTGGTCCTCCACATCGGCGCGCTTCTGACGCAGGTCCATCTCGCGGGTGAGGGCTGCGGCGCGGTCTTTCTCGACCTGATCGGCCAGCTCGCTCACCCTCTGGGTGAGCGCCTCGATGCCCGCGACGGTGTTCTCGTCGGTCAGGCTGATCTGCTGGAAGTAGCCGATCTGGGTGTCGATCTCGGTGAAGTCCCGAGCGCCCAGCACCACGTCGAGCACGCTCAAGCCGCCGTTCTTGTAGATGTCGGCCATGCGCTCGCCGAGCACCGAGCGGGCCACGTCGAGCTGGAGCTGGGCGCGCGACAGGTCACGGCGCGTCTCGATGAGGCGCATGTTGAGGGCGTCGAGCTCCGCACGTGCCACGTTGTATTTCTCGATGGCGATCTGGGAGGCGAGGTCCAGGCGCGCGACCTCGGCCCGCGCCTGCTTCGCCTGATCCTGCAGCGACTGGAGGTCCTGGGATGCGGGGGTCGCCAGGGCCGCGGCGGGAAGGAGCGTGAGGAGCACTGCGCCCAGCGCGCAAGCGAACGCGACCGCTGCCGCGGCCCGACGCGCGCTCACCTGTGCTCGGTCTCGTATCATGGCCTCACGACAGTGTATCGGAAGTTGTCGCCTGGCCTTTACGTCGCGCACGGGGCGCAGCCCTGCCTGGCTCCTTTACAATCCCGCAGGCCCGGGTATACAATCTATCGTCCAGTCACGTCGCGGGGTGGAGCAGTCCGGTAGCTCGTCGGGCTCATAACCCGAAGGTCGCAGGTTCGAATCCTGCCCCCGCTACCAAGCCTTTCGGGGCGCCCGTCGGGGCGCCCTTCTCGTTTCTCGCGGCGCGCCGAGCCTCCACATGCTTCGCCGCGATGCGCCATCGCGGTGCCCTGTGATTCGGAGGCCGCGCGGGTGGGTACCATCGTCCGCGGAGTCGCAGTCCAGAGATAGGTGGGGGTCAAGCATGAGTACAGGCAAGCAAGCCGCCGCGGAGTTCTTCGGCACGTTCTGGCTCGTCTTCGGCGGCACGGGTGCCGCCGTCCTGGCCGCCTCGCTGGGGGCGGCGGGCATCGGCCTCGTCGGCGTCTCGCTTGCCTTCGGCCTGACCGTCGTCACCATGGCCTACGCCGTCGGCCACATCTCCGGCGGCCACTTGAACCCCGCCGTGACCATCGGCCTCTGGGCCGGCGGCCGCTTCCCGGCGGGCAAGATCCCCGTCTACATCGTCGCCCAGGTCCTCGGCGCCATCGCGGCGTCGTCGGTGCTGTACGTGGTCGCCAGCGGCAAGGCCGGGTTCACGCTCTCCGACGGCTTCGCCGCCAATGGCTACGGCGCCCACTCGCCGCAAGGCTACTCGATGCTGGCCGCGATCGTCATCGAGTTGCTCCTCACCTTCTTCTTCCTGCTCGTGATCCACGGCGTCACCGACCGACGGGCCCCGGCCGGCCTGGCGCCGCTGGCCATCGGCCTTGCGCTGACCCTCATCCACCTCATCAGCATCCCGGTGGACAACACCTCGGTGAACCCCGCGCGCAGCCTGGCGCCCGCTCTCTTCGTGGGCGGCTGGGCGCTCAGCCAGCTGTGGCTCTTCATCGTCTTCCCCATCGCCGGCGCGCTGGTCGCCGGTCTCGTGTACCGGTACCTGCTCGAGGTCCCTGCGTCGACCCGCGACAAGATCGAAGGCCCAGGCGAGGCCACGGAGTAGGCTCTAGGGGGGAGGGCCGCCGCCCGCCCGCCGCCGCCCGCCGCCGCCCGCAAATCCTTGTCGACGCATGCCCTTCTGCTATGCTCGCCCGGATCCCGCAGTGAGGCCGTGAGCACGGCCCGAGAGGAGGCGTCATGTCGGTGCTGATCGTCGTCAACACGGTCCCCTACGGCAGCGAAGGGCCGTACAACGCCTTTCGCCTCGCCGAGGCGCTCGCCCTGCGCAACGAACACGTCGAGGTCTTCCTCATGGGCGACGCCGTGCACGCGGCGCGCGCCGGGCAGGACCCCCGCGGCGCCCACGCCTCGCTCGAGCAGATGTTGCTGGCCCTTCTCGACACGGCCGTGGACGTGTCGTGCTGCGGCGCCTGCTGCACCGCTCGCGGCCTCGCGGAGGACGACGTCATCCCCGCCGTCCGCATCCAGACCATCCACGACCTCGCCGCCGCGACGGCTCGCAGCGACAAGGTCGTCTCCTTCTGACAGAGTGCCGTGGCCAGGGCCGATGCGGCAGGCTTCCGCCTCGAGCGGCGCGTGGCCGGCTTCGTGGAGCGAGAGGGCGTCCTGCGGCCCACAGAGCACGTGCTGCTGATGCTGTCCGGCGGCGCCGACTCGATGGCGCTGCTCGCCCTGCTGCCAGGCGTCGATGCGCGCCTCGGCCTGCAGCTGCGCCTCTCGGCCCTGCACGTCGACTACGGCGCCCGCGGCGCCGCCTCGGATCGTGACCGCGAGACCGTCGCGCGCGCTTGCGCGGCGGCCGGGGTGCCGCTCCATGTCGTCCGCCTGAGGCGTCGCCTCGAGGGCGCCGCGTTCCAGGCCCGCGCCCGCGCGCTGCGGTACGAGTGCGCGCGAGAGCTCGCCGCGGCCGCCGGCTGCGACGTCGTCGCCACCGCGCACAATCGCGACGACCAGGCCGAGACCATCCTGTACCGGCTGGTCAAGTACGCTTCGCCGCGCGGCCTTGCCGGCATGCGGCCGCGCGACGGCGAGCTGGCGCGGCCGCTTCTCGCCCTCGGCGCGGCCGAGATCCGTGACTACTGTCGGGCACGGGATATCGAGTACGGGGAGGACGTCACCAACGCCCGGCCCATCTACGCGCGCAACGCCCTCCGTCTCGAGGTGTTTCCCGCGCTGGCGCGCCTGAACCCGCGCGTAGCCGAGACCCTTTCGGACGCCGCGGCGATGGCCGCGGCGGAAGCCGACGTGCTGGCCGCGGCGACGACCGCCGCGGCCGCCCGCGCGGCGCGGCCGCCCACGCCCGGGGATCTCGCCGCCCTCGACATCGCGGCGCTGTCCGCGGAGGCGCCCGCGCTTCGCGCTCTGGTGCTTCACGAAGCCGCGCGTGAGGCTCTGGGTGGCGACGCGCTCGTGGAGCGCCGCGTCGTGGAGGCGCTGCTCACCCTGTGCGCGCAGCCCGATGACGCCGGCCGCACCAGCATCGGCCGCGGCCT
>Ga0209048_10004403_pt1 | contig 13473 bp, 11 predicted proteins | sample FrelakmetCRP12CR_FD_187146 | JGI IMG/M metagenome (GOLD analysis project Ga0209048, IMG submission 187146) | Freshwater lake sediment microbial communities from the University of Notre Dame, USA, for methane emissions studies - CRP12 CR (SPAdes)... | ecosystem: Environmental > Aquatic >... | reverse complement strand
GTCATTGTCGACGCAGAGCACGTCGTTGCCGACATCCGCAAGGCAAGCGCCGGTAACCAGTCCGACGTACCCGGTACCGATAATCGTGACTCTCACTCGTTCCTCACTGTCTTGATGTTGGACGGATTCTAGTTGGCGGGCGGACGATGGGAACGAATCGGTGGGTCTTTGTCGATGAGCGGTTCGACGTACCGATGCGCTGGAGTACACACCCGAGCTCGACCGCGACTCTGTCGAGTGGTCGGACTAGCCGGAGCGCGCGAGCACGAATCGATCGACTCCATTGGGCACACCGGTAAACTACGTGTCTCCGAACAAGATCGCTCGCAAGCTGTGCAATTTCAAGAAGATCCAAGTCATGGACGCACGAAAACGCGCCTCATCCTTTTTCATCCTCAGCCTCGTCGTGCTTGGCGCATGCGGAGGCGGCGAATCGACGTCGATAAGTGCGCCTGTCCCAGCGCCGACACCTGCCCCCGCGCCCGCACCGACTCCGGCGCCCCCGCCGGCCGGCCAGATCATCAATGCTGTGCCAACCGACTACCTATCGAAAGTTCGAGCACTTCAGGCTGGACAAACGCTGGTCCTCGCGCCCGGTAACTACGACGACCCGAATGACGTCCCGGGCCTGCCGATCTTCAACCTCAATGGAACGTCCGCCGCTCCGATCACGATCACCGGCCCTGAGGTCGGTCCGAAGCCTGTATTGCTGGGACGTTCGACTCACAACACTATTCGATTCAGCAATGCCAGCTACGTAGTTGTTCGAAATCTGGAAGTCGATGGCCGCGATCTCGGCGGCGACGGGGTGAACGCGCAGGGAACGTCACATCACATTACGGTCGAGAATCTGACGATTCGAGGCGTGGGCAGCGACCAGCAAGTCGTAGCAATCTCAACAAATGCATCGCCCAACTGGAACTGGACGATCCGAGGGAACACGATCATCGGAGCCGGAACCGGGATGTATCTCGGCAATTCCGATGGGACGAATCCGTTCGTTGCCGGCCTGATTGAGCGAAACGTCATTCGTGACACGATCGGATACAACCTGCAGATCAAACATCAGGTGCCCTGGCCCAGCATTCCCGGGATACCGAGCATAAAGACAACGACGATCATCCGGCACAACGTGTTCACAAAAGGGAGCAACAGCGCGACGGGCGGGCTCGCGCGGCCCAATCTGCTCGTCGGTGATGCACCTCCGAGCGGACCCGGCTCAACCAACGGATACGAAATCTATGGAAACTTCTTCTACCAGAATCCGACTGAGGCGCTGTTTCAAGGTGAGGGAAACGTCGCTTTCTACGGCAACCTTCTGGTCAACGATTTCGGCGCCGCTGTCAACATTCAGCGGCATAACGGCAGTGTGCGAACGATCCGCGTTTTCGGCAACACGGTGGTCGCCTCTGCGGGCGGTATCTCGGTGACGGGAGGCGATGTCGCCTATACACAGAAGGTCCTCTCGAACGCTGTGTTCGCCGCCGCACCGATCAACGCCTCAGTCCAGTCGGACAATGTGACCGACGGGTACGCAAAGGCAGCAAACTACCTGAATAACCCTACGGCCACATTAGGGCTGCTGGACCTTTTCCCTAAACCGGCCGTGCTCAGAGGTGCGCCCGTCGATACGAGCGAGTTGATGTCCTACAGCGACTGGAATCTGGACTTCAACTCGCGCGTGCGCGACTGGACGCTCCGTGGTGCCTACTCAGGCGAAGGTGTGAATCCGGGCTGGATGCCACGGATTGAAATCAAACCTTGATGTCTCGAAAACCGCTTGCGCGTTAGAGATCAGAGCGCTGCACCCACGTTGGTTCGGGTCCGTGGCGGACCCCATCTCGGATCCGTGCCGTCCGGGTGCTCCAGGAATCGAACCGACGAACGCGCTCGGCCGACCAGTCGGCGAGGCGGACTTGCTGAAAGGTGCTCCGTAGCATATATAGGGGATGCCGCGCGACAGTCGGAAAGCGCCGTCATTAATGAGCATTCCCAGGGAACCAGGCTGCTCTCTTTGTCGATCACAGCATGTCAGAGCCGTGCGTGGCAGGCGATCTCTTGGAGGAGGAAGGTCGCGTTGGTGGCGATTCATCGATTGTCCGAGTGCGGGTTCAGCAATGCGTCACCAAGGGCACCCTTGACTGACCTTGGTTCGCCTTGTCACGGCCGGATCACGGCGCGGCAGAATCGCCGCGTTGGGTGGCGGACCTCTAGTCACCCTCAAGAGGGAAAAGCTAGGGACAAGAACCCATGAAGGTCGTCTTATTTTGCGGCGGGTTGGGAACTCGACTACGCGAGCATTCCGACACGATTCCGAAGCCGCTCGTCAACATCGGATCCCGACCCATCGTCTGGCACCTGATGCGCTACTACGCGCACTATGGGCACAAGGATTTCATCCTGTGCCTTGGATATCGCGGGGACATGATTCGCGACTACTTCCTCAACTACAGCGAATGCATTTCGAACGACTTCACGCTTTCCGAAGGCGGGCGCAAGATCGATCTACATTCAACGGATATCCAGGATTGGCGCATCACGTTTGTCGACACGGGTCTGCACGCCAATCTCGGGCAACGACTGGTCCGGGTACGAAAGCATCTGGAGGGACAGTCTGTCTTCCTGGCCAATTACTCTGACGGATTGTCCAATTTGCCACTGGATCAAATGATCGCGGACTTCAACTCGAAGGCCGTGGTCGCAAGCTTCGCAGGTGTAAGCGGCTCTCAGAGCTTTCATGTAGTGGAGGCCTCGCCAGACGGCTTGGCGACTCGCATCGGCGAGCTATCGAACGGTCAGTTCCTCATCAATGGTGGCTTCTTTGTGTTCCGGAAAGAGATCTTCGACTACATAGAAGATGGTGAAGAGTTGGTCGAGCGACCGTTCGAGCGTCTGATTGAGCGACGTCTGCTTGCCGTGTACCGACACTCGGGCTTCTGGCGCGCGATGGATACGCTGAGAGACAAGTTCACCCTGGATCGCATGGAGGCTCAGGGAAACTGCCCTTGGATGACCTGGAAGCCCTGAGGATCTGATGCTCGAACTGTCCCTGGCTTCCGCGCCGAAGAAGCCCCTGGAGGTGCTTTGTATTGGAGCCCACTGCGACGATATCGAAATCGGCTGCGGCGGCGCGATTCTGAGTTTGCAAACGCGTCACCCCGCCTGCCGCATTCACTGGTTTGTCCTGACGTCGGTGCCGGCACGACGCAAAGAGGCGCTGACCTCGGCAAGAGCATTCATTCGGAGATCAGCGCGCGGCGAAATGAGAATCTGCCATCTACCGGATGGATTTTTGCCGGCGCACTTCGGAGAAGCCAAAGGCGAATTTGAAGAACTGGGAAGATCGGTGAGTCCTGACCTGATATTCACTCATCACGATCTTGACGGCCATCAGGATCATCGACTGGTCAGTCAGCTGACTTGGCAGACCTTCCGAAATCACATGATCTGGGAGTATGAGATTCCAAAGTTCGATGGCGACCTCGTGACACCGAATATGTACGTACCGCTGCCTTCGACGCTCGTCGCGAGGAAGGTTGCTGCGGTCATGCGCGCGTTTCGTTCACAACACGGCAAGTCTTGGTTCAGGGCGGAGAACCTGGAAGCGGTCATGCGTTTGCGTGGCCTCGAGTGTCGGGCAGCAAGCGGATTCGCAGAAGGCTTTCATTGCAGGAAGCTGGTGGGCACGCTCGTGATCGCGCGCGCTTCTGACCTCCGCGAGCGATCGAAGCGAAAGTAGCGGCATGGAACCCGCGCCAAGCGCAGAGACTTTTTACGAATGGCCCTGACGTCCCTGATTAGAAAATGCATTCTCTTCTTAGACGCGCGGCCGCCAATAGGTTACGTCTATTTTGACGCTTCGACCCTCGGGGTCGCGTTGATGTCCGTCAGCTAGTGTCCGGAAGTTCAGTAAGGATGGATCGCCGCCACATTGACTTGGGAACAAGGAAGAACTGATGCAGAGCCAACGCCCGTTCGAGTGCCGATACTGCAGGGCGCCGCTACGCACCACCTTCGCCGACCTCGGTATGTCCCCCTTGTGTCAGACTCATATCGCACCGGACCAGTTGCATGAGATGGAGCCCTTTTATCCCCTGCACGCCTACGTGTGCGACCGGTGCTTTCTCGTGCAACTTCAGGAGTTCGTCACACCGGATTCGATTTTCGGGGAGTACGCGTACTTCTCCTCTTACTCGACCAGCTGGGTCGAACATGCGCGGCGGTACGCTGAAATGGCGATCACGCGCTTCGGCCTTGGCAAGGCCAGCAAAGTCATGGAAATCGCCAGCAACGATGGCTACCTGCTACAGCACTTCGTCGCGCGCGGTGTTCCTGTCCTCGGCATAGAGCCGGCAGCCAACGTTGCCAAGGTGGCGGCCGAAAAGGGTGTACCAACCACAGTGCGCTTCTTTGGCAGAAATGCAGCCGAAGATATCGCACGAGAGCACCGCCAACCGGATTTGCTGCTCGGCAACAACGTCCTGGCGCACGTGCCGGACCTGAACGACTTTGTCGCCGGCATGAAGCGTCTGCTTGCTCCGGGCGGCGTGATCACGATGGAGTTTCCGCATCTCCAGCGGCTGATGGCGGAAAACCAGTTCGACACTATCTATCACGAGCACTTCAGCTACTTTTCCTTCGCGGTCGTCGAGAAGGTATTCGCCCATCATGGACTGACGATGTTCGACGTCGAGGAGCTACCGACCCACGGAGGGTCGCTGCGTATCTATGCGCGACACGCTGAAAACACCGCGCTGCAGGTCGAGGAAGGAATCGACGCACTGCGTCAGCGCGAAATTGAGGATGGCTTCCTCACGCTTGACCGTTATCGCGGCTTCGGCGAACAAGTCAAGTCGACAAAGCGCAAGCTACTTAGCTTCCTGATCGACGCAAAGCAGCGAGGCAAGAGGGTGGTTGGTTATGGCGCCCCCGGGAAAGGCAATACTCTTCTGAATTATTGCGGAATTCGCACAGACTTCCTGGATTTCACGGTTGACGCGAACCCTTATAAGCAGGGAAAGTTCACTCCTGGCACTCGAATCCCAATCCTGGCGCCGGAGCGAATTCGCGAGGCGCGCCCGGACTATGTGCTGATCCTTCCGTGGAATCTGAAAGACGAAATCTCGCGCGCGGCCAGCTATATCAGCGAATGGGGGGGCCGCTTCGCGGTGCCAATTCCTGAGATTAGAGTCCTATGACGCGTAACGCTGAAGTATTGACCACTACTGATAGATCAAGCGCTCTGGCCGCCAGTCAACTTACTCACCTTTCGTATGAAGATTCTTGTAACTGGAACTGAAGGCTATATCGGAGCGAGACTCGCGCCGATGCTGATTTCAAGGGGCCACTGGGTGGTCGGACTGGACACTGGCTTTTATCGTGATGGCTGCCTCTACATGGACTCGCCGGGGATGCCTGCAGCTCCCGCGACGCATTTCAAAGACTTGCGCAACGTCACACCGGCCGATTTTGACGGTTGTGACGCGGTGATCCACTTGGCCGAGTTATCGAACGACCCGCTTGGTCAAAACCGGCCCGAGATCACGTTCAAGATCAATCACGAAGGCTCGGTCCGAATAGCGAAAGCGGCGCGGGATGCTGGCGTGTGCCGGTTCGTATATGCATCTTCGTGCAGCGTCTATGGCGTCGGCTCGGGCGAGTTCCTCGACGAGTCGTCGCTGACCAATCCGCAGACGGCCTACGCCCAGTGCAAGGTTCTGGTCGAACGGGATCTGCTGCCGATGGCCGATGACGACTTTTCCGTCGTATTCCTGCGCAATGCCACCGCGTACGGCCCCTCGCCACGCATGCGCTTCGACATTGTGCTCAACGACTTATGCGCGCTTGCCTGGACCAAGAAGAAGATTGCAATGATCAGCGACGGCAGCCCCTGGCGTCCGATCGTCCACGTCGAAGACATCTGCGAGGCTATGCGCTGCGCTGTCGAGGCGCCAGCCGATGCGATCAACGGCCAGATCTTCAACGTCGGACAGACTACTGAGAACTATCGCGTCCGCGAGATTGCGCAGATCGTCGCAGAATCCTTTCCCGGGTGCGAGGTTTCCGTCGGCCCTCCCAGCAAGGACAACCGCAGCTATCGCGTTTCGTTCGACAAGATCACCACGAAGTTGCCAGGCTACAAGGCACGCTGGACGGCGCAGCATGGTGCGGATGAACTGCGTCGTCTGTTCGAAAGGATCGAGTTTTCCGAAGACACCTACGAATTCCGATCATTTACGCGCCTCAAGCAATTGAAGTACCTGCAACGAACGGCGCAAATCAATGACGACCTTTTCTGGAATGCTCGGTAAACAGTGGCAAGTTGCTGGATACATTGCGAGACATATCAGCGGCGCCCCCGATCTGTCGCCCGTTATTTTCGGTTCTCGTGCGCTGTACGGAAGCAGGCGCCCTGCAACCACGCCCGACGTTCCACCCTACCGAGTTGTCCTCAGCGTATCGCAAAGTTGATTTCCAATGACCCGTCCCCAATCCAGCGCTCCCTGCGCCGGGAAATGCTATGGATGTGATACGAGCGCCCAGTTCCTCCGGTGAAGCCTCGGCGGTGGATGGTTGTGACGCTGTCGGATTTGAGTCACGACTATTGCGCAAGTCAGAAACTATCGGAACGGAGGCCCACGCACTCATGGAGCGGCTCTATCCACTGTGCAGAAGCCTCACAGGAGATGGTGTACGCGAGACGCTACAACTGCTCAAAGAAATCATTCCGCTCAAAATACACGAGGTTCGGACTGGAACACGTGCTTACGATTGGGTCGTCCCGAATGAATGGAATGTGCGAGATGCCTACGTTTTAGACGGGCGCGGGCAGAGAGTCATTGATTTTCGCGTTAGTAACCTGCACGTCGCGGGCTATAGCGCGCCGGTGGACGAAAAGATGTCGCGCACGAAGTTGCTGGAACATCTTTTTTCCGAGCCTGATCACCCGGACTGGGTTCCGTATCGGCACTTCTACTACAAGGACGGATGGGGATTCTGTGTTAGCCACCGTCAACTTTCTGAACTGAAGGAGCCGGAATACCGCGTTCGCATTGATGCGCAACTCGACCCGGGAAGCTTGACTTACGGCGAGTTATTCCTGCCAGGCCGTGAGCCGGGTGAGATCTTGATTTCGACCCATACATGTCATCCCTCGCTATGCAACGACAATCTGTCGGGCGTCGTCACGACTGCCATGTTGGCGCGTGAAATTGCGGATTCCCCCAAGCGTTTCGGAGTCCGTTTCCTGTTTGTGCCTGCCACTTTGGGGCCGATTGTTTGGCTTTCCCGAAACGAGCAAATTGTACCGCACATCCGAGGTGGACTCGTCGTCGCCGGCGTCGGCGATCCAGGCCCATTTACGTACATTCAATCACGTCGCGGCGCGACGCAGATCGATCGTGCCGTCGCGCATGTGTTCAAGCACGCGACCTCTACCCCTGCGGCGATACGTGATTTTGCACCCGTCGGCTACGACCAGCGCCAGTATTGTTCCCCGGGATTCGACCTGCCGATGGGCTGCCTTATGCGCACGCCGAACGGCGAATACCCCGAATACCATACGTCAGCGGACAATCTACAATTCGTCACGGCAGCTGCGCTGGGCGACTCCTGGCGGCTCATGCGCCTCGTTCTGGAGATTCTGGAAGAGAATCGAACATTCCTGAATCTCTCGCCCAAAGGAGAGCCGCGACTCGGTCCGCGCGGACTATTCGCGGAAGCCCAACCGCTCGGAATCTTTTGGATTCTGAGCTTCTCTGATGGCCATCACAATCTGCTGGATATCGCAGAAAGAGCTCAGATGCCGTTCTGGAGACTTCGAGAAGGCGCCCGCCGCCTCGAAGAGTGCGGTTTGATTACAGAAGTCAACACTCGTGTCGTTGAGCAAAATGTTTGAATCGGCTTCGCGCGGCGAGCGCCAGCGCTTCGATGGGTGCGCCGTTCTCGTGACAGGTGGCTTGGGCTTCATCGGCAGCAACCTAGTAGCGCGGCTCAAACAGGCCGGTGCCGAGATTCATACGGCGAGCAGGCGCCTGGCGTCAACTTCAGGTTCTGGACGACATTGGCGCATTGATCTAAGCGATGCCGAGGCTGTTGCGCAACTTGTAGCCCAGGTGAAGCCCCAATACGTGTTCCACCTCGCCAGCCATGTCATGGGGGCCCCTGATTTAAGTCACGTTTTGCCCGCATTCCGAAGCAATCTTCAGACGACGGTGAATCTGTTAAGCGTGCTTGCGGAAATCGGGTGCACTCGCATGATCACGACAGGCTCGCTCGTCGAACCGGAAGCTGGAGCACTGTCGATTCCAAACTCGCCGTATGCTGCCGCCAAGTGGGCCGCCAGCGATTACGCACGCATGTTTAACGCGCTTTACAGATTCCCCATCGCGATAGCGCGTGTCTTCATGGTCTATGGACCGGGACAGCAGGACAAGTCCAAGCTAGTCCCATATGTAATTCGGTGCCTTCTTCACGGCGAAGTCCCAAAAATCACAAGTGGCGCGCATCGCATCGACTGGATCTACGTTGACGATGTCGTCGAAGGTTTGCTGAAACTCGCGACAACGTCCGGCATTGATGGCAAGTCCGTTGACCTTGGATCCGGCTCCCAGATAACTACCAAGGATCTCGTGGACAAGATATGCATGCTCATGAAAACCGATATCCGACCTGCGTACGGCGCGTTGCCCGACCGACCGCTCGAGCCGCTCCGAACTGCAAGGACCGCGGACTCAATGCGCTTGATAGGCTGGGCGCCCACGGTTGAATTGGCGGAGGGGCTTCGTCGAACGATCGATTGGTATCTGCTGCACGACGAATGAATCATTGGAAGAAAACGCGTCCGGCAGCAATGAGTGTTTGCGTGTTCACGACTGCAGGCCGAGCTTGAGCACTCAAGGTAAATATATGGCGATTATGCAAATCGCTGACATCTTCCGGCGCATCGACGCGTCGGCTTTTCGAACGATATGAACTCGAGGCAAAACTCTACCGGACAAAATGAAGCAAAATTGCGGAACGTCCGAAGGAGATTCTTTACGTGAAACAGATCTCGGTGCTCGGTACCGGCATGGCCGGACTCGGAGCTGGCTACGCGCTTGAGCAGGCTGGAGTTCCCTTCGTTTGTTACGACAAAAATTCCTATCTGGGCGGGCACACGAGATCGTTTCGATATGGGAGTGGATTTGTCTTTGATGAAGGTGGACACATCTCATTTACAAAGCACAATCACGTGCGAGATGTTCTGGCAGCGAACGTTGTTGGCCACTATGAGGAACGAAGTTTACGAATTGACAACTATTGGCATGGGCGCCGAATTCTGCATCCAGTGCAGTGCAATTTGCGGGGATTGCCAGCCGACTTGGTGATCAAAGTGATCGAAGACTTCGTCTCTGTCCAAGGCAAGCAAACGCAAGCTGGGCAGAGCTATGCGCACTGGCTGCACGACACGTACGGCAAGACCTTTGCCGAGACATTTCCAATTGTTTACGGGCGCAAGTATCACACGACAACAATGGATCGTTTGACGACTGATTGGATCGGCCCGCGAATGTATCGCCCGAGCCTAGAGGAGATTTTGCGTGGCGCGCTCGGCGAAAATGTCGCAGGCGCCCACTATGTAGACACGTTCCGCTATCCATCGACCGGTGGATTCCTTAGTTACCTTGAGCCTTTCGCCAAACGTTTTGAGATAAGATTGAACCATCGCCTCGTCGGACTCGACCCGACGCGCAAAGTGCTCCGTTTCGAGGACGGGAAACATGTTCCTTACGAACAAGTCATTTCCTCGGTTCCACTGCCCGACTTGATTCCGTTAATTGACGGGGTACCGACTGACGTGCTTGTGGCTGCTGGCAAGCTGGCATTTACTCAAGCGGTGCTGATCAATCTCGGCGTGAATCGATCCGACTTGTCCGATTCGGCCATCACGTACTTTTACGACGAAGACGTGATTTTTTCGCGGATTAACCTGCCGCACATGTTCTCGCCGAATAACGCGCCGCAGGGCTGCGGCACGATCCAGGCGGAGGTGTACTTTTCTGACAAGTACCGTCCGTTCGGCGGGAACCCCAGCGATCTCATCGAGCCAGTCATAGCTGATCTCCGGCGCTGTGGTTTTATACGTCACAACGATTCCATCATCCTTAAGGAAGCGGCGATCAATCGGTATGCAAACGTCATATTTGACGCCGATCGCGCAAGAGCCGTTACCGCGATTCATGGTTTCTTACATGACGTAGGTATTCACTATTGCGGACGCTATGGCAACTGGGACCACGCATGGACGGATGAGGCCTTCCTCAGCGGTGAAAAGGCTGCCCAGAGGGCACTCGATTCTGTTCGATTGGGACGGTGACGAGCACACGCGATCGAATGTGGGCTCGGCGATTGATCCCGATTGCGTTTCGTTGCTCCTCCCTCGCGGGTCCGCGCCGGGGTCGGATTCCGTAGTGACCTCCATTGGACTTCCGCACCAAGCGCCGATAATCAACGGCGCACCAAGTGAGCGGCACATAACTCCGCGGCGGTGCGTTCGACCTGCGTCCTTGTCAACGTGGGTGTCACGGCGCCGACCTGTCGGAGCCGCAGATGAGCTACTTCTACGACGAGGACATTTGTCTTACTCGCCTGAGCTTCCCGCGAAGGCCGTCACTGACTAACGTGCCCGCGGGCTGCGGGCTTATTGAGACGGACGTTTACTTCTCGAAAGATTATCGACCCCTCACCCAGTAACCGGACGAACTGATAGAGCCGGTGATCCGGGATCTGATTCGGAGCGGAGTGCTTCGCGATGGCGATAAGGTTCTTGCGAAGCATGCGCGTTTTGTCCGATACGCAAGCGTCATCTTTGATCTCGAGCGCAGTGAGGCGCTCAAGACAGTTCATGGGTATCTAAGATGACGTCGGGATCGCGTATTGCGGCCGATTCGGTGACTGGGGTTACATGTGGACAGACGAAAGCTTCATCAGTGTAGAGCGAGCGGCCGAGAGGGCGCTCTCACGATGCTGCGTTCAGGGCCGGACCGATGACGCATCTGAACAGTTACTGGAAGACGATCGCGATCTGCTCAGTCATTGCGGCGCTGTCTTTGATGGCAGTCGCGGCTCTGTTGTCCTCGCACTGGCCGCGGCCTTTGATCGCATTCGCTGGATCCGCAATCTCGGTCGTTCTTATTGCCGGGGCCCTTGTAACGGCTGGCGGCCTTGTCTGCCTTTGGCGTGACGCCCGGGACGTAGCAGGCAAGGCCGACTTTTTTGCTTCTCGCGCCAATGCAATTCCGACCGAAGGCATTTTGACCAGGTTCGGGCTCAGGTTTCTGTTAGGCGCTGCGCCAAGGCCGGGCGATGTTGTTCAAGTAAGGACCAAGGAGGAGATTGCGGCCACACTTGATGCTGACGGGGCACATGGTGGCTTGCCATACATGGCAGAAATGGATTCGTACACTGGAAAGACATTTCGCGTGCACCGCCGGATCGACAAGATCAATGATATGCGCCACAAAACTGGCCTGCGGCGCATGCGCAACGCGGTGACTTTGACCGATGTGCGCTGCTCCGGCGCCGACCACGGCGGGTGTCAGGCCGAATGCCAGATCCTTTGGAAGGATGCATGGCTGAAGCGACTCCAACCTAAGCAACCGGGCTCAGTCACGAGGGTTGTGGAGCATTCTCCACACGAACGCAAGGATGTCACCCAAAATGATGCAGGCGATCGCACCTATGTGTGCCAGATGACTCGCTTGTGGGAAGCGTCTGAGGCGATGTCCCCATTTGACTTGCGGCAGGACATCCGGCCTCTTCTATTTGGAAATACTGGGGTTACAGCCTACGTCGTCGCCATATTGACGAGGGTATTCAACTACGCGCAACGGTTGCGAGGCGGAGCGAAATACCCGTTCTTTCCTTGGTCGAAGAATGTGGGCGCGACCCCTTCCTCGCACATTCATTTCACCATCATGGACCCGGTCGTGATTCGGTCCAAGGAAGAAATCGCACCGACGCTGGTCGACAGCAGGAACAAAGGGCTTTGGTTTGATCCGGAAATGATTCGGTACTGCCGTCAGCCCGCTGTCGTGCGCAGGCGCGTCGACAGAATAATCCACGAGAGCACTGGTCGCATGGTGGTGATGAAGACGCCCTGCCTGATGCTGGAGAACGTACTCGCGACCGGCGAGTTTCTGCGGCTGTGCCCACAGCACGAGTACATCTTCTGGCGAGAGATCTGGCTTAAGCGGGCGCAGGCCCCGAAAATAGTGTGAATGTATCGGCGTCCCAGGTTAGAACCATGAAGCCAACTCCCCCCGTTACGATCGGCCTTCCCGTCTACAACTCTGAAAGGTTCATTGAGCAGTCGTTGAACTCGTTGCTCGCCCAAACGTACTCGAACTTCGTGCTGATCATCAGCGATAACGCCTCAACCGACAGCACGCCGCTCATCTGCAAAAGATACGCAGCAGCTGACGCGCGGGTTAAATACTTCCGCAACGACACCAACATCGGCAACCCCCGGAACTTCAATCGTATCGTCGAACTTACTGAAACACCTTACCTCAAATGGTCCACCGCTGACGATTTCTGGGAGCCGACATTTCTCGAACGCGCGATGGAAGTGATGGAGCGCGATCCAACGATCGCACTGTGTTATCCGCAGGCGGTTCTCGTGGATGCGGACGGCCGCAACCCGAAGATGTATGACGACGTCCTTCATCTTGTCCAAGAGGACCCCGCCGAGCGTTTCATTGCGCTTCTCGAGAGAATCAAGTTGGCGCATCAGCATCTTGGTGTGATAAGGATGGCGTACCTGCGCCAGACGCATCTGCTGGGCGTTCACGTGGGTTCCGACATCAACCTGTTGGCGGAGCTGACGCTGTACGGTAAGTTTCTTGAACTGCCACATCGTCTCTTCTTCCGCCGGTTTCACAAGGACTCGGGAAGCTGGAAACGGGACGACCCGGAGCACCAGGCGAAGCGATATCACGCCAGTGATAGGAAACGAGTCGATCGAACGACAAGATGGCGAACCCATCTTAGTTTCTTCTTCGCAGTGGGTAGATCTCCACTTCCGGTCAAATCCAAGGCGCGGCTCTATGGGCATTTGCTGCGCCGGATGTACTGGGATCGTCATGGCCTGATCGGAGAAGTCACGCACTGTTTCAGTTCTACTGCCTGATGAGAATCGAACCGAGACCGCACCGTTCTTCACGCACCTACGGAGAGGCCGGGCAAGGTCTGTCAGCCGAGACCATTGATCCTATTTCACCGCTTGAGCCCTGATAGGCATCGCCCTCGAAGCGTCGAGCACACACGGGCGCTTTTCGATTGACGATCGTCGACTGGGCGGCTCTTGATGGACCCCGCTCGTCCAGCGCATGGATTAGGCGTCACGTGAAAATAAGTTGATCAAGTTCTCTTTCGAGGCGGCAGCAGTGTGTAGTTCCAGTCGCCATGAAACTTGGCCAGCTTCAGATTCAG
>Ga0209048_10004402_pt1 | contig 13473 bp, 10 predicted proteins | sample FrelakmetCRP12CR_FD_187146 | JGI IMG/M metagenome (GOLD analysis project Ga0209048, IMG submission 187146) | Freshwater lake sediment microbial communities from the University of Notre Dame, USA, for methane emissions studies - CRP12 CR (SPAdes)... | ecosystem: Environmental > Aquatic >... | reverse complement strand
GCGCCGGTGGCATGGGAGGAGGCGCGGTGCCCCACGGACCTGCTCCGCGAGATGGGGGCGATGGGCCTGCTCGGCATGTTGATCCCCGAGGAGTGGGGCGGGATCGGCATGTCCACCGTCGGCTTCGTCGCGGCGATGGAGCAGCTCGGCCTGGCGGACCAGTCGGTCGCCGCGGCGTGGCAGGCGCACGTGACGATCGGCTCGTTGCCGCTGTACCTGTTCGGCAACGACGCACAACGAGAGCGCTGGCTGCGGCCGCTGGCCGAGGGACGGGCCCTCGGAGCGTTCGGCCTGACCGAACCCGACGCCGGTTCCGACGCACGCGGGATTCGCACCCGGGCGGAACGGCGCGACGGTGGCTGGCTGATCAACGGTCGCAAGTCGTTCATCTCCAACGCCGGCACCGACATGTCCTTCGGGGTGACGCTGCTGGCCCGTACCGAGCCGGCCGAGGGTCGGGGGCCTCGGTTCGGGAGCTTCGTCGTGGAGAAGGACACGCCCGGCTTCACGATGGGCCCCAAGATGCGCGGCATCGGTTGGCGCGGCCTCGATACCCGCGAGCTGTACTTCGACGACGTGTGGGTGCCCGACGATCACCTCGTCGGCGATCCGGACCTGGGGCTCGGCCAGTTCCTGGAGACCCTCGAGGTCGGGCGCATCTCGATCGCCGCCCTGTCGCTCAGCCTGACCCAGGCCGTGCTGGACATGGCCACGGACTATGCCCGGCAGCGGCATCAGTTCGGCCAGCCGATCTCGAAGTTCCAGGCGGTGCAGTTCAAGCTCGCCGACATCGCCACCGAGCTCGAGGCGGCACGATGGCTCACGTACCGCGCCGCGTCCCTGCGCGACACCGGGCAGCCCTTCCTCAAGGAGGCGTCGATGGCGAAGCTCAAGGCCAGTCGCGTGGCGGTATGGGCGGCATCGGAAGCCGTCCAGATCCACGGCGGCCTCGGCTACATGCTCGAGACGCCGGTCGCCCGCTTCTACTGCGACGCGAAGGTACTGGAGATCGGCGAAGGCACCAATGAGATCCAACACCTGGTGATCGCTCGCACGTTGGGGTGCTGATGCCGCACGAGCTCACACCGCGGCGAGGCGCCGTATGGCGCGGGCAATGTCCTCGCGATCGGGCAGCCAGGCCCGCTCGAGGCCGGGCGCGTACGGAGGTGGAGTCGACGCGGCACCGATACGTTCGATCGGCGCGTCGAGATCCCAGAAGCCCTCGCGGGCAACCGTCGCCGCGATCTCGGCGCCGATGCCGAACGGTACGACCGCCTCGTGAGCGATCAGGAGCCTGCTCGTCTTGTGGACCGAGTCGAGAATCGGCGCCATGTCGAGCGGCGCCACGGTTCTCAGATCGACCACCTCGACCGAGACACCTTCACCGGCGAGGCTCTCGGCGGCGGCGACGGCCTCGTGGACCATCCGCGAGACCGACACGACCGTGACGTCGGCGCCCGGACGCACGACCACCGACTTCCCGATCGGGAGGATGTAGTCGGGTGGCGGCTGTGGTCCCTTCATGCCGTAGAGCAGCCGGTTCTCGATGAAGACCACGGGATTCGGGTCCTGGATCGCGGCCCGGAGCAGCCCGTAGGTGTCGGCCGGGGTCGACGGCATGACGACGCTCAAGCCCGGGATGTGCGCGAGCAGCGCCTCGAGGCTCTGCGAGTGCTGGCTCCCCGAGGAACGACCGGCGCCGAACTGGGTCCGCACCGTCATCGACATCTGTGCGGCCCCGCCGGTCATGAACGGCATCTTCGCCGCCTGGTTGAGCAGCTGGTCGAAGCAGACCCCGACGAAGTCGAGGTACATGAGTTCCACCACGGGTCGCATCCCCGCCATCGCGGCGCCGACACCGAGGCCCATGATCGCGGTCTCCGAGATGGGCGTATCACGGACGCGATCACCGAATCGATCGTTGAGTCCGCGCGTGAGCCCGAAGACGTTGCCACCGGCGCCCACGTCGACGCCGGCCACGAACACGCGATCGTCGCTCGTGAGCTCGGCCTCGAGGGCCGAGTGGATCGCGTCCATCGTGCGGAAGATCGGCGCGTCCTCGCCCGGTCGGGCCGGCTCGGCGCGGGCAGGTCTCGCACGGACGACGAAGTCATGCAATGTCGCGGAGGCGGGGCTCGCGAACCGCCGAGCGGTCTCGACGGCAACGTCGAGCTCCTTCGTCACCGATGACTCCAGCGAGCTGATCACGTCGTCACCGATGCCCGCTGATCGGAGACGACGAGCGTGCACGAGGAGCGGGTCCTTCGCTTCCCAGGCCCGAACCTCCTCGGGCGATCGGTAGCGCTCCGGGTCGCCTTCGTAGTGACCGTGCCACCGGTAGGTGGCGGCCTCGACGATGACCGGACCGCGTCCGTCACGTGCCGCTTGGGCCATCGCGTCCATCACGGATGCCGTCGCCGCGACGTCGTTGCCGTCCACCGCGACGTAGTCGACTCCGTACCCCGCCGCCCGCCTCTCGAGCGGTGCCGCGTGCTGCGTCGATGCCGGTGAGAACTCCGCGTACCCGTTGTTCTCGCAGAAGAAGATCACCGGGAGACGCCACACAGCAGCCAGGTTCACCGCTTCATGGAACGCGCCCTGGGCCACCGCACCATCGCCGAAGAACGCCACCGCCACGCCGCCGTCGGCTCGGAGCTGAGCCGCCGTCGCCGCACCCACCGCGATCGGCAGGCCGGCGGCCACGATCCCGTTCGCGCCGAAGATCCCGATGCTCGGATCGGCGATGTGCATCGAGCCCCCGCGGCCGCGGTTCGTGCCCTGCTCCTTGCCCATCAGCTCGGCGAACATCCCGAGCGGGGCCAGGCCCTTCGCCAGGCAGTGGCCATGGCCGCGATGCGTCGACGTGATGACGTCCGCCGGCCGAAGCGGCCAACACGCGCCCACCGCCGCCGCCTCCTGGCCGATCGACAAGTGCACGAAGCCGGGTACCTCGCCGTCGCGGTAGAGCGCGGACACGCGCTGCTCGAACCCGCGGATCAGCAGCATCCGCCGATGCATCTCGAGAAGGTCGGCGTTCGAGAACGCCGGAGGGACGGAATGGCCGCGGTCCACGAGCCAGGTACTGTACCGGTCGTCACGAGATTCGGAAGCGGTGATGGGCGGACCGATCGGGACCGGTTCTTCGGTGGAGAGGCGCGGGGAGACGACGGTCGACCCTCGTCGTCGACGAACGGAGCGTGGTGCATGACGGAGGCCCGGCGGGTCATCGCGATCACGGGAGCGGGAGGCGTGCTCGGCGCGGCGATCTCCCGCCAGTTCGCCGGCGAAGCTGACACTGATCTGGTGCTGAGCGACGTCAGCGCGCCCTCGCTCGAGGCCACCGTCGGCGGTCTGACGGACGTGGGTCCGCCCGTCGTGACGGTGCTGGCGGACGTGAGCGACTTCGATCAGGTCGAAGCCGTCATCGAGCTGGCGGTGGAGCGCTTCGGTCGGCTCGACGTGCTGATCAGCAACGCCGGGGTGCTCGCTCCCAACGGTCGCATCCACAATCTGGCGACCGAGGACTGGGAGCGCGCGTTCCGGATCAACGTCCTCGGTGCCGTCAACGGCATCCGTGCCGCGGTGCCGGTGATGCGAGAACAGCGGTCGGGTTCGATCGTCCTGACCGCCTCCGTCGCCGGTCTCACCGCGTGGTCGCACGCCGGCCCGTACTGCGCCACGAAGGCCGCGGTGATCCAACTCGCGAAGGTCGCGGCCGTCGAGTACGCGCGCGATGGGATACGTGTCAACTGCGTCTGCCCGGGGACGTTCCTGTCGGCCATCCACGCGGACCTCCCGCCGGAGGCGATCGACGCCATGGCGGCCAAGCACCCGCTCGGGCTGGGATCGGCTGCCGACCTCGTGGGGGCCTACTCGTATCTTGCGAGCGACGCTTCCCGTTGGACGACCGGTTCGGCGATGGTGGTCGACGGCGGCTACGCGGCGCCCTGAGCCGGGCGGCAACGCCCGTTCGAGCCGGCCCCGTCAGCGCGCCTTCCACTGCGGACGGCGCTTCTCGGCGAAGGCCGCCAGGCCTTCCTTCGTGTCCTCCGACGCGAGAACCTCGTTCAGCAGGTCGTCGGAGAGTCGTCGGAGGGTCTCCTCGTCCTCGTGCGCGGCGGCGAGCACGACCCGTCGGCTGGCCCGCACCGCGAGCGGGGCCGAGGAGGCGATCTGTCGTGCGAGCCGGAGCGCCTCGTCGAGAGCGTCGCCGGGCTCGACGAGGCGGCTCACGAGTCCGAGGTCGAACGCCCGGCGCGCGTCGATCGGTTCGCCCGTGAGGATGGCTTCCATCGCGGCGGCCCGACCGATCGCGCGTGGGAGACGGAAGAGCCCGCCGGCGCCGGCGATGAGGTTGCGCTTGACCTCCGCGAGCCCGAAGGACGACCGGGTCGTCGCGACGACGAGGTCCGCCGCGAGCACGATCTCGAGTCCGCCCGCGGTCGCCAGACCGTCGACCGCGACGACGACGGGCTTCGTGCGGTCGCGATACACGAATCCCCCGAATCCGCCTCGCGCGGTCGAGAGGGTCGCGGCATCACCCGCCGAGGCGATGACCTTGAGGTCGGCGCCGGCGCAGAAGACGGGACGGTCCTGATCCGCGGTGTTCGCGCACAGCACGCCGACCCAGACGTCGGGGTCGTCCTCCAGCTGGTCGATTGCGGCCTCGATGCCGAGCGCAACCTCGCCGTTGACCGCGTTGCGGGCCTCCGGACGGTTGAGGGTGATGACACCGATCCGGTCGCCCGACGAGTACAGGACGGACGGATCGCTCGCCATCAGGCGCCGTCCCGGAGCTCGCGCTTGAGCACCTTGCCCGATGGGTTCCGCGGCAGCGCATCGAGGAAGGTGACGTCCTTCGGGACCTTGAAGCGCGCCAGCTGGCGGCGGCAGTGCTCGACGAGCTCGTCCGATGTTGCCGTCGCACCCGACCGCAACACGACGTAGGCGACCGGTACCTCACCCCAGCGATCGTCGGGACGCCCGACCACGGCCGCTTCGAGCACCGCGTCGTGCTCGTAGAGCACGCGTTCGACCTCGGAACCGGCGATGTTCTCACCACCCGACAGGATCATGTCCTTGAGCCGGTCCACGATGTACAGGTACCCGTCGTCGTCCAGGAGACCGATGTCCCCGGTGTGGAACCAGCCGCCCGCAAACGCGGTGTCGGTCGCCTCGGGATCCCGCCAGTAGCCCTTGAACACCTTGGGCCCGCGCAGGACGATTTCCCCGCGCTCACCCGCGGGCTGCGAAGCGCCCTGCTCGTCCCAGATGTCGAGCTCGAGGTACAGGCACGGCCGGCCGGCGCTTCCGAGCTTGGTCAGCGTGCTCCCCTTGTCGAGAAAGGTGTCACCCGAGACCGTCTCGGTGAGACCGTACGCGTCGGCGAACCACGCCGAGGGGAACGTCCTCTGGAGCCGCTCGATGAGCGGGATCGGCATCTTCTCTCCACCACCGATGAGCAATCGCACCGAGGAGAGGTCACGCCGCTCGATGTCGGGCAACGCCATGATCGCGTTGACCATCGCGGGCGCGAGCCACACGGTGGTCACGCCCGACCGCTCGATCTCGTCGACGACCTCGGCCGCGTCGAACGCACGATGGATGATGGTCGTGGCGCCCGCCGCGATCATCGTGGTGGTCGTGAGGTCGAGCGCTCCCACGTGATACATGGGTCCGCAGGCCAGGGCGAGGTCCGCACTGGTGACGTCGAACTCGATGATGTGCGCCAGGTTCTTCCACGCCAAATTGGCGTGCGTGATCATGACTCCCTTCGGGCGCCCCGTGGTCCCCGACGTGTACATCAATCGGTGAACGTCATCCGCGGCGGCGAGGGTGCGCGCCGGCACGTTCGACGCGGCCCGAAGGTCGGCGAGTCGCAACCACCCTGCGACACTCGCGTCCGAGACGCAGGCGCGGAGAAGGGTGGCTTCGCCGTCCTTCGTCGCTTCGTTCGCGAGATCGATGAGTGGGCGGTCACAAACCAGCGCACTGGCTTGCGAGTGGTCGAGGATGAACCGGACCTCCGGCGCGGCGAGCCTCCAGTTGATCGGCATCGCGATCGCGCCGAGGTAGTTCGCCGCGAAGATCGTCTCGAGGAATTCGTTGCAGTTGTACGAGAGGAGGCCCACGACGTCGCCGGCACCCACGCCGCGTTCGTGCAGTCCGGCTGCGAGTGCCGTGGCGCGAGCCGCCATCTCCCCGTAGGTGACGACATCGTCTCCGAAGACGCAGAGCGGCTTCGTCGGCGTGCGGCTCGCGTGATGCGCGAGGACTCCGAACCAGTTCATGTCGGCAGGCATCGGCGGACTCACAAGTTTGACCTCCTTTCCTTCAAGCTTTGGAACCCTCGATCAACGGGGCGGGTTCACGCGTCATAGTTCACGACCACCTCACGGCTCGTGGGGATCGCCTGGCACGTGAGCACCCAGCCGGCATCGACCTCGTCGGCCGCCAACGCGTTGTTCACCCGCATCGAGGCCGCGCCCGAGTCGAGGTGAGCCATGCACGTCGCGCAACTGCCACCCTCGCACGAGAACGGCGGACGCAACCCACCGCGGCGAGCAGCCTCGAGGATCGTGTCGCCCAGGTGGTAGTCGATGGTGTGCTTCCGACGATCCACACGGATCACCAACGACTGCGTCGCCGAACTCTCAGTGAGCGTCGGCACCTCGCCGGGCGCCACGAACCGCTCGATGAACAGCTGCGTCGGCGCGATCCCCAACCTCTCGAGGCCGGCCTCCACGGTGTCCATGTACGGACCCGGACCGCAGACGTAGAAATCCGCGTCCGCTCGCTCCCCCACCAACGCGGCGCACGCCGCGGCATCGAGGAAACCACGCTCGGCATCCAGGTGGTGATGCACCGAAAACCGGCCCCCCGACCCCGCACGCAAACGCTCCAGCTCATCGGCGAAGATCACCGCGTCCGCGCTGCGGTTCGCGTACACCAGAACGATCTCACGCGTCGTCGTGGCCACCGCGCTCTTGATGATCGAGAGCACCGGGGTGATCCCGCTCCCACCCGCGAACGCGACGACCGGAGCTTCCGACGCCCGCAACACGAACAACCCTGCCGGACGCATCACCTCGATCGAGTCACCCGGCGCAAGCGCGTCCAGCATCCAGTTCGACATGCGCCCACCGGGGACGCGCTTCACCGTCGTCGTGAACGGATCACCCGTGTCCGGCGAGCTCGACATCGAATAGCAGCGCACGACCGGCTCGCCTTCGATCGTCGCCCGGAACGTGCAGAACTGCCCCGCGACGTACGCGAACGTCTCCTGCAATGCCAAAGGGACGTCCAGTACGAACGACCGAGAATCTGCGGTCTCCTCGATGACGTCGACCACCACCAGCGAGTGATAGTCATGGTCGGGCAGCATCGGTACCTCCCGTTCCCGATCCGTCGGTGGTGCCGGCCCACGACGCGCATTCGCGAGGTCCATCGTCTCGATCTCGTGGTATTCGTGTCCACACTAGTTTTGATCTTTGTAGCCTCGTGAGAGGTCCTGGCCGTTCGCCGAGGTGACCGGCCGTCGCCGAGACGATTCGACCGGCCCCGGGATCCGACAAGACAGGGGGGTGTTTGTCGATGGTGGAGTTGTTCGACCACGCTCCTCGGGTGGGAATGCAGTCATGAGCGGGTCGGGCGTCGGACCGCTCGCCGGCATCCGCGTGCTCGAGGTGGGGCACATCCTCGCCGGTCCCTTCGCCACGATGTTGTTGGCCGATCTCGGTGCCGACGTGATCAAGATCGAGACCATGGACGGGGACGCGTCGCGTCAGGTGGGGTCCCAATACGTCGGCGAGCACAACGTGTACTTCGCGAGCCTGAACCGCAACAAGCGCAGCGTGCACATCGATCTCACGACGGCCGAGGGCCAAGCCGAGCTCGGTGCGCTCGCGGCGACGGCTCACGCGTTGCTCGTGAACCTGCGGCCGTCGGCGATCAGGAAGCTCGGGCTCGACTACGAATCGCTGCGCCGGTTCAATCCGCGCATCGTGTGCGTCGCGCTCACCGGCTACGGCCTGGAGGGTCCCGCGGCGCAGTGGCCGGCCTTCGACTACGTGGTCCAGGCGATCACGGGCGTGGCGGCCATGACCGGCGAGCCGGACGGCCCGCCCACGCTCGCCGGCTTCTCGGCGGTGGACAACTCGTCGGGGATCACGGCGGCGCTCGGGCTCGTGGCCAAGGTGTTCGAAGGCAAGGGCGGGCAGGTCGACGTCTCGTTGTTCGACGTCATGCTCTCGCAGCTCAACTACAAGGCCGCCGCATCTCTGAACGGCGGAAGGGCGCCGGAACGCCGACCACTCGGGGGGCACGCGTTCTACGTACCGGCGCAGCTGTTCGAAACCGCCGACGGACACCTCGCGCTCTTCGTGTCGCACGACGAGTTCTGGCGGCGGCTCTGCGGAGCGATCGACCGGCCGGACTGGGCCGACGACCCGCGCTACTCGACCACGCACGCCCGGTTCGAGCACCGCGCCGAGTTGCTCGACGCGCTCGCCGGGCGTCTCCGTGAGTCCACCGCGGTGGAATGGGTCGAGCGTCTCCGCCCGCTCGGAATCGCGGCGGGTGCCGTCACCGGTCTCGGCGACGCGCTCGACGGTGAGCTCGTGCGTTCACGCGGCATGGTCGTCTCCGTCGACACGGACGGCGGCCCGTTGCGCATGGTGGCCAATCCGATCCGCTGCACCGGCGTCGAGCAGGTCTACCGCGTGCCGCCACGCCTCCACGAACACACCGAGGAGATCCTCGGCCGGCCCGCGACACCGCCGGACCCGTCGTAGCCGGCGCCTCGACGCGTTCTCGGTCCGGGGCCGGAGCTCGCCGACCGTCAGCCCTCCGCGTCGGCGGTCGTGATCCTTCGTATTTCCGCAACCAGCGCCGCGATCGGCGTGCCCGTGGGGAACACCGCCGCCGCGCCGATGTCGAGCAACGGTTGCACGTCGGCCTGCGGCACGGTCCCGCCGACGACGACTTTGATGTCCCCGACGCCGCCGTCTCGCAACGCCTCGACCGTCTTGCGGGTGAGGCCGAGGTGCGCGCCCGAGAGGATGGAGAGGCCGACCAGGTCGACGTCCTCCTGCAACGCGGTGGAGGCGATCATCTCGGGCTTCTGACGGATGCCCGTGTAGATGACCTCGAAGCCGGCGTCGCGAAGTGCCCGGGCCACGAGCTTCGCGCCACGGTCGTGTCCGTCGAGTCCCGGCTTCGCGACGAGGATCCGCACGGGAGTGCTCATCACATCGGGTCGATTCCGCTACGGCGTCCCGGCCTCCGGCCACGCCTCCGCTGCATCTCCATCACAACAGGTCGATTCCGCTACGGCGTCCCGGCCTCCGGCCACGCCTCCGCTGCATCTCCATCAGAAAACCGTCGGTTGCCGGTACTCGCCCCACACGTCCTTCAGCTCCTTCGTGATCTCGCCCACCGTGCAGTACTCCTCGACGCACTCGATGAGGCGCGGCATGAGGTTGGCATCGCCTTGGGCCGCGTCGCGCAACTGCGCGAGCGCGGCGAGCGCGGCCCGGGTGTTGCGGGTACGCCGCACCTCGGCCAAGCGATCGAGTTGGAGCGCGCGCGCCGCGTCGTCCATCGCCGGTGGGACCAGTGCGGGACCGGGCTGTTCGCTCTCGTAGCGGTTCACGCCGACGATCACGCGCTCGCCGCTGTCGATCTTGCGTTGCACGGCGGCCGATTCGTCGGCGATCAGCCCCTGCACGTAGCCGTCTTCGATGCAGCGGACCATCCCGCCGCGGGCTTCGAGATCCGCCATGATGCCGTCGATCTTCTCCTCCATCGCGTCGGTGAGCGATTCGACGAAGTAGGAACCGCCCAGCGGATCGACGGTGCGCACGACCCCGGTCTCGTGGGCGAGGATCTGCTGCGTGCGCAGCGCGAGGGTCGTGCTCTCCTCCGTGGGGAGCGCGAAGGGTTCGTCCCAGGCCGCGGTGAACATCGACTGCACGCCGCCGAGCACGGCCGCCATCGCCTGATAGGCGACCCGCACGATGTTGTTGTGCGGCTGCTGGGCCTGGAGCGTCCACCCCCCACAGACGACGCCGGTGCGGAACATGCACGAGCTCGGTTCCTTCGCGCCGTATCGCTCGCGAACGATGTGCGCCCAGTGGCGCCGACCGGCCCGGTACTTGGCGATCTCCTCGAAGAAGTCGTTGTGCGTGTAGAAGAAGAACGACACCTGCGGCGCGAACTGGTCGATCGTCATCCGGCCCCGGCCCACGATCTCGTCGCAGTAGGTCACCGCGTCCTGGAGGGTGAAGGCCATCTCCTGCGCCGCGTTCGCACCGGCGTCACGGAAGTGCGCGCCGGCTACCGAGACCGCGTTGTAACGCGGCACCTCGGCCGCGCAGAACTCGATCGAGTCACCGATCAACCGGATCGACGGCGAGGGCGGCCAGATCCAGGTGCCGCGCGCCACGTATTCCTTGAGGATGTCGTTCTGCACCGTGCCGCGCAACCGGGCGCGGGGCACACCCTGCTTCCCTCCGACCGCGACGTAGAAGGCGAGCATGATGGCCGCCGTCCCGTTGACCGTCCACGAAGTCGAGATGCGGTCGAGCGGGATGTCGCGGAACAGGATCTCCGCGTCCGCGAGGGAGTCGAGCGCCACGCCGACGCGGCCGACCTCCTCCTCCACATCGGGATCATCGGAGTCGTAGCCGATCTGGGTCGGCAGATCGGCGGCCACGGAAAGCCCGGTGCCGCCTTCCGCCAGCAACAGCTTGTAGCGCTCGTTGGACCACTCGGCGGTCCCGAAGCCCGAGTACTGGCGGAACGTCCAGAGCCGGTCGCGATAGCCGCCGGGATGATTCCCTCGCGTGAACGGGAACTCGCCCGGCACTCCGATCCGGTCGGGAACCGACGGATCGAGATGCTCGGGCCCGTAGCACCGCTCGACCACCAGTCCGGCCTCGGTCGTCAGCTCGCGTTCGTTCTCCACGGACGTATCGTAGGTTGATCGACACCCGCGCTCACCTTGGTGCGTGAGGCGCGCGTTGATGCCGAGGTCGGCCGCGGCATCAATGCGATATTCTCTCCACCGATGGGGACGGGCCGCGGTGTGCGAATCGACCGCGACGGGCTCGTCGCCGTCCTCACGATCGATCGGCCCGAGGCGCGCAACGCCATCTCTCGGGCGACGATGCAGGAGTTGTCGACCGCGCTCGATGAGTTGGAAGGCTCCCCGGCCCGGGTGCTCGTCGTCACCGGCGCCGGTCACCGGGTGTTCGTCGCCGGCGGGGACCTGAAGGAACTCGCGACGATTCGCACCTACGACGAGGCCGCGGCGATGGCCGAGACGATGCGTTCGGTGCTCGACCGGCTGGCCACGTTGCCCGTACCCGTCATCGCGGCCGTGAACGGCGACGCCTACGGCGGCGGCGCCGAGGTCACCGTCGCGTGCGACATCCGCATCGCGGCCGATGACGTTCGGTGCGCGTTCAATCAGGTGGCACTCGGGATCATGCCGGCGTGGGGCGGCATCGAGCGGCTCACCGCGCTCGTGGGCCGCGGCCGGGCGCTCGCGCTGATGACCACCGGCCGGGTCCTCGGAGCCGACGCCGCGCTCGAGCTGGGCCTCTTCGACGAGGTCGTTCCACGCGACAAGTTCGAAACCCACTGGCGTGAGGTCGCCGAACAGATCGCGCGCGCTCCACGGGATGCACTCGTCGGCATCAAGGCGGCCCAACGCGCCGCCTTCCCCGCGGCGCGACCGGACCTCGCGGGGCCGGCGATCGCGTCGTTCGCCCACACCTGGATCGCGGACGACCACTGGCAGATGGTCGAAGAAATGGACCAGCGGCGGCGAGCCGCGCGGGATCGCCCCTGACCGCAGCCGACCCGGCCCCGCGAGCGCTGCCCGTCCTTCGCCAGGACGGCGACGCCGACGGTCACGGAACCGGTTCGATCAGGACATCGAGGTAGGCGGCCCCGCTGTCCGGGACGCGCGGCTGTCGCCAGGCCTCGACCGGGAACGACACGACCACGAGTGAATACAGGAGTTGCAACAGCCGTCGTGCCTCGTCGGGCATTTCGTCGAGCGGGAACCGGTCGCAGTACGAGATCGCGTCCTCGGCGCGCGGGAAGCACGCGTCGTAGAACGCCTGTATCTCCTCCATCGAGCTGGCCAGGCGCTGCGCGTACCGCTCGCCTTCCGTCGGCAGGCACCAGGTCGGGGCGAAGCGCTCCAGGTCCGAGAAGTCACCGGGGAGCAGTACGTCGGTCATCGCCTCACACCTCCCCGCGTTCGCGCGTGTAGTCGTCGACCCAGTCCGCCGCGACCTTGTGCAGGTGCCGGCACAGGATCTCCTGGTCGTTGAGCGGGAACGCGTCGAGCGCGCGTGACTCGAGCATCGACTGCGTCGCCTCGAGGGTGTTGCCGTCCTGCAGTGCGTACTCCTTGAAGGTAACGGCCGCCATCTCGTGCGCGACCCGCTCGCGGGCCGTCTTCGCGGGAACGAAGTAGAGGTTTCCCTCGAACACGTGTGCGTTCTGCGAGGTCGGCCAGTAGTGATACGTGAGGTACCAGCCGCCGGACCAGATGAGGAGCACGAAGTTCGGCCAGATCTGGTACGAGTCGAGCCCCCATGGGTCACAGCGGCCCGGGTTGAGACCCGGGGGCATCTCGACGCCCAGGTCGGGCGCGTCCCACGGTCCGAACAGCCCGCTGCGGGTGAGCGTCTCCGTCGGCTTGCACATCTCCTCCGGCAGTTTCCAGCCGGGGATACCGGATGTCGAGACCAGACGGTGCGGGCCGTCGATCCGGTAGTGCGGGGCCTCGAAACCGGCGGCCTTCGCGGGAACCGAGAACGCCGGCGGCGACTGAGAAGCATGGAGGACAGGAGCGTGGTAGAACTCCTGAAAGGCGTCCATGAACAGCTTCCAGTTGCTCCCGACGACGGCACGGTAGGAGAAGCGTTCCGTCTGCCGGTGGAACGGGTACCCGTCGAGCGCGGTGACCATCGGGCCGAGGAACTCCGTCAGTGGTTGGCTCGGCTCCTTGGCGAGGTTCACGAAGATGAACCCCGACCACACGTCGCAATGGACCGGCACCAGGCCGTAATCCGCCTTGTCGAAATCGAAGAACTCCTCCTCCTGCTGCACGAACGAGCACGCGCCGTCGAGCTCGAACTTCCACCCGTGGTACTTGCACACGAACTGCCGGCAGTTCCCGCTCGTCTCCTCACGCGGGAAGTCCGTCCACACCAACTTGTTGCCGCGGTGCCGACAGATGTTGTGGAACGCGCGCACCTGCCCGTCCATGGCCCGCACGACGACCACCGACGTGTTCGCGAACGCGAGCTCCTTGGTGAAGTAGCTCCCGTTGCGCCCCAGCTGCTCCACCCGCCCGACGTTCAGCCATGCACGCTTGAAGATCGCCTCCCGCTCGAGCTCGTAGAACTCCGGCGAGATCGAATCCTCGTACGAGATGGGTTCAGTGCCGAGCTC
>Ga0209048_10004401_pt1 | contig 13473 bp, 12 predicted proteins | sample FrelakmetCRP12CR_FD_187146 | JGI IMG/M metagenome (GOLD analysis project Ga0209048, IMG submission 187146) | Freshwater lake sediment microbial communities from the University of Notre Dame, USA, for methane emissions studies - CRP12 CR (SPAdes)... | ecosystem: Environmental > Aquatic >... | reverse complement strand
AGCCAGGTGGAAACGACCACGAATGGCGTAGCCCACACCCGCTATCAAGTCACATCTCCTGGCACCCTGTTAGTCCGAGCTATAAGCGAGCCAGCCACCAAATCAACCACATTAAAGTTCGATATCCCCTCGCCAGATGGTGTGACCATTACCCCCTCTCCGACAGAACAGCCAACTCGCACCCCAACCCCCTCTCCAACGGTCACTTTAACTCCGGCCCCCAGCCCACTGCCGCCGGTTAAGCCCACCAACCTCCCCCACCTGGCAGATTGGCTGATCGCTCTCATGGTTACCACCACCATCGCCTGGTCTACTTACCGCCTGGCTGCTTTGATCGGCCAGGTGCGTTGGGGGATCCGCGCTGGCTTCCTGGCGTTGATTGGAGGACTTTCTTTCTACAGCTACCTGGCTTTACAGTTGCCTGGTAGTGAAAGAATTTTGCACGGTTCCATTGCGCGAGGGGTATTCCTGGCTACCTTGATGGGAGCCGGATTAGGATTGTTGATTGCCTTGTTGTGGAGGTCGCTCGGTACAAGAAAACCAGAAGAAGAATAAAGGCTTTACCTTCTGATAGGAGTATTACCGAAGGAGGGTAACGATCAGGCTCAGTAACAGCAGGCCTGCTGAAATCCAAACCAGGGCTCTCTCAGTTGGCGAAGAGAACAAATCTACCATCGTGGGTGAAGGCAATGGAGCGCGTGGGCGCATAGACGGATTCCAATCACCCAGCAAAGCCTGTCGGAATGCCTCGACATCCTGAGGACGCTCATCAGGATGAAGACTCATCGCCCATAAGATAGCTCGCTCTGTCCTCAAACTGATATCAGAGTTAAACTGGCGAGGTGGCATCAGATTTTCAGGATGTAAAAACCGCTCGCGCGCCTCTACCGGAGGATGATTGGTTAACAGGTGATAAAGGGTGGCTCCAAAAGAGTAAATATCACTTCGAGCATCGGTATGACCCGAATCCCCGCCGTATTGCTCCAGCGGCGTATATAGTGCGGTGCCCCGACCCTGAAGAATAGTAATAGTAACTTCCTCGGATGCCAGAATCTTTACCAACCCAAAATCCACCAGCTTGAGAATGCCACTTGGAGTTAATTTTAAGTTACTGGGCTTGATATCGCGATGCACAATAGGCGTATTTTGACCGTGGAGATAGGTCAAAGCGTCAGCTAACTGGTTTGCCCAGCCAAGCACATCTCGCTCTACCAAAAAATTACCTTTTTGGCGAGCTTCGGTCATCAAGGTGCGCAGATCTTTTCCAGGGACGAAATCCATCACCAGGTAATCGCGGCCGGCAATTGAGAAAAAGTCAGATACTTTTGGCAGATTTGGGTGATCCAGGCGCGCTAAAACAGTAGCTTCGCGCAAGAACTGTTCACGGGCTTCTTTAAGCAAGTCGGCAGGCAGCGTGCGATCATGTTCGACTTCTTTAAGCGCGCAAAGACGTCCTTCGAGACGCAAGTCGTCTGCAAGGTAAATGCTGCCCATCCCTCCCTGCCCGATTATCCGGCTAATCCGGTAACGGTTGCGTAAAACCTCCCCAGCTCTTAGAGGAGTGGGCATAAACAGAATATCCAGTCATCCTGACTGACCGGACCTTTATTTGGTCGGTGGGCCAGGAGATTGATTAAAGACATAGGGCGATTCCATAGCGGCGTATTATGTGTTATTATACCTTTAGAGGGCAGTAAGTTGGAGAAATACACCGAAGAAGCACCAGTTTTAGTCGCACAAGCTGGTCCTTTGAATGGACAGCGCTGGACCCTCCGCGATACCATCCTGGTTGGTCGTGAGGCTATTTGCAACATCCGGTTCGCTGACCGCCAGGTAAGCCGTTTACACGCCCGTTTTAGCTTAACCCCTAATGGGGTGACATTGGAAGATCTAGGAAGTAAAAATGGGACCCACCGCAATGGGCAACCTATCAAAGGGTCTGTCCTGCTCCAAGACGGAGATGTGATCCAGGTCGCATTGGCGCAACAGTTTATTTTCTTGAGCTCGGACGCAACTTTGCCCCTCAATGTAGAAGAGTTAGATATCCAGGCTTTACCACCAGCATTTTTATCTGCCCAAGCCCAGGCTGGCCTACTGCGGTTGGAAAAACGCTCGCGGCGGGTTTGGATCGGAGATGAGGAAGTCCTCCCGCCCCTTTCTGCTTCTCAATTCCGCCTGCTTGAATTATTGTACGAACAACAGGGACAGGTAGTAACCCGCCAGGAATTAATCGCCAATGTTTGGAAAGAAGAACAAGCAATTGACGTTTCCGAACAGGCACTGGACGCGCTAGTAAGGCGTCTGCGCGAACGCCTTACCGCCATCGATCCAACCCATCAGTATATTGCCACCGTCCGTGGCCACGGTCTCAGGCTGGATAACCCGCTGGTACCGACCAAAGATTAGAAATGGACGAATAAAAAATGGCGACCTGCCAAAATGATCAGGTCGCCAATCGCCAATCCTCATTCACCTTTCACTGTTTCAAAGCATTTTCCATTGAAAAACGCAAGGCCATCCGATTAAGAGTTTGGATGCTGTCAATTAATTCCTTGTCTCCGCTGGATTGCGCCTGAGCGGCAATATTGGATAGCGCGTCCAGAAATTCAGGGGTGATTTCAGACCGGTGTTCTTCTAACAGTTTACGCCGGGTGGGATCATCAGGAGCGTCTAACAGTTCTTCGATCAAAGTCACCTCTGGCGGAGGCGCGCTCGCTTGTTGTAGTACATCCACAATTTCTTGATATTTTCCTAATTTCTCCAGGTCACCTTGCTTGCGAGCAGCCTGCATGGCCGAATCTAATTCTTGTAAAAAGAACTCATCTACCACAGCCAGGTTTTGCATCATCGCCTCACTGACATTATCAGCCTGAGTAATAGAATTCAATAAATTTCTAGATTCTTGAGCACGGGCTGTCATTTGCTGGTCAATTTCCCGGGTCATTTCTAAAAGCTTTTCGCGCAAAGCAACCAAACGATCCCGACCATCGCCTCGGGCCCGGTCAATTCGCTCACTCAATAATTGGAAGAAGGCATAATCCATTCGGAAGCGTGCCAGACTGACCAGAGCTCGTAACCGGGTTTCAGTCTTTGCTTCGGTCACCAGCTCCAGCAATTTTTCGCGCGGCAGGTCCTTGCCAGCCGCTTGTAGTTCTTTGATCACTTCTTCGATTTCCTGGGCCTGGGATTGTAATTGGCGCCCAAATGTGGTGACAGGCAACAGGCTTTCTTGCAATTGCGTCAACTGGCGCGCCGATTCTTGATCACCACCCATGAGAGAAGCGTCAATTAACCGCCGTAGCAAGCCAAAAAACTCGGCATCGATCAACATATCCTCTTGTTTGGCCAATTCTGTGCGCGCGTCTTCGGAGACATTCATTAAGCGCTGGATTAGCCCCAGTCTTTGCTGTTGAGCCTGGATCATCTCGCGGGTAATTCCATCCGCTTGCAACACGCGTTCCACCAGACCTTGCATAGTCAAAGTTGATTGCGGGTTCAACAGATAGCCCTTACGCTTCTCCTGTGGCAGTTTACTCAGTACCTGGTTTATCAGGCTGCCTATTAGACGCTCCTGATCATTGCGCGGCAAGCCGATTTCAGGAGGGACAAAAGTAAGCAGCAGTTCCTTTTCCGCGTCGTGGTAAACAATCGGGGTGGCCGCGTTCCCCTGGTAGCCACAGTTGGGGCATTGGATCAGGTTATAGGCGCCTGAAAGCAGGCGCTGTTTGGCGGTAGGGTCAACATAATTGTCAAACAATTGCTCAATATCAGCCACGATCGACTGGCGGCAGTTTGGGCAGTTAATGCGGGTTTTTGGCATACGTGAATTCCTTTTTGTAATGTTTTAGTTATTCCGCTTTCCATCCCTTGGCAGCGAAAAACAAATGCGTGCTCCTTCACCGGGCTTTGGGTCTACCCAGATGCGGCCCCCATGCGCCTCCACCACGGCCCGGGCGAGATATAACCCCAAACCAGCCCCTTTCGTGGTACGTGAGGCCTCAGAGGCGCGGTAAAACCGGTCGAAGATATGCGGTATATCACTGGTCGCGATGCCAGGTCCCTGATCGGACACACATACCACTATCTGTTCCTGGTGCACTTGGCCAGTGATGGTAATCTTCCCACCGCCTGGTGAATATTTAATCGAGTTGGAAATCAGGTTTGAAAGTACCTGGGCCAACCTGTCTTCATCCCCCATGATGACGGGGAAATTGGCCGGAAAATCAACCTCGATCGAGTGGACTTTGGACTGAGTACGGAACCGTTCAGCGATCCGATTGGCCAGGGTATCCAGCGATAAGTCAGCCAGGTTGATCGACAGAGCGCCAGCTTGCAAACGGGATGCATCCAATAAATTTTCGATTAATTCCGTCAGGCGGTCTGCCTCCTCTTCGATCACCTCTAAGCTATCCTTTACGATCTGACGATCCCAAGAAGCGTCTTCGCGACGCAAAGTACTCACATATCCCTTGATTAATGCTACTGGAGTTTTTAACTCGTGACTGACAACTGAGATAAAAGTGCTCTTCAGTTCCTCGGCTTCCCGGAAACGAGTAATATCTCTCACCGAAGCAATTATATTGACCAGATTACCATCTGGCGATAGAAGGGGAGCGTAGGTGATGCCGACAGGCAAGGGTAACCCTTCGGGTCGCGCCAAATCCCCTTCGACATATAAAGCCGCATTCGGGGTCAATGGCCAACCGCCCGTCTCTGCCTGTTCCAGAGTCTGGCCTTCCTTTTGCTCTGTCCACTGCACGATCTTCTCATGTGATTGACCCAGGATATCTTCCACTGGCACACCAAGCATGCGGGCAAAGGCCGGGTTGCAATGCTCAATGGTATGCTCAGCAGTCAAGATAAGAATGCCGTCTGCAGTTGAGTCCAGTAACGCGCTGATCCGGCGTTTTTCATGGTTCACTTGAGTATAAAGCTGGGCATTATACACGGCAATCGCGGCCTGATCGGCAAAGCTCTGGAGTAGGGCCGTATCATTGGCCGAAAAACCGCCTTGATAATTGCGGAAAATAAAGATCACCCCCACTACAATTCGGTGAGCAATTAGCGGTAGCACCACGCCGGTCAGGAGCCCCAAACTGGCTGCGCGCGTCAGGCTCTGCAATAGGTGATTAATTTGGGGTAACTCAAAGCGCGCCGGCTCTTCATGCTCTGGCACATTTGCCATCAATGGGTCAAGGGTCAGTAGAAATGCTGGGGGAATCCCTTGAGATACGGCTACATTCCAACGGCCACGCTCAGATCGTAACGCAATCAGGCCGGCCTGCCCAGCCAGCATTTCAATAGAAATATTCAGTATACGCGACAAGACTTTGTCCAGGTCTAATTCCTGGGTGATCGCGCGCGTAATCTCAAGCAGGTAATCCCGCTGGCGGACGCGGAAATCAGGCAGCAATGGTTTGAGCCTCTTTCTCGCTCAGGGTAATCGCGTATTCGAAAGTTTCTAAAGCTTCATCTACCTCACTGCGATTGACACTGAGTGGCGGAGCAATCCGAATTGTGCTCTTGCCGCAGCCGAGCATAAGTAAACCATGCCTGAAAGCAGCGTCCACAATCTGGTCGCGGAGTTTTTCAGCCGGTTCTTTCGTCTGTCGATCGGTGACAAATTCAACGCCGATCATCAAGCCTTTTCCACGCACTTCCCCAATGCTCGGATGCCGCACAGCGATCTCATCCAGGCAATCCATTGTATAATCGCCAACCTCAGCTGCATTCTGCATATACTCGTTTTCGATCAGGTCAATTGTTGCCAGGGCGGCTGCGCATGCCAACGGATTGCCGCCAAAAGTGTTTCCATGCGCGCTCTTTGGCCAGGTCATGATCTCCTCGCGGGCAAACATTACCCCCATTGGCATTCCAGAGGCGATGCCTTTTGCCGCGCAAACAATATCCGGCTCTACCCCAAAATGCTCTATCGACCACCATTTACCAGTACGGCCCATCCCAGACTGAACCTCATCAACAATAAGCAAAATCTTATGCCGGTCGCACAAGCTGCGTAAAGCCGGGAAGAAACCCGGTGCAGGCACGATATAGCCGCCCTCCCCCTGGATTGGCTCCACCAGGACTGCCGCTACTTCCTCTGCGGGCAGTATGTGTTCTAATATTTGCTCTTCAATATAACGGACGACGGTTACGCCATAGTCCTCGCCAGGGAGAGATTGCAAGATGGGACGATATGGATCTGGAAAAGGCGCATGCACCACCCCACTCATGAGAGGGTAGAAATCACGGTGGTAGACAGGCTTGCTGGCGGTAAAAGTAACTGCGCCCATCGTACGGCCGTGGAAGGCGCCTAGAAAACCGATGAATTCCGAAGCCCCCGTGTAATGACGAGCCAGCTTGATGGCTGCCTCCACGCTTTCCGTGCCCGAGTTGGTCATAAAAGAAATCGCATTATCCAGGAATGGGGCAATCTCATTGATTTTCTCAGCCAGTTCCACCCACCGGGGGTGGTAAAAATCGGATGAGATGTGGATGAACTTTTCGGCTTGTTCTTGGATAGCTTTAACAACCAGGGGGTGACTATGTCCGGTGGAAACCACCGCAATCCCGGCTGCAAAATCCAGGAAACGGTTGCCATCCACATCCCATACTTCGGTCCCCTTACCATAATCCATTACAAAAGGATACCCACGTGGATAAGAGGGGGAAATGACCGCTTGATCGCGCTTTACGATGGCCCGCGCCTTCGGCCCGGGCAAATTCAAAGCTTGCATATCGTTCTTTTCTCCTATAGGAAGACTGAATATTGCTGCTGACCAGGGGCTTGCTCGATGAATGCAAACCAGCCAAAGAATTATATCATTGCTCCCAAAACGAGTATAATTTCATTCTATATATCTCATTAACACTCATTCGGTCTTCGAAGCATTTGTCACACATCTCAAAGCCTTTCACCTTCGAGCTCCAGGCCTGCCAGGGTAGTGCCCGCGCCGGGATCTTCCATACCCCACACGGTGACCTGCTTACCCCGGTATTTGCCCCGGTTGGCACACAGGCTACCGTGAAAGCCGTCACCCCTGCACAGTTGGATGAGATTGGCGCCAGTCTTGTATTGGCCAACACTTATCATTTATATTTGCGCCCAGGTGAAGAGCTGGTTTCGGAATTGGGTGGTCTGCACGATTTCATGAACTGGCCCGGCCCAATGTTGACCGATTCGGGCGGCTACCAGGTCTTCTCGCTGGCAGAAAATCGCAAGATCGATAACGATGGGGTGACCTTTAAAAGCCATATTGATGGCTCATTGCATCGCTTCACTCCGGAAAAATCGATTGCAATCCAGGAATGCCTGGGCGCCGACATTATCATGGCGTTCGACGAATGCGCTCCTCCTTACGAACGCGATTATAATGAGCGCGCCTTGGAGCGCACGCACGACTGGGCAAGGCGCTGCCTGCAGGCAAAATCTCGTGCCGATCAGGCTTTGTTTGGCATCGTCCAGGGGGGTGTGTTTGCTGAATTGCGCCAGCGTTCGGCGGAAACAATTGCTTCATTGGGCTTCCCAGGACATGCGATAGGTGGTCTTTCGGTGGGTGAAACCAAAGAGGAAATGCATGCCATACTGGAGGTAGTGGATGCAATCCTACCAGCGGAAAAGCCACGCTACCTGATGGGCGTCGGCGCGCCAGTAGATCTAGTCAACGCGGTGGGGCGCGGTGTAGATATCTTCGACTGCGTCTTACCCACCCGTCTGGCGCGGCATAACGCTGCCATGACACGCGGTGAGCGTTTGAATCTGGTCAACGCCGTTTATGCAAAAGACCCGCGCCCGATCGAGGAAACCTGCACGTGTTATACTTGCCAGCATTTCTCGCGTGCCTACTTGCGACACCTGATCATAGCAAAGGAAATGCTCTCAGCCACCCTTTTATCTATTCACAACCTGCATACCCTGATCCAACTGACGCGAGAGATGCGCCAGGCCATTCTGGATGGGCATTTTGACGCCTTTACCCAGGATCATCTCGCAAATAACTATATGGAAGACTCTCAGATAAAGGACAAATAGACGCCATGACTTTCATCCAATCCATCATCCTCGGTATTGTTCAAGGGCTCACTGAGTTTATCCCAGTCTCATCTACGGCCCATTTGTTGATTGTAGAACGTTTGATGGGGTTGAATTCCCCAGACCTGCAGGCTTCAGTATTTATCTTCGATGTACTGGTGCAATTGGGCACCTTGTTGGCGTTGATCATTTACTTCTGGTCCGATCTTTTAGCAATTATCCGGGCTGTACTGACTGCCCTGGTGCACAGGCACCCCTTTGGTGATCCGCAAGCCCGGCTGGGCTGGTACCTCCTGTTGGCGTCTATCCCTGCGTTGGTGGCTGGCGTGCTACTCAAAGGCCTGGTTGAGAAACTTTTCAGCGTCCCCGCCCTGGAAGCCGCCATCCGCCTGCTGATGACAGCCATCTTGCTGGTAATCGCCGAGCGTTTCGGTAAGCGCACTCGGCAAATTGAAAGCGTGGATTGGAAGGACGCTTTATGGGTCGGTCTGGCCCAGGTGCTTTCGGTCTTTCCTGGAGCTTCTCGCTCCGGCTCGACGATCAGCGGAGGCATGACCCGCCACCTGGATCGCCCATCGGCGGCGCGCTTTGCTTTCCTTTTAGCCGTACCGGTGATGCTGGCAGCCGGTGCTTACGAGACCCTGGATTTGTTTAAAAACCCCCAAATGGTGACCTCTATACTCCCCCAAATCATAATCGGTTTCATCATCGCCGCTATCGTGGGTTATTTTGCCATCCGCTGGCTGTTAAATTATCTGACACACCGGCCCTTATACGACTTTGCGATCTATTGTACAGCGCTAGGCCTGATCACACTCGTGTATTATTTGGTTGCGAGGTGAAGATTTTTTTAGGGCCGGCCTTTATTTTATTCTTGGCTGGTTGCACCGGTACGCAGACAACCTTGCCTCTGCCCAGCCTCCAACCATTAACGATCGCCATGACGCCTGCAGTTTGGCCTTTGCAGGAGGCTGTGCATCGCTGTGCTGTTTCACAACCACAAGTTGCCCTGGTTTTGAGCGAGCTCCCGGCAACTTATTTCGGAAAAGCCACAGCAGACCTGGCTTTGCGGTTTGGCGAACCACTTAATCTTTCAGGATATGCAGCCCCGGTGGCCTGGGAAAAAATCGCTGTCATCGTGCATCCGGATAATCCGATCAAAACCCTCGATCAGATCCGGCTGCGAGAGCTGTTCACCGGCCAGGTGGTTTCCTGGGCTACAGTGGGTGGTCCAGAGCGTGTAGTAGAGGTATGGACCTTCCCAGAAAACGACGATGCCCGCCAGATCTTCGATAATGCAATCCTGGCCGGTGGAGGTCTAGCATCAGAAGCTATGCTAGCCTCAGACCCAGCCCAAATGATCCACCAGATCGCTGCAAATCCGGGCGCCGTCGGATATGTGCCGAGCGCCTGGCTTACTGATCAGGTACGGGCGCTAGAAATAGCGCCGGACCTGCGCGCGTTATTACGCCAGCCTGTGCTGGCGCTCGCAACGGCCGAACCCCAGGGTGCAGCCCGCCGTTTTCTATTCTGCCTGCAAAGTGGGCCTGGCCAAGAAGAGCTGAGAAAGAATTATCAACCGTAAAGGGCTGATCATAATGACGCGTTATAAAATCCTCGTTAACCCTGTCTCCGGATGGGGGCTCGGCGAACGCTCGATCCCACAAATCAAAGCCCTTTTGAACACCCTGGGTCTCCAATATGACCTGGCGCGCACCGAACGTCCCTGGCACGCCGCCGAATTAGCGCTACAGGCTGCTTCGGATGGATACGACATCGTCGTGGCTGTTGGCGGAGATGGGACTGCAAACGAAGTGCTCAATGGCCTGATGATGGCCAAGGAAACAGCGGGCAAAACTAGCGCGATGGGTATATTGAGCGTCGGCCGAGGCAACGACTTTGCATTTGGTGTGGGTGTTCCTAAAGATTTAGAAAAAGGCTGCCAGACTCTGGCTCAAGGGCGTCGACGGCTGATCGACGCTGGGCGGGTGTTCGGGGGCGATTACCCATATGGTCGATTTTTTGGCAACGGGGTTGGCATCGGGTTCGATGCTGTAGTCGGCTTTGAAGCAGCAAAAATGATCCATATTCGTGGTCTTTTGTCCTATCTTATTGCAGCAATAAAGACCATCTACCTGTATTACCAGGCTCCTTTGGTGCAGGTTGAATATGATCATAATACCATTCAGCTAGCCACATTGATGATCTCGGTGATGAATGGACGGCGTATGGGTGGAGGATTTATGATGGCGCCTCAGGGCAATCCGAGTGATGGTATGCTCGACATCTGCATTGCTACCCAGGTAAGCCGGAGTCGTATCTTTGGTCTGATCCCGCATTTCCTGCGCGGCACTCAAGCCTCACAACCTGAGATTAAGAACTTACAAGCCTGCCGCTTAAGCGTTAACGCCCTCCAGGGTACTCTGCCAGCCCATGCGGATGGCGAGACGGTATGCACTGCTGGGCAACAGCTTACGATCGAGCTGTTACCCGCCCAGATTGAAATGATTTCTCAGACGACAGAGGAATTTTAATGACGATTGCCACACACATAGTCAACACTGCCGTCAAAGTGTGGACGCACCTGGTCTGCCGAATCGATGCAGCCCAACTGGCTCAAGTCCCCCAGAAAGGACCACTGATCCTGGTCACCAATCACATCACTTCTCTGGAAGTCCCCCTGATTTATGTCCACCTCCTACCGCGCCCAGTTACAGGTTTCGTCAAGGCTGAAACCTGGGAAAACCCTTTTATGGGGTATCTGTTCGACTTATGGGGCGGAATCCCGCTGCGGCGAGGAGAAGCTGACATTGAGGCTATCCGCCAGGCGCTTGAGGCGCTTGAGGCGGGGAAAATCCTGGCAGTCGCTCCCGAAGGCACCCGCAGCTTTAACGGGGTTTTGCAACGCGGCCGGCCTGGTACTGCACTCCTGGCTTTACGCAGCGCCGCTCCAGTGATGCCGGTGGTGTATTACGGCGGGGAAAGTGTTAATGAAAACCTCAAACGGTTACGGCGGACAGATTTCCACGTCGTGGTTGGCCGGCCCTTTTACGTGCACACCGCCGGTATGAAAGTATCCCATGAGGTACGCCAGCAAATCGTGGATGAGATCATGTATCAGATCGCCGCATTGTTGCCCCCAAAATACCGTGGCTTATATTCAGACCCGGCTTTGGCTACCGAGACCTTTTTGCGGTTTATCCCCCCATCCTATAGCAACCTGGCTGAAAATTAAACATCTACCATGAGCTATTATCGCCTGATAGTTGGTTTCCTGGGGCTATTTCTTTACTTTACCATACAGATACCAGAATACCTGAGCTGAAAAGCCTGAGATCAGTTCCGGCTCCCAGACGAATTCACCCGGCTGAAAAACTGCTTTTAGCAGTCTATCCAAACTATCCATCAGCGAAAGCTCTTCTGAAGGAATCCCCTCCGCGTCCAGTCTTAATAGATGCAATTGCACGCGCCGGGTCACTTCATAAGCGTAACGATCAATATTTTCCCCGGGGGACTCTCGATATTCCGCCAAAAAATCTCGCCACAGGTTTAGCCGCCAATGAAATTCGGTCCTGGCTTTATTGCCCCAGGCTGTGCGCCATCGGGATCGGATATTGGCGATATGCGTGGTTAAGCTTTCCAATTGTGAGCTCTGAGTCGTTGTCAGAGTACGGGCCTGGATGCGGGCCGTGGCCAGCATTAAACCACCCAGGGTGAATTGGGGGTAAGGCGGCTCTCCAAATAAGGGGCTCACCCCCGCTGGCCAGTACAGATCACTCGAAAGGATATACTCTTCTAGCACTGGCGCCCCGGCTTGCAAATACCGAATGTCATACTCGGCAGAGGGCATAAAATTCTTCTTTCGATAAAACCAGGTGTGTTATCCAGCCTATTGGTTAATCAAAAATCCAGTTTTATACTAGCAGCCGTAGCGGCTCTTCGATGTAAAGGGCCAGGGCTTGTAAGAATTGGGCTGCCTCGGCGCCATCACTGACGCGATGATCTACGGATATAGTGACTTTCATACGCATGCCTGGTTTAATCTCACCATCTTTAACCACTGGTACCTCGCGGGCAGAACCCACAGCCAGGATTGCAGCTTCAGGAGGATTTATAATGGCGATGAAATGTTCTACATCGAACATCCCCATATTGCTGATTGAGAAGGTCGACCCTTCAATATCGTCCGGGCGCACTTTGCCTTCGCGTGCCCTTCCAACCATGGCACGCACTTCGTTTGCGATCTGCCTTAGAGGTTTGCGGTCAGTGTCGCGACAAACTACAGTCAACAATCCACCTTCTACCGCTACCGCTACACCTACATTGACCTGCCCATGACGTAGAACCTGGTCGCCGTTCAGGGAGGCATTCAGGTTCGGGAACTGGCGCAAAGTCAGGGCAGCAGCCTTAACGATAAAGTCATTGACCGAGACTTTCTCGCTCTCATCAAGGAGAGCGTTGACCTGCTTGCGCAATGCCAATAAAGGCGCCACATCGTACTCGTGGGTGACATAAAAGTGAGGCAACTGTTGCTTTGCCTCGGTCATACGCCGGCCGATGGCGACGCGCAAGCGGCTGCGCTCGATTACCTCGTCTGGGGTTGGCGGACCAAACAGGTCGGGACCTGGCAAAGGAGCCTTCTTCTGGAGAATTGGTACACCGGCCGGAACCGCAGGCGCTGCTGCTGGTCTGGCTAGGAAGGCCTCGATATCACGCTTTACAATCCGCCCTAGCGGGCCGCTGCCTTTCACGCCGTTCAGATCGATGCCCTTCTCCTCTGCCAGACGACGCGCCAATGGCGACACACGCACCCCAACTGGGAATTCACCCCCCCCCGCAGTCACCTGAACCGGCGCCGTTGCCATCGCTTGCTGGGTCTGTCCGGCGACTGGACCGGCCTGGACGGCTGTAGGAATAACAGCCTGGGTGACCGGGATTTCTTCGATCTTTTCGTTTTCACCGCCGATGATGGCAATAGGAGTGCCAACCGGAACCACGGTGCCCTGTTCCACCAAATGGCGGCGCACCACCCCCTCATAAGCTGATTCAACCTCGACTGTGGCCTTATCGGTTTCGATCTCGGCCAGCACGGCGCCTTTAGCGACCGTCTCGCCTTCAGCGATTACCCAGCGCACCAGGGTGCCTTCGGCCATGTCAAAACCCAGCTTGGGCATGGATACCGTCTCTGCCATTACAATACCTCCTTGACAGCCCGCACCACATCATCGACCTGAGGGATGGCCAATTGTTCCAAATCCCGGTTGTAAGGCAATGGGACCTCCTTCTGGGCTACACGTTTGATGGGTGCATCCACATAATCAAATGCCTCTTCATAAATACGTGAAACAACCTCGGATCCTACCCCAAAGGACTTCCAACCCTCTTCCACGATCACTGCCCGGTTGGTTTTCTTGAAGGATTCAATGACCGGCCCCATATCC